>Ga0265338_10011142_pt1 | contig 10423 bp, 9 predicted proteins | sample 42126metaG_FD_193579 | JGI IMG/M metagenome (GOLD analysis project Ga0265338, IMG submission 193579) | Rhizosphere microbial communities from Carex aquatilis grown in University of Washington, Seatle, WA, United States - 4-21-26 metaG | ecosystem: Host-associated > Plants > Roots > Rhizosphere >... | reverse complement strand
CGTTCATCTACGCCTTCGCGGCGGCGCCCACGGTGAAGATCGTCCTCCAGGGGGCGGCGGCTCCGGCCGAATGCCCTGGAAATGCCACGTTCCCGCAGGCTCAGGCCGGGTTCCTGTGCATCTACGAGGAGTCGAAGACGAACTCCGTGGGCGTGACGCTCAATGCCGTCAATCGCTCGGGCGCGACCATCTTCACGAACTCGTCGGCGGCGGGAGGCTTCTTCAGCTACGGCACCTGGGCGGCCACCGGAAGCTGATCCCGCATCCCGCATTCGGGTGAATTGACGTGGAAATCCCTCATTCGGGGGTGCGACAACGTCGCTTTAATACGGGATACTCCCCTTAAAGGGGTACGCACGGCTTGGCGATTGTCCGTTCACGACGACTTATCCGCCCTTGGGGGTGCGACATCCGTGGCTAAAAAGCGGTTCACATCGAAGACCTATCTGAAGGTTCTGATCGCGGTCGGAGTGCTCGCGGTCATCGGCGGAGGCGCCGGCACGTTCGCGACGTTCGACGCGACGACGACGAACGCCGGCAACACGTTCGCGACCGGCACCATCGTGCTCCAGAACGCAGTCGCGGCCGGAACCTGTCTGTCGACCGGCGGCGGGACCACCGACACGAACGTCAACGCGTTGTGCGACAAGGTGTTCAACGCCACCGTCAAGAAGCCCGGCGACATCGGCTCGGGTCACGTGACGTTGCAGAACGAGGGGAGCCTCGCGGCGACGACGCTGACGCTGACGAAGTCTCTCTGCACCGACGGTGACGCGGTGGGAGAGACGTACCACGGCACCGGCTCGGTCTGCGGCGCCCTGAACTTCTACGTTCAGGAGTGGACAAGCAACACGTTCCTTACGCCGTTCAAGTGCTGGTACGGCGGAAGCGCAGATGCAGGCGTGACGTGCGACCCGACGTTCGCGACCAGCCCGGCCACCCTCGCCGGGTTCGGCACGAGCCCGGTTCCGATCAACGCGGGCCCGGGCGCAACGGCGTTCACGGCCCTCGGAGGAGCAGCCGACACGCGCTACTTCACGGTCGCCGTGCAGCTGCCCAATTCGGCGGGCAACACGCTGCAGGGACGACAGGCGCAGATCAACCTAAGCTGGCAGGAGAGCCAGTAGGCCGGACGGATAAAGACGGAACCGGGATCTAGGGGCCTGGTGATGTCGCTTCGTGAACTGAAGGGCCTTTTGCTCTTCGTCATGGCGATTGGCGCCGCCGCTTACTTTGGCGGCGGCGCCACCTTCGCCTCCTTCAGCGCAGAGACGTCGAACGTGGGCAGCTCGGCATCGTCCGGCACGCTGACCATGAGCGACCAGGTCAACACGGGCACGCCCTGCTTGTCGGCGAACGCTGCGTCCCAGAACAACGTCAACGCCGCGTGCGCGTTTGCGCTGGCGCTCACCAACGTCGCACCCGGCGTCTTCGGCGGCGTCGCACAGATCACCGTGCAGAACACCGGCAGCATCGACGCGTCGAAGTTCTACCTCTGGGCGCCGTACGTGAATGCGACGCTCAGCGCGGGAATCTCGGCAGGTTCCGTCAGCAGCCTCCCGATCACACCGCTCGAGGGCACCGTCACGAGCGGCGACACGATCGTCGTGAGCTATGGGACGAACACGCAGACGTTCGCGGCCAACGCTGCGGCGGCCGGGAGCGCCACGTCGATCAGCGTCACCCCGAAGGTGTCGGGGTTCGCATACCCGATCGGCACGATCGTGACGGACACGAGCAGCAACTCGGGCCCCTCGAACACCGACTGCTTCGACGCCAAGACCACCGTCGGCGGCACGGCCGGCGCCACCTTCGGCAACAACCTGAACTTCAACCCGACGACGGGGAACCCGTTCTGCGGGACTGCGCTGATCTTCGTGCAGGAGACGACCGGCGGCAACCACTACTGCTGGCTCGGCAAGGGCTCGAGCCCGGAGGCCGCCAGCGGCATGTGCACGGCGCCGATCTCGGTCAACCTGTCGAGCGCGCTCACCACCGGCGGCCCGATCACGTCGCTGCCGGTGACCGCCCTGAACGGCAACGTCGCGAACCTCGACACGATCGTCGTCACCTCGGGAACGAACACGCAGACGTTCGTCGCCTCGGCCAACACGTACATGGGTGCAACCGCGATCCCGGTTGCGTCGCTGACCCCGAACTTCGCCTATCCGACGACCTCGACGGTGATCGACTCGGCTGCGATCTCGTCGCTCAACAACGACACGACCGACACGATCACGAACTTCAACACCGGGCACAACGTCGTCGGGAAGATCCAGCTCTTCCCGGTCACCGGCAACGGCGCGATCAACAACACCGCGACCGTCGAGCTGAATCACTTCAACACCGGCACGTTCTCGCGGATCTTCCAGGTCGGCGTGTTCATGCCCGCGCCCGCCGGGATCAACCAGAACCCGTTGCAGGGCCTCCAGTCCACCTTCGGCATCACCTGGCACATCGATCAGTGATGTTCGCCGGCCTCTACCGCCACGTTCACCGCACCGCCGGCCCGGCGTCGTCCACCTGGCGGCTGAAGAAGATGCTCGCCGCGCTGATCATCTTCGGCGCGCTCAGCTCGGTGACCGCGACCGGGACGTTTGCGCTGCTCACCTCCGAGGAGGGGAACACGCACTCCGCCGTTTCCTCGGGCACGCTCACCTTCGACAACGTCGTGAACACCGGAACCGCCTGCTTCTCGTACGGCGGACCGTCGAGTCCGGGGAACGTGAACACCGGCTGCCAGGCGCTGATCACGTCGGCGACCCTGAACTATCCCGGCGTGGCGATCACCCCCGTGAAGGTGACGATCACGAACGACGGCTCGATCGACGCGAGCGACCTGTCCGTGTACATGCCGAGCTGCACCGCGGCCGCGACGCCGGGAGCGCCGACACCGGGCGGCGCCGACCCGTGCGCGACGAACGGCGCGCAGTTCTACATCCAGGAGACGACGTCGACGGGGACGCCGACGCAGTGCTGGTACCCGTCCGCCGTCGGCGCCTGCTCGTTCTCCGCCAGCTCCCTTCACCTGTTCGCGGCGAACGTCAACACGACGACGAGCGCGCTCGATCTCGGCAAGGGTCCCGCGCACGCGACGGCGCGCTACTTCCTGATCGGCATGCAGCTCCCGTCCACCGCCGGCAACGCGCTCCAGGGCGAAGCCGCCGTCTTCCCACTCACCTGGCACATGTCGACATGACGCCGACAAAGGTCAAGAGCTCGTGGTTCAGAACATAATGGACATAACGATGGATCCACCCGGGACGGACGACGTGGCAGCGGCCCCTGCGAGTCCAGAGTCCCGCTCATGGCGGGACCTGGCCGTGAAGGTGCTGTCGCCGATCGTCCTCGCAGTGGTCGGCGTGATCGTGCTCGGCCTGCTGGCGATCACCGTCGGGCCGCGCTTCCTGCCGTACCAGGCGCTCGTCGTCCGGTCGGGGAGCATGTCGCCGACGATCCCGACCGGCTCCGTCGTCTTCTACCACCGTGTCTCGGCCGACCAGGTGAAGGTCGGCCAGGTGATCGTGTTCAACCGGCCCGGTGACGCCTCCGAGCGCGTCACGCACCGCGTGTTCAAGATCTCCAACGGGCCGACCGGCCGCTACTTCGTCACGAAGGGCGACGCGAACGGCGCTCCCGACGACTGGCAGGTTCCCGCCGTCGGCAAGGGCTGGGTCGCGAGCTTCCACGTCCCCGTCGTCGGTTACGTCCTCGCCGACCTGCAATCGACAACCGCGCGACTCCTGCTGCTGCTGATCCCCGCGCTCCTGCTCGGGCTGATCACGATCTACGAGATCTGGCGAGACCGCAGGCGAGGCGAACCGGCGTGAGCCGCAGAGCTCTGCGATCGGCGGGCGGCGCGATCGTCGTCCTCGCCTTCGTAGCGCTGCTCCTCAGCAGCCATCCGATCGGGAGCACGCTGGCCCTGTTCAACGGCGAGACGCAGAACGCAGGCTCCACGTTCGCCGGCGGCTGGGTCGGCGCCGCCACGGGTCCGACGGCGACGCCGAGCGGGTTCGACATGTCGCTCGCGTGGACGCCGGGCACGCACGGACCCGTCACCGGCCAGCAGCTCTTCGGCGTCGACCGCACGACGACCTCCAACTGCACCGGCGCGGCGTACGCGCTGCTCGTCACGATGGCGACCGCTTCGACGGCGACCTACACAGACGCGACCCGCGGCAACGCAGGGAACAACGGGAACTGGTTCTGCTACGAGATGGTCAGCACGTCGGCAACGGTCTGGACGGCGGCGACCCCGTTCTCCGCCGTGCAGCTCGGCCTCGTCGCGAACTCGCTTGCGACGGCGAACGTCGGCACGGCGGGACGGATCAACGCGAACGACACGATCACCGTCACGTTCAACCAGAAGCCGATCATCCCCGCCGGAGCCGTGAAGGTGTGCGTGGTCGCACCGGCGACGATCGTGATCGGCGACACGAGCGCCGCCGGCACCGGCAGCGGCAACTGCGGGGCGGGCGACGCGTTCAACATCGGCAAGCTCACGCTCACCGGCGCGACCATCGCCACGACGGTGAAGTACCCGACGTCGACCTTCACGCTGTCGGTGACGGCGCCGTGGACGCTCGTTGTCACTCTCGCCGGCTCGGGAACCCTGTCGACCGTGACGGGAACACCGACATGGAAGTTCACGCCGGCGTCGTCGATCCTGTCGACGATCACGACGCACCAGGCAACGATCTGCACCGCCGCCACCGCCAACTGCCAGCCGTCAGCCACGACCAACTTCTGAGGCCGGGACGGTGTCCGTCCCCTGGTACCGGCAGAGGTGGCTTCATCTCGCGCTCGGGTTTCTCGTCGCCGTCCTCGCTATTCTCTGGGCGGGGCAGCGCGCTGCGCAGGGAGTGCAGCAGAACCTCGACGCGCGGCTGAGCGGCGCCGGAGCGGGCGCGGACGCGGGGATGGTTGCGGTCGAGGCCTCGCAGCTGTCGGCGCTGCGCGGGGTCACGTTCACGCGAGGCGTCAGCGCCGCGCTCCTCGCGCACAACGTCAGAACGCTGAACCGACTGGTCACGCCGGTGCAGGCGAACTCGAACGTGCCGATGATCGATGTCGTGCTCCCGGACGGGCAGGTCGAGCTCGCCGTACGCTCGAAGGGCGCGCCCGCCCCGGTCGCCAGCCGCGCCGGGCTTCCGGCGATCCAGCAGTCGATTCGGGAGGCACAGGGGCCGCGCGGCGGCCGCTTCACGGAGGTCGTCATCTTCCGCAGCGGTCCGACGCTGATGACGATCGGCCCGGTGACGGTCGGGTCGACGGTCGTCGGAGTCGTTCTCGCCATGACACCGCTCGCCGACGTGCTCGGGCAGCTCTCCCAGCAGGTGGCGTCGAACCTGACCACGTACGCGATCACCGGCACGCCGATCGCCACCACAGCGCCGTTCCAGCCGACCCCGGTGCCGCTCGACACCGCGCGGGCGCTGATCGGAGGCGGCGCGGTGGTCACGCGCAACCTGCACGGCGGCTACCGCGAGATGCTCGGCCGCCTGATCGTCGACCATCAGGCCGCCGCGGTGCTCGGCACGTCGTTGAAGGACAACAGCGCCGACACGGGGATCGCGGTCATCCTCTACGCGGCGCTCGGGCTGATCGGGACCGTGCTCATCCTCGGCACGTTCCTCGCGCGCTTCTCGAAGCGGAGCGGGACATGAGTCGCCGCGTACCGCTCGGTGTGCTCGTCGCGGCGGTCGTGCTCGTGCTCCAGAGCGCCGCGGCGGCCGGCGCCGTGACGCCGCCCGTGGCGCGCCCCAATCCGGCGCTCGTCGAGATCCGGCTCGACTACGTCAACGGACTGACGACGCCGTCCGGAGCGCCGGCCGTGCTCGAGCCGCTCTACCCGTCCGTCATCGGGCAGGCGGTGATCGACCAGAAGTACCTGGCCTACAAGTCCGTGAACGACCTCGGCGGCTTCCGGCCCGCCTCGTTCGGGCAGCTCGCGCCGTCGGGCGGCGGCCGCAACCTCGTCGGGCGTTCCAACGGTCAGAGCGAGATTCCGCAGATCACGCAGGCCGCCGGCGGCAACATCAACAGCTTCGCGGCCGTGGGCTCCTCGCGGCGACCCCCGGAGTCCGGGAACCAGCCCGTGCCGGGACTCGGCGTGCCGCCGCCGGTGACGCCGCCGAGCAACTCGAACACCCTCCCGCCGTCGAACGGCGGCTTCGGCGGGAAGAAGCCGAAGCCCCCGACGACCACGACGCCGACGACGCCCACGAAGCCGAAGCCGCCGAAGCCGCCGCCGCCGCCGACAACGCCGACGACACCGACGACGCCCACGACGCCGACAACTCCGACAACGCCGACGGTGCCGCCGACCACACCGACGACGCCGTCGCCGCCGGCGGGCGCGTCCTGCGGAACCGTGGGCATGACGATCACGAGCGACCACGCGACGTGCCAGCTCCACGCGGTGAACATGGCGCCCGGCGGGTCGGTCTCCGAGGTGATGACGGTCCGCAACGACTCCGGCGCGCCGTTCGTCCTCTCGCTGCGCGCGGCCGGCACGCCGAACCAGCTCTGGAACGACCTCGAGCTCGGCGTCTGGCAGGCGAACACCGCCGCGCCTGCGATCTTCCCCGCGTTGCTCTGGTGGACGACGCAGGACAACACGCTCGCCACGCTGCAGGCGGGCGAGTCGATCAGCTTCGAGCTCGAGCTGTATCTACCGCCCACCGCGAACAACGCGGATCAGGGCCTGGTCGCATCCGTCGACCTTATTTGGAAAGCCCAAGGGTGATAATCTCGTTCTGAGGGAGGTCCCATGCCTGCGGCACAGGTCACGAGGGCACATCGGCGTCGGCGTGCGCCCATAGTTCTTGCGGTCATCGGTCTGGCACTCGCATGCGCGGTGCTCGGCTCGAGCGGCTCTGCGTTCGCCGATTCGACTGATCAGACGACGTCGACCGTCCTGACGGTCACGCCCGCCCTCGCCGGTGTCGGCGACGCGGTGACGATGACGGCGACGGTCACCGGGATCGGCGGAAACCCGCCGGGGAACGTCGTGTTCTCGAACGGTGGGACGCAGATCGGCACGGCCCCGGCGACCCCCGTCGCCGGCTCGACCACCTCGCAGGCCGTGCTCGTCACGACCTCGCTCGCGGCCGGAACATACGCCGTCGTCGCCAACTACAACAGCACCGACTTCGGCGACTTCAGCTCGTCGGTATCGACGGCCGTTCCGTTGACGGTGTCCGGCGTGCCGATCTTCGACACGACGACGACGCTGACCGCGGATCCGTCGCCGGTGGCGAGTGGACAGCTCGAGACGCTGACGGCTCACGTCTCCCGCGTCGGCGACCCGACGATCCCGACCGGGATCGTCACCTTCGCCAACAACGGCGTGCTCCTCGGCCAGGCGACGCTCGACGCGACGGGAACCGCCGTTCTGACCCGCAGCGACTTCATCGCCGGACCGCACACGATCACCGCCGACTACAGCGGCGACACCACCGACCGCGCGTCGCGCGCGACGATCGCGCTGGACGTCACCGGCGGCCCCACGGCGGTGCAGACGACGACGACCGTCACGGCGACGCCCAACCCGATCAGCGGCGGAAACGCGGTCACGCTCGCCGCGCACGTCGTGCAGACGGGCACGCAGACGTCGCCGCCCGTGGGCTCTCTCGTGACGTTCAGGACCACAGGCGCAGGCGGCGCGAACCTCGGACAGGCTCCGCTCGACGCGAGCGGCACGGCAACGCTCGTCGTCCCCGGCTGGATTCCCGGGCAGTACGTGGTCGAGGCCGACTACGCGGGCGACACCAACTACCTCGCCTCGTCCGGCACCGTGATCCTCGGGGTCGCGCCTCCGGGCGCCGACGTCTCGCTGACCGCGACCGGCGCGCCGGCGACCGCGCACACGGGCGGCCAGATCACGTACTCGCTCGTCGTCACGAACGGCGGACTCGACCCGGCGGCCAACGTCGTGCTGACCGACCACCTTCCGGCGGGGACGACCTTCGTCTCCTCGACACCCGGAAGCCCGACGTGCACCGTCGCGGCGGCCCAGCTCACGTGCTCGCTGGGGACGATGGCGAACGGCGCGCACCAGACGATCACGCTCGTGGTCACGGTCGGCCCGGGTCTCGCCGGCACGACGCTCGCGAACACCGCGCAGGTGACGAGCACCACCGCCGATCCGAACACGGCGAACAACTCGGCGACGGTCTCGACTCCGGTACGCGCTTCCGCCGACGTCCAGGTCACGCAGACCGGTCCGGCCTCCGTCCTCGCCGGCGGCGCGCTTGCCTACACGATCACCGTCAAGAACGCGGGCCCGGATCCCGCCGCCGCTGTCGCCGTGAGCGACACGCTCCCGGCGGACATGACGGGCGCGTCGGCCACGACGACGGCCGGTAGCTGCACGGTGGCGACCGGGCATCTCGCGTGCGCGCTCGGGACGCTCGCGAGCGGCGGCACGGTCACGGTCACCGTCGCCGGCACGCTCTCGGCGAACACGACGGCGACGAGCGTCTCGAACACCGCGTCGGCGACGTCGGCGACGGACGATCCGAACGCGGCGAACAACAGCGCGACCGTCGTGACCAGCGTGACGCCGAGCGCCGTGTGCACCGCGGCCGGGAGCGTGTACGCGAACCAGGACTTCAAGCAGGTCTCGGGACGCAGTTCGCAGACCGTCCACGTCGAGGTGAACGGCGACTGCGACCGCGACAAGAAGACCGGGAAGATCTTCCTGCACCACGCGAGCGTCCTCGTGACCATCGACGGTCACGTGCTGATCAACGCGGGCCAGAGCGACATGACGCTCGTGTCGATCATCGGATCGAACGACGCGATCATGCGCGGCGTCTATGCCGGGACAGCGTTCACCGTCACGCTCCACGACGGAGGCTGCTCGACGGGGAAGGACAGCGTTCGCGTCCAGTACGGGAGCTTCGACACGTCGACGCTCACCGCGAAGCACGGAGACGTCCACATCAGCAAGGGCTAGCGGCGCACGACGAGCTTCGCCGTCATGCCGCGCGCGCGGTGGTCGGCGATGGAGCACCAGAGGACGTAGGTTCCCGGAAGGAGCCGGTACTCGCGGTCGGAGTACCGGCCGGGCAGCACCGTCGGCCACGCGTAGACGCGCGAGCCGCCGACGCGCTGCATCCGCAGGTCGTGCGCGTCCTCGCCCTGGTTGTCCAGCTCGACGATCGCCGGGCCCGCCTTGATCGTCCCGCGCGAGAGCGCGAAGGAGAACTCGTGTGCGACCACCTGCACGCGCGCGGGAGGCGGCGCGGCGACGATCAGGCGATCAACCCCGGCCGCTGGAAGGCCGACGCGCCCGGGATGACGCGGCCCGCGTCGACGCCGAGCCACTGCTCCAGCAGCGCCGCGTAGACGCCGCGGAAGTCGGCGGTCTCGACCAGGTTGCCGTCGTCGTCGAGCCCGCTCTGCAGGCCCGGGAACTCGCCGACCATCTGTCCCTTCACGCGCGTCCCGATCAGGAACCCGGTGCCGGCCGCACCGTGATCGGTGCCCGCGGAGCCGTTCTCCTGCGCGCGGCGTCCGAACTCCGACCAGACGTGCACGAGCACGCGGTCGGCGATGCCGCGGGCTTCGAGGTCGCGCTGGAACGCGAGCAGGGAGTCGGACGTGAGCTGCAGCCCCTGCGACAGCGCGCCCGCCTCGGACGAGTGCGTGTCGTACTCGCCCGGCGCCGACAGCGCGACGACGCGCATCGGCAGGTTGGCGGCGAGCATCGCCGCGAGCCCGGCGAGCTTGCTCGGGAACGGATCCGACGACTTCGGATAGGTCACCGGACTCTGGATCCCCGTCTGGCCGTCAGCCGGACGGAACGGCAGCAGCTGCCGGCGCAGCCGGTCGACCTGGACGGCGACGTTTCCGGCGGCGTGGAGCGCGGGGTCGCTCGCCTGTCCGCCGAACAGCCCGAACGCCTCGAGCATCCGGTCTTCCACCTCGCCCCAGACGCGGTTGCTGCCGAAGTCGTACTGGTCCGGAGCCGTGATCGCCGCGACCGGAACCTTCGCGGTCGCGAGCGCCGGCGCCAGCGTGTCGTCGAACGAGACTCCCTGCAGCGGGTTGTCCAGCGTGCCGACCGCGTCGAGATAGCGGCCGAGCCAGCCGGTGTTCAGCTGCGTGCTCGTCGCGCCGACCTCCCAGTAATGGCGCGACGTGAAGTGCGACTGGTCGGGATGCGTGTAGCCGATCGCCGGCATCACCGTCACCTTGTGCTCGCCGTAGAGCTGCGCGATCCCGCTCGTCGCCGGATGCCAGAACAGCCGGCTGTCCTCCGCGAGCGCCGTGCCGCCGGAGAGGGCGAGCGTCGGACGCAGCTTCTTGTAGAGCGGATCGCCCTGCGGCGAGAGCACCGACATCCCATCCGCGCCTCCCTCGAGGAAGACGGAGACGAGCACCTTCTGCGGCCCGACCGACGCCGCGGCGG
>Ga0265338_10011141_pt1 | contig 10424 bp, 10 predicted proteins | sample 42126metaG_FD_193579 | JGI IMG/M metagenome (GOLD analysis project Ga0265338, IMG submission 193579) | Rhizosphere microbial communities from Carex aquatilis grown in University of Washington, Seatle, WA, United States - 4-21-26 metaG | ecosystem: Host-associated > Plants > Roots > Rhizosphere... | reverse complement strand
CAGGTCCGGTCGAGCCCGTGGTTGTTCCGCTCGGCCACGGTGGACGGGGTGCGCTGGAAGACGTACAGCTCCTGCGCCCACTCCCCCAGGTGCGGCACGCACTGCAGGGCGGTGGCGCCAGTGCCGACGATCCCCACCCGCTTGTCTTGCAGGCCGGTGAGGCCGCCGGTACCGTCCCCGCCGGTGTAGCTGAAGTCCCAGCGGCTGGTGTGGAACGACTGGCCGGCGAAGTCGGTGATCCCGGGCACAGCGGGCAGCTTCACCTTGTCGATGTTGCCGACCGCGACCACCACGTAGCGGGCGCGGAGCTGGTCGCCGCGGTCGGTCCGCACCTGCCACCGCGCCTGCTCCGGGTCCCAGTCGGCGCTGGTCACCGCGGTGTGGAAGAGCGCCGAGCGGTAGAGGTCGTAGTGGCGGCCGAGCGCGCGGGCGTGCGCGAAGATCTCCGGCTGGTGCGCGTACTTCTCGCTGGGCATCGCGCCCAGCTCCTCCAGCAGCGGAAGGTAAACGCAGGACTCGACGTCGCACTGCGCGCCGGGGTAGCGGTTCCAGTACCAGACACCGCCGAAGTCCCCGGCCTGGTCGATGATCCTGATGTCGGCTACGCCCGCGCCGCGCAGCTTGGCGCCGCACAGCAGGCCGCCGAAGCCGCCGCCGATCACCACCACGTCGGTCTCTTCGGCGAGCGGCACCCGGGGAGTGACCTCGGTGTACGGGTCCTCCAGGTAGGCCGCCAGGTCGTCGGACGACAGGTCCGCCAGCGCGTTGCGGTCGTAGCGCACCCGCCGCTGGCGCTCGGCCGCGTACTTCTGCCTTACCTGCTGAAGATCGCTGTCAGCCTCTGCGTCAGCCACGTCAATAAAGTTAACTCATTACTCTGATTCAGGCAAGAGCGCCCGTCTGCCGTACGTACCTGGCTTTTCGCGCCGCCAGGGCGTGTACTGACTGGACGCCTTGCCAGGCCTGTCCCTGAATGGTGTAATAGGTAAACTGATTGGTTCCCAGGCGGCGGCCCGTCGCCGCGGGCCAGGCGCCAGAGGAGGACACGATGACGGACGTGGCGTCCGATGTCACCCGGTTCCCGCTGCCGCGGGAGTGCCCCTACCACCCGCCGTCGGAGCTGATGCAGCTGAAGGACGAGGGGCCGCTGGCCCGGGTCCAGCTGTGGGACGGCAGCACGCCCTGGCTCGTCACCCGCTACGCGGAGCAGGTCACCCTGCTGGCCGACCCCCGGCTGAGCGTCAATACCGCCAACCCGGGGTACCCGCACGCCCACGAGGGCAGCTGGGAACGGCGGAACGACAACAAGGGCTTCATCAAGCTGGATGACCCCGGCCACAGCATCCAGCGCCGGATGCTGACCTCTAGCTTCATGACCAAGCGGGTCGAGGGGATGCGCCCGCGCATCCAGCAGATCGTGGACGGCCTCATCGACGACATGCTGCGGACCACCCCGCCGGTCGACCTGGTGCAGGCGTTCGCGCTGCCGGTGCCCTCGCTGGTGATCTGCGAGTTGCTCGGCGTGCCGTACGAGGAGCACGGCTTCTTCCAGCGCTGCAGCAACGCGATCGTCTCCCAGACGATGCCCGGCGATCAGGTCGCCGCGGCCTACGCCGACCTGATGAGCTACCTGCAGGGGCTCATCGAGGAGAAGGCCGCCAACCCGGCCGACGACCTGCTCAGCAGGCTGGCCACCGAGCAGGTCGCCAGCGGCGCGCTGACGCTGAAGGAGGCCGCGGTGATGGGGATCCTGATCCTCGTCGGCGGCCACGAGACCACCGCCAACATGATCTCGCTGGGCACCTTCACCCTGCTGCAGCACCCCGACCAGCTGGCCGAGCTGCGCGCCTGCGACGACCCGGCGCTGGTCAACAGCACCGTCGAGGAGCTGCTGCGACTGCTCACGATCAACATCATCGGCCGCCGCCGGGTGGCGGTGGCCGACATCGAGATCGCCGGCACGGTCATCCGCGCGGGCGAGGGCGTCATCGTGGCCAACGACCTCGGCAACTACGACGAGTCCACCTTCGACGACCCGTACACCTTCGACCTGCACCGCAAGGCCCGGCACCACCTGGCCTTCGGCTACGGAGCGCACCAGTGCCTCGGCCAGCAGCTGGCCCGGGTCGAGCTGCAGGTGGTTTACGGGACGCTCTACCGGCGCATCCCCACGCTGCGCCTCGCCGTCCCGCCCGGGCAGGTCCCGTTCAAGGACGACATGACGGTCTACGGCGCCTACGAGCTGCCGGTGACGTGGTAAGGGGCTGGGAGCAGCGATGAAGGTCAGCGTCGACGCGGACCGGTGCCTGGGAGCCGGACAGTGCGTGCTCGCCGCGCGCGAGGTATTCGACCAGCGGGAGGACGACGGCATCGTCGTGCTGCTGACCGACACCCCGGAGCCGGAACAGTACGAGAACGTCCGCGAGGCGGCCCGGCTGTGCCCGGCCCTGGTGATCGAGCTGGCCGAGTAACCTGGTCCGATGAGCGACCCCGGACACGTCGTCGTAGTCGGCGCGGGCCTGGGCGGGCTGCGCACCGCCGAACGGCTGCGCGCGGCCGGCCACGACGGGCCGATCACGCTGGTCGGCGCGGAGGCGCACCTGCCCTACGACCGCCCCCCGCTGTCGAAGCAGATCCTGACCGGCGCCTGGGAGCCGCCGCGGACGCTGCTCGCCTCCGAGGAGAGGCTGCGCGAGCAGGGGGTGGAGTGGCGCCTGGGGGCGGCCGCGGACGGCCTCAACGGCACCACCGTCACCCTGGCCGACGGCTCGGCCGTGCACGGTGACGCGGTGGTGCTCGCCACCGGCCTGCGCGCCCGCGGGCTGGCCGGCCAGCCCGCGGGCGTGCACACGCTGCGCGACCTGGACGACGCGATCGGGCTGCGGGACGCGCTCCGCGACGCCCGTTCGCTGCTGGTGCTCGGGGCCGGCTTCGTCGGCGCCGAGGTCGCCAGCGCTGCCCGCGGCCTCGGTCCCGGTGGTGCTGGACTCGACGTCACCGTCCTTGAGGCGCTGCCGCTGCCGCTCACCCGGGTCTTCGGCGACACCGGCGGCGCGCTGTGCGCCCGGCTGCTCACCGAGGCGGGCATCGACCTGCGGTGCAACACGCTGGTCAAGGGCTTCCAGGACAGCCGCACGGTTTCGCTGGCGGACGGCAGCTCGATGTCGGCCGACGTGGTGCTGGTCGCCCTGGGCGGCACACCGCACCTGCCCTGGATCGCGGACAGCGCCGACGGGCTGCGGTGCGACGCGTCCGGCCGGGTGCTCGGCGCGTCCCGGGTCTGGGCGGTGGGCGACGTTGCCGCCTGGGAGTGCGGCCGGTGCGGCGGCCACCACCGCACCGAGCACTGGACCAGCGCGGTCGACCAGGCCACCGCGGTCGCGCGCGACATGCTCGGGCTGCCGTCGCCGACGGCGGGGCTGCCCTACTTCTGGTCGGACCAGTTCGGGCTCAAGATCCAGCTGATCGGCCGGCCCGGGGCGGGCGAGCGGGCCGAGGTGCTGCACGGCTCGGGCCCGGCCGGCGGCCCGGTCAAGGGAACCGTGCTCGGCTACTTCGCCGACGGCCGGCTGGTGACAGTGGCCGCCTTCGGCGCGCCCCGGCTGCTAGCCCGCTACCGGCCGCTGGTCGAGGCGGGCGCCAGCCACGCCGACGCGCTCGCACTGGCGGCCGAGCTCGACGGCGGCTGAGCGAGCAGATCCGGCCGCACCAAGATCAGCTCCGCATGGCACGTACCGCGGGCATGACGTCGGAGGCGAACAGCTCCCGTTCGGGCACCGGCAGCGCCGTCTGCCGCGACGACCCCCGGATGGCGGGTCTGGAAGTTGACCGGGCCGCAGGCCAGCCTGATGCGGGTGGTGGCGTGAACCGCATCGCGCATCTCGCCGAAGCAGTCCGCCGTTCGCGAGTGGCGCAGTTCCTGCCGGGCTCCCGCTGACCGGTGCCGGGAGCCCACCTCGGCCAGGCCGATCATCTTGTCGATGACGTCGTGGTCCATGGTGCCGGTGACGACCGGGACGGCCTGGGCGTCGCAGGCGGCCGCCTCGGCGCCCTGGCCGGTGAGGTAGCCGTCCTCGCCCACGCGGGCGCGGAGCCAGGCGCCTTCCAGGTCGGCTGCGCCGGGCAGCTGACGCAGCTGGGACACCGGGAAGTGCACGATCGCCTGGGTGTCGGCCCCCGCTCGGTCCGGGACCAGCCGCGCCCGCAGCAGCAGGGTGCAGGCGTGGCTCCAGTTTTGCGTCGTGAATTTGCCGTAGGCCAACCTCGCCACGTTGCCAGGGCGGGACGAAGACATCTAGCGCCAAGGCGCTGCGCGCACCTGGGAAGCTTTCACGGGCACGCTATCTTCATTGTGTAGAGGGATTTTCTATAGACGGGAGAACGGGCGTGGCCAGCTACCAACCCATGACCGTTGCCGATCTTGCGGTGCACCTGTCGCATACAACCGACGCAAAGACACGTTGGAAGACGTTCTGGGAGTTCCTCGAAGAGTACCGCTGGGAGTCGCCAGCTACCCAGGCCACTTTGCTGATGGATGACCCGGCGTCTGTCGGGGACGAGCGCTGGGATGCGCTGCTGGCAGCCCTAGCCGAGCACCTCGCGGCGAAGCACGACCTCGCCCCGCCCGCCTGGACAGAGCTTAGAATTCTCCGGCGGCCATGGTTCCCGGCCGAGCTTCGAGTCCAGCGAGCCGATGCGCTCGTTCACGCGCCAGCCGCCTTCCGCAAGCACGGCGTGTACCTGGCCGCGGCCGACCTGGAAGCGGCGTGACAGACCCAGCGGGCGTCCTGCTCGACCGGGAACAGCTGGAAAGAGCGTTCACCGCTCTCGGCGACCGCCTAGTGCGCCGGGGCGTCGTCGCAGACGTGTTCATCGTCGGCGGGGCGGCGATGGCGCTCGCCTACGACGCCACCCGCGTGACCCGTGACGTCGACTCGTTGTTCGTCCCGCACGGCATCGTCGCAGATGAAGCCAAGAATGTCGCGCAGGAACTCGGGCTGCCTGCGTGGTGGCTAAATGAGCAGGCGAGCGTCTACATCTCGGGAAAGGACGACCCGGGCAAGCGCCGCGTGTTCGACCACCCCGGACTGCGGGTCACAGCGGCATCACCACGGCACATCTTCGCGATGAAGGCCCTTGCGGGCAGGACCCGCGACGTCGACGATCTGCGCCTGCTAGCCGAGATGATCGGAGTGGACTCAGCCGCGACCGCAGTCCAGATATGCAGGGACTTCTTCCCCGACGAGGACATCCCTCCGAGGTCCGCTGCCGTCCTTCAAGAGCTCTTCGGCTGACCTGGAATCAACAGCCACACCTGTCACGATGCCCGCAGTAGTGCACACGCGAGCTGCAGGGCGTCGTGGAAGCACTGCCCTTCGGTGCGGGCGTCCTCGGGGCCGTGCTTCTTGCCGAGGGCCTCCAGGACGGCACGGACGGCGGTGGCGCACTCGGGGGTGAGGTCGCCGCGGATCACGGCGGCGCCGCCGAAGGTGGTGCCCAGCTGGACCGTGCGGTCATCGAAGCCGTCGTCCTGGGTGTCGGGGTCGGGCTGCTGCTGGCGCCACCGCTCGATGGCGCAGCCCGCGATGGTGGCCAGGTCGTCCAGGGATGCTCCGGCGGCGGCGGCTTCCAGCAGGATGCGGTCTGTCTCCAGCCGCATGTCGGCGGGGAGCTTGCGGGTCCAGCCGGCGATGGTGAACCCGAGCGACTCAGTGATGCCCCCGGCGGCTAGGGCCGCGTCGAGCAGCGGGCGCTCGGTCAGCTGGCGCATCCGCCGGACCGAGGCCCGGGCCGCCTTCTTCGACATGCCGCCCTTGGCCGCCAGCCAGGCCGACGACGACCCGTACCCGTCGGCGTCATGGGCATCGGCGCCATCGAACCGGCGCAAGGCGGCGGCGTGGGCGGCGGTCAGCTTCGCCTGGACCTTGCCCATGGCAATCAGCAAGTCACCGTCGGCCGCTCCGCCCGGGTCAGCGCCACCAGTGGAACTAACGTAGTCGAGTGCGGCGCCGACGATCCGCAGCGCATCGGCCGCGCCGTCGAAGGTACAGCCGACTGCGCGCATGGCTGCTGTGGTACACATCGGCCCACTTCCTTGAATGGTTGCAGCTGTCCTGCGCATCAACTTCCGCTGAGCGGACACCGCGCTACGCGCGCCTATGCCGGAACCGGCTGCTAACGATCCAAGGTCTACGACTAGAGTATCAGTTCGATAGATGAGTTTCAACGGGTCGATGCAAGATGTTTTTTCGATGCGACGTCGGGCTGCCGGCGGTTAGCATTCGTGGTCCGACCCCTCTCGGTCAGCCGCCGGACGCGACGGACAGGTCGGTGGCGACGGTCTTGACCGACTTGGCGGTCGCGTCGTAGCCGACTACGTCGACGTAGTGCACCGGCACGTGGTCGGCGGCGCTCCAGGCGAAGTTCTTGGCGAAGCCGTCCAGGTTGACGGTCGCCGACTCAAGCGCGGTGGCCATCTGCTGCGGGGTGCAGGCCGACCCGCAGGCCTTGAACCCCTGCACGATGGCGAGACCGGGCAGCAGCGCCTGCGGCCCCAGCTGCTGGTCCTGCACCGCGGGGGTCTTCATGCCGTCCGCCGCCAGGATCTTCTGCACCTGGGCGACCCCCGCCGACTGCGCGGCCAGCGCCGGGGTCACGTAGTTGGTCTGCATGACCTCGTACAGGTCGGGGTCGGCCAGCTTGGTGAAGCCGTCATAGCCGAGCGAGGAGAAGATGGCGACCACCGGGGTTTTCAGGCCCGCCGCGCGGAAGCCCTGCGAGGTCGCGGAGATGTCCGGGCCGATGGCGTCCATGAAGACCACGTCCGGCTTGTTCGAGACGGCCTGCGAGACCTGGGTGGCCGGGTTGACCGCGGTGTAGGCGATCGACTCGCTGCCGGCCTTGGTCAGGCCAGCCGCCTTGGCGGCGGCGTCCACGCCGCTGGCGAAGTCCTGGCCGCCCTGGGCGGGGTTGATGATCGTCTCGTAGGTCGAGCCCTTGGGCAGCTTGAGTGACTGCAGCGCGAAGTTGACGGCGGGGGCGGCGAGCGCCCCCTCCAGTGCCTGGCTGGCGAAGACGTAGGGCTGTACCGGGCTGACCGAGCCGTCCGAGGTCGACGCGCACACCAGCGGCGTCTTGTACCGCTTGACGATGGGGCCGACCGCGGTGCAGTCCGCGCTCAGCGTCATCCCGTAGATCACGTCGGGGTGCTTGCCGGTGATCATCTGCTCGGTCGCGGCCACCGCGTTCGAGCCGCTGGCGGCCGAGTCAAGCACGTCGATGACGATCTTCTTGCCGTTCACGCCGCCGCTGGCGTTGGCGTCCTTCACCGCCGCCTGCAGGTAGGCCAGCGAGTACTGCCCGTACACCGCCACCGGCCCGGACATGCCGTTCACGTAACCGATCACGTAGTCGCCGCCGCCGGCGGCGTTCGCGGAACCGCCCGACGAGCCGCACGCGGTCAGGGCGAGCGCGGCGAGGCCGCCCGCCGCCAGGGCAACCATCAGTCGGCGCATGTTACCTCCAGGCCTGTCACCATCGTCGTTCACGGTAGATTAGATTACTATTTAAACCGATGTCAACGATATGAGGCGGCATGGTCCGGTAACGCCCGGCCGGCCCGGAAACTGCCCGTGCGCAGGGACTTCCCCGTGCGCCTGAATTCTGCGAAGATCGGCGATATAGGTAACTCATTTAACCTAGCTCGGCAAGGTGCGGCCGGGCCGGTCGCGGAGAGGGAGCGACGAGACGATGTCCGACCTGAGCGGCGAGCGTCACCTGTTCCTCGTCAACAGCGAGCACGACGAGGGGTTCAGCCAGTGGTGGCAGACGGTGCACATCCCGGAAGTGGTGGCCACCGTGCCCGGCATCGTCGCCGGGCAGATCTTCCAGCTGTCCTCCGTGCAGGTGGCCGCCAAGCCGACCGAGCTGCGGCCGTACCTGGCGGTCTATGAGATCGAGGGCGACCCGGCGGCGGCGATCAGCGCGCTGCACGCGGTCCGCGACGCGGGCAAGCTGAGCCCGTCGCCCGCGTCCGGCCGCATCGGCTCGACCTCGGCCGTCTACGCGCCGATGACCGCGAAGCTGACATCACCGCAGAGCTGATGCCGGACAGCGGGAGCGGGGCCGGCCGGCTAAGAGGGACACCGGCCGACAAGGAGCGACAAGAGAGGACCGGCGATCACGTGCCAAACCAGACCGCGCTCGCGAGCTTCGAGGACGTCAACACCTACCCGCCCGCGGCGCCGCCGAATGTGTTCCGCCAGGCCGCCATCGACGTGATCTTCGGCCAGGTGTGGACCAGGCCGGGACTGAGCCGCCGGCAGCGCCGGTGGGTGTCGCTCAGCGCCGCGGGCATGGCCGGCACCGAGGTTGGCATCTCCGTCCACGTGTACGGCGCGCTCAACAGCGGTGACATCTCGGTCGCCGAGATGGGCGAGTTCCTGCTGCACTTCGCCTGCTACGCGGGCTGGCCGCAGGCCAACCCGCTCGACGCTACTTTCAGGGAGGCCCAGACGCGGCTCGCGGCCGAGCGGGGCGCGGCGCCGGACAGCGCGCCCGGCCCCGCGTTCGCCGGCCTGGCCGAGGCACCGCTGGAAGCGCTGGCCGGCCCCGCCGCTGACACCCGGGCGGAGGTGCTCGGCCCGGCCGGCGGGCCCGCGCCGCACGGCACCCCGGTGTCCGACCTGCTGGCGGGTGGCCTGGAGTACGGGCAGGTGTGGTCACGGCCGCAGCTCGCCCGGGCCGACCGGCGGCTGATCACCATCACCGTGCTGGCCAGGCAGGGCTACGCGGCCGAGCTGCGGGCGCACCTGGCGGCGGCGGTTGACTCCGGTGACCTCAGCGTGGCCGCCCTGCGCGAGGTCGCGCTGCACGCCGGGGTCTACGCCGGGGTGATGACCGGCCGGGCGATCGACGAGGCGGTCAGCGCGGTGGCCGCCGCCGCCCGGTTACCGGCAGGCGGCGGCCACGGCCAGCGGGCCCGGCCAGCCGGCCCGGTCAGTGCCTGGCCGCCAGCGGGGTGACCTTCTCGGTGATCTTGGCCGTCATCGTCCCGAACACGAAGTCCTTGGTGGTGCCGTGCCCGGCCACCACCACCTTGATCGACTCGGGGTCGAGGAACGCCTGGATGGTCTGCGACCGCTGCTCCTCGGGGGTCAGCTGGAACAGCCACTCCCACTCGGGCTTGATCAGCCCGCGGGCACGGAAGTCGATGAACGGCGCGACCACGTCGCTGATCCGCGGGCGGATGTTGTGCAGCAGGAACCGCTGCACGGCGGCCTTGGACAGGCCCGCCGCGGCGAACCGCTTGGCGCTTTCCGGCGGCAGCAGGTAGCACAGCCCGTCCTGCTCCTTGTCGAGGCCGCCGAGGGTGGTGGTCATGAAGCCCACCTGCAGGGCGGTCGGCGTGCGGGCGGCCAGCCCGCGGATGCTCACGTCGGAGTTTCCGTGGTTCGACCCCAGGTCCCACTCGCCGGTGGTGTGGAACACCGTCACGGTGCTGTCGTCGGTCCGGAAGCCCTCGGTCACGTGGTAGGGCTCCCACGGGCTCTCCTCGGTGTTCTCGCCGAACACCTGGATGAACTTGCGCACGGTGCCGATGGTGTCCAGGTCCATCTTGCCGGGGATCCACAGGCCCAGGTTGCGCAGCGCCAGCCCGACGGCCCGGCCGATGCGCAGCCCTACCTGGTTATTCTGACCGGGGCCGAGCGGGCAGCGGCCCGAGTTGATGCCAAGCCGGGCGGCTATCGGGCCGCCCACCAGCAGCACCGGGGCGAACGCGCCGGTCGACATCAGGGTGGAAAGGTTCATCGGCGGCGGGCAGGCGGCGATCGCCTTGAGCGCCGCGATGACCACCGGCACCTCCTCGGGCTTGCAGCCGGCCATCGCCGCGCTGGCCGCGATCTTGGCAGGAGTGCCGTGCCCGTGGGCGGGCGGCACGGTCAGGATCAGCTCGTCGGCCGGCAGGCCGAGGGCCTTGACGATCTCGTCGACCCGCTCCGGGGTCGGCGGGTGCACCGGGTACCCGTCGCTGAAGTCATGCTCGAGGAAGTAGGAGTTGAAGGCCTCGATCGCCTCGACCGCGTTCAGGCCGCTGAACGTGTAGGTCTCTTCCTTGCCGGCGTCGTCCACCTCGGTGTCGGCGTCGACCAGCTCCGCGTCTTCGCCGCCGACGGTCAGCAACCGGATGATCTCGGGAACGGCGGGCAGCGCCTGCTCGATCGCCGCCTCGGCGGTCAGCGCGGTGAAGACGCGCGGCACCACCACGTAGCGCAGGTCCGGCACGCCGAACACCTTCGAGCTGCTTACCGTGTCGTGCTCGAAGCCGCGGGCGACGATGGTGACCTGCGGCACGCCGCCCTTCTCGGCCTGGGCGCCGTCGTGGATCAGCCACGAGGTGCAGGCCCCGCAGTCGGCGGTCGCGC
>Ga0265338_10011140_pt1 | contig 10424 bp, 9 predicted proteins | sample 42126metaG_FD_193579 | JGI IMG/M metagenome (GOLD analysis project Ga0265338, IMG submission 193579) | Rhizosphere microbial communities from Carex aquatilis grown in University of Washington, Seatle, WA, United States - 4-21-26 metaG | ecosystem: Host-associated > Plants > Roots > Rhizosphere >... | reverse complement strand
GGGTGGGTCGGGGAGAGGGGAAGCCCGGTTACGCTTGCATCCCGTCGGGGTGCAAGCGCCGGTACTCACGGTTGAAATAAAGCAGCGGATCCTTGCCCAGGTCGGCCGCGAGGTCCAGCACCTTGGCGACAACGATGGTGTGATCGCCGGCCAGGTACTCAGCCCACGGGACGCAGTCGATCCACGCCAGCGCGCCGTGAACGCGGACCGCCGCCCCGGCCGCGCCCTCGGTCCAGCCGACCTTCGCCCACTTGTCTGGGTCCTTGGACGACAGGACTTGGCTGTGCCTGGCCTGGTCGGAGCCCAGCACGTTGACGCAGAACGCGGGGGCGTGCTTAAGCCTCGGGTAGCTGGTGGACGTATGCGCGACCGAGAACGCGACCAGCGGCGGGTCCAGGGAGACGCTGAAGAACGACTGACAGGTGAAGCCGACCGGTCCCTCGTCACCGAGGGCGGCCACCACGGTGATGCCTGAGCAGAAACGTCCCAGGACTGAGCGGAAGTGCCCGCTGTCGATGGGCCGGGGATCAGCCTCGCCGGGCATGCCACAGCCGTCTCGCCCGGGCGGGCCGCTAATCGGGTGCGCTTCAGCCGCGACCATCGTCGGCAGCCTCCTTTCGCGGGGACAAGCAGGTCCCGTTCAGAGGAGCTCATTTCAGTAATACTGAAATGAGAGTCTAAGGAATCAGGCAAGACGGGGGAATATCCATCTCATTAAGGCTCTGTTACATCCCCACTGTAATAAGCTCTGTTACAGCTGTGCAGTAACAGAGCGTCCAGTTCCGCGGCGGGCACCTCGAGTTCGGCGGCGCCCGTGACATCTCCCGTGGCGCCGCCCTCAGGCTTGTTCGGGCCCCGGACCCAGGAGGCGGCGGCGGCCAGCAGGCTGGCGACGGCGCCGAAGTCCAGCGCTGTGTGCAGGCCGACCCGGAACGGGGCGGAGATGATCGACGGGAAGAAACTGCGGCCGAGCAGCACCGACTGCTGGGCGGCCGGCAACTGCCCGAGGACGTGCGCCCCGACCAGGTGCACCACCGGGTTGTAGCCCAGGAAGGCGGAGAAGATCGTGGACACCGGCGGCAAGTGCGAGATGTGCAGTGCGGCCGGGACCGGCACGCCGTGCGCGACCAGGCCCTGGTAGAGCCCGCTGGGCAGCGTTCCGGACAGGCCGACGGTCATCAGGGTGAAGAAAAGCCCGGTCGAGACCACCTGACCCGCGTTCTGGAACGTGTTGTTGAGTCCGGCTCCGGCCCCGCGGTCCGCCGCGGGCACGCTGTTCATCACCGCCGCCCGGTTGGCCGACCCGAACATCGCCATCACCACGCCGGTGGCGAACAGCAGCACCGAGAACACCCAGTAGGAGAAGTTGGTGGGCAGCACCTCGAAGAGGGCGAAGGCCACCGCTGTCCCGATCATGCCCAGGGTGGCGAAGACCCGCGCACCGAACCGGTCCGACAGCACGCCGGACAGCGGCCCGGAGACCAGGAAGCCGAGAGTGAGCGGAACCACGGCGAGGCCGGCCCGCAGCGGGGTCAGGTCGAAGGGAACGCCGTGCAACGGCAGCCAAATCCCCTGCAACCAGATGACCAGGATGAACATCAGGCCGCCGCGGGCGAGCGACGCCAGCAGGGTGGCGAAGGCGCCGGCCGTGAACGGCCGGATGCGAAACAGCCGCAGCGCGATCATCGGGTGCTCGACCCGGGACTCGATGAAGACGAAGAGCGCCATCAGCGCCGTGCCCACGGCCAGGCAGGCGAGCACGACCGGGTTGGTCCAGCCGAGCGCGCTGGTGCCGTAGGGCTCGATCCCGTAGGTGATGCCGATCATGATGAGGATCAGCCCGGCGGCGAAGGTCATGTTGCCCGGCCAGTCGATCGTGGCGTGCTGGCGAGGGCTCAGCTCGCGCAGCTTCAGGTAGCCGAACACGGTGGCGAACAGGCCGATCGGCACCGACACCAGGAAGACGAGCCGCCAGTTGACCGGGGCCAGGATCCCGCCGAGGGCCAGGCCGATGAAGCTGCCGCTGAAGCCCGCGGCCTGGTTGATCCCCATGGCCATGCCGCGCTGCCGCAAGGGGAAGGCGTCGGTGAGGATGGCCGCCGAGTTGGACATCAGCATCGCGGCCCCGGCCGCCTGGAACAGCCGCAGCACGATCAGGAAGATGGCGGCAGCCCGGCCCGACATCCAGGTCACGGTCAGCAGCAGGGAGAAGACGGTGAAGAGGGCGAAACCCAGGTTGTAGATGCGGACCCGCCCGTAGATGTCGCCAAGGCGGCCGAAGGTAGTGGTCAGGACGGCCGTCACCACGGAGAAGCCCAGGATCAGCCACAGCAGGAAGAAGCTGTTACCCGGGTCGAGCGGGTCGATGTGGATGCCGCGGAAGATGTCGGGCAGCGCGATGAGGGTGATCGTGCTGTCGATCGTCGCCATCAGCATCCCCAGCGTGGAGATGAACAACGCCATCCACTTGTACCGAGGGCCCACGGAGACTGCGTCACGGCCCGCCGGCCGTTGGTATCTGATCACGATATTGCAGTGTAGCTGTAACGAAATTAATACAGTGTGGCTGTAACGCAGCTTTAATACATCGGATATTTAGCCGTCTCAGCAGGAATCATAGACTCTCGTTGCAGCACTACTGAAACATATGTAAGCGGGCAGCGACCGGTCTGCTAGCGCGTTGGATGCCGCCAATGAGGGCCGCCGCCGAGGCGCAGCCGGTTCTAGCGTAACCCCGCGCGGCGGCGATGACGCCTGCCTACGGTCCCGCACGACATCGTCGCGTGCCGGGACCGCCAGAGAAGCCCCCGGGTTCGCGCCCTCCACCAGTTCACCAGCCAGCTTCGAATGACCGCTTTACAAGGAGCCATCCGATGCGCAACTCATGCAGGGAAGGGACGGGGAAATGACGACGCTGTCCGAGGCCCCGCCCGGCCGTCCCTCGATACCGCCTGGCCGAGCACGCCTCCTTACCGCCGATACCTGGGAAAGCCTCGGCAAGCGGTACGGCGTGGTCGGGGTATGGGCCGTGCTCATTATCGTCTTCGGCGCGCTCAAGCCCAGCGAGTTCCTCACCCTGTCGAACTTCCAGACGATGTTCGACTCGCAGGCCGTGCTGCTGGTCCTGTCCCTTGCCTTCGTGGTGTCTCTCATCTCCGGGGACTTCGACCTGTCCATCGCCGGCGTGTTCAGCATTGACCTGGTGATCATCGGGATCATGAACATGCAGGACCACATTAACCCGCTCTACGCGTTTGCCGTGGTCATCGGCGTGAGCCTGGTCATCGGGGTAGTCCAGGCGTTCCTCGTCGTGCGGCTCGGGCTGAGCTCCTTCGTCGTCACGCTCGGCACGGGCACCGCCTTCATGGGCATCGCCTACGGCATCGACAACGAGTCGCTGTCGGGCGTCAGCTCGGCCTACGGGTCCTTCATGACCTATCCGCTGCTGGGCTTCCAGGTGTCCTTCTGGCTCGCGGTCGCCCTGGTCGCGGTGCTCTGGTACGTCTACGGTTACACCCCGCTCGGCAGGCGGCTGTTCTTCGTGGGGGCGTCCCGCAACGTGGCCAGGCTGGCCGGCATCAACGTGAACCGGCTGCGGGCCGGGTCGCTCATCACCGGCAGCCTGCTGGCCGCCGGGTCAGCCATCATCACGGCCGGCTACCTGCAGGAAGCCGACCCCACGGTCGCCTCGAACCTCCTGCTTCCCGCGGTGTCCGGAGCGCTGCTCGGCACGACCTGCATCTGGCCGGGCCGGCCCAGTCCCGGTGGCACCTTCGTCGCCACGTACTTCCTGGTCACCGGCTACACGGGGCTCGAGGAACTCGGCCTCAACGGGTGGGTGCAGCAGGTCTTCTACGGCGTGGCCCTGGTGGCCGCCGTGGGGGTGTCAGCGCTGGCTGCCCGCAGGAGCGGTGCCCAGGCGGCGGAATTCGCACCTCAGTAGCCATCACCGCAAACCTTCACGAACCAACCAGCAGCTTTCAGCAGCACCCGAGAGGACAGTTATAAATGATCAACGCAGAGCGTAACGCCAGCCGCCGTACCGGAACCACGCGGCAGGAACCGGAATCCAGCCCTAGACGCCGCCTGCGGCCGGCCGCGGTCGCCGCGGCCGCCGCCACCACGGTCGGGCTGGTGCTGGCAGGCTGCTCGTCATCCGGGTCGTCAGGATCAGCGACGGGAACCACGACGGGGTCAGCGTCCGGGTCGGTCTCGTCGGCGACGCTCAGCCAGATCAAGGCCGACCTGAAGGCCGCGGAGGCTGTACCGTCCTGGAAGGCGGGCGGCCCGGCGTTCAAGGCCACCGGCCTAGCCGGCAAGAAGGCCTTCATCCTCGGCTACCCGACCAACCAGTTCGCCGAGTCGTTCATCGCCGGCGTCACCGCGGGCTTCAAGTCGGTGGGGATGACCACCAGCGTCGCCGGCAGCGCCAACCAGGTGGTGAGCCAGGAAGTGCAGGACCTCGACAACGCGGTGAACCAGCACGTGAGCGTGATCATCCTGCTCGCGGTCACCCCGGCGTCGATCGCCACGGGCCTGCAGAAGGCCAAGGCGGCCGGCATCCCGGTCATCGAGACCTTCATCGGCGACCCTCAGCTGCCGCCGGCCGCTGACAAGGCGCTCGGCGTGACCGCGGACGCCACCTACTGCTACTCCTGCACCGGAACGCTCGCCGCCAAGTGGGAGATCGCGCAGACCGGCGGCCAGGTGAACTCGGTCATCCAGCAGTTCGCCGGGCAGCCGCCGTCGGACGCCACCGCCGGGGGCTGGGTCGCCACGCTGAAGAAGTACTGCCCGGAAACGTGCTCGACGACCAATGACAACGTGACCTTCGGGGCGCAGACGGTCCAGGAGATCCAGAGCGGCGCTCAGGTGGCGGCGCAGAACCCCTCGGTCAACGCCATCTTCCCCGTCTACGACTACCAGATGGCCTACATGCTGCCCGAACTCGCCGCGGCCTCCGCGCAGAAGCGGATCAACCTGCTGAGCGAGAACGCGGACCTGGCCCAGATGCAGGAGATGGCGCAGGGCACCGCGGTCAAGGTGGATGTCGGCAACCCGGTCGAGTGGGACGGCTGGGCCGCCGTGGACGAGGGGCTGCGGGCACTGAAGGGGCTTGACCCGGTCAAGGACGAGCAGGTGCCGGTGCGGTTGTTCGACACCGACAACATCAAGTCGATTGACCTCACGGCCAACCCGGCCGCCTGGTACGGCGCGTCCAGCTACCAGGCTGACTACAAGAAGCTGTGGGGGGTCTGATGACGCCTCCGGCGATCCGGGTAGAGCACCTGACCAAGAGCTTCGGCTCGCGGACCGTCCTTGATGACGTCAGCTTCGACATTCCGGCCGGGAAAGTCATCGCCCTGCTCGGCCAGAACGGCAGCGGCAAGTCCACCCTCATCAAGATCCTCACCGGGTTTCACGACCCCGATCACGGCAGCGACGCCGCGATCATGGTGGGCGAGGAACGCCTGCACCTGCCGCTGCATCACGGGCCGCTGCACCACGAGCTGGCGAGCTTTCACATCGCCGCGGTCCACCAGGACCTGGCCCTGCTGCCCAACGTCACGGTGACCGAGAACCTGCTGATCGACCGGCTTGGCCCGCACTCGCTCGGCAGGCTGTCGTGGCCGGCGGTGCACCGCCGGGCGCAGCAGATGCTCGACCGGGTCGGCGCCTCGGGCATCAACCCGCGGGCCGAAGTCTCCGAACTGAAACCCGTGCAGCGGGCCATGGTGGCCATCGCGCGGGCCATCGACGAGCTGTCCACCGACCAGGGGCTGCTCATCCTCGACGAGGTCACCGCGTTCCTCACCCAGGACGGAATCGACCAGCTCTTCGACCTGGTGCGGACCGTGGCGGCACGCGGCATCGGCGTGCTGTTCGTCTCGCACCGGATGGAGGAGATCTGGCGGATCTGCGATCGGGCGGTCGTGCTGCGCGGCGGCCGCCTGATCCGGGACGTCGACCTGGCGGAGACTAACGAGGACGACCTGATCGGCGACATCGTCGGCCAGCGCCTTGACTGGCTCTACCCGGACAAGCACGCGCACGCCGACGAGGTGCGGATCAGCTTCAGCGGGGTCCGGTCCGCCCCGGTCCGCGACTTCAGCCTGGAGGCGCGGGCCGGGGAGATTATCGGCCTTACCGGACTGCGCGGCATGGGTCACGAGCGGCTCGTGTACGCGCTGTACGGCGACGCTGCCCACTGCCTGGGCAAGCTGAACATCGACGGCAAGGCGATCGACCTGCAGTCGCTGCGCCCCGGTGCGGCGTTCCAGCTTGGCCTGCGGCTGGTCCCCTCCGAACGGCTGCTGAACGGCGCCGTCGGCGAGGCCACCGTCAGGGAGAACGCGTCCCTCCCGCTGATCAGCCAGTTCGTCCGGCGCGGCGCCCTGAGCCCGCGCCGGGAACGGACCTGGGCCCAGCAACTCGTCACCAACTACGATGTCTCGCCGGCCGACTCGGAGATCAATTACGCCCGGCTCAGCGGCGGCAACCAGCAGAAGGTGCTGATGGCCCGCTGGCTGGAGACGGCGCCGTCGGTGCTGCTGCTTGACGAGCCCACCCAGGGCGTCGACGTCGGCGCCCGCCGGGACATCTTCCAGCGGATCGTGGCGGCCGCGCAGGCCGGCACCACCGTGCTCTACACCACCTCGGAAACCCAGGACCTGGCGGAACTGTGCCACCGGGTGCTGGTGTTCAGGGACGGCGTCGTCTGCGGCGAACTGGCCGGCTCCGACGTCACCGAAGACGCCATCAGCCGGATGTGCTGGGGCGGCTCGGCCCGGCTCGAGCCAGCAGGGGAGGCGTGACGGTGACGGCCGGGGAGCGGACGGACCTTACAGACGATCGACAGGAGCAATAACCATGGCACGGATATGGGACAAGTTCCTCACCGAACGGGACAAGCAGCATCTGATCGCGAGCGGGTGGGGAAACCGGCCGCCCAAGGGGCTCGGCACTAAGCCGGCGATCATCGTGGTCGACGACTACTACGCCGCGCTCGGCACCGTCCGCGAACCGATCCTGGAGTCGGTGAAGACCTGGCCGGCTTCCTGCGGCCTTGAGGGCTGGGAGGCCATCGACCGTACCGCCGAGCTGCTCGACGCCGCCCGCCAGGCGGGGGTGCCAATCGCGTACGTGCACGGCGTCATCGAAGAGCCCGGGCTGTGGAACCCGGCCACCAAGGGCTCAGTTTTCGCCATGTCCCCCGAGCAGATGGCCATCGCCTACCAGACCGTCAAGGAAGTCGAGCCGCAGCCCGGCGACCTAGTGCTGCCCAAGACCTCCGCGAGCGCGTTCGCGGGCACGCCGCTGGCCTCCTACCTCAGCAAGCTGGGCATCGACACGCTGATCGTGGTCGGCGAGACCACCAGCGGGTGCGTCCGGGCCACCGTGCTTGACGGCGCGGTCTACCGGTACAAGATCGGCGTGGTCGAGGAGTGCTGCTTTGACCGGACCGAGTCGGCGCACGCCATCAACCTGTTCGACATGCATCACAAGTATGCCGACGTGATCAGCGTGAAAGCGGCGATCAGCTACCTGCTGACCGGCTCGACCGAGTCCGCTGAGGCGAGCGCCGAGCCAGCTAGCACAGAGCCAGCTAACACAGTGGCCGGGTAAGCCGTGCAGCCCTGGCAGCTGGGCGCGGCCGAAGCCGCCGACCTCATCCGGAATAAGGAGCTGTCTCCCGTCGAGCTGACCGACTCGTGCCTGGAGCGGATCGACTCACTCGACGCGGAACTGCGGGCGTGGGTGACGGTCGACGACGACGGTGCGCGCCTGGCTGCCTCGGCATTGCAGGAGCGGATCGCCTCGGGTGATCCGCCCGGCAGGCTGGCGGGCGTGCCGGTCGGGGTCAAGGACGTCATCGACGTGATCGGCCTGCCCACCACCGCGTCAAGCAAGGTGCTCGCCGCCGCCGGGCCGGCCGAGCGTGACGCCGGCTGCATAGCGCGGCTCCGCCCGGCCGAGGTAACCGTCATCGGGAAGCTGCACACCGCGGAGTTCGCGTGTGCCGACCCGCCGCCGACCCGGAACCCGTGGGACGCCGCGCACACCCCGGGCGGATCGTCAAGCGGGTCGGGCGTCGCCGTCGCGACCGGCATGGTCGCCGCCGCGCTCGGCACCCAGACCGGCGGCTCCACCCTGCGGCCCGCGAACTACAACGGGGTGGTTGGCCTCAAGCCCAGCTACGGGATGATCTCCAACCGCGGCGTCATCCCGGTGGCCTGGTCCCTGGACCACGTCGGCATCATCGCGCGCTCGGTCACCGACGCCGCCCTGGTGCTTGGCGGCGTAGCGGGCCACGATCCGCTCGACCAGTCCAGCTCGCCGCGGGCGGATGAGTACCTGGCGCCCACGTCGGCCGACGACAAGGCGCCGGTCATCGGCTTGATCCGCCCGTTTTTCCTCGAGCGGTGCGAGCCCGACGTGCTGCGGCACACCCTCGAGGTGGCGGGTCGGCTCGAGGCCGCCGGCGCGCGGGTGCGGGAGATCGACCTGCCCGCCTCGTTCGGCACCCTCGCGGGGACCGCGTCGCTCATCTTGCGCACCGAGATGTACGCCCACCACCGCGCACAGTTCGCCGCGCACGGGGACCTGTACGGTCCGCTGAACACGGCGGTCCTTGAAGCCGGCGGCCGGACGACGGCCGCGGACTACGTGCTCGCGATGCGGCGGCGACCCGCCCTGGTCGCCGATCTCGAACGGTCACTGGACGGGGTGGACATCGCGCTGACCCCGGGCGCGCCCGCGCCCGCGCCGCGGAACACAAGCACCACAGGCGATGCGTCCTTCCAGGCCCCGTGGACATGTGCGGGTCTTCCGGCGATTGCCCTGCCTTCCGGAGTTAACGAATGGGGCATCCCTCGTGGCATTCAACTGGTCGGTCACCGCTGGGACGACGCGGCGCTGCTCCGCCACGCGCTGTGGTGCGAGCGTGTCATCGGCTTCGCGGCCCGTCCGCCTTGCTGGCCGCCGCAGGCGCAATGACAGATCTCTCTGGCGGCATCACCTTGAGAATGGTAAATCTTTACTGTGGGGAGACTTGCCAAAGCCAATACCGCGGCGCGTGCCTCGGGGAAGAAACAGACACGCGCCCGTTCGCGGCCCGAGACCATGGGTGACCGCATCAGGAACCTGCGCCGTGACCGCGGGCTACGGCTAGTCGACATGGCCAAGATGACCGACCTGTCGGTGTCGTTCATCAGCCAGGTGGAGCGCGGCCTCACCAATCCGGGCATGCGCTCGCTGATCCTGATGGCCGATGCCCTCGAAGTCCGGCCGCACTCGCTGCTCGAGGAGACGCCGCAGTGCGACGAGCAGTGGGTGCTCACCCGCGCCGCTGACCAGGAAGAGATGACCAACGACGGCGGAACGGTCCGGGCGATCACCAGTACCGTGAACCCCACGTTCAACGTGTTCGACTTCTCCGGCGGCCCGCGAAAGTTCTATACCTATTACCGCATGGCGGAAGACTCGCTGATCATCATGCTCGCCGGCCAGCTCGAGATCGAGATCGAGACGAAGCAGCTCACCCTGTCCGCCGGCGACACGCTCTTCATCCGCGGCGGCGTCAACCACCGCTGGCGCCAGGTCGGCCGGGCCAGATGCCGCTTGCTGACCGTCCTGCACACCCAAACCCAACGGCGGACCGAGGCCAGCGGCAGCACGCTCGACATGTTCGCTGGTTCGCCGGAGCCGCAGGACGAGTCCGCGTGACGGACGGTGCGGTCCCTTCTCGTGTGGCGTGGACGGTCTTAGCGCGCGCGGTAGGCGTCGGCGCGGTGCGTGTTGGAGTCCTGCTCGATGAGTAGGCCGCGCGCGGCGAACTCCACAGTCCGCGTTCCTCGTTCCTGAGGGGCTGCCCCAGCGGCTCAGGGAGCTGGCGTGACCGCCGGGGAGGGCGAGCTCGCGTCAACGGGGACTGAGGCCGAGGCCGAGGCTGAGGCCGAAACTGTCCTGGTGGGGGGCGCTGGGCTCGTCGGCCCGGTTGTGGCCGGTGTTGGCGCGGGAGAGGACGTGGCCGGGGTGGTTGGTCTCGGAGCGGCGGCAGACGGTGAGGTGGTGGCCGCCGGCGCGGGTGAGGCCGGGGTGACGTACACCGGTGCGGCCGGTGATGGCCTAACGAGCAGGTAGGTCGCCAGGAGGATGAGGAAGGCCGCGCTCAGGATCCAGGTCGAGGCCCGCACGCGCCGCATCAGGCGGCTTCGGCTGGTTCGGCCGTCTCCAGGTCGGCCGGGAGGCGGATGCCCTCGCGCCGGAAGCCGGCCGTGATCCGGGCCCGCAGGATGCGCCCGACCTCGAACTGCTTGCCGGGCAGCGTCCGGGCGACCAGGCGGACCTGGAACTGGTCGAGGTCGATGCCCTGCACGCCCATCACGGCCGGGGGATCAAGCAGCAGCTGCCGTACACCCGGT
>Ga0265338_10011138_pt1 | contig 10426 bp, 11 predicted proteins | sample 42126metaG_FD_193579 | JGI IMG/M metagenome (GOLD analysis project Ga0265338, IMG submission 193579) | Rhizosphere microbial communities from Carex aquatilis grown in University of Washington, Seatle, WA, United States - 4-21-26 metaG | ecosystem: Host-associated > Plants > Roots > Rhizosphere... | reverse complement strand
CGAGCCGAGCAAGCCCTGCGCCAGAACGAGGAAAGGCTCCGGCTCGCAACCCAGAGCGGCAAGGTCGGGCTGTGGGAATGGGATATCCGGGCCAATCGGGTATCGTGGACCGATTCGATCTTCGCCATTCACGGTGTCAGCAAACGGGAGTTCAGCCTGACCGTGGAGGGCTTCGCTTCGCTGGTGCATCCCGAAGACCACGCCTTCGTGATGGAAGCGCTCGATCGCAGCTTGCGTGACGATGTGCCTTACGAGCTGGAATTCCGCGCCGTCAGGCCCGACGGGCAGGTGATCTGGCTGTTCGCCAACGGGATCGTGCTCCGCGACGGCAAGGAGCCTTTGCGCCTGCTTGGCGCCGTCTTCGACATCACCGAACGCAAAGCGGTCGAAGCCCAGCGGGACCTCTTGGTGGCCGAACTCAGCCATCGGGTGAAGAACACGCTTGCGACCGTCATCTCCATTGCGCAGCAGACCTTTTTGAGGGGCGCGTCGGCCGAGGAATCCCGCCGCTCTTTCGATGCGCGCATCCGTGCCCTTGCCCAGACTCATGGGCGGCTTGCGGAAGCCAATTGGTCGGGCGTCTCGCTGGAATGCCTCGTGCTGGACGAAACCGCGCCCTATCGCCGGGAGGACGACGGCAATGTGCGTCTGTCGGGACCGAGCATCTTCCTCAACCCGAAACACGCAGTAACGCTCGGAATGGCGCTGCATGAGCTGTCGACCAACGCGGCGAAATATGGCGCGCTGTCGAGCAAGCGCGGGGCGGTGGACATCGTCTGGCACATAGCGCCGGAGGCGGAGGAACTGCGGATCCGGTGGATCGAATCCGGTGGACCCGCGGTCGTCCCGCCGGAGCGAAGCGGTTTCGGGCGGCTGCTGCTCGAACGCGCGCTGGCGTCGGATCTGCGGGGCACGGTGCAGTTGGATTTCGCCGAAGCCGGCGTGCAATGCGCCATTGCGTTTCCGTTGAGCAAACAGGCAGCGGGGTTCGCGTAAGGCTGTCATGGATCACCCCCCTTGGATCAACACCCCCTGGAAGGCGCGCGCATCCTCATCGTGGAGGACGAATATTTGCTGGCGGCGATGCTCGAAGACGATTTGCGCGCCGCCGGCTGCACGATCGTGGGGCCGTTCAGCGGCCTCGCGCAGGCGATGGAAGCCTCCCGCCGCGAGGCGTTCGACGTGGCACTTCTGGACATCAATTTGAACGGTCAGATGGTTTATCCGCTGGCGGACGAATTGTCGTCGCGCGGCGTGCCGGCCGTGTTCCTGACCGGTTACGGCGCACTCAATCTGCCGGAGCGGTTCCGGCTGCATCCGCGCGTGTCCAAGCCTTACGACGTGTCCGAACTGGTGAAGACGATCCGGAAGAACGTCCCCGCCCCTCGCTGACGCGCGGCGCGCGGCGCCTGAGGAAATCCCGCCTCGTTGGAGTATCCGAAGTGAAGCAGTCTCAGCGTGTCATCGTCGTGGGCGGCGGCATCGGCGGCCTCACGGCCGCGCTTGCGCTGCTCAAACGCGGCGTCGATGTCGATCTGTACGAACAGTCCGATGCCCTGAAGGAAGTGGGCGCGGGCATCCAGCTCGGCTCGAACGGCACGCGCGTCCTCTATGCGCTGGGGCTCGAAGAGGCGCTGGCGAAGGTTCAGGTCATTCCGGAACGCCGCGAATTGCGCCACTGGAGCACGGGTGAAACCTGGAACTGGTTCGAGTTGGGCGAGGTGTCCGCGGGCCGCTATGGCACGCCGCATCTGATGTTTCACCGGGGCGACCTGCACGGCGTTCTGACCGAAGCGGTAAAGCGCGAAAGGCCGGGCGCGATTGTGTTGAACAAGCGATGCATCGGCGTGGAGCAATCACCCGACGCGGCCAGCGTGTCGTTCGAGGACGGCACGGGTGCGTCCGCGCCCATGATCATCGGCGCGGACGGCATCCATTCCAACATCCGCAAATGCCTGTTCGGTGCAAGCAAGCCCGAATTCACCGGATGCGTCGCCTGGCGCGGCCTCATCCCGATGGCGCATTTGCCGGCGCATCTGCAACGGATGGTCGGCACCAATTGGCTCGGACCGAGAGGCTTCGTCCTGCATTATCCGGTCAGGCGCGGCGAACTGATGAATTTCGTCGGTTGTGTCGAACGCGACGATTGGCGGATCGAATCCTGGGTGAGCGAAGGCACGCGAGACGAACTCGCCAACGATTATCGCGGCTGGCACGGCGATGTGCAGACGCTCATCGCCGCGATTCCCACGCCCTACAAATGGGCGCTGATGGTGCGTCCGCCCATGGAAGCATGGTCGAAGGAGCGCATCACGCTGATGGGGGACGCCTGCCATCCGACGCTGCCGTTCCTGGGGCAAGGGGGCGTGATGGCCATCGAGGATGGTTATGTGCTCGCGGCATGCATCGAAAAATATTTCGACGATCCGGCGAAGGCGTTTGCGCGCTACGAGGACATCCGCAAGGAGCGCACCGCGATGGTGGTGAGAAAGGCTGCCGAAAACCGCGCCATGGCGTTCGAGCCGCGCCTTGCCGAACAGGGCGCGGTGGCGGACGCGATTGCGCGCGATTGGTTGCAGCTTCGCCTGAAGGAACGGATGGACTGGCTTTATGCCTATGACGCGACCGGAATCGCGGTGTGACGCCGGCTGCGAAAGCGCGCTACAGTGATTGGAAAATGATGGGGTTGCCGTGCCCAAAGTGCTGACGCCGGAGCAAATCGAGAATTACCGCCGCGACGGGTTCCTCTCGCCGGTGCGGATTCTTTCCGCGGACGCAGCGGCGGAAGCCCGGGGGGAGCTGGAGTCGGTGGAGGCCGCTTCGGGCGGACAGTTGCGCGGACTGGTCCGGACCAAGTTCTATCTGCGCTATCCGTTCGCGTACCGGCTCGCGACGTCGCTTGCGATTCTCGACGTGGTGGAAGACCTCATCGGCCCCGACATCATGCTCTACCAGAACACGATCTGGGCGAAAGAGGCGGGCGAGGATTCCTATGTCAGCTGGCACCAGGACAACACCTATTTCGGCCATGTGCCGTGCGAGGTGTTGAGCGTGTGGCTGGCGCTGTCGCCGTCGCGTCCCGAATCGGGCGCCATGCGGTTCCTGCGCGGCTCGCACAGACTTGGGCAATTGCCGGTGCGCTACGAGGTCAAGGACGGCAACATGCTCTCGAGCGGACAGGTGGTGGACGCCGACCTCTCCGGGCTCGAAAGCGTGCAGACGTCGCTGGAACCGGGCGAGGCGTCGATCCACCACGCTTTCCTGGTGCACGGCTCGCCGCCGAACAAAGGCGCCGGCAGGCGCGTGGGGATGACGTTTGTATATCATCCGCCGTCTCTGACGCAGTTCGGCGATCTTCCTACCAGCGCGTTGCTGGTGCGGGGCGAAGACCGCTATGGCCATTTCGAGCACGAACAGCCGCCGCTGGCCGCAGACGATCCCGCGACGATTGCGCGGCATGAACGCGGCGCCGCATTGTATCGCGCGAAAGCCGAAGAGCTCGGCAACCGCACCATCGACCGCCGAGATCGGGTTGGGGCGTGACGGCGTGGACACTCACGCCAATCTTCCACCCTCCTCTTGAGGGAGGGGCGAAGACGCGACGCGCGTCAGCGCAAAGCGGCTTCGGGGAGGGGATGTTCGTTCGCAATAACTCCCCGCCCCGAACGGCATCGCTCCGCTCAGCCGTTCGACCCTGCCTCAAGGGTAGGGTGGCTGTTTGTGTATTTGCGCTGTTCGGTTTCGGGGGGGCGGCCGATGCCGCGCCGGCTGAGTTCTACAAAGGCCGCACGGTTCAGGTGATCGTCGGGTTCAGTCCGGGTGGCGGCTACGATCTGTACGCCCGCGTGCTGGCGCGTCATATCGGCAGGCATTTGCCCGGCAATCCCACGGTGGTGGCCGAGAACATGCCCGGCGCGGGATCGGTGAAGGCTGCCAATTATCTCTACAATGTCGCGCCCAAGGACGGCACCCAATTCGGCATTTTCGACCGTGGCCTGCCGATGGAAAAACTGCTCGGCCGCGGCGAAGGCATCGCCTTCGACGCCACCAAATTCGCCTGGCTCGGCAGCGTCACCGACGAACCTGCCGTATGCGGATTTTCCACGCGCTCCGGCATCCGGACCTGGGACGACATGAAGACCAAGCCGTTCAAGGTGGGTGGCGCGGGGGCAACCGCGGACGACGAAATCTATCCCGCCGTGCTGAAGAACCTGTTCCATCTGCCGCTCCGGGTCGTCTCGGGCTATCCCGGCCGCGCCGAGACGGTACTCTCCATTCAGCGCGGCGAGATCGACGGGCTGTGCGGCTGGTCCTGGTCGTCCCTGATGAGCAATTACAAATATCTGCTCGACAGCAAGCAGATCGCGGTTCCCCTTCAGCTGGGCGTCGAGAAGAACCTCGACATCCCCGGCGTGCCGCTGGTGGGCGATCTGACGGCCGACCCGAAAGAGAAGGCGGCGCTCAAGCTCATCTTCTCGCGGCTGACCATTGCGCGGCCCTTTGCGGCGCCGCCGGGCCTGCCGCCGGAGCGGACAAGAGCGCTGCGGGAGGCCTTCGACGCCACCATGAAGGACCCGGCGTTTCTCGCCGAAGCGGCAAAGCTCAATCTCGAAGTCCGGCCGCAGAATGGGGCCAAACTCGAACAATTGGTGCGCGAGATCTACACCTATCCCGCCGACGTGGTGAAGCTAGCCGCGGACGCGATTAGACCCGCCCGCTGATTTCAAGCGGCCGTCGGCACGCGCTATAGTGGGAGCGGCGCGATCGTCACCCGGGAGTACGTCATGAGCGGCGGCAGCAACACCATTCCGGTCGAGGCATGGAATACCGTTCTGTTCCAGAAATTCGTCCGCTTCCGGCATTTGCTGACGCGCGGACTTTCCGATCACAGCGACGAAGCGTTCCGGCGCAATGTCTATCCGGCGGGCGCGCGCGTGCTCGATGTGGGTTGCGGTATGGGCGACACGACCCAAGCGATTGCCGCGCAGGTGGGCGGCACGGGTGCGGCCTTCGGTGCGGATTGCGCGCAGAATTTCGTCGATCTGGCGGCGCGCGAAACCGCCGATATGGGCATCGCCAATGCGTCGTTCTTCGTGGCCGACGTTCAGGCCGACGATCTCAACGGCCCTTACGATCACGTGTTTTCGCGCTTCGGCACGATGTTCTTCAATCTTCCGGGTGCGGCGCTGCGCAATATGAGGCGCGCGCTCAAGCCCGGCGGCACGCTCACCATGATCGTGTGGCGCAAACGCGAGGACAATCCCTGGGTCCACGAGGCCGAACTGCTGGTCAAGGAAATGGTCCCCGTGGTCAAGCACGAAGAGACCGATCAGGTGCATTGCGGACCCGGTCCGTTTTCCATGGCCGGTCCGGATATGGTAAGCGAGATGCTCATGGCGGCGGGCTTCGACCGCATCGCATTTACGCGCTACGACACCGATGTCTGTATCGGCCGCGATCTGGACGAGGCCATCGAATTCGCGATGGCCTTGGGGCCGGCAGGCGAGATCATCCGGCTCGCGGGCGAGGAAGGCGAGAAGCGCAAGCCCGAGGTGATCGCGGCGTTGCGCACGCTGTTGAAGCCCAATGCGCGCGAGGACGGCGTGTGGCTCGGGTCCAGCAGTTGGCGCGTCACCGCGCGCAATCCGTAAAATGCATGTTTGGCATTCAACCAGGGAGGGAGCCATGAAGAGATTGATTGTTCCTGCCATCGTGGCGGCAAGCGCATTGGCGGCGGCCGCGGCATGGGCCGCGCAATCCGGGGACGGATTCCAGCCCAAGCCCTATTTCCAGATGCCGCTGGAGAAAGACCCTTCGCGGCAGGTGCGGCTGCAATCGGTGGTGATTCCGCCGGGTGCGGGAAACCAATTCCACCGCCATCCGGGCGATCAATGGTGGGCGGTGCAGGAAGGCGAAGTCACTTACACGATCAAGGGGCAGGCGCCCCGCGTGCTCAAGCCCGGCGATTTCGTCTACGTTCCGCGCGGCACCGTCCACCGCAACCAGAACCTGACCGACCGGCCGGCGCGCTCGATCGAACTCAACATCACCGACAAGGACAAGCCCCAGACCGAACAGGTTAATTGACGCACGCGCGTCCTCATGCTTCGACAGGCTCATGCTTCGACAGGCTCAGCATGAGGAAAATTTATTCTCTTCCTCACCCTGAGCTTGCCGAAGGGTGAGACACCGGTTTGCCACTTCGCGGAGGGAACAATGAAGTCGAATATTATTGCATCACTTCTTGCCGGCGGCGCGCTCGCGTTCACAACTGGCGAGGCCGCCGCACAGAACCCGCCGCCGCCCGATCACCCGTCCGTCACCGTGCACGGCCAGACCTTCACGCCGCGCACGATCCTGTCGCGCAACATGGGCACGCGCGAGGATCAGGAGACGCAATTTCCGCCGCACAAGATCATCGGCAACATCTATTACGTGGGAACCAGGACGCTCAGCTCGTTCCTGATCGTGACGCCGCAGGGCAACATCCTCATGGACAGCACCTATGAGCGCAATGTGCCGGTGATCAAGAAATCCGTCGAGGACCTCGGGTTCAAATTCTCCGACATCAAGATACTGCTCGGCAATCACGCCCATGGCGACCACATGGAAGGCGATGCCGCGGTGAAGCAATTGACCGGCGCGCAGGTCGTCTCGATGGCTGAGGACGTGCCGGCACTGAAGGCGATGAAGCCCGGCGGCAAGGAGCACCCCATCGACCGCGTCATCCATGACGGCGATACGGTGAACTTAGGCGGCGTGACGCTGACCGCGCATCTGACGGCAGGCCATACGCATGGCTGCACGAGCTGGACGACGACGGCCCAGGAGGGCGGGAAAACCTACAACGTGCTGCTCGGATGTTCCTTGTGCGCGCCCGCCAACGTGACGCCGGACATCGCGGCCGAGTTCGACCGCTCGTTCAAGGTGGTGCGCACGCTTCCCTGCGATGTGCAGTTGGGCGATCACGGCGCCCAATACAACATGCAGGAGAAATACGCGAAGCTGAAGGCGGGCGCGCCCAATCCGTTCATCTCGCCCAAGACCTGCTTCGACGAGGCCGATGTCGAAGAGGCCATGTACCACGCGCTGGTGGACGAACAGAAAGCGGCCAAGCGCTAGGCCGGGCGCTAGCCGGCCAGCTCCCGCGCGCGCTGCGCCTTCGCGGCTGGGGCCTTCGGGGCGTGCGCGGGAACTGTGCGTGCGCCGCTGCGTCCGAGATAGGGCGCGATCAGGGCAAGAAATCCCGTCAGGATGAAGACGGCGGGAAACAGCACGGCCAGGGCCATGAATTGCGTGTGCAGCGTAACAACCGGCATCGAATAACCCTCCAATATCGACGGAAAGCAGCATTGTCCGGCCTGTCCGTCCGGCCTTTGATCTGCATCAAACCGGCCCGCCATGAGCGTTCCCTCGATTTTGAGCGGTCCGGAACGGTGCTAGTCTTCGCTTCACGCGCCAGGGAGGGTCGCATGAAGAAGATTGCGCTTGCGTGCCTGTTGCTGCTCGCGGGGTGGCCTGCCGCCGCCCAGCAGAGCGTGCCGGCAATTCCATTCCAGTCGGTCCCCAATTACCCGAATTTGCCCGACGGGATGAATTTCGGCGAGGTGCCGGGGGTTGCGGTGAATTCCAAGGGCCACGTCTTCGTCTTCACCCGCTCGAACAGCGCGCAAGGCCCCGCCTATGCGCCGACGGCCGCTCAGCTTCTGGAATTCGACCAGAACGGCAATTACGTCCGCGAAATCGGCAAGGGGCTTTACGCCTGGTCGTTCGCCCATTCGGTGCGCATCGACAAGGACGACAACATCTGGGCCATCGACAAGGGCTCGGACATGATCGTCAAGTTCAACCCGGCGGGGCGCGTCCTGTGGGTGTTCGGCCGGCGCAAGGAATCGGCCGAAGACGACACCAAGCCCTGGGAGCATCCCAATCCGCCGCTGCCGCCCATCGACGGCATGTTCCGCCAGCCCACCGATGTCGCGTGGGATTCCAAGGGCAACATCTACATCAGCGACGGCTATGTGAATTCGCGCGTCGCCAAATACGACAAGGACGGAAACTGGCTGAAGTCCTGGGGCACCAAGGGCACGGGCCCCGGCCAATTCAATCTGCCCCATGCGGTTGCGATCGATTTGAACGACAATGTCTATGTCGGCGACCGCAGCAATCGCCGTATCCAGGTGTTCGACACCGACGGCAATTTCAAGCGCATGTTCACCATCGACGTGCCGCCCGATCCGAATACGCGAGCGGTGTACGGGGTGACGCCGAGCGGAGACCGTCTGAAAGCGGTGATCGGCCAGCCCAATTCGATCTGCATCACGCCGGGCCCGAACCAAGTGATGTTCGTCGGCGAATCGACCTATCCGGGCCGCATCTTCAAGGTGTCGCTGGACGGCAAGGTGCTGGGCGTGATCGGCAAATCGGGGCGCAATCTCGGGCAGTTTTCCGGCGCCCATGCGCTTGCGTGCCCGTCGGAGACCGAGATTTACGCGGCCGAGACCGCGAATTGGCGCGTACAGAAGCTGATGCTGAAGAAATAAGGGAGAGGAACATGAAACGGGCTTTGATGGGTGCGGCATTCGCGTTCGCGTTGGCGGCGGCGTTTCCGGCCTCCGCACAGAACAATGCGTTGCGGATCTACTGGATCGATGTGGAGGGCGGGGCGTCGACATTGTTCGTTTCGCCGTCGGGCGAGTCGCTTCTGTTCGACACCGGCAATCCCGGCAATGGCGACCGCGATGCGAAACGCATCTTCGCGACCGCGCAGAAGGCCGGTCTGACCAAGATCGACCATGTGGTGATCAGCCATTGGCACGGCGATCATGTCGGCGGATTGGAAGCGCTCTCCAAGATGATTCCGCTCGGAAAATTCTACGATCACGGCGACGGCGTGGAAGCTGCCGACAAGGCCCGCCACGATGCTTATGTGGCGATGGTGGGCGCGAACCGCAAGATTCTCAGGGCAGGCGACATGATCCAACTCGGGGCCATTCCGGTGCGCGTGGTGGTTTCGGAAGGCCCGGTGATCGCCAATCCGATCAATGGCGGCGGTCCCAATGCGCTCTGCGCCAATGCTCCGCAAATGAAACCGGCGCCGCCCGAAAACATCCGCATGGTCGGCCTCTCGATCACCTATGGCAGTTTCAAATTCGCGAGCCTCGCCGATCTCGACTGGTCGCGGGAGACGGAAATGGCCTGCCCGGTGAACAAGCTCGGCCGCGTGAACCTCTACACCATCAACCGCCATGGCGGGCTCGACGATTCCGGAAACCCGGCGCTCTTGGGCGCAATTCAGCCGCAGGTCATCGTCCTGAACAACGGACCGCGCAAAGGGCTCGGCCAGAAGGTGGCCGACGCCAAGCCCATCAACGCCAATTACACACCCTACGAGACCAATTCCTATGTGCGGCTCGCCAAGAATCCGGGCATTGAGGGCGTCTGGGCGGAGCATCTGTCTCTGATCGACAAGGACCCGGCGCACAACGCAGCACCCGACATGACCGCGAATCTGGAGGAGGGGCCGGCCGATCAGGGCTTCGGCATCAGCGCGGTGGTGGGCGCGGATGGGAAGTTCACGATCACCAATGCGCGCAACGGATTCAGCAAGACCTATCAGGCGAAGTAACGCTGTGTGTTATCCCGGCCAGCAGCGCGACAGCGCGGCGTGAGCCGGGACCACCCGGAGGCAGCGCGCAAGCGGCACAGTAGGTCCCGGATCGGCGCGGACGCGCCGTCCGGGATGACCCCTTTTATTTCTCCATCAGTGCGAGGAGGCCCTTCAGCAGATCGATCGGCCGGGGCGGACAGCCCTTGATGTGGAGATCGACCGGCACGACAGCCGAAACGCCCCCTTCCACCGCATAGCTGCCGGCGAAGATGCCTCCGTTCAGCGCGCAATCGCCGACGGCGACCACCCATTTCGGTGACGGCGTCGCGTTGTAGGTGCGCTCCAAGGCCTCGCGCATGTTCTTGGTTACCGGCCCGGTGACGAGCAGCACATCGGCATGGCGTGGGCTTGCGACAAAGCGCAGGCCGAAGCGCTCCAGATCGTAGAACGCGTTCTGCAGCGCATGGATTTCCAGCTCGCAGCCATTGCAGGAGCCTGCATCGATTTCGCGAATGGAGAGGCTGCGGCCGAGCCGCTTCTTCGCCGCCTTATCGAGCCCGGCGGCGATGGCGTTGAGTTCGGGATCGTCAAGCTGCGGTCGCTTTTCCGTCAGCGGGCGGTGGGTGAAACCCTGAAATAGCAATCTGCGCATCGCCGCTAAGTTCCCCCCTCCGCCTCGCACAGCAATCCGTGCTCCGCACCTCCCCCGTAAACGGGGGAGGAAAGAAGAAGCGCTATCTCTTGTTTTCCTCCCACGCTTGCGGGGGAGGTGGCGCATAGCGACGGAGGGGGGATCGGGCTCGTCACAGTTTTGCG
>Ga0265338_10011137_pt1 | contig 10426 bp, 9 predicted proteins | sample 42126metaG_FD_193579 | JGI IMG/M metagenome (GOLD analysis project Ga0265338, IMG submission 193579) | Rhizosphere microbial communities from Carex aquatilis grown in University of Washington, Seatle, WA, United States - 4-21-26 metaG | ecosystem: Host-associated > Plants > Roots > Rhizosphere >... | reverse complement strand
GAGGAAGGTCCAACACGAGTTTTTCGAGCTACTTAGGAAGCGCGGCGTTCCCATTCCCAGCAACTCCGACCTAAGCCGGGACGCCATAGCCACCGTCAAATACTGCCGCCTGGCCGAGTCCATCGTCGAAGCCGAGGCTATGGCCGAGATCCGGCGAATGCGCAGATACGCCCCCGAACAAGCCCCGGCCCAGCAAGAGCAGCCAGAAAAGGCCGCTTAAGCAAGGTTTCCGGCCAAAAATCCAAGCGGCAAGGCCCCAAAAATCCACTTTCCGGCCACGCCGGCACCACCCCAAAACCCACCCAAGCGACATCCCCGTCCAAATCAATTACAAAACTATCTCATTGATAATAAAGCAGCTTACACACAAACAAGTCACCAGCTAGAAGCTGGAAGCTACCGGCTACCGGCTACATGCCGCCGGCCAACGCCCAGGGTCCAACAGCAGATTCCCTGGGGAAATGACAGAAAGAAAAGCAAGAGCAACAGCAAAAGCAAGGGCAAGAGCAAGAACGTCCGACTTTTGGCCGCCTTGCCTGCCGGGCCACTAAAGCTTTTACAATCTTTATCTGATTCCTTTTTTATCTGACGCGAAAAGATGGTACATTGACCCATATCTGTACCAGGAGCTTCCATGGCCGGCGATATGCAACTTACGTGCAGCGACTGCGGGCAAGAGTTTACCTTCACCGCTGCGGATCAATCGTTTTTCTCGGAGAGAGGGTTCTCCACACCCAAGCGCTGCAAGGCTTGCCGGATGGCGAAGAAGGCCGACGGCGGCGGCGGCGGCGGCGGGTATCGTTCCTCGTCATCGCAGGGTACGCCCGTCATCTGTTCCGGCTGCGGGCAGCCCACCACGGTGCCCTTTGAGCCTCGCGGCGATCGTCCGGTCTACTGCCGGGATTGCTACCAGGCGCGCAAAGGGAGCGGCGGCGGCGCACGCGCGCGGGCATAGCCTGCGCCAGCGGGCATAGCAGTTAACCGTCCGACTCTTCCCCAGCTCAATCGGACCTAAATTCCCGGTACCCTTCAAGCACGACACCATAGCGGCTCGGATCGGCTCCCTTCCCTCTGGCGTAACTTGATAAGCTGGGGTACGTCTAAAAAACCTTATGACCGGGAGAACAGCCTGGCTCGCCTGCGCAGCCGCCGTTGTGGCGGCTGTGTATGCTTCTGCCGGCCTGGCGCAGAACCAGGCAGCGTTTGCTCCCACCTGCACCCTGCGCATCCACGTGGACGGCTTCCGCAACACAGTGGGCAACCTTGGCAGCGTGGTTTTTGCTTCGCCCGACGGGTGGCCCGATGACACCAGCAAAAGCTTGCGCGTTGGTCCCTCGCCGATCGACAAGCCGACGCGTACGGCCGTGGCCGAGTGGCAGGTTCCGCCCGGGACCTATGGCGTTGCCGCCATCCACGATGAGAACGGCAACGCGCGCCTGGATCGGAACTTCCTCGGCATTCCCAAGGAGGGTTTCGGGTTTGCCAACAATCCCCGCATCTTTCTGGGGCCGGCGCCATTCCGCGCCGCGCTGGTGCACGTGGCGTGTCCGGTGACGGAGATTACGATTCACTTGATCTACAAGTGAAGGCGGCGCCGGGTGCTGCACCATTCAGTACGGCTAACGGCTTCCGGCCGCGTATTCATCAACGACGTGACCTTCACGCACTACCATCTTTTCCGGTCGGAGATGCGCATTCTGCCGTGATGAAATGTGCGCCGCGCTAATATGCTGGACACCGCAGCCGGGTGCCGATAGACTTGCGCAAAACAGGCCCCGACCAACGGCTTTGAGGAAGCCGAAACGACCCGATGCCCGCCGAACTCAGCTTCCCCTGGTTTGCGTGGAGAAACCTGTGGCGCAGGCGCCTGCGTACGACACTGACGCTGGCCGGTATCGCCATGGGAATTGGCGCGTTTGTGGGGCTGGTGGGATTCTCGCGGTCGTTTGCGCATGAATGGCTTCTGATGTACGAGAGCAGCGGCACCGACATTGCCGTGGTGCAGCAGACTTTCCTTAGCACATCAGTGAGCGAGGCCGACGGCGCCAAGCTGCTGGCGCTGCCGACGGTGGCGCGCGTGTCGCCCATGATTCTGAACCTGATGGACCTGACGCAGGATGTGAATGCGCTGTCGTACGGGTGGAAGGCCGATTCCTACGAGTTCGATTCGCTGCATGTGGTGGCGGGGCGCCGGTTGCGTGACGGCCACGCGGAGTTGATGCTCGGCGAATTGCTGGCAGGGAGTCTGCACAAGAGGCCCGGCGACACTCTCCAGATTCAAGGCTCGATCTTCACTGTCTGCGGCGTTTACCACGGGGGTTCCGCGCTTGAGGCGGGAGCGGCCATTCTGCCGCTGGACCAGATGCAGAAGCTGGGCAGCCTTGAAGGCAAGGTTACGGCATTTCACGTGCGCCTGAAGCCAGGGCCGCTGAACGAGCCGCCGGATCATTACCTGGCGCGCGCGCAGCAGGAGATTGAAGCCGCCCTGCCCGGACTGCGCGCCGTGCCGGCAGCGGAACGCGCTGCCAACAACCAGATTGTGGTGCTGGCGAGTGCGGCGGCCTGGGGCACATCATCCATTGCGCTGCTGATCGGCATTTTGGGGATTGCCAACACCATGGCGATGGCGGTGTTTGAGCGAACCGGCGAAATAGGCCTGCTACGCGCATTGGGCTGGAACCGCTGGCGGGTGGTTCTGCTGGTGGAGATTGAGGCGGCCGGACTGGGTTTTGCCGGCGGTCTGCTGGGCATTGCGGTGGGGTGGGCCGCGCTGCGCATTCTGGCCCGGTTGCCGCAGACCGCAAGCATTGTGTCTTCCTCGTTCTCTTGGCCGCTGCTTGCCGAGGCAACCGGCATTGCGATCTTTGCCGGCCTGCTTGCGGGCGTGGTTCCCGCGTGGCGCGGCGCGCGCCTTTCCCCGGTGGAGGCGCTCCGCCATGACTGACGTAATTCTGCAGGCGCGCGGTCTGCGCAAGAGCTACGACAACGGCCGCATGCAGGCGCTGCGGGGCGTCGACCTGGATATCTCCGCAGGCGATTTTTTGGCCATCGTAGGGCCCAGCGGCAGCGGAAAATCAACCTTGCTGCACCTGCTGGGTGGATTGGATACGCCCTCAGGGGGCGACGTTTTATGGCGTGGTGTCACGCTTGGCTCGCGGCAGGATCATCTCGATTTTTATCGCGCACGCCATGTTGGCTTTGTCTTTCAGGCGTTCCACCTGCTGCCCACGCTGACGGTTCTGGAAAATGTGCAGGTCCCGATGATGTCCGCGCCGCGCAACGGAGCAAGCCGATCTGGGCGCGCCCGCGCGCTGCTGGCCGAACTGGGCCTGGATGGCTGCGTTCGCCAATTTCCGAACGAACTCTCCGGCGGCCAGCGCCAGCGCGTGGCCATTGCCCGCGCCCTGGCCAACGATCCCGAGCTGCTGCTGGCGGATGAGCCTACCGGCAACCTGGACAGTGAGAACTCCGAACGCACCCTGGATGTGCTGACTGAGTTGCGCAAGCGCCGCGGGATGACGCTGGTGATTGTGACGCACGAACATGGAATTGCGGAAGCGGCCGAACGCCACATCCGCATCCAGGATGGAAGAATCGCTTGAGTGGCTGCCGGCCGGCAGGCTAGGGTTTCTGTCCCGCGGTAAATTCCGTCCATGGTCCGGCAGGCATGTCTTTGAGCACGCCCTTCAGGTAACTGTAGTCCGCGTGCTCGGCGAGGAACGGCGCGGCGCGGAAACTCTCTCCGCAGGGATGGCCCGCATGAGCAATCAACTCCATCTTCGCGGCTCGGTCTGAATCCGTGACCTTGCCGGTGACCGCGCCGCCCGGGTAGTACGGCGCCCAATCCCACTCCGGAATGCCGGCCTTGACCGTGTCCACGTGGCCGCAGAGCGTGCGCTCGTCTGCGCCGTTTGCGCTGGTGTAGCTGTCTTCATGATCGGCGAGAAACTGCTCCGCAAGCTCCGCGTCGATTTGCCCTTTGGCGGCGGCCATCTTCTTTTCCCACTCCACGTGGCGGGCATTTTCTGAGGCGGCCAGGTTCTTGGCGTCCCACTCCGGCGTCTCCTGCTTGATGAGCGCGGGATCGCGGGCGAAGTTGGAGCTGACAAAGTAGCCGTCCTTTTTGCGCCACATGGGGGTGTTCTTGAGGCCGAGCTCAAGGTAGGCAATCTCGCCGGTCTTGCGGTCGCCGATGAGCCAGTCATTGGCGTAGCCGCCGTTGTCGCCTTTGCGCATGATGGCGGCGTAGTCGTCAATGGATCCGGAGTATTGCAGCGCCTTGCGGGAGCGGACGAACTCGGGAATGCCGTCGGGATTCCAGCCTTCAAACTGGGTGATGGTCGTTTCGGTCACCATGAGGCCGGCGTCGTTCACGCCGAAGTCGTCCTGGCTGGTGATGACGCCGGGCTCGCCGTCCATGAGGATGCGATGGCCATGCGCGGGTTCGATGTCAAAGATCACGGTCCAGCGCGAGCCCTCGGCATAGCTGGACCAGTTGTTGTGGGCGATGACGATCTTGCCGTCTTTGGTGTAGCTGCCGGTGGCGATGAACGCGGAGCAGCGGCCTTCAGGGCGAATCTCCGGCGCGTTGGCGGCAGCGGTCAGGTTGGCGGCTTTCTCGCGCTTGTTCAACCAGGGGACGTAGTACTCCGGCAGTTCCTCGCTGCCGTTGAGCGCCACGATGTCCCACACGTCGAGCTTGACGCCGCGCGTCTGCGCGCCGCTGGCGATGCTTTCGAGCTCCTGGCGGTACTCGGCGTCGATGTGCGGCCAGAGCTGGGTTTGCGCTGCGTGGCGGTAGAAGGCCCAGTCGCGTTTGGTGGAGTGCAGCGTTTCCACCTTGATGACGTTGACGAGGTCTTCGATTTCACGGGCAAGCAGGCGGCCATGCTGGAATCCGATCTGGGCCGGGGTGCCTTCAAGGTGGACGTAGGTCCAGCCGCCGCGATCGAAGCGGTAGCCGGGGGAAGCAGATGGCGCTTGAGCGGCGAAAGCGAATGCGGGCGTTATGGCGAGGAAGGCGGCGAGGGAAGGCATGAACAGGCGGGCCAGGCGATGTGGCATCGTGGAGCCTCCGGAGATGAAACGAAGGTATCATGGCGCGAGGCCGAGCCGTGACACAAGGCCCCGCGCCTGAGACCACGATTTGAGCTTGCTTCTTACGCCCAGGTGCGCATGCCGATGATTCCCCACCAGGCCAGGTAAACAGTGGCGATCAACAGCGCAACGATTACGGCAATCGAGAACCAGCGGACGTAGCCGCGAATCTGCTGCGTGCGTGCGCGCCACAACGCGTACGCGCTGGCCAGCGAGGCAAAAGCGAAAAGCAGTGATGTAACGAAAATGCCGATGGACCACACGGTGACATTGCCGAGGCGCGTGATCTGGTCGGCGCCCGCACCGGCAAAAAAGAGAACGAAGCAGATGAGGCTGAGCACAGCGATGAGCGGCCACCGGCGCATGGCGCGCTCGGCCGGGCGGCGGCGGCGCTTGATGAATCCGCCGATGATCCAGAACGGCGCGTAAATCAGAACCGCCACAAACGCGAGCATGGACCACGCGGTAAGGGCCATATCAAGAAAGGCAAGCCAGGTGGGAATCTGCTTCATGGTGCCCCCGAGATAGACAAAGCGGCCTTCGGCATTGGGAGCGATGAGCGTGGCCGTGGCAATCGGCTCGGGTGGGTCCTTTTTGGGCAGGTAGCGGAACTGTTCGCCGGTGACGGGAACGAACGGCTGCCTGACATTGCCGATACTGGTGAGCAGCAGGTTGTGGCCATCGAAGCTGACATGGCTGAGCGTGAGCAGGTTGAGGAAGTGCGTCATCTCGACGCGCGGCGAATCGTTCAAATACCAGCCGGCGTATTGTGCGGCGTCGGCGGGCAGCGCGCCTGCGGGTGGCACGGCCTGCCGCGTGAGATTGCGCGTAATGTAGGCGCGGATGGCGTCGCCTATTTTGCCGAAGGCGTCGCCGTTGCCGGAGTTGATGCTGTAGAAATAGCCCACGCCGTACTCGGGCATGTAGGACATATCAGTCAGGCCGCCGTTCACGCCGCCGTCGTGGCCGTGGTAGACAAAGCCGTCGTGCACGGAGGTGTAGTTGCTCATGGCGTATCCGGCCTTGAGCCCCTGCTGCGCCTCCCAGGTGCGGGTGGGCGTCTCCATGCGGTCAATGGCTGCGGCGGGCATTACCGCAACGCCGTTCACCGTTCCGCGATTCAGATAGAACTGCACGTATGCCGCCATGTCTTTGGCCGATGCGTTGATGGCGCCGGCGGGGCGCAGAAGGATATTCCAGTAGGGGAACGGCGTCTTGCCGTCGCCCTGATACAACATGGTCAAGGGCGGCGTTGGCTGCTCGAAGTAAGTGGCTGTCTTCATGCCGATGGGCAGGAAGAAGTTCTGCGTCACGTAGTCTTCAAAGCGCTGGCCGGTGATCTTCTCCACCACGTACGCGCCTACGGCGGGACCGGAGTTGCAGTAGGCCATGCGGGTGCCGGGCCTCCAGCGGGAGGTGCGCGATTTGCGGTAATAATCGAGCCCCTGGCGGAGGGTCATGCCCTTGGCGTCTTTGGCGTATTCGGCCAGGTGCATGTCGTCCCAGCCGGTGGTGTGCTCAACCAGGTCAATCACGCGCACCGGGTCAGTGGCTTCCCAGCGATTGTCGAACCAGATTTCGGGGACGATCTTGCGCACCGGATCGAGCAGCGAGAGCTTGCCCTCATTGGCAAGCTTGAGCAGTGAAAATGAGACGAAGGCCTTGGATGTGGAACCGATGCGGAAGAGCGTGTCCTCAGTGGCGGGCTGATTTGCGGCCACGTTAGCCTTGCCCAGGCCGGCGACCCACTCGGGGCCGTCCTTGTGCACAATGGCCACCGACACGCCGGGCGTGTGGGTGTCGGCCAGGATCTTCTCAAGCTGCTGGCGGAGCTCGGGGATGGATTGCGCGGGCTTGGGCTTGGCGTCCTTATTAGCCTGCGCGAAGCCGATGGATGCGACTGCGAACGAAAGGAGCGCGAAGACGGCAATACGAAGACGGTAAGGCTGCATGAGCTCTTTCATTACGGTTCTCCTGCCGGTTGATTGGTCGAACGGAATTGTACAACGCGGGTGAGCTGAGAGCGAGCAGGCGCGGACGTTGGTCCGGTGACGATCACAAGTAAGGAAAGACGGGATGTACAATTTCACGCAGGAGAGATCTTCGTGAACAAAATCCTTCTGGCCTTCTTACTCATCGTGTGTCCTTTGCTGGGGGCGCAGACCCCTTACGATGCATACCTGACCCAGTTCTCCGCTGAGATGACAGCTTCAGATCCGACAAACGGTCGCTGGACCTACGGCGGTTGTTCACAGCCCAGCGGGGATACCTGGTACAACTGCGACGTGGTAGCGCGCAATGGTACGCACAAGACGGTGCTGCGACTGCCTACACTCAAGTCAATGATCACAGTTGCCTTTGTGGGCGACTCCACGAACGACTTTCCTCTGAACGTGTGGATGCCCGACGTGGCGACGTTGTCCTCTGCGATTGGAGGGGAGCACTGCTCTCATATGCAGCAGCGCATCGCCGAGGTTATCGCGTTGAAGCCCGAAGCGATTGTCATCGGCTGTGGCACCAACGACGTGTTCTATCCTCAGTCCCCTGGGTTGACGGACGCCCACAATGCCATTCAAACTGCAGTGGCGGAATGCCAGACCGCGCAGATTCCGGTGGTGCTTGCTCCTCCTCCACCGACTGCTCATGTTAAGCGGTTCCCGACGGCGCCACGCCTGAAGGTTGCTGCCGTAGCCCAAGGGCTCCGAGATTTCGGTACCTGGGTCGGGAACTATGCGACTGCGCCGAACCTCCAGTTCTGGGATCGATACAACAACCTTTTGAAAGGGAACGACGATTACGGGCCGACCTTCTGTTACGCCGGGGACGGCGTGCAACCTGTCAATTGCCAGCAGATGGAGTTGGCCGGTGTTAGAAAGGCAATCTTCGCTGGGATTAATAACAACGGCAACTGACTTCAATCCCGCAGCGCACGGATTGCAATCCGCGCTCTGTTTCGATGCGCTGGCGCAAGGTCAGGATTTATCAACTTAAGCTGAAGGCGAGCAGGCGCGGACGCCGGTTTGGTGACCATCAAGGCAGGGAATTAAAGAGATGTACAATTCCGCGCAGGAGAATCATTCGTGAACAAAGTCCTATTGGCTTTCTTACTCATGGTGTGTCCGGTGCTTGGGGCGCAAACCCGCTACGACGCGTACATGACACAGTTTGCTGCGGAAACGACAGCGGCAGGGACGGCATACAGCCCGTGGACCTACGGCGGTTGTTCAAAGTCCAAAGGGGACAAATGGTTGAACTGCGACATTGTGGCGAGCAATGGTTGGCGCAAGACGGTGCTGCGACTACCTAAACACAAGCCAATGATTACAGTTGCCTTTGTGGGCGACTCCTTAATGGACTTTCCTTTGTACTCATTGATGCCCGACGTGGCGACGTTGTCCTCTGCAATTGGAGGAGAGCACTGCTCTCATATGCAGCAGCGCATCGCCGAGGTTATCGCCTTGCAGCCCGAAGCGATTGTCATCGGCTGCGGCACCAACGACGTGTTGTATCCTCAGTCCCTTGGGTTGACCGACGCCTACAATGCCATTCAATCTGCAGTGGCGGAATGCGAGAACGCGCAGATTCCGGTTGTGCTTGCTCCTCCTCTGCCGACTGCCGATATGAATCAGTTCCCCACGGCGCCGGGCCTGAATGTTGTTGTCATAGGTCACGGGCTCCGTGATTTCGGTACCTGGGTCAGGAACTACGCGAGCTCGCAGAACCTTCAGTTCTGGAACCGGTACGAGAACCTTATGGAAGGTACCGACGATTACGGGCCGACCTTCTGTTACCTCTGGGACGGTGTGCATCCTGTCAATTGCCAGGCGATGGAGTTGGCCGGTGTTAGAAAGGCAATCTTCGCTGGGATTAAAGACAACGACAGCGACGACGACGACGACGACTGATTTCAATATCGCAGCGCACGCGGGGCAATCGGGGCTCGATTGGAGGTCCGATTCGCTGGCCCAAAGTCAGGACTTATCAGCTTGAGCCGAAAGCCAGCAGGCGGCCGTCGCAATCCCTGACCACAAACCCCCGTGTGCCCCATGGTGTGTCAGAAAGTTGCCGCGTGAACTCGACGCCCGTGGCAGCGTACTCGTGGCAAAGGGCGTCGGCATCTTCGACATGGATGTAGGCGTCAAGGAGCTCGTCCGCATATTTATCGGGGTTGGGTGCAGGCGGTTCTGCGCAGCGGAAGTGTATGGCGTGCTGGTCGCGCGCCACGATGGCGTAAGACGGCGGATCCTGCCATGTTCCGATGCAATCGAAGCCAAGCTTGTGGTTGTACCAGGCGAGCGTGGCGGGGATGTCAGTGGTGAAGAACAGGGGCGCGATCTGACGGATCATGGAGCAGAGTGTATCGCGATCCGATGCTGAGTGGCGGCAGCTCTCGTACAGTTATGGAAATGAGAGCCGCCTCTAGCGCTTTTTTCCGACCTTTGCGGCCGGCTTTTTTGCCACGGGCCTGGCCGCTTTCTGCGGTTTTGCTTTCGGCTTCGAAGCGGGCTTTGTCGCCGGTTTCGGCTTGGGCGCGGGCTTTTTGGCCGCGGGCTTGGCGGGCGCGGGTTTGGCCGGATTCTTTGGCACCGATTTATGCGCGGGCTTGGCCGCGGGCTTGAGAGCCGCTGCTGTCTTTACAGCGGGCTTGACGTTCTTCTTCGGCGGCTCGGGGGCCGGCTTTGCAGGAGCTTTTTTGGGCTCGGGAGCGCGGGCCGGCTTGGCAGGCGCGGCGCTGGCTGGGGCAGCCTTTGCTGCAGGCTTGGCCGTAGCCTCCGGCTTTGCAACCGGCTTTGCCACGGCCTCTGGTTTTGCGGAAGGCTTTGCCGCGACGGCCGGCTTTGCCGCGTGCTTTTCCGGGGCCGGATGAGCTGGGGCCGGCTTCTCCGCCAGCTTTGACGGCGCTTTTCCGGGCGCCCTGGGTGCAGCCGCCGCGTTGCCCTTTTTGGCCGAAGCAGCGTCTTCTTCTTCGCCTTCTTCCGGCTCTTCCTCTTCTTCTTCGTGCTCTTCTTCTACCGGCTCGAGCGCGATTTTGGGAATCACAAGCTCGATCTCGTCTTCGTCGCCGGCCACCTCTTCGAGCTCTTCGTCGTCGAGGCCCTCTTCGTCTTCATCTTCGTCGTCGAAGGTCTCCTTGACCTTTGCCTCAGCCCCGCGCTTTGCGCGCGTCCGCTTGAAGGTCTGCTGGGGCGGCGGAGCGGGCGGCGAGTACGGCTCAAGGAATGCCCGCATTTCCTCAGGCGTCTGGAGCTTGCCGTCAATGAGCTCGAGGAAGATGGCGTGCACGATCTCGTTATAGTTGGGGAGCTCCGTCCTGATCCGCATCTCCTGC
>Ga0265338_10011135_pt1 | contig 10428 bp, 6 predicted proteins | sample 42126metaG_FD_193579 | JGI IMG/M metagenome (GOLD analysis project Ga0265338, IMG submission 193579) | Rhizosphere microbial communities from Carex aquatilis grown in University of Washington, Seatle, WA, United States - 4-21-26 metaG | ecosystem: Host-associated > Plants > Roots > Rhizosphere >... | reverse complement strand
CCTGCCGGCAACTCGACTTCGAGCGTTTCCCAATAAGCGTTGAACATGAGATGGAAAGACAGGTTTTCCTCGGGCATCTCCGCGCTAAACGCCAGGCTGTGCGATTGCTCGCTCCAGTCAGGTTGGTGAAGCTTGACGCCATGCCAGGCCTTGCTGGCGCCTCGGAGGAGCTGATTCAAACTCCGTCTTGGGCACTCGCTGTCCATTTTGCGCAAGGCGCGACGCGCCGCCAGGAGTTTGACGAACCGATGGAGACCCGCGTGCTGCCGCACCATGTTCCAGTCTAACCAACTGGTTTCATTGTCCTGGCAGTAGGCGTTATTGTTTCCGCGCTGGCTGCGTCGCGCTTCGTCGCCCATCAAGAGCATGGGCACACCCAACGAAAGGAGGGTCGTGGCCAGAAAGTTCTTGATCTGACGCTCGCGCAACTGTTCGATGGCGGGATCGTCGGATGGGCCTTCCACTCCACAATTCCAACTTCGGTTGTCATTGGCGCCGTCAAGATTATCCTCGCCGTTCAGCTCGTTGTGCTTCTGGTTATAGGACACCACGTCATTCAGGGTGAAGCCGTCGTGGCAGGTGACGAAGTTGACGCTCTGCTCGGCTTCCCGCTCTTTGTGCCCGTAGATCTCGGGACTACCGATCAACCGGTCGGCCAACCGCCGGACGGAGCCTTCTTCCCCCTGGAAGAAACTGCGCACATCATCGCGGAAGCGGCCGTTCCATTCCTTCCAACTGTCGCCAATGAAATTGCCGACTTGGTACAGGCCGCCGGCATCCCAAGCCTCCGCGATTAGTTTCGTTCCCGCCAAAGCCGGGTCGGACTCGATGTCCCACAACACGGGAGGGTTGGGCATGACCTGGCCCGAGGCGTCGCGGGCAAGGATGGAGGCGAGATCGAAGCGAAAGCCATCCACATGCATCGTTTCCACCCAATACCGAAGGCTGTCCACGATAAGCCGCCGAACGATGGGGTGGTTGGCGTTGAGGGTGTTGCCCGTGCCGCTGAAATTCGCGTAACGGGCTGGGTTGGCTTCGAGGAGGTAGTAAATGGAATTATCCAGTCCGCGCAGGCTTGTGGTAGGCCCCGTATGGTCCCCTTCGGCGGTGTGGTTGAAAACTACGTCGAGAATGACTTCAAGGTCTTCACGGTGCAAAGCCTTGACCATGTCCCGAAATTCGTCCACTGGACCGAGCCTGTCCCGCCGCGAACTGTAGGCCTGATGAGGCGCGAAGAACGAAACCGGCGCGTAGCCCCAATAGTTAACCTTGCCCGGTGGACAGTCCTGGGGATCGAACTGGAAAACCGGCAGCAACTCGACCGCCGTAATGCCGAGTTGTTTCAAGTAAGGAATCTTCTCGATCAGGCCGGCATACGTTCCACGCAGGTTTTCCTTGAGGCCGGAGCTCGGATGCCGGGTGAACCCGCGGACGTGCATCTCGTAGATGATGGTCCTGGAAGATGGTCGTTTTAGCGGAGTGTCGCCTTCCCAATCATAGGTGGAAGTATCCGCCACCACGCTTTTCATTGCAGTGGCGCAGTTGTCCCCAGGGTGGCGGGCGGCCTTGCGGGAATAGCTCCGAGGGACCACAACGCCGCGTCCATACGGGTCAAGCAGGACCTTTGTGGGATCAAAGCGGGTGCCGTTTGCAGGGTCGAACTGTCCGTGCGCCCGATAGCCATAGAGCTGGCCCGGCTGTATTTCCGGCACGAAGGCGTGCCAATAGTGATAGCTTCGACTGGTTGCTGGGTCCAGCCGGATCGCACGGGATGGTAGCGGATCGTCCTCGCGTTCGAAGAGCAATAACTCTATCGCCGCAGCGTTGCGTGAGAACACACTGAAGTTAACGCCGCCATCGACGATTGTGGCACCTAGAGGCGCACTTCGTCCGGGGGTCACGGTATGGTGTATCGCCCTCTGAGCCATCTGGATTTGTTTTCGCGGAGTGCCTGGCACCCCGGCCGGGCTATTCATTTATCCCCCAATGCGGATACCCCGGGAATTCGGAGTGTTCCGACTCCCGAACAGGAAAAGGAACATGCCGCGGCTCCCATAGGCCCGCTGGAATCAATTCCAGATGGGCCGGCAAGGAGTTGTCTGGCGCCGGCTCAACCACTTCATGAGAAAGATCATCGAGGGATTCAAGAACTGCTTCTCGTTTCATAACTGGCGATTTGGCTGTTGTGCCAGGTCATTCCTGACTGGTTTCCAGCGCTTGGCACGGACGTCTTGTCCGCGCAAATCTTTTGCGGATGTCGCAAGCCTCTCTCCCGCCACAGTTCTTTGGCAACCGCTACGACCTGGTCCGGTTCGAAGCCGAACTTCTTTTGAAGTTCTTTCAGCGGCGCTGAAGCTCCGAAGGTTTCCATGCCAATGACCCGGCCCTTCACGCCAACATAACGTTCCCAGCCGAAGGTCGAGGCCTGTTCCACCGCGACCCGGGCTTCGACTTCGGGCGGCAGGACACTGTCCTGATACTCCCGGCTCTGGTGCTCGAAAATATCCCAGGAGGGCATTGAAACCACCCGTGACCGGATGCCTTCGGTCAGCAGTTGCTCGTGCGCTTGGACCGCGACAATCAGCTCGCTCCCGGACGCGATCAGAATGACCTCGGGTTTCCCGTCCGGCGCATCGGCCAGAACATAAGCACCTCGTGCCGCGCCCGATGCCGGCGCGTACCTGCTTCGATCCAAGGTAGGCAACGGTTGGCGAGAAAGGGCAAGAATCGCAGGTTTGTGGCGCTGCGTCATTATATAGCGGTAGGCTTCCACGACCTCATTCGCGTCACCGGGTCGCAAAATGACCAACCCGGGCATGGCACGAAGAGAGGCCAAATGCTCGACGGGTTGGTGGGTTGGGCCATCTTCGCCGTCGCCCAGTCCGTCGTGCGAGAAGATGAAAAGGGTGGGCAATTCCATCAGGGCCGAGAGCCGGACGGCCGGGCGCGCATAATCAATGAAGACGAAGAAGCTGGCGCCAAAGCCGCGCAATTTCGACAGCGACAGACCATTGACGATGGCGCCCATCGCGTGCTCGCGGATTCCGAAGTGCATGTTCCGGCCGCCTGGATGACTGGCCTGGAAGTGACCCGCGCCTTCGAAGGTCAAGGTGGTTTTGTTCGATGGCCCAAGGTCCGCAGAGCCGCCGATGAGCCAAGGGATGTTTTGCGCCAGGATGTTCAGGACTTTGCCGGAGGCATCACGGCCCGCCAATCCTTTTGGATCGGCAGGGAAGACAGGGAGGTTTCGATCCCACCCATTGGGCAACTCACGCCGCTGCATCAACTCGATCTCGGCCGCCAGCTCCGGGAACTTGTTTCGATACGCTGAGAAGAGCGCCAGCCACTCACGGCGGGCCGTATCGCCGCGGGTGCCAATTCCCGCGGCGAAATGAGCGTAGACGCCGTTTGGCACGAGGAACTTCGCATCTTCGGGCCAGCCATAGCCGCGCTTGGTCAGCCGGACTTCCTCTTCGCCCAAAGGTTCTCCGTGGGCTTCGGCCGTGTCCTGCTTGTGCGGAGCGCCGTAACCGATGTGACTGTCCAGAACGATGAACGTGGGCCGGCCTTTGGTCTGGCGGAAAACCTGGAGGGCCTGCTCGATTCGGTCCACGTCGTTGGCGTCCCCGACGCGCAACACGTTCCAACCATAGGCGAGGAAGCGCCCCGCGACATCCTCCGTGAAGGCGATGTTAGTGTTGCCTTCGATGGTAATATGGTTGTTGTCAAAAACCCAGCAGAGGTTGTCGAGGCCCAGGTGGCCCGCGAGCGAGGCCGCCTCCGAGGAGATGCCCTCCATCATGCAGCCGTCGCCGCAGACGGCATACACGTTGTAATTGAAAAGCTCGAACCCGGGCCGGTTGTAACGGTTGGCAAGCCATTTTTGGGCGATTGCCATCCCGACGGCGGTGGCAACGCCTTGGCCGAGCGGGCCGGTGGTGGTCTCCACCCCGGATACCCAACGATACTCAGGATGGCCAGGGGCTTTGCTGTCGAGTTGCCGGAACCGGCGAATATCATTGAGCGTTACCGAGGGTTCTCCCAAGCACTCGTAATCAGCATCCACCGCCTGAACGCCCGTCAAGTGAAGAATGGACCAGAGCAGCATCGAGGCATGGCCGTTGGAGAGCACAAACCGGTCGCGGTTGGGCCAGATGGGATCCTGCGGATCGTACTGCAGCACCCGGTTCCAAATCGTGTAGATCAACGGGGCCAGCGCCATCGGCGTGCCCGGATGGCCGGACTTGGCCTGCTGCACGGCGTCGATGGAGAGCGTGCGAATCGTGTTGATCGCCAGTTGAACTGTGTTCTCGTCTGTCATTGGATTTGCCATTTGGTTATTTCGCTTTCTCCAGAGCGGCGACTTTGCCGAGGCGCCGCAAGTGTCTTTCAGCCTGGCTATACTCCGCTGCTAGAAAGGTCTGAACCAGGTCCCACGCGACGGCTGGGCCGACAGTGCGGCCACCCATGCAGACCACGTTCATGTGGTCGTCTTCAACTCCTTGCCGGGCGGAAAAGTGATCGTGGATGAGGGAAGCACGGACGCCTGGAATCTTGTTAGCGCAAACCGAAGCCCCAACGCCACTGCCGCAAATCGCGATACCGCGTGTCACCTGACCAGCCGCCACTGCGTTCGCGAGCGGAGTCACATAGTCCGGATAATCGTCGTCGGGTTTAAGTTTATGGGCCCCGAAATCAACCACTTCGTGGCCCGCGCCGCGAAGCTGGGCAACCAATTCTTCCTTTAGACCAAAGCCGCCGTGGTCGGTGGCAATTCCTACGCGCATATACAATCTCCTGTCATTTCGTACGTTCCAGCGTTGGAACCAGTTAGTGTTTGCTTGCTGTTTTCTCCATGTGACCGCCAAAACCAAAACGCATCGCAGAGAGCAGTTTGTCCTGGTAGTCAGCCTGTCCGCGGGAGGCAAACCGTTCGTACAGGGCCGTCGTCAGCACCGGGACAGGCACACCTTCATCAATCGCGGCATTGATGGTCCAACGACCTTCCCCGGAATCCGATACCCGGCCTAAAAACCCCGCAAGGCTGGAATCGGCAGCCAGGGCGCTGGCCGTCAGGTCCAATAACCAGGAGGCAATGACGCTCCCGCGGCGCCAGACTTCAGAAATATCGGCGAGGTTAAGATCGAACTGGTAGTTCTCCGGCCGTCGCAACGGGGTCGTTTCGGCATCGGTCTCTCGTGGTCTCTTTCCCACGTTGGCGGCTTTCAACACACCGAAGCCCTCCGCATAGGCGGCCATGATGCCGTATTCAATGCCGTTGTGAACCATCTTGACGAAATGCCCGGCCCCGTTCGGGCCGCAATGCAAGTAACCCTGCTCGGCGGTGCCACCGAGTTTCTCGCGACCCGGGGTGCATGGAGTATTTCCAGTGCCGGGAGCCAGAGTGGCGAAAATGGGATCCAAGCTCTCTACGATCTCTGGTTCCCCGCCGATCATCATGCAATAGCCACGCTCCAATCCCCAGACCCCGCCGCTCGTCCCCACATCCACATAGTGGATGCCTTTGGCCGCCAATTCCTTGGCCCGGCGGATGTCATCCACGTAGTAGGAGTTGCCTCCATCGATGAGGATGTCGCCGGGTTCCAGCATCGGGGCTAGCTCGGAAATCGAGCCATCGACGACTCCCGCCGGAACCATGAGCCAGACCACGCGGGGCTTCCTGAGTATCTTCACAAACTCCGCCACTGAGGTGGCCCCGATTGCCTTCTCTTCGACCAGTTCCGTTACGGCATCTCGCGAACGGTCAAAGACCACACATGCGTGTCCGCTCTTCGTCAGGCGGCGCACCATATTGGCGCCCATCCGGCCCAGTCCGATCATGCCTAGTTGCATCGTTCTCTCCTCGCTCATAACTGATGTAATTGTTCTTTCTTGGAATTCATTCCTTCATTAGCCGCGAGCTGCAGCCGTTTCAAAGCAGCAGTCACTCCTTGGGTGTGACCGAAGATCGAGGTCCCAACTACGAGGACATTCGCGCCCGCCGCCACACCCAGCGGAGCTGTGGTCTCATCAATCCCGCCGTCCAGTTCGAGTTCGCATTCAGGCCGAACTTGCTGAATCATCCGCCACACGCGTTGGATCTTGGGCAGGATCGAATGGATAAAGGGTTGATGCCCGAACCCCGGATTGACCGTCATGACCAACACGAGGTCCAGGTCAAGCAGCACCTCCTCCAGCACTGAGGCTGGAGTCGCCGGGTTAATGGCTAACCCGACCCGTTTTCCCAAGTCTTTAATGCGGTGAATCGTCCGGTGCAGATTGTTGTTACCCTCCCAATGCACGATAAAGGAGTCGGACCCAGCCTCGACGAATTCACCAAGAAAAAAGTCTGGGTCAGAGATCATCAGGTGGGTTTCCAGGGGCAAGCGCGTCACCTGGCGAAGGGATTTGACGACCGGCGCGCCCATCGAAATGTTGGGCACGAAGTGGCCGTCCATCACATCCACATGGATGCGGTCCGCTCCACCGCGTTCCGCTTCGGCCACTTGCTCGCCCAAGCGGGCGAAATTGGCGGCGAGGATTGAATTTTGACGGCGTTTTGAGGCATGGGAGCTTGTTCCAGTTGGTTTACGCAGCAGCTTTCAAACACTTGCTTTCGGCTCTGATTCGGTTCCTTGGTTCCTGCTTCACCGTGGAGGCCTCAAAGATGCTCTGAACGGCGCCATCCAGAAGGGTGTTGAATTCGGCATCGGATTGCTGCGCTGTCAATCCCTCGACCAAAGCCCGTGAAAAGCTCGCGACGACGCCGTGATTCCTGCGCAGCCGCGCGTTGGCTTCGTTCCGCGAGTAACCCCCCGATAACGCAAGCACCCTCACCACCTTGGAATGTCTGACGCAATCGGCATACAAATCGTCCTGCTCCGGCAGAGCGAGTTTGAGAAAGACCAGTTGTCCGGGAGGCAGCCTGTCGAGTTTTTCGAGTATAAAGATTTTGAGGAAAGCCTCGGCTCTGGCTTTCTCGGGGCAATCAATATCCACTTCTGGTTCGACGATCGGCACCAGGCCCGCTGCCAGGATTTGCGCGGCCACCTCGAACTGCTGATCTACGATGTCTCTGATTCCGGCGAGATTCAGCTTTTTGATCACCGAACGCATCTTGGTGCCGAAAATGCCCTTCGATTTGGCTTTCTTGAGGAGCGCAGCGAGCTGAGGCATAGGCTTTATCAAGCGCACGCCATTTTTCTCCTCCGCGAGGCCGTTGTCCACTTTTAGGAAGGGGACGATTCGTTTCACATTCCAGAGATAGCCCGCCGTGGGCTGCCCCTGGATGTTTCTATCCATGGTGTTCTCAAAAAGGATGGCGCCAAGGATCCTGTCGCCGTTGAAGCTGGGGCTGGTGATGATGCGGGTGCGCATCCGATGCACAATCGCAAACATCTCATCTTCGTCGGACCACGATCCGTCTTTGATGCCATAGGCAGCCAATGCTTTGGGCGTGCTGCCACCGCTCTGGTCCAGCGCGCCAACAAAGCCGGGCTGACTTTTCATTTTCTGCAGTTGTTGTTCGTTGAAAGCATGTGCATTCATAATATTTTCTGTAATTTTCAAACCGCCGCCTGCCGTTCTTAAGCCGCCTGCCTGAGCGCCTTGCTCTTGGAGCCAATCACCGCGAGCAGTTCCTCCCAGGACTTCACGAAGGATTTAGCGCCTTCGACCTGGAGTTGACCGGCCAACGCTTCCAGTTTGATGCCGGCCTCGGTGAAGCGCGCCAGCACCGCCTCGCAATCGCCTCCATCGGCGGACATGATCGAGCCGAGTTCCCCGTGATCGGCCAGGGCCAGCAAAGTGGCTTCCGGCATAGTATTGACTGTAAGCGGGGCCGCCAGGGCTTTGACATAGAGCACGTCTGAGGCGTTGGGGTCCTTGGTTCCGGTGCTCGCCCACAGCAGTCGTTGCGGTCGGGCACCCGCGTTAAATGCGCGCTGCCAGCGAGGCGAGCCCAACAGCTCCAGGTAGACTTTGTAGGTGCGGCTGGCCATTGCGATCCCGAGCTGGTTGTTTAGTGCTGCAGGGACTTTGCCGGCCACCGCCCCATCCCAACGGCTGACGAATACTGATGCGACCGAACCGACGTCTGGATTGAGCCCCGCAGCGATGCGCCGCTCGACGCCGCGCATGAATGCATCGGCCGCCGCGAGATATTGCTCGCGCGAAAACAGGAGCGTTATGTTGACGGGTATGCCGGCGAAGATCGCTTCTTCAATGGCCGGCAAGCCCTCTATTGTTCCAGGAATCTTGATGAACACGTTGGGCCGTGCCGCGCGGGCGCGCAATTCCTTGGCGGCGGCCAGTGTCCTAGCGGCGTCGTAAGCCAGGACCGGTGACACTTCCAGGGAAACCCATCCGTCCATTCCGTTGGTCTGGTCGAACGTTGGGAGGAAAAGATCCGCCGCCCGGCTGATGTCCTCGAGCGCTAGCTCGAAAAACAGCGGCTCACTGGATTTCCCTTGGGCGAGCCGCTCCCGAATCGCCGTATCGTAGGCCCTGCTGTTTTTGATAGCATGGTCGAAAATCGTTGGATTAGAGGTCAGGCCGGTGACGGAAAGTTCATCAATGTAGCGTTTAAGCGTTCCGCTATTGAGCAAGTCGCGGGTGATGTTGTCGAGCCAGAGGCTCTGGCCAAGGTTGTGTAGTAGTTTAGTCGCTTTCATATTTTTCCTTTTTAAAAGCACGGCTTCCTGAATTTGGACACCGGCCATTTTTCCTGCCATGCGCCCGGCGGAAATTGTCAGTTCACGAAGCCGCTCGAAAATTGAGGGCTTGAGCATCTCCTCTGTGCAGCGCCAGCACCAATTGCCAGCAGCGACGCCGGGCACATTCATGCGGCCCTCCCCCCCCAAATTCAACAGGTCCTGCAATGGAGTGATGGCGAGACCCGAATTCGAGGACCACACTGACCGGATAAAGTCCCAAGCGCCTTCGCCACCCTCGCCGTCGGCCTTCACAGCATGATTCCTGGCAACCTGGCGAACATTTTCTGGTAGAGATTCAAACCAGGCGCGAGTGGTGGTATTGTCGTGCGTCCCCGTGTAAGCGACGGTGTTCGGCCCGTAATTGTGGGGAAGATGCGGATTATCGGGACGGCCATCGAAGCCAAACTGGAACACTCGGATTCCCGGCAACTCGAATTTATCCCGAAGCGCAACTACATCGGGCGTGATGATGCCAAGGTCCTCGGCAATGAACGGCAGATGGCCCAATTCTGCCCGGACGGCCTCGAATAAAGCAGCGCCGGGCCCGGTGACCCAATGCCCAGGTTCAGCGGTTTGAGCGGTTGGGGGAACGTGCCAAGCGGCGCAAAACGCTCGGAAGTGGTCGAGCCGAACTAAGTCCACGTGGGCCACCAGCGACTTCAAGCGGTCAATGCACCAGCGATAGTTCGAGCGGCGAAGGGCTTCCCAGTCGTATACGGGGTTACCCCAGAGCTGTCCTTTGGCACTGAAATAATCCGGGGGCACACCGGCCACGAATTGCGGCCGGAGATTGGCCTCGAGCTGGAACCACTGGGGATTGGCCCAAACATCGCTCGAATCGAGCGACACGAAGAAAGGCAGATCCCCGATAAGGAGCACGCCGCGTTTGTGGGCATATTCTTTCAAACGGTTTCCCTGTCGGGACAGCAAGAACTGCCCAAACCGGCTTTCGTTGATCCGGTCGGCCAGATCGCGGCGCGCACGTGCCATGGCCGAAGGACTGCGCCTGCGCAAGTCGTCCGGCCAATCGAGGACGTTCGCGCCTCCCAAGCGCATCTTCAACGCGCGGAACAGAGCATAGTCTTCCAGCCAGTGAGTCTCATCCGAACGGAATTGCTCAAAATCTGCCTGCAGCGCCGGGTGCGCGGACGAGTCGAAATTGCGCCAAGCCTGGTCGAGCAGCCGGTGTTTGAAAGCGATTACCGTCTCAAAATCAACCGCGTTCTTTGGGAGGTACCGGCCTGGTTCACAATCGGCTGGGCTGAGCAATCCGTCTTCGATCAAAAGGTCCGGGCTGACCAGCAGCGAGTTTGCCGCGAAAGAGGACAGGCATGAGTAAGGCGAGTTGCCACACCCGGTGGGGCCCAACGGCAACGCTTGCCACCACCTCTGGCCGGCATCGTGGAGCCGGTCTACCCACGCAAAGGCGGCCGGCCCCAAATCCCCAATGCCGTAAGGCGACGGCAGCGATGTCACATGCATCAACACTCCGGAGGTACGACAGCCAGCCTGGAATGGCGGAAGCGCAACTTGATGTTCGAAGAGGGCGCTGTTCATGATACTGGGCAGGGTTGTACCTTCCAAATTTCGGTTGCGTACTGGGCAATGGTCCGGTCGCTGGAGAACTTCCCTGAACCGGCCACGTTCAAGATCGCCTTGCCGGCCCATGCGTTGGGTTCGCCGTACAAACCCACCAGACGCTGATCGGCCTCAA
>Ga0265338_10011134_pt1 | contig 10429 bp, 10 predicted proteins | sample 42126metaG_FD_193579 | JGI IMG/M metagenome (GOLD analysis project Ga0265338, IMG submission 193579) | Rhizosphere microbial communities from Carex aquatilis grown in University of Washington, Seatle, WA, United States - 4-21-26 metaG | ecosystem: Host-associated > Plants > Roots > Rhizosphere... | reverse complement strand
GGCGATTGATCGAGCGAAAGGAGGCGGATGCGGACCTTTTGGGAAAGGCCGGTGAATTGGGCGACAACGCTTTTCCAGCGGGGATCATCGGGGAGCCAATTGCTGCGTTGTGCGTCGGAGGCGATCCAGATTTCTGCCGTGCCGGCGCGGTTGTCAACCAGCCAGTCAAAAGCGGCGCGGAGCATGGCGGGGACGTCGGCGGCGGCGTCGCTGGGTTTGGCGGCGTCCATTTGAGCGAGCGAGGAGGCTTTGGAAAAGGGGATGGGCTGGCGTGTGGCGCTGTCAATGAGGACGAGGTGGCTGGTTTCCTCGAAGGGTTTTGCGGCGCTGGCGAGGAATTGAAGGGCCTGCTCGCGTTTGGAGGCGCCGCCGACGCGGGTTTCCATGCTGGCGGATCTGTCAAATAGAATGATAATGGCGTCCGGAGCGGGCGACAGCGCCCAGCCCAGCCAACCGCCGGCGAGCGGGCGGGCCAGGAAGAGGATGAGAAACGCGACCGCCAGCGTGCGGAACAGGAGGATAAGCCACTGGCGGAGCTTGGTGTTGCTGGTGGAACTGCGCGTGGCGGAGATGAGGAAACGCATGGCAGCCCAGGCGCGCGGGCGATGGCGCATGCGGTTGAGCAGATGAATGATCACCGGGATCAACGCCAGCGGCAGGCCGAAAAGCAGAATGGGCTGGAGGAAGGTCACTCTGAGATGAGGGCGTGATTGAAAGCGCCGGTCAAATCGGGGACGGCCCGGCAGGAGCCTCGCCCTACCGTGCGGCGCGTGACCGGCAATATTAATCGCACCTCTGAAATGATGCACCATTTAGGATGCACGACGCACGACCGGCGATTTGCGATTTGGCTCATTGGCGGGAGCGCTGGATCAGGAAGTCGGCGACGACTTTCTCGTAGTCCTGGTCCGTGACGATCTGGCGGTAATCGGCGCTGAATTCGTTGCAGCCCACGCGGAGGGCGTCGAGGAATTGATGGAATTGGCTGAGGTATTCGTCGCGAATGGCGGCCGGTTCGGTGACGACGCTTTGAGAGCCTTCGAGATCGACGAATCGGATGGGCCTGTCAAAGCGAAATTCGAGCTCGGAGCGATCCAGCAGTTGGAACAGGGCGAGGTCGTGCTTTTGGAAGCGCAAATGCTGGAAGCAATGGAGCAAGGGCTCGAGGTCGCAAAAGAAATCGGAAATGACAATGACGAGGGCGCGGCGGCGGATTTTCTCAGCGAGATCGTGGAGCGCGCCGACCAGGCCGGTTTCGCCGCGCGGCTCGGCGTTGGCAAGCGTTTCCATGACGACCTTGAGGTGGGCGGGATTGCGCCGGGGCGGAACGTCGGCGGCGAGGTCCTCGCCGGCGCAGAGGACGCCGACGGCGTCGCCCTGGTGGACAGTGAGGTAGGCAAGGGTGGCGGCGAGGCGTTTGGCGTAGGGGAATTTGGAGCCAAATTTCATGGAGCCGCTGCAGTCAAGCGCAATGTAGCAGCGCAGGTTGGTTTCGGCCTCGAACTCCTTGAGGTAAAAACGGTCGGTGCGCGCGAAGACGCGCCAGTCCAGGCGTCGGATGTCATCGCCGGGGGCGTAGAGGCGGTATTCGGCGAATTCGACGCTGGAGCCGCGATGGGGGCTTTTGTGGTGGCCGGAGACGGAGCCTTCCATGGGCCAGCGCGCCAGGAGCGGCAATTGGGAGAGGCGACCGAGGGCGGCGGAGTCAAGCAAATTGAACGGGTCAGCCACGGCGCGCCTCCGAGCGGGCCTCCTCAAGCAGGCGGGTAATGATGGCCGTGCTTGACACGCCTTCGGATTGCGCCTGAAAATTGGTCAGAATGCGGTGCATGAGCGCGGGAGCGGCGACGGCTTCGAGATCTTCCATACGCGCCAGGTAGCTGCCGTGGAGGACGGCGCGGGCCTTGGCGCCGCGGATGAGATATTGGACGGCGCGAGGTCCGGCGCCCCAGCTCACCCATTTGCGGAGCCACTCGGGGGCCTGCTCGGATTTGGGACGCGAGCGGCGGGCGAGATCGACGGCCAGATCGTAAATGTGGTCGGGAACGGGCACGCGCTGGACGAGGTCCTGGAAGGCGGTGATTTGGGCGCCGTCGATGAGTTTTCGCAGGACGGGGGGCGAACCGGCGGTGGTTTCGCGGGCGATGCGGCCTTCCTCGTCGCGGCTGGGATAATCGACGAGAATGAAAAACATGAAGCGGTCGAGCTGCGCCTCGGGCAGCGGATAGGTGCCTTCCTGCTCGATGGGATTTTGGGTGGCCAGAACGAAGAACGGGGCAGGCAACGGAAAGAAACGACCGGCGACGGTGACGCGATGTTCCTGCATCGCTTCGAGGAGGGCGGACTGGGTCTTGGGCGGGGTGCGGTTGATTTCGTCGGCGAGAACTATGTTGGCGAAAACGGGCCCTTTTACGAAGACGAAGGCGCGGCGACCGGGTTGGTCGGTCTCCTGCAAAATGTCGGTGCCCGTGATGTCGGAGGGCATGAGGTCGGGAGTGAATTGGATGCGGTTGAAATCGAGGGACATCACCTGGGCGAGGGCGTTGACGATGGTGGTTTTGGCGAGGCCGGGCACGCCCATGAGAAGGCCGTGGCCGCGGGCGAGAATACAGATGAGCAACTGCTCGATGACGGTGTCCTGGCCGATGATGACTTTGGCCAGTTCGGCGCGGACGTTGCGATAGGCTTCGCGCAATTGATCGATCGCCGCGACATCGTCGTGGGACAAGGCAGAAGAGGTTGCGCCCGCCGGCGCGGAATGCGCGCGGGCCGCCATCGGTTGTTCAGTCATAGATTCGAATACAGAGGCAGCAATGTAGCAGCGACATTGGGGAAAGCCAAATGAATGCGAAGGCGGTTGGGCGGCGATTTGGGGCGTTGCGTTTGGACGGAGCGCGGCTAAAATGGGGCGATGGCGACTGCCAAGCAAGTTCAACGAATGACCGCCGCGGAATATTTGCGGATTGAACGCGCCGCGGAAACGAAGAGCGAGTTTTGGGACGGGCAGATGTGGGCGATGGCGGGCGGCACGAGGTTTCACAGCATTATCAAGGTGAACGTCGCATCCGAACTTCGCGGTAAACTCAAAGAGGGTTCCTGCCAGGTTTTTGACTCCGATATGCGGGTGAAGATCGAGATGGCAGACGCTTACGCCTACCCGGATGTTTCGGTGGCATGCGGAGAACAACAATTTGAGAATGAAACTTGCGACGTGCTGCTAAATCCGACGGTCATTGTGGAAGTTCTTTCCAGCGCCAGTGAAGTGTACGATCGGACGTCGAAATTCGATTTGTACCGGCGCATTCCGTCGCTGCAGGAATATATATTGGTAAAGCAGGACAAGCCGCACATTGGACAGTATATACGCCAGGCCGACGGCGGATGGCTGCTGCGGGACGTCGATGGGCTGGACGCGAGCCTGATTCTTCCGTCGGTGCAGATCGAGGTGGCAATGAGGGAGATCTTTTCCAAGGTGAAATTCGAGTTGGTGGAGCGTGGACGGAAGTAGCGTTTTGCATCGAAAGCGCCCGGAAATAACTGGAGCGACGGCGCGAATTGTCAAATATCAAGATGTGACCCCGCGAGATTTGGGGCGTTGCGTTTGGACGGAGCGCGGCTAAGCATGTTCAGCAACACGTTTGCCAAGCCAGCGGTGAATGGCTGCTGCGGGAAGTCGACGGTTTGGATAGCACGCTTGCGCTGACGTCGATTCATGTTGAGTTGGCGCTTCGAGAGATCTTCGCAAGTGTGAACTTCGAATCGGGCGAAGCGGGGCGGCGGGGTGCTTGACGATGCGAGGCGTTTGAGGCCATGCTGCGCCATGTACAAGATCATCGGCGCCGATAGCAAGGAGTATGGGCCTGTTTCCGCGGAGCAATTGCGCCAGTGGATCACCGAGGGCCGTGTCAACGGCGCGACGCGTGTGCAAGCCGAGGGCGCCACGGACTGGAGGCCGATCTCGTCGCTGCCGGAGTTTGCGGCGCTGTTTCCACCAGTGGCGCCTGTGACGCCCGTGACCCCGTCGCTGCCGCCGCCGATGTCAATGCCGATGCCGACGCTGCCGACGGGGCCGAAGAACAACGCGCTGGCCATCTGGTCGATGGTGACTGGGATTCTGTCGGTGATCCAATGCTGCCAGATTGTGTGCGGGCCGCTGGCGATCGTTTTCGGGTTTATCGCGCTTTCGCAGATCAAGGCCAATCCGGGGCAAACGGGCAGTGGATTCGCGATCACCGGAATCATCACGGGGATACTGGGATTGCTGATCGGGGTGGTGTTGTGGATCGTTGTCTTCAGCAACCCGCAGTTTCTCCAGAGCCTGCAGAATTTCCAAAATCAACTCAACCACTGAAATGTCGACGATGGAGCGGCGCATTCTATTGACAATGGCGCTGGGGGCGCTGGCGGTGGCGTGCGCGGTGGTGTTTTGCTTTGACCCGGAGCAGTATCACTTTTACCCGGTCTGTTATTTTCACGCGGCGACGGGCTGGGATTGCCCCGGATGCGGCGGGTTGAGGGCGACGCATCAGTTATTGCACGGCAATGTGGCGGCGGCGTGGCGTTTTAATCCGCTGGTGGTGTTAGGGGAGCCGGTGGCGGGTTGGTTTTTGTTGCGCGCGGCAGTGCGTGAATTCACGGGAAAGACTCTGCCGTGGGGCTTGTCGCGTCCGGCGTTCCTGTGGGCGCTGGTTCCGACATTTGTGGTGTTCGGGATTTTGCGCAACGTGTGGTGAGGCGCGGCGTTTAATTATTTAGCGATGTATAAAGTCATTGGCAGCGACGGGAAGGTCTACGGTCCGATAGCGGCGGGGGTGTTGCGTCAATGGCTGGCCGAAGGGCGCGTGAACAGCGCGACGCTCGTCCAGCCTGAGGGCGCGACGGATTGGCGCGCGCTTTCGGCGCTGGCGGAGTTCGCGGCGCCGCCGCCGGTGACGATGGAGCCGCCGCCGGCGCCGGTGGCGCGGCAGACAAACGACCTGGCGATCGCGGGATTGGTGAGCGGGTTGCTGGGCTGCATTTGTTGTTGTTGCGGTCTGCCGTTTGCGTTGCTGGGCCTGGTGTTGTCGGTGATTGCGTTGATGGACACGCAGAAGCGGGACCGTGGCATCGCGGTGGCCGGGCTCGTGCTGTCGATCCTGGCGCTGGGGATGCATTTATTTCTGCCGATGTTGAAGCTGGCGTCGCTGCCATGGATGATGCGCATGAATCGTTGGGGCCATTTCTAGCGGGGTATGAAGCTGGCTTTTCGTCTGAGGTCTGGCGCGCCGCTGACACACGCCGAGGCGGTGGGCTGCATGACGGCGAATCTGGCGCTGCCGGGGGCGGGGTCGCTGGCGGCGGGGCGGGCGGTGGGCTACGCGCAAATAGCCGCATCGCTGGTGGGATTTGCGGTGACGGCGGTGGGATTCGTGACGACGCTGCCCTGGTTCATCACGACGGCGCCGCGCATGCAGGAGATGGATCCGGAAGCGGCGTTCATCGCGTTCTGGCGGCACATCCGCTGGCCGCTGCTGGGCATCGCCATATTTGTTTTCTCGCTGCTATGGGGGCTGGCGACGAGCTTTAAGGTTCTTTCCGAACATCCCAAACAGCCTGTGCCGCCGCGCATTTAATTGACATGAAAAGCATCCCGATAAACGAGGCAACCACATTGTTCAAACAGAAATTCGGCCACACGCCCACGCACTGCTCGCGGGCGCCCGGGCGGCTGGAGTTGATCGGCAACCACACCGATTACAACCAGGGGCTGGTGATGTCGCTGGCGGTTGACAAGTATATTTACATCGCGTCGGCGCCCCGGTCGGACGGGAAGATCGAATTGGCCTCGTCGGCGTTTCCCGAGGCGGAGACGTTTTCGGTGAGTGAGATCGCCAAGAACCCGGCGGCGCCGTGGGCCAATTACGTCAAGGGCGTTTTGCTGCAGTTGCAGCAGCGCAAGATTGGTTTTGGCGGGTTCAACGCGGCGATTTACGGAAACCTTCCCATTGGCGCGGGCATGAGCAGCTCGGCGGCGCTGGAGGTGGCGACGGCGCTGACGGTGCGCGAGCTGTATCCTTACGCGCCGACGGAGACGGGGTCAGCCGCGGCGCCCAAGCGCGACGAGGCTGGAGACCTGCGCGCGCTCAAGCCGGAGGAGCGGATGGCGCTGGCGAAGTTGTGCCAGGCGGCGGAGAACAAGTTTGTGGGGGTGCAATGCGGTTTGCTGGACCAGATTTCGTCGCTGTACGGGAAGGGGTTTCATGCGATTATGATTGACTGCCAGCGGCTGACGGTGGAGCGCGTTCCGATGATCGGGGAAGTGTCGGTGGTTGTGTGCAATTCGGGCGTGAAGCACGCGCTGGTGGGCGGCGAGTACAACGAGTTGCGCCAGCAATGCGAGGGGGCGGCCAAGGCGCTGGGGGTTGCGGCGCTGCGCGCGGTGGACATGCCGATGCTCAAGGCAAACAAGGCGAAGCTGACGGCGCGTCAATACGAATGCGCGTTTCACATTGTGGGGGAGAATTACCGCGTGCAACACGGGGACAAGGCGCTGCGGGAGGGGGATTTTGCGCAGTTCGGCCATTTCATGTTCCAAAGCCACGAGAGCTCGCGCGACTCGTTCAAGAACAGCGCCCCGGAGCTGGACTTGCTGGTGGAGGTCGCGCGGCTGCATCCGGCGATTTACGGGGCGCGGCTGATGGGCGGTGGCTTCGGCGGGGCGACGATCAACCTTGTGAGGCGCGATTCGGTGGAGTTGTTCATGGACTACATGGCGGCGGAGTATCAAAAGCGTTCGGGGGTCAAGATTGAGCCGATGCTGTGCCAGATTGTCGACGGCGCGGAATGAAAATCGTTGCGTGCGAACCGCGGCATGGCGGGGCGATCCTGGCGATTTTCAACGAGGCGATTGTCAACTCAACGGCGTTGTATGATTACAAACCGCGCACGCCGCAGATGATGGCGGCGTGGTTCGAGGCGAAGGCCAGGGGGAATTATCCCGTGGTCGGCGTCGAGAACGAGAGCGGCGAGCTGATGGGCTTTGCGAGCTACGGGACGTTTCGCGCGTATCCGGCCTACAAGTACACGGTGGAGCATTCGGTTTATGTTGACAAGAGGTTTCGCGGCCAGGGGCACGGGCGGACGCTGCTGCGCGAGATTCTGTGCGCCGCGCAGGGGCAGAATTATCACGTGATGGTGGGGGTGATCGATTGCGCGAACGCGGCGAGCATCGCGCTGCACGAATCGCTGGGGTTCACGCACAGCGGAACGATCCGCCACGCGGGCTTCAAATTCGGGCAATGGCTGGACGTTGCATTTTATCAGCTCGTCTTATCGACGCCGACCGCGCCCGTGGACGGGTGAGATTTCGCGCGGCGCAGAAGGCTGGCGGCGGGCAACAGACTGCGGTCGCGGAGTCGCTCCAGAATTTTCACTTTCTCGGAAAAGGACAACGCAGCCAATTGGCGTCGCATGCTCCGTTTGCTTTCGAGGATTTGTTGCAATTGCGCCGTCATGGGTGGCCAGAGGTTGCCCGGAACGCGACCTGAAGCCAACCGGCAAAAACAACCGAAGCGCTGTCCTGGGGTGTGATTGACAGCGCCGGTCAAGTCGAGGACGGCTCGGCGGGAGCCTCGCCCTACCGAGCAGCGCGTGACCGGCAGTCTTGATCGCACCCGCTATCCCGAGTTGACTGGACATGAGGAGCCGAATTCAGCCGCCTGCTCAACGGCGGAAAGCTCCAGCCTGGACGCCTTCATAGCGGCCCATGCGTTGGCAATCGGCGCCACGATTGTGACAAACAAGGTATCGGAATTTTCGCGCGTCCCACATCTGGCATGCGAGAATTGGGCAGCTTGATTTTGTGCCTCCGGAAGCGAGCTTTCTAAAGGGTGGTTTTCGTGTTCTCATGGCTCGATGCGCATAGGGCCGCTTGAGTTGAAGTCCAATTTATTTCTGTCGCCGCTGGCGGGTTACACGAACCTGCCGTTTCGGTTGACAGTGCGGGAGATTGGGGGATTGGACCTGGCGACGACGGACCTGGTCAACGCGCGGTCGCTGGTGGAGCGAAATCCGAAGGCGTTGAAGTTGATCGAAAGTTCGCCGGAGGATCGTCCGCTGGCGGTGCAGTTGTTTGGGGCCGTGCCGGAAGAGATGCGGGACGCGGCGCTTTTTCTGGAGTCGCTGGGGGTGGCTTCGGTGGACGTCAACATGGGTTGTCCGGTGCGGAAGGTGTGCCGGGTGGGCGGGGGCTCGGCGATGATGACCGAGATGGACAAGACGGCGCGGCTGGTGCGGGGGATGGCGGACGCGCTGAAGATCCCGGTGACGGCAAAAATGCGGCTGGGATGGGACGATGAGAATTTGACGGCGCCGGATTTGGCGCGGGTGTTGGAGGATGCGGGAGCGGCGGCGATTTTTGTGCATGGGCGCACGCGGGAACAGGGGTTTGGCGGGGCGGTCAATTTGAAGGGCATCCGCGCGGTGGCGCAGGCAGTCAAGAGCATACCGGTGATCGGCAACGGAGACGTGACAACGCCGGAAGCGGCGAAGATGATGTTCGAGGAGACGGGGTGCGCCGGGGTGAGCATTGGGCGCGGGGCGTTTTACAATCCATGGATTTTCCTGCAAACGCGCCGTTATCTTGACACAGGAGATGCGCCGCGGGAGCCGACCTTCGAGGAGCGCGCCGCGGTGATGACACGGCACCTGGAGCTGATGGCGCGGATTTTTGGCGAGGAGCACGGCTGCCGGATGTTCCGCAAGATCGGCCCGTGGTATTCGAAGCGGTTTGGCCCCGCGAAAATGTTCAACCATCGAATTGTCAAGCTAACGAGCATCGCGGATTTTCATGGGATTCTGTCCGATTACCGCGCGTGGCGCGCCCAGTTTTTGGACGCGGCGGGAGAGTTGAAGGCGAACTACAAGCCGGCGCCAATGGTGGCGTCATTCATGGAGGAGCCCTCGGCGGGGCGCCGGGAACAGATACCGGTTCCAAAAGGGCCGGTGGAAACGTGGTAAGGGCAGGACGCCTCGGCGAGGCGTCCCTACCTCAAAGGTCGTGCTTGAAGCGGGGGAGGACGCCTCGGCGAGGCGTCCTCACCTCAAAGGTCGTGATTGATACCTCAATCAGGCGGCTTGGTCGATTTTTTCCGGGTTGAGGCAGCGATGGATGATGTCGAACAGCTCGGATGGCCGGTAAGGTTTGCCTAGGAAATGTTCGGGATCGATGTGGTCGACGTCCTGGCGATTGGAGCTGGGGGAGTAGCCGCTGGTGTAGATGATGGGCAGATCGGGTTCTTCGGCCAGGAGGCGTTGGGCGAGCTTTCGGCCGGTGACGCCATCGGGCATGATCATGTCGGTGAGGACGAGCTGGATTTCATCTTTGTGCAGGGCCCACTTTTCAAGAGCTTGGGAGCCTGAACAGGCCGAAATGATGTTGTAGCCGCGGGATTGGAGGAGTTGGATGACCAGGTCGCGCAAATCGGGTTCGTCCTCAACGACGAGGATGGTCTCGCAGGCCTTGCGCACGGGTTCGGCTGGTGGCGGCGGGGTCGATTGAGGGGGGGCGGTCTGAGCCTTTTCGTGTTCGAAGACGGGGATAAATATCTCGAAGGATGTGCCCTTTCCAAGTTCGCTGTGAATCTCGATCCAGCCATGATGCTGTTTGACAATGCCGTAAACAGTGGCCAGGCCAAGGCCGGTCCCCTGCCCCACGGGTTTGGTGGTGAAGAACGGCTCGAAAATACGCGGGAGCGTCTCAGGTGGAATGCCGCAGCCGTTGTCGCTGACGGTGATTCGGATGAATCGTCCGGCGCGGGCTTCGGCATTGCCTGCGACGGCCTGGGCGTCAAGTTCGACGCTTTGCGCAAAGAGGGCAAGCTTGCCGCCGTTGGGCATGGCGTCGCGGGCGTTGACGGCCAGATTCATGAGCATGGTCTCCATCATCGAAGCGTCGGCGTAGACCTGGGGCAAGCCGGGCTGGGCGTCGATTTTGAGGGCGACTTGCGGACCGATGACGCGGGGAAGCATGTCGGCCATGGTGGCGAAGGCTTCGCGGATCTGGCAGGGGCGGACGTCGGTGATCTGCTTGCGGCTGAAGGTCAACAATTGGCGGACGAGGCGGCTGGCGCGCTCGGCGGCGGCGCAGATGCTCTGGAGCGGCTTGGTGTCCGGCGAGTCGTCAGGCTTGTCAGTCAACAGGAGGCTGGCGTTGCCGGTGATGACGGTGAGGATGTTGTTGAAATCGTGGGCGACGCCGGCGGCCAATTGCCCGACCGCCTCCATTTTTTGGGCCTGGCGCAATTGGTTTTCGAGCTGGATCTGCTCGGTGATGTCCTGGGCGATGATGAGAAGGTACGGGGCGCCATTGAGCTCGAAGACTTCGACGGACAACAGTATGTCAAGCAAACGGCCGGTTTTGTGGCGGAAGCGGCAGGAAACGTTCTGAAGG
>Ga0265338_10011133_pt1 | contig 10429 bp, 5 predicted proteins | sample 42126metaG_FD_193579 | JGI IMG/M metagenome (GOLD analysis project Ga0265338, IMG submission 193579) | Rhizosphere microbial communities from Carex aquatilis grown in University of Washington, Seatle, WA, United States - 4-21-26 metaG | ecosystem: Host-associated > Plants > Roots > Rhizosphere >... | reverse complement strand
AATTTGACTTGTTGAGAATGAGCTTTCTTTGATGATCCTTTCCCCGTTTCCATCTTGCCGGTCCATCGATTTTTACAGCGAAGAATTCTCGAAAGTGAGTTTGCCATTATCAATCATCTATGAAGGGAAAAAAATAATGTCGACGTTTACGAAATACCTGTACCTGGCGCTTCTCGTCGCGGGAGGCATGAATTCATCCAGCGCTCAATGGACACAAAGTACGGGGTTTATAGATTATGTAGCGGTCTACGCCTTGGCTCCGGTCCCAAACGGGTCGGGCGGCATGAACCTCCTCGCCACCGGAGCGGCGGGCACTCTCCTTTCCGCCGACAACGGCCAGACCTGGTCTACATCATTTAACACAGGAGGCTTCGCTATTGCAGTCTCAGGCACTAATCTTTTTTTGGGGGGTGAAAGCGGTGTTTTTCTTTCCACCAACTACGGCTCCAAATGGACCGCGGTCGATTCAGGAATGCCGGCATCGTTCTATGCCTGGACAAATGCTCTCACTGTGTCCGGTGCAAATATCTTTGCCGGGACGTTCGCCGGCGTTTATCTTTCCACAAACAACGGCACAAGCTGGGCTGTAACGAATCTTCTCCCATACCAGATAAATGCACTCGCGGTTTCCGGCGCAAACGTCTTCGCCGGGACGTCAAGCAGCGGCGTTTTTGTTTCGTCTAATAACGGCGCAAACTGGGCTCAGGTTAAAGCAGGAATGCAGGACACCCTCATCGATGCCCTCCAGGTCTCCGGTGCGAATCTTTTCGCAGGGACGCATCTTAACGCTGAGTATGACCAGTGGGGCGGCGTTTTTATCTCGGGGAATAGCGGCACAGGCTGGTCTGCGGCCAATGCCGGCATGCCTGTCATTCCGGACACAAACGGCAAAACAGTCGACTACGCCTTACCCACAGTCTGGTCGTTCGCAGTATCTGGACCAGATATTTTCGCCGGTACGGATCACGGAGTATTTCATTCCGGCGATAACGGCGGAAGCTGGACCAATATCAATGATGGATTGACAGATACTCTTATCACTGCACTCGCCGTCTCCGGGCCATATCTCTGCGCAGGAACTAATGCCGGCGTGTGGAGGCGGCCGCTCAGCCAGGTGACCGCGGTGAGCGAAAGCAAGAGTGAAACACCGAGAACATTCTCCCTTTCACAAAATTATCCTAACCCGTTCAATCCATCGACGGTCATTCAGTTTACGGTTCCTTCAAACGGACGGGCAGTGCTGAAAGTATTCAACGTCCTCGGGCAGGAAGTCGCAACATTGTATGAAGGAATTGCGGCGGCCGGCGATTATCATCAAGCCACGTTCGATGCTTCGCGGCTCGCCAGCGGGGTATACTTCTCGCGATTGGAGTATGACGGGAAGACCCAGATGAAGAAGATGCTGCTGCTGAAATAGTATCAGCCTTGATAATATATCCAGTGCGGGCTCTTGGAAAAATAAAAGCGTTGCCCCGCTGCTCGTCCTTTTAAAGTCTTGACAATAGCGGCGAAAAAGAAGTATCTTGATCCGGACATGCTGAGAACAACCGAGATCACGGGGAAGACGATGGGGCGGTTGAGCTGAGGATATCAAGAGACCTCCTGATTTCCGGTTTATGGAATGACGGAGGTCTTTGCTTTTTTGGAGTGCGGCACAAAAAATGTTTTCACCGTACTCGAGTTCTGCCGGCTGATGCTCATCCGGCGTACAAACCTTTCAACTTCAATACCGGTTAGGCCATACTTCATCACTCATCAACTTGAAGGAGAAGAGAAATGCTATCACTTTACCGCAGTTTCATCCTTTTTGCAATCGTCGCCGGAATCCTCGCGGCCAGCAGCGGATGCAAGAAGAACGATACGACCACCAATCCGACAACCACCCCGCTCTACAACGTAACCGCTACAATCTTTAATCCGCAAGGACAGCCGCAGGGAGGCGCCACGCTCTCACTGCAGAATCCTCCGGCGGAAAGCGGTACATTTTCCGCGACAACAGACAGCACCGGCAAAGCCACGATCGAATCTCCATCCGGACAACATACGCTCATCGCAAAGATGGGAACGGTGTTTCAGGCGACCTTAAGCGTGAACGTTACTGCAAGCCCGGCCGGCAACGTGGTCGCCACTCCGCTGCACTTGCAGCAGAACACCGGTCTCGGGAAAGTCCTCGTCGTCACGGCCGATGCAGAACAGCTGGAAGACGTTTTGCGTGTGATCGGGTACACTGCATTCGATTCTGTCTACATCGACACGCTTGCGGATCAGGCCAGCACCGATTCCACGAAACTTCTTACCTTTCTGAAGCAGTACTCACTGGTCTTTTCAGATTGTGACGGGGGTACGGAGGGTGACGACGATTACGCGGCGCTCTCGAGAACGTACGGCCGGTATATCCAGGGGGGCGGAAAAATGTACGGCGGGCATTACAACTATTACCATCTCGAGCGCATCTGGCCGCCGTACTACATGTTGGAGGACAACCAAAGCAATCCTCCTCAAGACTCCATCAAGATCGTCAACGCGGCGCTCGCTGGTTTTGTGGGATTTACCACCGCGAGCTGGGATTCGTCCGGTGATTCAAGGGAACTCTCCGGATATGAGCACTTCACCGACCTGCCGACAAATTCTATCGTGTATGCAACGATCTCCTGGACGAACCCGAAGATCGCCGTCATCGTCGAGAACCATCTCGGTACCGGGAAGTTTCTCTGGACAGACTACCACAATCAGGATATCAAAGATGTCGCACACCTTGTGAAGATCGTTCAGTACTTCCTTCTGAACATGTAGCGTGATCGCCCGGCCGCTGAACCAATTGATATGAATTTCTCATGCGTCCCGGCCATTCTCAATCGCGGCGCGCCTTCGCCGGGGATTTTCGACGATTCCCCGGCGATCTGTTTTTTATCTCCCGTCGGACTTTTGCAGCGAGTGGATATATGCTTCTCCCGCCTGGACGCCGAGCCCCACGCCGATGCCGATGAGAAACCCGTCGAGAAAATTATCGCGGAACACCGTCGGCGGCATCGCCGAGACATTCTGCAGCACTCCGACGATCATCGTCAGCAGCACGAACGTGGTGCCGTAGACGAGTCCGATGATGATGAATTTTCCCCACGTGAATTGCGCCAGCCTCCGTTCGAATACGAACGCGAGCCACACCACGGGCAGGTTCACTCCGAACGACCAGAAGCCGGAGTAGAGGATGGGCATCGACGACGACGCAACGATGAACTGGACGGCGCTCGTACACACGGCCGCTGTGATCGCTTCCGACAATCCGCGGACATGATAGAACGCGAAGATGAACGCGCCGGTCAAACCGAATGCGACATACGCGAAATAAATATCCCTGTAATTAAAGACTTCAGTGCCGTGCATAATGAGTCCGACGGTGATGCTTCCCAATACACCGGTAAGGGTGATGAGTGCGAGCTTCCAAACCTGATTGATAATTTCTTTCATAAATTTCTCCTTGATAAGAGAACGGTTCTAAATCTTTTGTTCCTTTCTCTTCCCGTCTCTGAATTACCCCGAACTTGTTTTCGCCCTTCATAAAACCTCTCTCTCCGGACGGAAAGCGGAATCTCCGCGGGGAATATGTGATTATTTTGCAGGAGAGTCAAACGAAAGAATTGCTTACCAGTGTCCTAATTTGAATGGACTTATGAGAATGCTTGCATATTGTCATTATGAACGAAGCGAATACCGAAGGCATCATCCCGGATGATCCATAACACTCATGCATGCAGATTAACGGTGCTGGATTGTAATAGATTCTCCCAAGGGGATGCCTTCGGCATTCACTTCGTCCCGCTGCTGCGGGACTCGTTCAGAATGACAATGATTGTCCCGAGTCCTTCAAGGATGCTATTGCAAACCCAACTAAATGTCATCCTGAGCGGAGCGAAGGATACATGACACCGCACTACCGAACCATTCGGTTCGCCTTGAAAGGCAGTTGCTAAATCACCCGGCAATCGCGATATTTCATTTTGCTCAACGATCGAAATTAACAATTGCAGCGAGCGGAGCGAGCGCCGGAAGGCATTGGGTGCGGAACCCTTCACCCGGCGTTCAACTTCTATCGGTAACGGACTCGATGACCTTCCTTAACCCGTTTGTGCTGTTCGGCCTGGCAGCGGCAGGCATTCCAATTATTCTCCATTTGCTGAATATCCGAAAACTCCGGACGATCGAATTCAGCACGCTGACGTTCCTCAAGGAATTACAGAAGAGCAAAATGCGGAAGGTGAAGATCCGCCAATGGCTCCTCCTCCTGCTTCGGACACTCATTGTCATCTTCGTCGTCATTGCATTTTCCCGCCCAGCGCTGAAAGGGTCTCTCGCCGGGCTCGGCACGCACGCCAGAACTTCGATCGTGATCATTCTTGACGATTCGTACAGCATGTCGCTCCGCAGCGACCGCGGTCCATACCTGAAGCAGGCACAATCGGCAGCCCTTGGGCTGGCCGATATGCTGAAAGAAGGGGACGATGCCATGTGCATTCGGCTCTCGGACCTTCCCAGCGCCGCGATCGCCGAACCGACGCACGACATTCAGCGCATTCGGGAAACGATCCAGCAATCGGAAGCGAGCTATAAACACCGCACGGTCGAAGAGGCGATCCGCCTCGCGTCGAAGCTCCTTCAGCAATCAAAAAATTTCAACAAAGAAATTTACATCTTCACCGACAACCAGAAGACGACGGTTCTCGACCAGCATACTCCGGAAAATACGGAGAAGGGATCAAATCATTTTGACCCGGGCGTGAGGCTCTTTTTCGTCCCCCTATCCGGGAAGCCGTTTGAGAACATCGGCATCGTGAACGTCGAGATCCCTCCGACACTCTTTCAAAAAGGGAAGCCGTTCACCGTCCGGGCAGACGTGCGGAATTATGGAACAACAGCAGTGCAGAACCACCTGGTCAATTTGTTTCTGGACGGCACACGGGTCATGCAGAAGAGCGTGACGATCGCCGGAGGACAGCACGTTCTTGTCGATTTTATCGCCACGCCCCTGCGTGCCGGATTTGTTTCAGGCCGCGTGGAACTGGAAGAAGATTCTTTCGAAAGCGACAACGACCGCTATTTCACGATCGATGTCCCGGCGCAGTTCGCGGTGCTCCTTTCGTCGTCCGACCCGAAGAGCTCGACGTACATTCGTCTTGCCCTCGCCGCACACAACGAAGACCAAACCTCGACCCCTCTGGCGCTGACTGAGCTTTCGCCGCAGCAGCTGACGTATTCGGCTCTGATTCGGTCGGACGTCGTGCTGCTTTCAAATGTCGCGTCATTTTCGCCGCTTCAGGCCGATCAGCTCAGCCAATTCGCCTCGCAAGGCGGCGGAATTATTTTACTCCCCGGGAGCCGGCTCAACATCGAACTCTACAACTCGTTCCTGCTGCCAAAACTCGGACTTCCTTTGCTGATGCCGATTGAAAAACAGAAAGCCCCGGGGACGTATCTTTCTTTCGAGAAAATTGATTTCGGCCATCCCGTTTTTCAGGGAATGTTCGAATCTCCTGCGGAGCTGAAAAAAACGAACGGCGGCGTCGAGTCCCCGAAAATAAGTACATCGGTCCGGTTTGATTCGGAAAAGGAAATCCGTTCGGTCATCGCGCTTTCCGACGGAACTCCATTCTTGTGGGAAAAAATATCCGGTACTCCCCGCGGCCGAACCGGTTCTTCCCGCGTCTTGGGATTTGGCGTGGCGGCTAACACCGAATGGTCCGATTTTCCGCTCAAAGGAATTTTCGTCCCTCTTCTCTACCAAACAATCCTCTACGCAGCATCCGGGGGAAGTTTACTTCTCGCTCCGCCATCCGCAGCCGTGGGGGATCGAATCGAAATTCCTCTCGCACGGCTGGGCAAGAGAAGCGGCGGCGGCTCGCCATCTCCTAACCTCCGGATCCTCAACCCGGCTGGGAAGGAAACGATCGTGCAGCCGTACTCGGCCCAAGCTTCCGGTACGCTTCCCTCTTCAGGAATAACGTTCGACAATGCTCTTCTGCCGGGAATTTATTCCGTCGTGCGGGAACGAGACACGCTGCTGCAGCTTACGGTGAACGTCGACCCGGCTGAATCGGTTGCCGACCGCACCAGTCCCGATGAAGTATTCGCCATGCTTCGGAAGTACGGGCTCGAACGGAGTGCGGTATCGACCGTGAACGATCCGGAGTCGCTGAGCGCCGTTGTTCTGCAAAGCAGGTTCGGCGTCGAATTGTGGAATTATTTTCTCATCGCCGCCATCCTGACCGCACTGACCGAGATGATCGTTGCCCGGGAATCAAAACAGGAAGGGACATGACAATGCCCCCTCGCATTTCAGAAGTGGAGCTTGAATGATCGATCTTATAAAAGAGCAGAAAGAACGCGCCATCGTTGTTGGAGTGGTGACCAGGAACATCCATAAACGCCAGGCTGAAGAGTACCTCGACGAGTTGACGCTGCTGGCCGACACTGCCGGGGCCGCCGTCATCCACAGGATCATGCAGGATCGGATCAAGGTCGACCCTGCATTCTACATCGGGAAGGGAAAGGTCGAGGAGATCGCAAAGATGGTGGAGGATGACGACATTGCAAGCGTGATCTTCGACGACGACCTCTCTCCTGCCCAGGTGCGCAACCTGGAGACGAGCATCGGCAGGAAGATCCTCGACCGCAGCGGTTTGATCCTCGATATTTTCGCAAGCAGAGCGAAAACGAACGAAGCCAAGACTCAAGTCGAACTTGCGCAGCTTCAGTACCTCCTTCCGCGCCTCACCCGCGCGTGGACGCATTTATCCAAGCAATTCGGCGGGATCGGAACAAAAGGTCCCGGCGAAACGCAGATCGAAACGGACCGGCGGATGATCCGCCAGCGAATTTCGCACCTCGAAGAAAAGCTCGAGAAGATCGGACGCCAGCGCGAAACCCGCCGGAGCGGGCGAAAGGATTTCGTCAATGTGTCGCTCGTCGGGTATACGAATGCCGGCAAGTCCACGCTGCTGAATGCCCTCACCGATTCGAAAGTGTTCGTCGAGAACCGCCTCTTCGCAACGCTCGATACAACAACGCGTACCGCGGCCCTCTCCCCGTCCACCAATATTCTCCTTTCAGACACCGTTGGGTTCATCCGGAAACTGCCGCACCATCTTATCGCATCGTTCAAGGGGACGCTCGAAGAAGTTGTCGAAGCCGACATCCTTCTTCACGTGATCGACGTCTGCCATCCGAAGTTCGACGAGCACATCAAGGTCGTGACTGCCACTCTGGAAGAATTGGGCGTCGCCGGCAAACCAACCATCTACGTCTTCAATAAGATCGACGCGCTGCAGGACCGGGAGCGTCTGCAGGAATTACAGCATCAATTTACCCCGTCGGTTTTCATATCGGCCGAACGGGGAATAAACCTCCTCGGGCTGAAGGAAATGATCTTGAAAACGATCCACCATTCGCGCATCGACCTGACATTTTCCATCGCACACACCGAGCATAAATTGCTCTCTGCACTCCACGACCTCGCGGAGATCGAAGAGAGAATCTATGAAGACGGCAACATCATCGTCAAAGCGAAAGTGAGCAGCCGCAATATCAATCATGTGCGTGAGGTATTGAAACAAGCGCACGCTACGATCATTTCTTTCCAGGCTCCGCACGAGCCGCGCGAGCCGGAAGCTCAGTGATGCCATGACTTTGTCAATGTAGATAATCAAAACTTTTTACCTTTGGCACATTTCAATTAGAAGCTATCTCAAAAACACGATACTTGATCCTTCTCCCAAAGGGATGGCTTCGCCAGATGCGTTCACTCCGTTCGCTTACTTCCCAAAGGGATCCCTTCGGGACAGGATGAAGGGCCAACGTAAGCTCATTTTTGAGACAGCTTCTAGTAACAGTCACGGCATCATTTGCAAGGGATAAAAAAAGCCGTTCTTTTCAGAACGGCTTTCGAGTAATCGTTACTATCAAAGAGCTACTTCAACAGCAGCATCTTCTTGATCTGCACCTTCCCTGCAAACTCCAATTGCGAAAAATAAATCCCGCTTGCAAGATTCGCTGCGTTGAACTGCACTTGATGGTATATTCCCGCTGAGGCATTGTCGTTAAACAGCGTTGCCACTTCCTGACCGAGCGTGTTGAAAACTTTCAGCGTCGCCCGTCCGTCCGTCGGCACGGTGAACTGGATATTTGTTGACGGATTAAATGGATTCGGAAAGTTCTGCGACAACTCGAAAACATCCGCCGCTACACCGACTTCCACTTCGATCGACTGCGAGTAATAGAAATTTCCGCTCCGGTCGATCTGCTTTAACCGGTAGTTATAGTTTGTGGCCGTAAGATTCATGTCGGAATACGAATAATTGATCGGAGAATTCGAATTCCCAGCACCGGCAACAAATCCCACATCCTGCCAAGCAGATTGCGGATCGCTCGCCAGACTCCGCTGAATTTCATAGCCGGCGCTGTTTATCTCCGTCGTCGTCGTCCATGCAAGCTCGACGCTTAATCGTGATGCCGTCACATTGAATGACGACAATGTTATCGCGAGGGCGGTTTCACTCAGCTGCCCGCTCGGCGTTCCGACATTTCCATGTACGTCGACGCCAGCCACACGGTAGTAGTATGTCTGGTCGAGACTTGTTGCTGCGTCGGTATATGCAGTGTCTTTGACAATCGCTAGCAAGGTTGATGCATCCAACGAGAACCCTGGACTTGCCGCTCGATAGACACGGTACCCCATAAGGTCAGGGTCCACCCTGTCTGTGTTCCATTTTAGGACAATATCCGCTCCCTGGCCTGTGCCGATCGCAGCCCCGGATATCGGCACCGGAGGAATGTTGTCGACCGAATATCCGCTGTCGATGTTTGACGACCAAAAAATTGACGAGTCGGCATTATTAGCGATGACCTGGAAATAATAATATGGGATTCCTTCCAGCCCCGAGTCGGCAGCGGTTGCAGCGACCATGCTATATCCATCCAACCAGCGGGCCTGCACCGAACCTGCCGTTTGCCAATAAATTCCGTCGTCCGCCGTTTGAGTTGTTTTCCCTAATACAGGGTGACTGACAGATTCTGCGGCTTTTCCCAAAATGCCGCCGTTGATAGTTGGTGCTGCTTTTCCTGAGATAAGTGTATTTTTCGTTCCCATTAATACAGTGTACCATTTCACATTTGAATTTTTCCAAACGTCGAGGGCCGACGGCTTCCACAAAATACGCAGCTTCCCCCCTTGGTCATTCGCAATATCTACCACGTTATCGATCCATGGCGCCGGATATAAATTGCCAAGCTGGTCAATGCGCTGCGCGTAGATATCATAGTTGCTTCCGCTGCGATAATCCTGCCACGTAATAATCGCACCTCCTGAGCCATCATCAACAATAGTAGGACTGAATTGGTAATTAGTTGACCTGCATATCGCAACACCATTGGCAGCCCATTCAACTGTACCTGATGCATTGATGCGTTGTGCATAGATATCCGGGTATTCACCAATGCCGCGGCTGTCAGTCCAAGTAATTATTGTTCCTCCGGTGCCGTCACTAACAATCTCGGGGGACACATGAGGAAAGGGACTAACTGATATCGCAACCCCATCGGTGATCCACTGAACTATGCCCGACGCATTCACGCGTTGCGCGTAGATAGTGCCAACAATACTACTACTCCGGTAATCTTGCCATGCAATGATTGCACCTCCTGCCCCGTCACTGGCGATTACCGGATTCGTTTGTGGAAATCCCCCTGGGCCTGCGGCCATGCATATCGGTACGCCATTATTAGCCCAATATGTTCCATTCCAGTCAATTAGCTGCGCATAGATATGAAAGTTGCTGCGACCATCATTCCATGTAATGATCGCACCCCCACCCCCACTGCTCACAATACTGAGTTGATTCTGGTAACCTGTTGCGGTGCACACGGAAAAACCATTAGGATACTCAGGTGTGCCATCTGGATCAACCTGAACCGCGTAGATATCACCGTGCACATCGCTGCGGAAGTCGATCCATGCAATTAGTGCGCCTCCGTTACCGGCGCTGGCGATCACAGGACTTTCTTGCTCACTTGTTGCCCCGCATATTAGAACGCCATTGGCAGCCCACTGAGGAGTGCCAGAAGCATTGAATCGTTGCGCGAAGATTTGATTGTAGGTTCCGTTGCGTTGATCTTGCCAGGTGATAATCGCACCCCCTAAACCATCGCTGGCGATCGCAGGGTTGGATTGGCCAATCCCACCTGTCGCCGTACATACTGGAGCGCCATTAGTATAGTCAGGCAGCCATTGAGTTACTCCCGAAGCGTTGATACGTTGGGCGTAAATATGAGGGGTCGCGCCGCGGCCATCAGTCCATGTAATAATCGCCCCTCCTGCCCCGTCACTTGCGATTTGGGGAGCTGTAGATAATTGCTCGCAAACCGGAACTCCGTTTGCAAC
>Ga0265338_10011132_pt1 | contig 10429 bp, 11 predicted proteins | sample 42126metaG_FD_193579 | JGI IMG/M metagenome (GOLD analysis project Ga0265338, IMG submission 193579) | Rhizosphere microbial communities from Carex aquatilis grown in University of Washington, Seatle, WA, United States - 4-21-26 metaG | ecosystem: Host-associated > Plants > Roots > Rhizosphere... | reverse complement strand
GGATTCGAGCCGGCTGATCTGCTGCTGCGAGGTCTTGAGCTTGCGGGCAAGGTCGCGTTGGGTCAGGCCGGCCTTCTCCCGCAACGCCGCAATCTGCAACGCCACGTCCCACGCCTCCCCTGCCCGGGCAAACCGCCCGGCAAACGCCGGGTCTTTCAGTTGCTCTTCCAGATATACATCGAAATTCGTTTTCATGTCTCAAACCGGTCCCGCCAGTCGCCCATCCGTCCCCGCGCGGTGTCGAGGTCGCGGACCGGGATGGCCTGGCCTTTGTTGCGGATGCCGTGGACGGCAATGATGCGCCGGCCTTTCACAAAGAACCACAGCACGCGGGTGTTCAACTTGCCAACGTGACGGAGTTCAAACAGGCCGCCGCCGAGCGCCTTGGACAGCGGTTCGCGGTGATACTGGCGATTCCGCAACTTCGCCAACCCGGCCAGCACCGCCACGAAATCGCCCGGATCACTCCACTTGAGTTCGTCGAGGAACTCCTGCACCGGCATCCGTCCACCAGCAGTCACATAAAATTCTACGCTAAACTCCATAATCTTTCAACATCAATTTTGATGTGATATGGAGACATCACAATTTGTGACATCCTCGGTTCGATCCAATGCTTGATTTCGATCCCCTTCATACGCGATTTTCTCACCTTGAAGGCGATAGGCCTCGGCAACGATTTCCCCGGGCGACCGGAATAACTCACGTTCCGCACGATTGAACATCTGCGCCAGACGATGTTCCGCCTGTTCCTGGCTTTCCAAAGTACCGTCGTCATGAATGTGCTGAACGTTGATGCCCCGTTCTTTCAGCCGCGGCGACACCAGAATGCAACGATGGCAATCCAGCGGGTCTTTTTCCGCACACATGATGGCAACACGCATCTTCGCCGCGCCCTGGACGAGCCGGTCAAGACCACGAACGAACGACGGCGTTCGCACAATTAGCGAGTAATCCACCCGGCCATTGACATAACATTCCGGCTCCGACCGTCGCGCCCCCAATTCCTCACCCATAAACACATAGGAGATGCCCTGTTGACGCAACGCAAGCTGGAGCGGCTCACGGTTGAAGTGCGGATTGTACTGGCTGTAAGGCGAGGATCGCACGTCCGCCACCGCCTCAATGAGATGCTGCCGGAGCAACCCAAGGAATTTTTCCCATGAGTGCGTCGAGTGGCCGATGGTAAAAAGTTCAGGCATTGGCCAACACCAAGATGTATTTCGTTTCAGCCATAGAATCCCTCTGATCTTGCCAAAATAGTCGTTTTCAACCTTCCGCGTTGAAATCCAACGAAAACGAACGAAGGCGGAACCCGGTTGACATGGGTGATATTGCCGCCGGGACGCGTTTGCTGCAATAGCATTATTAATGCTCAGGCATTAGCTGGTACCGTATTTGTCCTACCCTTCGTGCGATGCTGAAACTATTATCGAATTGTGAGCTCGAATTCCAAAATTGAGTGGACGGATTCAACGTGGAACCCAGTGCGCGGCTGTTCCAAAGTCAGCCCCGGCTGCCTGCATTGCTACGCCGAAACGTTTGCCGAACGGTTTCGCGGGGTGCCCGGCCATCCCTTTGAACAGGGATTTGATCTGCGCCTCGTGCCGGACAAACTGGGCGACCCGCTGCGCTGGTCAACGTCGCAAAGGATTTTCGTCAATTCCATGAGCGACCTTTTCCACGAAAAAGTGCCGGACGAATACATTGTTAAGGTGGCGCGGGTGATGAACGCCGCCAACTGGCACACGTATCAAATTTTGACAAAGCGCGCCGACCGGATGCAAAAACTGTTAAAAGGTAAACTCCGCTTTGCGGCGGAACAGGCGCACATCTGGTGGGGCGTTAGCGTGGAGAATCGCCAGCACGGTTTGCCACGTATTGACCTGCTTCGCAACGCGCCGGCCCAAGTCCGGTTTCTATCCATCGAACCACTGCTGGAAGAGCTTGGCCCGATCAACTTGAAAGGCATCAATTGGATCATTGTCGGCGGCGAAAGCGGCCCCGGTGCGCGCCCGATGGATGCCGGCTGGGTGCGAAGCATCCGCGCGCAATGCCGCGGTGCGAAGGTCGCCTTTTTCTTCAAACAATGGGGTGGCGTCCGTAAATCTGAGACTGGACGGAAATTGGATGGCCAAACGTACGACGCATTGCCCGAACGGCGGCAAGTTCCAGTTCCGAATTTAGAATTTCGCCGGAATGCCCTGGAGCAGTTGGAAGCCGCGTGACGTCAAACCGTCAGCCGGCAGATGGTGCTGTTCGCCGTGGAACGCCGCGAAGCCTGGCGCATGCTTCAGAGTAAGGCTGGCGTGGTGAACAAAGATTACCTCGCCCAAAAGGCATTGCTCACCAAGCTTGATAAAGGTGAAATCCAGCTCACTGACGTGCAAGCTAAGACGAGGGAGCTATTCGACGCTGAACTGGCAAAGCTGAATTAACTTCAAGACTGAGTTTTCGGCTTCACAGGATTGAAAGTGTGATTCAGAGGCCTTTCGTGCTTTGTGAGCGGCCGGAATCCGGCAGCGTAACATTGAAGACTGCTTTCAAGGAATTATTCGTATATTTTTCCCCGCGCTCGTCTTTTAAATCCCAAAATACATCAATCACTCCGTTGGAAGTGGTGCCCGAGATGGTTTTGATATGTTCCCCGGTTGTTGACTGCAATTCGATGGTATAAACCCCATGCGGCTCCGCCAATTTGGCGTAAAGCATCGCTCCTTTGTCAGTGAACACGTCGGTGCCTTCTGTGAACTGCAAGACGTTGCTGGAATAGAACGGTATAACGGGTCCCGTCACCTCTAAACTTTGCCGGCCTTTGCGCATTTCCTCGCAAACCAAATTGGCCTGAAGTGCATGTTGTCCTGGAGGATCGTAAGTCGTATTCCAAATCAGTAAGCAGCTGCCGTTGGTAGCGCGGCTGCATTCCTGATAACCGTCATAGCTACCGTCTATCAGCAGACGAAGTTCTCCGATTTTTTGCACGACGTCATAGCGGATGGGAACTTCAAAAGTCGCCATATCCGGCTCTTCGCCGGTGACAACCTGTTTGACCGAAAGCAATTCGGTCAAGGTACGTTTATTGGTAACAGAACCCAGCTGGCTTTGGAGAAATTCACTAAGAGGTTTACCAAGATATGCCGGGTCCTTTATCTCAACAGGCTTCTGTGCTAATAGTTTTTTCACGGTGGCTTTTCGCTGGGTTTCGGCCTCGGCTTCATTGGCTCTTCCTCTTTCTTCAACCTGCGCCATCATTTTCGCTTTTTCTTTTTGTTCCCGTTGTCTTTTTACCGCCACTTCGGTGGGTGCGGCGGACAGCGGCCACACCAGATCCACCGGCGGCGGTGGTACGGGAAGTAGCGGACTGACATAAGCCCGTTCGTCCCTGGGCGGTTGAAACTTCCCACCATTGTCCACGCAATCCAGCCCTACCGAGTAAAGAAGAAAGCGCCCGTTTTCAGCCACCCGATAACGCAGGGGCTGGCCATCCATGAAATCCAGCGGGGTGGCTTTTAGAAATGCCGGCACCAATTCGGCGAGCGAATTTGGATACGAGCCATGCTGGTTGCGATAGCGTTCCAAAGCGAGAGCGGTGACGATGAGCCGCCGTTCAGTTTCAGTCTCCGCCGCCATTCCGGGCATAGTATGGCCTCGCTCTAGCATGCGCTTGGAGAATTCACGCGTGTTTCTCATCATTTCTGCCCGGGTCGGATACTTGGAGTGGAAGACCGTGACATTTGTCACGCCGGGAAGGCCACGCATTTGCTTCCAGCTCGTGGCTTTAAAGGCATTGCGGAGTTCAATCTCCCGATCGCGATAGAAAAGAAGCATGTCCTTTTTATCGTCGGCATCGCCTTGCTGGAGATATGCCTTCTGATGCCAGCCGAAGAGGAGTTTGGACCAAAGACCGAAAGGATTATCCAAAGCCGCCTGGGAAAAATTACCGAATGACGGGCGGGCCCGCGGCTGCATGCGGGGTTCATAGTCAGATTCCTTCACATCGCTGGCACGCTTGAAGGCTGCAGTTTCCGGCAGGTCGGCAAAAAAATCAGCCGCTTGCCATTCCCGCTGAAGTCGCGCGAGTTGTTCGTCTGTCCAGCCGTTGGTCTGCAACGCCTGCCATGTAGCGGCAAACACCAGTTTGGTGTTTCCGAACCGCACCAGTTGTGAAACTTCAGCCGGTTCCACCTTCCACGCTGTGACGAGACGGGTTGCGGACGTCAGGTTGGAACAGGCACCGTCCAGGTCGCCGTCGTGCAACGCCAGTATCATTCGGTCGTCCAGAAACTCTGTTAAGTTTTTCAGGATGGCCAGATGCGGCAACCGCATGTAGTTGCCGTCCCCGGCACGCAGGTTGAACTGGATTGGGCCAGACATAATTGCTGCACAAGCGGCATCCAATTGCGACTTGTTCTGGTTGATGATCTGTCGGAATTCGTCCCAGGCGAGTTCAGTCCCGTTATCCGACCAGGAGGGGGTTTGCTCTTTCAAAACATCCAGCTTCCAGACAATGATGGCGGAATTGTTTTCCGCGCTTTCCATCAGATTCGGGTGATCGGTAAATGGCTGAACATCCCGCGCCGGAGCGGTAGCGTTCAAAATCGCCTCCCGCGCTTGCATTTCGGGAGATGTCGAGAGATCGAAATCGGAGAGGTCGGTCTTGAATCCTTCCTGCCGCAGAGTGAGCTGGGTCCGTGTCAGCGCGCTTTCGTTAGTGGCACCATGGCATAATGTGATAACACCCATGATGCCGCAGACAGTGAGAACCACGACAAGCTTCCGCCACCAATTTGCTGGACGATATTTCACAGGCGACCATGGTTCGGTTACGGTCTAAATCTTTGCTCCGATTCGGGCATATTGGCCAGCTTTTTTAATAATATATTCTTTCCTTTTTGGCATTGAAGATTCAAGTTTCAAATCATGAATCGTCTCCAGTGCAAATCCCATTGCCTGGGATGGGCCGCCGCGCTTTCGCTGATAGCGGTTTCGGTGGAGGCCAATCCGATGGCACCATCGGTTGTTCGCGCACCATTTCAGCCGCAGGTTTTCATTGCAATTGCCCTCGCGATTCTGGCGGAGGCAATTTGCATCCTTTGGTTGCTCCGTCATTGGCGACATCCGCGCTTATTGATCCTCTGGCTGATGGGAATGCACCTGTTGACGTATCCACTGTTCCTGGGCTGGCTTTGGCTGACGTACGGTATCCATCCGGCAATCGCCTTGGTAACGGGCGAGGGACTGGTGGTGGTATTCGAGGGATGCCTGATATACCTGATCTGCCGCTTTCTGTCGTCGTCCCAGGCAACCATCGCGGCACCGTCCATAACGAGAAGTATGGGTGCATCGCTCCTTGGCAACATTTGTTCGGCGGTAACTTTCCCGATGTTGATAATGCTATATACTTGGTTAATTTCACCGCACTTTTAAGAGCAAACGCGGAAACCATGTAACGCCGCAAAGCCTGGCTTGCGGATACGCGGCTTATCTTCGTGTGTCAGCAGCTCATCCTGCAATATCAGCAGCTCATCTTGCAGTGTAAGCGGCTAATCCTTGAGTCCGAGCGGCTCGGCGGTGAATACGAACCTCTCGTCGGCGTGTACGTGAAGGGGTCAGATCAGGCTTTTGCAGGCGCTGTTTTGCCGTTGCTCCAAACCAACAGAGGCAGACCCAAACGATTGTTTTCGGCGCGGACCTTTCGCGCCACCCGGCTGAAAGCGCGCTCAGCGCGGACCACAAACGCCGGCGTGGCCGGGCGTTTTCCGTTCTTGGCGTGGCTCCCGTTTCTATTCATACGGCAATCAAATGTCGCACATATTCAATATCATGCGTAGCGGAAAAAGCGAGCTGTTTCGCGGGCAAACCGCGGTTGTCCCAAATCGCCCAGCGCGCCGCCAACGGAAGATAGTCGGCAACGAGATGGAGCAAACTGCGCTTGAACCGACGCCGAATGTCCGCTTCCGGCACGTCGTGCCCATGCACGTTCCGCCCGGCGGCGGCCCACCTCCTCATCGCCACGACACCGAGGAATCGTTCACCGTCCTCACGGGCGAGATCGAAGCCACTTTTCGCGGCAAAAAATCAATCGTGCGGGCGGGTGAGACCGTCAACATTCCGGCCAACGCGCCCCATTCCTTCACCAACGGATCCAGGCAACCGGCGCGGCTGCTCTGCATCTGCGCACCGGCCGGGCAGGATGAACTCTTCCTCGCGATTGGGGGCCGGTAGCCACCCGGACCACGCCGGCGCCCAAGCCCGACAAAGCCGCCGAGGCGGCGATGACGGCCAAAATCATCGCACTCCTCCCGAAATACCGCACGGAGATGCTCAAGCCCTGATCCGCGCTTCGCCAAAGGTTGAAGGCTGAAGTGAAACGGACATCGAACATCCAACGCCGAACGTCGAAGGCGAGAAAGGAAACTGGTTGAGGGTTAAAACGGCTCGTCAGGAGCCTCATCCCGCCTGTGCGCTCATTGTTTTTTGAGCACCAGCATGCAGACATCGTTTTCGCGCAGGTCAAATTGCTCTTGAACTTTTCCATCCGAGCCGACCTCGATGGTGGACGTGGCGATGGGCCCGCCGTTGTTCTCGGACTTAATTCTGGCGACCTGTGCCCGGGTCAATTGCGCCGGCGACCCCAAATCCATGTAGGTCGCGTAGGCGTCGTTGACGCGGTAGCCGACCTTGTAGATTTCCAGCGCGTATTGCCCCTCGGGCACATGGGCCAAATTGACCGTGACCTTGTCTTTCGGCACGGACGGCAGGTCGCGTTTGTAAAACACCTGGTTGATGACATTCGTGCCCGGATGGGTGATGGTGAAATCCCAGATCAATGCCTGAATGCCGCCGGAAGCGTCGGTGCAAATCCACGAGGCCGGGTCGCTGCCGGTCAATTCGGTGGGGCCGAGCCGGTTTAAATATTGATAAGCATAGAACGCCGGCTTGTTGATGTCCTCGTAGTTGATCAGGCCAAAGCCGCCGTGGAACGGCGTCCAGCGCGGGCCGGCTTCCTCGAAGATGTCCGTAAACACCCAGTAAGACATGGACTGCGCAGCGGCCCCCGCGTTCTTGATCTTGTCGAGGATGAACGCCGCGCTGTGGTAGCTGTCATGGATCGGGTCCGACGGCGTGTAAGAGGCGCTCCACTCGGTTAAATGCAGTTCCAAATCCGGCCTGGCCGACCGGGCGATCTGCTGCCGCACGTTGAGCAATTCGCCGTAGATGCTGGAGCGGTAGGGTGAGAGAACAGTGCCGGCGCTGCCGTTCTCATCCAGATAGCCGCTCCTGACGGCATAGGTGTGCGTCGAAATGAAATCCACCGGCGAAGGGTTGGTCGCACAGAAGTTGATGAACTCCGGCACCCACGCGCACCCCGCCGTGGCCGGGCCGCCGACCCGGTATTGCGGGGAAACGCTTTTGATCGCCCGGGCCGTGACGGCGTAGAGATCAAAATAGTCGGGCTGGGTTCCGGCGAAGAAATCGCTGAGATTCGGTTCGTTCCAGACCTCGAAATACCAGGTGCGGACCTCGTCCTCGCCATACCGCTCCTTCAGGTGCGTGACAAAAGCGCGGATGAAATCGCCCCACTTGTTTAAATCCTTTGGCTGGGTCACATTGCCATGCCACCAGAAAACCGTCTTCGACCCGCTCGCCATCGCTCCCGGAGTGAAGCTCAATTCCACGAACGGCTTCATGCCGATGCTTTGGAGAAAATCGTAAAGCTCGTCAATGTATTGCCAGTTGTATTGGGGATGCCCCGCCTTGTCCTCCTTGTAAACGCCCATGTCGTCGCAGAAAATCCCGTGCATCCGGATGTAATTGAAGCCGCATTCCCGATGCACATAAGTCAGTTGCCGCTGCCAGTCGGCGCGCAAACCCTCGTTGGCGCGGCCGGCGCCCACGCATTGTTTGAACATGGTGTTGAACGGGCCTTTGACCTGTTGGAGATCGGCGGTGATGAGCCTTTCCCGGGGCGTTTCGTTGGTGGCGGCGACGACCGGTAAAATCCCGATCAGGAATGCCGCGAGACCGATGACCAAGCGGGGGACGGTTTGTTTCATGTCAGTTATTTTGGCCGCGTAAAAGGCTGCGCTTGAAGTGGCAGGCATGAGGGCGATACTGCGCCGTTCCGGCGAGTGAGTCAATCGGAAGCTGGTTGAGGGTGGTTGGCTGAGAGTTGAGAGTTAAAACGGCTCGTCAGGAGCCTCGCCCCACCTTTGTGGTTCAATCACGGCCTGCATCAAAGGCCAAACTGCGATTTTGTTTCAGCCTTTCTGCATGGGGTGAACACCCCATTGGTTGCCCATCAAAACGATGCGATGTTGGTTCCAATGGCGAGTCCCGGTCTGGATGACCAACCAATGATTGATAACGACAAAGTGGTAACGCTGATCCGTCTTCGGGATCTGCTGTATGTCGGGGTGCAGCCAACCTTGCGGGAATGCGGATTTTCGGCCGAAATCGTCCAAGGGCTGGTCAAAGAACAGATGGTAAGGCTGGGAGCCAACCAGTTTGGCGCCGATCCCGACCGATGTATCATAGAAGAAATCCTGCCCGCCGGCCATGCCTTCATCTCGCAGCAGCACGCGGTCCGCGACCGGCACAACCTTGACGAACTGAGCCACGCCCAAGCAGGTTGAACATTGAGAGTTATAATGACCTCGAATTTGCGCCGGTTCCTAGGTGTAGATTCCGAATAGAATTTTCACAAAGGCCAGCAGCGGAAACGGCAGCCATTGACCAATGACGTAACCCGCATGGATCGCCATTGCAAGGTCGCCGTCGCGCCTTGAGCCGTGCCGGGCGGCGAGCAAACCGAGCAGGGTTCCTACCAGCAGCGCCAGGGCAAACAGCACGGCGAAAAAGCCGGCAATGGGCGCACCGGCGACAACACATATTATTGCCACTGCCACGGTCAGCGGCACCAGACTCCAGCGCGGAAGGCGCAACCAGGCGGCACCGGCAACCATCAACCAGCAAATAATCATTGTGGCCACCTGCACGGGAATTTGATGCAAATGTGGCGCCGCACCAATCCAGGTGCCGGAGCAGAGAATGAATGGGCCGACGACAATGACCCAAACGACGGGCCCCCGCAGCCGTGCCCATCGGGAAGGGAACGCCGGCAGACGAAGCGCCAGAACGACCGCAACCAGCAAGGCCAGCAACATGCCCAAGGACCGCCAGCGCCAGGCGGTCGGGATGGATGCCGGCGACGTCCGACCAACCGCATTACAGGCGGCCTCAACGGCCGATTTCACGAGGTATCCATCGAACAATTCAAACGCATGGTCGGAGTGGGGGGAAATCACGACGCGCGCATCCGTCCGCGCTTGGAGCCGGGCCGGGGTCGCGAATTCGTCGAACCGGCCGGCCATCAACAACAGCGGCGGTCCTGGTTTGCGCAAATCGGGAATAGCTCCTATGGCAATGAAGAGCCGCGGATTCAAGGCGGCATCACGCATCGCAGCGGCTCCGGTGTAGGCACCCATCGAATGCCCGATAAAAACATCCGGCGGACCGAGCGCGTGAGTCACCGCTTCCAATGCCTGAACGGTCCCCGGCAGGGAGAACGGCTGCGCCGACGCCCCGTGTCCGGGAAGGTCCACCGAGAAGCATTCGAAGCCGGCCGCCGCCAGCGCCTCGCCGAAGCAAAAAAACATTTCCTTGGAGCCGCTCAAACCATGGGCAAGCAGCACGACGGGATGCGGACCGGGGCTGGCGGGAACAAATTTCAGTGCCGGCGTGTCCCCGGCAATCGTCACCGCCTCGACCCGGACACCGGGCTCGACCCGATGCGTGAGCACCACCCCGGCGACGAGAAAAGCGACGGCTACACCAGTGATGCACCAGTTTGCGCGCGTGCTCATGAAAGCGGATGAAGGCGGAACGCGGCTGGCATCCGGGAAGTGTGCGGTCGGGACGAACGAGCGTCAATGCGAAGCGGGTTGAGGATTGATGGCTGATGGTTGAGAGAAAAACAGCTCGTTGGGAGCCTCACCCCACCTTTGCGCTGTTTGCGATTAAGACCGGGTCGAGCGAACCGGATTGTTATCGGGTTCATTTGGCGTTAACTTAAAACGCGTTTCGACGCGCATGATTTTATGCCATTTCAACTGCTTGACCTGGATGGGGTCGCCAATTATTTGCATCTCACAACCGCGGACATCGAGCAGCGGGTGAAGGACCGGGAAATTCCCTTTGAAAAGCGCGGCGACCGGATTGTGTTTCGCAAGACCGAAATTGACGCGTGGGCTTCGCAACGGATTCTTGGCCTGCCCGGCCAGCGGCTGGCCGCTTATCATCAGAAGTCCACCCGTCACATGGAGAACATCCTGCCGCAAGAAGCGATGCTCCCGGAAATGCTCCGGTCAGGGGCCATCGCCTCGGCCATGACGTCCAAGACCCGGGCGTCCGTCCTCCGCGATATGGT
>Ga0265338_10011131_pt1 | contig 10429 bp, 12 predicted proteins | sample 42126metaG_FD_193579 | JGI IMG/M metagenome (GOLD analysis project Ga0265338, IMG submission 193579) | Rhizosphere microbial communities from Carex aquatilis grown in University of Washington, Seatle, WA, United States - 4-21-26 metaG | ecosystem: Host-associated > Plants > Roots > Rhizosphere... | reverse complement strand
CTTGTTCTTCGGTGAGACTCCGAGAAATTTCGCCACGTCCTCGATCGTCTTCTGCCCCGGAGTATGCACTAGCAGCGGCTTTCCGTCGCCTTCTGGCGCAAGATCTCCCCACGCCTCCAGCTTCGACGTGGCCTTCTCCATGTTCGCCGCATAGTTGCACCCATCGCAGCTGACAATCTGATCTTCCCCGGCCGGAGTCCGGACCATGAACTCATGCGACTCCTTCCCGCCCATCGCGCCCGAATCGGCTTCGACCACCATGTACTCTAATCCGCAACGGTCGAAGATGCGGCAGTAAGTCTCGTAATGCTTCTTGTAAGAAACATCCAGCCCCGCCGCGTCGATGTCGAATGAATAAGAGTCCTTCATCATGAACTGCCGCACGCGAAGCTGGCCCGACCGCGGCCGCGGTTCGTCTCTAAACTTCGGCGCGATCTGGTACCAGATCTGCGGCAACTGCTTGTAGCTGCGCAGATCTTTCAAGGCGATCGAAGTCATGACCTCCTCTTCCGTCATGCCCAGACACATCTCCGTGCCCTTCCGGTCTTTCAACCGAAACAGGTTGTCGCCCATCAGCCCCCACCGCCCACTAGCCTCCCAAAGTTCCCGCGGATGCAGCGCCGGCAAATAGAATTCCTGTCCGATCCGGTCCATCTCCTGCCGGACGATGGCCATGATCTTGTTAAACGACCGGTTGCCGAGAAAAAGATAGGAATAAATTCCTGCCGAAAGCTGGCGGATGTAGCCGGCCCGCACGAGAAACTTGTGGCTGGCAACCTCGGCGTCCGCCGGCGCCTCGCGCAATGTGGGAATGAAGAGTTGAGACCAACGATGCATAGTGAATGATTCCTGTGAAAGTGGAATTGATTATTGTAGCAGCGAGTTTCTTTGACTGGCTCTGATTACAACGCTAGAATGATCCGAGGTTCTATGGCGAAGAGGCGTTATCACTACAACATCATGCTCCGGCCCGAGCCAGAGGGCGGCTACACCGCACTCGTTCCTGCGCTCCCAGGTTGCGTCACATACGGTCGAACGCTGCAGGAGGCACAAGAAATGGCCAAGGACGCCATCTCCGGTTACATCGCCAGCCTCCGCAAGCACAAAGAACCGGTGCCCACCGATGAAGAAACGCTGCTTGCCTCACTAGATTTCGAGTACGCGCGCTAACGTCTCGTTACCGAATCCGTTCCACGCATTGACCTTCAGACCGCAACACGCAGGAAACGACTGGTTTGTTTGAGTTTTCCACTTCTGCAGCAACCCCTACTGTTACTGCTGGTTTTATAGGTTTCACAGTTGGTATAAGGGGTAGTGATGACGCCTAAGCTCCCCGCCATCAAGCCACGCCAGATCATTCGCTTTCTTGAACAGCACGGCTTCATCCTCGACCAGCGTCTGGCAGCCATTACATTTACTACCATCCAGCATCACGCCGTCGTGCGGTGGTCCCACAGCACAATCGCGATCTTCCCACAGGCACTCTGATGTCGATAGTGAGGGAAGCAGGCTTCACTCGCGAAGAGTTGATCGCTTTCTTGAGCGGTAGTTAGAGAGCCTTCCCCGGATAAGAACCCTTCTTCGAAACTTCTAATTCAGTACGGCCCCCAGTTTGCCCTCCGAAACAGGGCCTGTGACAAGAACGTTGCCTCGCCACGGCAAACGGAGCAGTCGTGAAACAAAGAATTTGCCCCGCTTTCGTTCTAGCTTTTCTCGGCTTTCTATTTAGCGCAACAGTGAGCAACTGCCAGGACACAGTTCTTTCTTCTCCAGGCTCGAAGGACGCCGACCTACCGAACGCGCCCTCGACAACGCAGTCCACTACGTGCACGGAGAACAACGGCAAACCGTGCCCGGGATGGGTACACAAGCTGATTGGGCAGTATCCACCCGCGCCCGCGTCCGGGATATTGGAGACCTACCGCGACCCTTCGTCCGTACATTTTTGGACGTATCGAGGCTGGCAGGATCCACCCCTGCGGACCAACAAGCAAGTTTTCCGCTCGAAAGCGTTCCTCGCAGCGCACATCGGCGGAGCCATCGCGATGATCGTCGCCTGCCGCACCAAGAACTCCGGGGAAAATTGGGGATCCGACGTTCCCGCGGTTGCCGCAATATTTGGAATGGACTACATGCAGTTCCGCTTTGTCGGCGGCCCGAATGCCGTTGGAGCCCCAGTCTACGAGATGATCCGCTACGGCTTGGCGAGCGCGCGATGATGAACAGGTCAACCGACATTACCAGGCGACTGGCACGCTGAGCCGAAGACGTGCCGGTAGCCGCTCAGGGCGCAGTATCGCGCGCCGGTTGCTTCAGAACCTCTTTCGCCAGTTCTGCGCTTCCACAAAGAACTTCTAGAACTCCACAAATAAACTGGTTCGGCGACTCGCCCTTCATCTTGACATTTCCTAAATACCAAGTAAATAATGAATATACCATCATTGTGTAATTGAGACCTTGGCATGGCTACATCGACCGCATCTAAGCCCAGCATCAAAGTCGCGGACGAGGTGTGGGTTGCGGTCGCGATGCTTCACCAACGGCACCCCGAGCGCTCGGACTTCTCCGTCGAAGAGATCATGGAATTCGCCGGAACAGCAAAAGAGTTGAGGCTTCTTGGACCGTTGCGGCCGGGCTTTTACGTCCACGTCGTGCAGCACTGCGTCGCGAATAGGGCTCCGAATCCGGGGCGCTACCGGGTACTTGTCGAAACGGCATCTGGACGGCGTCGCCTGTTCCGGCCTGGCGACTCTTACCATCCTGAGCGCGAGGGTGGCAAGACGTTCCCGAAAGGCGCGGACTTGCCCGAAAACTGGTTTCGCGGCCTTCTCTCCTGGTATCGCGACACGTGGTGCGCGGAAGCGTCAAAGCGAGCCGCAGCGGAGGATCCGCTGCTGGCCCTTTACGGTTCAGGCAAGAAACTCTGGGCTGATGAACACGCTGACGAATATGTGAAGCGTTTGCGTGAAGGTTGGGAATGAGCCGCATCTTCTGGGACACGAACCTGTTCATCTATTTGCTAGAGGGCAATACTCAGTTGTCCGCCGATACCAGGCGGCTTCGCAAGAGCATGCTTGCAAGGGGCGATCAGTTGCTCACTTCGGCCCTCACGCTGGGAGAGGTTCTCGTAAAGCCCTTGGAGCGGGGAGATCGAGCCCTCTGCTCCAAGTACGAAGAAGCCATCACCAAAGCCGCGTCGTTACTACTATTTGACGCCAAAGCCGCTTGGAAGTATGCCGAGATTCGCTGCGACCGATCCCTGCGCGCACCCGACGCAGTCCAGCTCGCATGTGCCGCAAGCGCAAGTATCGACCTCTTCGTCACCAATGACCGACGTCTACAGGGAAAACAGGTGAAGGGCATCCAATTCATCGTCTCTCTGGATCAGGTGCCAATCTAAGAGCCCCTCGTGGTGCCCGGTTCTGATCACGGTCTGAAGGGCCGAGCCGCCTATCCCGCCAGTTGCTTGAGAATCTCTTTCCCCAGCTTCTGCGCTTCCCCGAAAAACTTCTGATACTCAAGGAATAGGCGGTTCAGTTCGAGAGCCTTATCGGCTGAAGGGTGCTTGCGCAGAATCATATCCCGCACATGCACCGGGTTCGGCAGCGTCGCATCCTCATTCAATTCTTCCAGCGCCGTATTGGGATCGTAGTGATACATAGGAGCCTCGATTTTCTAATTGAGTAATCGGGTAATTTGGTAATTGAAAAATCTAAACTGTCGCGCGGTTTTCAATTACCAAATTGCCAGATTACCCAATTACAAAATCCTTCAGACCAGTTCCGTCGTCCACAGATCATGCAGGTGCACAATCCCCTCAAGCTTGCCGCTTCCATCCACAACCATCAACGACGTAATCTTTTTCTCTTCCATCACCGCCAGTGCCGTCGCGGCAAACTCCCCCGCACCAATCGTCTTGGGATCGCGCGTCATCGCTTCGCCCGCAGTCAGATCCATCACATCTTTTCCGCGCTTCTCAAGCAACCGTCGCAAATCCCCATCGCTGACGATACCAACCAGCTTCTCGCCCTCGACAACGGCGGTCACGCCCAGTTTCTTGCGTGACATTTCATAAATCACATCCAGCATCCTGGTCGTGGGCGTCACGCGCGGCAGCGCATCCCCCGTGTGCATCAACGACTCCACCCGCGCCAGCCGCTTGCCGAGCTTCCCGCCAGGATGCAAGTTGGCAAAATCCTCTTCTTTGAAGCCACGCTTCTCGCTCAGAGTCACTGCCAGCGCGTCTCCAAGGGCCAGCATCGTTGTGGTCGAAGCTGTCGGCGCCAGCCCCAGCGAGCAAGCCTCCTGCGCAATCGAGCAATCCAGTGCAACTTCAGCCGCTGCCGCCAAAGTGGAAAGCTGGGATTGTGTAGAGCGGGAACTCATGCCCGCGGCCTTTGACTTTGATTTCCTGTTCGAGCCCGGCGGCACTGTGAGTGCGCAAATCTCATCTCCCGTCATCGCAATCAACGATACCCGCAGCCGCTTGATGGTCGCCAGCAACTGCAAAATCTCTTCCGTCTCGCCACTGGCCGAGAGCGCCAGCACCACATCCCCGCGCACCACCATCCCCAGGTCGCCGTGCATCGCATCGACCGGATGCAGATACAGCGCCGGAGTCCCCGTCGAACTCAACGTAGCGGCAATCTTCCGCGCAATCAGCCCGCTCTTCCCCATGCCGGTCACGACCACCCGCCCCGAGCACGAAAGCATCAGCTCCACCGCCCGCTGAAACGCCCCGGCCATGGGACCGCCAATCCGATCGGCCAGCGCCCGCAAAGCTTCCGCCTCGATGCGCACCACGTTTTCGCCAGTATTTTTCATGGAAGAAGAATAAGAAAAGAGGATGTTAGCACTCTCCGTAGAGACGATGCTGGCAACGTCTCTCTCCGCCCAGAATGCTTCAGAAGTGGTCCTCTCCCACCTGCGTTGGCGATGGCGCCTGTGTACGCGCGCCCAACGCCCCCAACCCCCGTGCCTGGATCAACCGATCCCACGGCCCAGCCTGCCAGTTGTCGCGAGTCTTCTCCGCAGGCCTCCAGAGTGGCGGCGTTAGCATCAAGTTGCGCCCGGTCGCGTGTACGTAAGGCTCATACATCGACCGCAGCTTTGCCAGTTTGTCCCGCCCATAGTCGTCGCTCCGCAACTTCAAACCCGCAGCCGCCAGCGCGTGCTGCAGAGCATCGAACTCGGAAGCCGGAAGCCGGTCGCCGGAAGCCGGATCGTACCTCGCATTCACCACCTGCGCCAGATCCACCGCCGCATGCCGCGCCATCGCAAACGTCAGCTTGGCTTGCCCCGGGTGCACGCCCTCAATACCTACCAGTACCAGCGAGGTCACATCGAGCATGGTGGTCAGTGCAGCCAGCCACGACTGGTTGCTATGCTGCGAGCGAAAAAAACTCAGCACGGGATACGAGATCTGGCTCTCCAACAACTCCGCCGCCCACCGCTCCCAGTCCCGCAACACTTCATCCAGCACCGTCTGATCCATCCCCGGATCTTCCGTCCTCCCGGCCAGCCGCACCAGCAACTCCGCCGCCGACGGAGGCGATCCGGCCCGCGCATCCAGCATCGAAATCTGAATCTCCCGTCGCGAAAACGACGAATACACCACCGGAATGTATCCCAATACGACGCCCAGAAACGCGAAGCCCATTCCCGCTTCGATCACCGAAAGCGCCCGCGCCCCACCCGATGTTGGCACGATGTCGCCATACCCTAACGTGAAGAACGTCTCGCCGCTGTGATAAATGAGCCTGCCGAAGGTGAGTGGTTCTTTGCTGAGCTGTTCGTGTCCGCCGAGGCCGTACTGCAGCAACGCAAAACCAAAAATCAACCCCGCAGCCCAGAAGCCCATCAGCAGGATCAGCGACAGAGGCCCGAAGTATCCCAGGAAATTCTGCTGTCGCGAAATCGTCTTGATGCGCCCCGCAATCCGCCGCCACGGAATCCACGTCCGCCGGTAGAACCACGCGGTTAGCTTGAAGTGGCGCGTAACCCGCCGGGGCAGCACGACAGTCTCAAACGCGTCCAGCAACACCACCCAAATGATGATGGCGCCGAACACCCCCGCGACAATGCTGCCGTGCAAATTCATAAACGTTTGGACCCCGGACCTCGGCTGTCAGGCCCCAGCCGTCAGACTCGGTCGAGCTGAGTTGCTATCTAGGTGTGCTCGGAAGATTACCAGATTCGCGTTGAAGAGATTAGCGAGACAAGCTAAGGATGCAGCAGCCTGATGTCCGCAGCTCAATGTCCGCGGTCTGAGGTCCAACGCCCGAGTCCTGCCGTCCTACTGAGGTTTCACAGGCGCCTGCGCAGGCGGAGTCTGCTGCGCCGCCGACGGCTTCGCGGGTGCAGGAGTCGTCGTCCCTGGAGTCGCCGGTTTCGCCGCGGCCGGCTTCTTCTTCACAGCCGGCTTTTTCGCCGGCGCGGTGTCATCCACCACAATCTTCGTCGGCGGTGCCACTGGCGCGGCCTGCGCGGTCTTCAGCTCCGCCCGCAGTCGCACGATCTCAGCTTCCTTCGCCGTCGACAAATTATCGATCCGCTCCCCGATCTGCTTGCGTGTGCTTTCAAATCCATTCAGATCGTTCGATAGCGACTGCAGGTCGTCCTTCGAGCCAAACGCGCCCGCCGCCTCCACCACGCTCCCCAACACGTCGTACAAGGCATCGAGATTGCGGTAAAGCTTGAAGGTTGCTGGCACATCTTCCGGTGCCGCTCGCAACTGGCTGATGATCTCCGGCAGGGCGCCCTGAAGGTTGCGCTGAATCGAATCCACGTTGGACAGCGCCTGCCTCTTCGACGCGCCGTCCGCCTTCCAGTGCTCGATGCGCATCTTCACCAGGTCGGCCTGCGTACTCTTCGACGAAGCCTCCAGTTGCGCCAACAGCCCGTTCAGTTGCGTCACCGACGTATACGACACCGGCGCGCTCTGCGCCGCGGCACCCGAAGGCCTGCCTTGCGCCGAATACTGTGGGGTAGCGGGTTCGGCCTGGATGGATTGCGCCAATACAGGAGCGGTCCACGCCAGAAAACACGAACCGAAAAGGAGAGGAAGAGTACGTTTCATGGTTAGGGGCGGAGGCATTCGCGAAAACAGCATACTACAAGCACTGCCCAACTGTAGATCAGGTCAACCCCTGAGCGCCTGCCTCCGTGGCCCTTGGTCTCGGCGCTGAGTTGGTTTCCGGGCACCGGGGTGAAGTGGGATGAAGCGATCCCGGATTCGACTCTTCGCACCTTCCGGATGATAATTAGGATGATAATTAGGATTGATAATCACGAAGACTATGTTTTCGGCCACACGACGTCCGCAGCCAGCATTTGATTGCCTGGCCCTCTTGATGGCAACGCTTCTCCTCCTGCTACTCGCCCTTCCCGCTGGAGGGCAGGATCTCGCCCGCCGCCTCATCCTTAAAGATGGCTCGTACCAGCTGGTCACAAAATACGAAGTCAAAGGCGACCGCGTCCGCTACATGAGCGCCGAGCGCGATGAGTGGGAGGAAATGCCCACATCTCTGGTAGATTGGCCCGCGACCGAGAAGTATGAAAAGGACCGCGCCGCCGGGGCGTCCGTCCCGGAAGCCGCACAACTGGACAAAGAACTCGAGCAGGAGCGGGAACTGGAGGAGTCGCAACTCCCGCAGGTCGCGCCCGGACTCCGTCTCCCGCAAGATTCAGGAGTCTACCTTCTCGACAGCTTCCAGGGAGAAATCCAACTCGACGAGGTTCAGCAAACTGCGGGCGACGTGAACCGCAACACCAAAGGCAACATCTTCCGCGGAGCACTCAATCCCGTCGCGAGCGCCAAGCAAACCATCGAACTCGACGGCGCACATGCACCCGTCCAGTCCCACGTCGATGTGCCGTCGCTCTATATCAATGTTGACTCCGGGCCCGACCAACCCAGCGCATCGAAAGAAAGCAGCCACGCCACACCAGCAGGCCCGCAGCAACCCGAGCAGCCGCAACAGGCAATCGTCCCGTTCGACCGCTTCCGCATCGTGCGCACACAAGTCAAAGGCGGCAAGCGAATTGTTGGCGACGTGAAACGCGCCGTTACCGGCAAGGTCAGCCAGGAGCAGCACTTCTCAAAAACTACCATCACCCGCGTCAGCGGAGGCTGGCTGAAACTCACTCCCACGGAACCATTGGCCCCCGGAGAATATGCCCTGGTAGAAATGATGGGAAAAGAAGGAATGAATCTCTACGTCTGGGATTTCGGCATTAATCCCAAAGCCCCCGCGAACGCCAATCCGTGGAAGCCCGATGCGAAAGCACCACCACCACCACCGCCCAAACAAGACACGAAGAAGGAGTAAGAGTTAATAAAGAGGTCGGAGGTCGGAGGTCGGAGGCTAGGAGCTAGGAGCTAGGAGCTAGGAGCTAGAAACTACTTCAGCACTCCCCGCTGCGCAATCCCAATATTGTCCCGCGTCGAGTTCTTCACCAGATACATCATTCCATCCGCCTGGCGGATCACGTCATGCGCGGTGCGCGCATCGTGCGGAAAGGTTGCCAGACCCACCGAGGCCCGAATGTTCAGATTCAATCCTTCTTCGCGGCAAAAACTGCTGGCTCGCAGTGCATCGAGTAACCGCTTGGCCACCACCAGAGCCTGATCCTTCCCGGTCTGTGGCAGCAGCACAACGAATTCGTCCCCACCGTAGCGAAAGGCAAAGTCAATCAGCCGCAGTTGCGCTTTGACCAGATATCCAATCTCCGCCAGCAACTTGCTTCCGATCAGGTGCCCGTGCGTATCGTTGACCGACTTGAAGTGATCCAGGTCGATGAACAGGATGCTGAACTCGTATCCAAAGCGCGACGAACGGTAGACCTCGGTCTCGAGCGTCTTATAAAGATGACGCGCGTTATACAGCCCCGTGCAGTCATCGGTGATCGTCAGTTCCTGAATCTTCTCGACCCAACGCGCGTTCTCGATGGCGATGGCGGCATAGTCGCAAAGAGATTGCAGAAAGAACATCTCCGACTCGGTGAAGCGAGACATCTCGACATTCACCAACTGGATCACGCCCAGCACTCGTAGCTTCGACCGCAGCGGCACACAAATGACCGATCGAGTCTCCCACTTCGTAGTCTGGTCCACGCGGCTGGCAAAAGCCGGATCGGCGCTCACATCCGGCACAATCCGCGCCTCGCCGTTTTTCGCTACCCACCCCGCAATGCCTTCCCCCACTTTCAGGCGGACGTTTTTCAGCGCCTCGGCCTTGTCGCCCACGGCGATCGCGAAATACAGCTCGTCGTGCGCTTCATCCACCATGAGCAGCGACCAGGTGTCCGGACGGAAGTATTCCGCCATTTTCTCCATGATCGTTTGCAGAATGGAGTCGAGATCCAGCGAGGACGTGAGCGTCTTCGCCACGTCGTGAAATATCGTCAGCTCCTGGCTGTGGCGCGTCAATTGAGTGCCGGCCTCAGGCATGCAGAAAATACCCTTATTCCTCGATGGACGGGTGGCAGTTGAAAAATTATATTCGTCACTTTCGTGCACGGGCAATGAACGTTGGTAACTGGTACCGGTAAAGCCAATGCCATCAGTTCATTCCGCAGCCCTTCGTGCGCCCCGCTGCACACGCCGTTGGCAACAAATCGAGTTTCTGCCTTTACCTCGTTCGGGGCAAGACCCAAGCCCGAACAGAACACCGGATTTTGATCTTAACGCTGCTCTGGTACTCTTAGATCAATCATGAGAATCAGCAAATGTTTGGCGGCCCTTGCCGTTCTCGGGATCGCGCTCGCTGCCTCGGCTCAGTCCCCTGCCCCTGACCCGAAATCGGTCCCAGCGATCGATGGCGGCATCGGCTCCTGCTCCGCCGACTTCACCATCACTGACGCCGAGAACAAACCGGTCTACAGCGCAAAAATCAAGGTCCACATCGCCTACGGATTTGGCAGCTTTCACAAACTGGATCTCGAAGTCAGCACCAACGCCGACGGCAAGGCCCGTTTCACCGGACTGCCCAACAAACTCAAGCGGGAACTGACATTCCAAGCTTCCGAAGCCGACCGCTCCGGCGAGGCCCAATACGACCCCGGCAAGACCTGCAACGCGCAGCTCTCCATCGAATTGAAGAAGCAGCCTCAGTAAATCTCGAATGTAGGGACAGCCGCCCTCGGCTGTCCAGGTCTGCGCACCATCTAGGGAATTCCCCGATAACCCGCGCGCACCGATGTGTGCTAGGATGCGTCCCTGTTTTCCCTTTCCCCCCTTCGCCGGTGTTTCAAACAGGAGCACACCCATGTCGTACCAACGATCTTCTCTGATTCTGACCTCACTTGTATTCCTGGCCCTGGCCTCGACAGCATTGGCTGCCAGCCAACACTTCAAGACGATTTATTCGTTCAAAGGCGGCACCGACGGATCCGTTCCCTCAACGCTTGTAATGGATGCAACGGGTAA
>Ga0265338_10011130_pt1 | contig 10430 bp, 7 predicted proteins | sample 42126metaG_FD_193579 | JGI IMG/M metagenome (GOLD analysis project Ga0265338, IMG submission 193579) | Rhizosphere microbial communities from Carex aquatilis grown in University of Washington, Seatle, WA, United States - 4-21-26 metaG | ecosystem: Host-associated > Plants > Roots > Rhizosphere >... | reverse complement strand
CGGAGATCAGCGCCTGGTGGCCGACCTTCCGAATCCACTCATGAGGCCAAGATGGCGGACGACATGACCGAGCCTACCCTTCAGGTCCTGGCGGTCGCCGGGCTGGAGCAGCCGGCGGAGATCCTGGTGGACCCGTGGGGCATCCCGCACATCTATGCCAAGAGCGTCCACGACGCCTTCTTCACCCAGGGCTTCAACGCCGCCCGCGACCGGCTGTGGCAGTTGGACCTGTGGCGCAAGCGCGGCCTCGGACGGCTCTCCGAGAGCTTCGGACCCGCCTACGTGGCCCAGGACCGCGCCTGCCGGCTCTTCCTCTATCGCGGCAGTCTGGACGAGGAATGGGCGGCCTACGGCGCCGACGCCAAGGCCTGGTCCGAGGCCTTCGTCGCCGGGCTGAACGCCTATGTCGCCCTGGTGCGCGCCGGCCAGGCGCCGCTGCCGGTGGAGTTCGAGCTCACCCAGAGCCAGCCAGCGGCCTGGACCCTGGAAGACCTGGTCCGCGTCCGCAGCCACGGCCTGATCCGCAACGCCGAGTACGAGGTGATCCGCACCCGCGTCGTCGCCACCGGCGGCCTCGACGCCGACCGTCTGCGCCGCAAGCTGGAGCCGGAGCACGCCCGCAAGATCCCCGAAGGCCTGAACCCCGCCGACGTGCCCGCCGACGTGCTGGCCGACTATGTGCTCGGCACCAAGGAAGTGACCTTCGGCGCCGCCGCCGGCGCGATGGGCGCCCACTGGTCGTCCGAGGAGGCCGCCGCCCACGGGTCCAACAACTGGGTGGTCGCGCCCTACCGCACGGCCACCGGCCGCGCCATGCTGGCCAGCGACCCGCACCGGGTGCTGGGCGCGCCCTCGATCCGCTACGTCTGCCACCTGGAGGCGCCGGGCCTGTCGGTGATCGGCGCGGGCGAGCTGCACCTGCCCGGGGTCACCATCGGCCACAACGGCAAGATCGCCTTCGGCATCACCATCTTCCCCGCCGACCAGGAAGACCTCTACGTCTATGAGCTGAACCCCAAGAACCCGCGCCAGTATCGCTACGAAGGCGGCTGGGAGGACATGCGCGTCGTCCGCGAAAGCGTCGCCGTGAAGGGTGAGGCGGCGCGCGAGGTGGAGCTGGCCTTCACCCGCCACGGGCCGGTGCTGAAGCTCGACGAAGCGACCCACCGCGCCTTCGCCCTGCGCACGGTGTGGACCGAACCCGGCACCTCCTCGTACTTCAGCGCCGCCCGCTACCAGCTCGCCACGGACTGGCCCAGCTTCAAGGAAGCGCTGACCCACTGGGGCGCGGCCTCGATGAACTTCGTCTACGCCGACACGGCCGGCAACATCGGCTGGCAGACCGCCGGCAAGTTGCCCCGTCGCGACCACTGGGACGGGCTGATGCCCGCGCCCGGCGACGGCCGCTACGAGTGGCGCGGCTTCCTTGACCCCGCCACCGAGCTGCCCAGCGCCTACAATCCCGAGAAGGGTTGGTTCCAGACCGCCAACGAGATGAACCTGCCGGAGGGTTTCCCCAACGAAGAGCGCAAGATCGGGTTCGAGTGGGCCGACCCTTCGCGGGCGATCCGCATCGAGACCGTGCTGGGCGGCAACGACAAGGTGACCTTGCAGGACTCCGCCGACCTGCAGGTGGACGACCATAGCCTGGCCGCCCTGCGCGCCGTCGGCCTGCTGAAGGGCCTGACCTCGCCGGATCCGCAATTGGCCAAGGCGCTGGAGATGCTCGCCGCCTGGGACGGCCACGAGTCCGAGGCCAGCGCCGCGGCCGCCATCGCCGAGGTGTGGCTGAACAAACATCTGCCTCAGGCCACCATCGCCAAGGCCGCGCCCGGCTCGGCCGTCGTGCCGGTGACGCCGGGGGCCACCTATGCGGTCTCAACCTACCTGCAGGCGCCGGACGCGATGCTTGGCGATAACCCCATAGCGGCGCGGACCGAGATCCTGCTCGCCAGCCTGCGCTCCGCGCTGGACGAAATCACCGAGCGGCTGGGCCCGGATATGAGCGTCTGGCGCTGGGGCGCGCTGCACCACGCCTACTTCGCGCCGCCGGTCGCGGCACTCGCCGGTCCCGAGCTCAAGGCCAAAATGGTGCACGGCCCGCTGCCCCTGCGCGGCTCGGCCACCACACCCTGCGCGGCCACGTTCCGGATGGAGGATTTCGCCGCCATCACCGGCGCCTCGTTCCGCATGGTGGTGGACGTGGGCGCCTGGGACAACAGCCTGGTGATCAACTCCCCCGGCCAGTCCGGCGATCCGGCCAGCCCGCACTACGGCGACCTCTTCCCGCTCTGGGCCAAGGGCGAGTTCGTGCCGATGCTCTATTCGCGCGGCGCGGTCGAGGCCGCGGCGCAGCAGGTGATCCAGCTCACGCCGGGATGATCGGCAGCAGGATGCGCGAGGGATGGTCGGCGTCGTGGAACACGGCGTTCTCCGCCACCCGCCAGCCGGTGGTGGCGTTCAGCGGCTCGCCGGTGTTGGGGTTCACATCGAAGCGCGGGAAGTGGCTGCTGGAGATGTCGACGCGGATGCGGTGGCCGCGCTGGAACACCAGCGCCGTCGGATAGAGCTCGATGGTGAACTCGTAGGGCTTGCCTGGCTCCAGCATCACCGCTCGTTCCAGCCCGTCGCGATAGCGGGCGCGGATGATGCCGTCGCCGATATTGAGCGCCAGGCCGTCGGGGAAGTCCGGATTGGGTGGATAGACGTCGACCAGCTTGGCGGTGAAGTCGGTGTCGGGGGCGTCGCTGCTGGCCCAGAGCTTCACCACTAACGGCCCAGTGACCTCGATGTCCTCGGCCAGCGGCTCGGTCTGGAACACCAGCACATCGGGACGATCAGCCAGGGGCGCGTCGACCTGGCAGGGCCAGAGATCGCAGCGCTGCCGCTGGTCCTGCGCGCCGGCCTGCATCAGGTCGCCCTGCGAGGAGACATTGCCACCGATGGCGGGGACGGGATCGCGGGGATCGAAGCGGTAGCGGCTGGGCTCTGACGCCGCCGGCGGGGTGGTCGCAAGGCCCCCGCCGGGCTGCAGGTAGAACGCCGTCTCCAGCGTGCGGGCCAGTGGCCACTCGTGCTCGTCCCGCCAGCGCCCGCCGACGAAGACCCGGCCCTCCGGTGTGCGGTGCGCATCGCCGCCGCCCATCACGAACACCCGCACGGGCGCGTCGGTCTCGGCGCCGTTCACGTCGCCCTTCATCCAGCGATCGAACCAACGCAGCTCCTCGGCGCGCAGGTCGATGGCCGCGGCCGGCCCGAACTCGGCGATGCCGGCGTAGCTCATCGCCTGCTGGCCGTGGGTCCAGGGGCCGAACAGCAACCGCTGCCGGCTGCGCTTGGCCTTGGTCAGTTCGACGAAGTTGAGGTTGGCCACCGGCCCGCCCCAGGAGTCGTAGGCGCCGGTGACGTGCAGCACCGGGATGTCCTGGTAAGTCGCGGCGTTCCGCGCGACATCCACGCCCATCTGCGCCCAGTAGCCGTCGTTTTCGCCGTGGCTCATGGCGTCCAGCAGCCACGCCTCGTAGTCCGGCGCGTGCTTCAGCGGGGTGGCGCCGGCGGCGATGGGCAGAGCGCGGGCGTGGATGCGGGACTCGTCGCCCATCGCGGTCAGCGCCGCCCGCGCCGCGGCGTCGCCGCCGACCCGGGCCACGGCGGCTTCCCGCGCCGCCAGCCGGTCGCGCAGCTCGGCGTTCTCCGCCGGGGTCGCGGCGCCGCCGGTGGGCAGGGTCCAAGCGCCGGTGGGCTGGCCGCCCGGGTCGCGGACCTCGTCGGTGCGCTCGCCGCGCAGGGTCAGCGCGTGGAGGTTGGGGTTGCCGAGGGTGAGCGCCCAGTTCAGCCAGCGCATCTCGAAGGCGCCGGCGTGTCGGATGCCGAACTGGCCGGGATTGCTCATGGCGTCCACGGGAACCATCGCCGCCAGGTGCGGCGAACCGGCCAGCGCCAGCGCGTGCTGGGTGCCGCCCACGTAGGACGTGCCGATCATCCCGCACTGGCCGTCGGACCACGGCTGCGCCGCGATCCAGGCCAGCAGATCGACCCCGTCCGCGCCGTCATCCCGCAGCGGCCGCCATCGGCCCTCCGAGCCGTAGCGCCCGCGCACATCCTGCACGACGAAAGCATAGCCATGGGGGACGAACCGCCGATGCAGGGTGGCGACGAGGCCGAAGTCCTTCCCGTAAGGCGTCCGCGCCACCACCGCCGGGAAGCGGCCCGGCGCGATCTCTCCGTCCCGGCTGGGCAGGAAGACGTTGGTGGCGAGGCGAACGCCGTCGCGCATGGCGATGTGCAGATCGCGCTGTTCGATGAACTCGTAGCGCTCTCGTTCCGCCATCAATCCACCCCTCCCTCACCCGGGTATAGTGAGAGCTATTCTATGAGGGCAGGCGCCATCTCCGGTTTGCGCTTCACCTGCGTCCCCGCCACCGCGATCAGGCTCTCGACGCAGTCGCGGATGGAGTCATCGAGCGAGCGGAACGTCACGCCCGTCGCCGCCCGCATGCGCTCATTGCGCAGTTCGGCGCCGGCCCAGATGCCGCGTAGTTCGGCCTCGCGGGCCTTGATCCGGTCTGGGGACTTGTCGGTCACCTCCGGGATGTCGAAGCGCAGCTCCGGCAGCAGGCGGGCGATGTCGGCGCAGATCTCCTCGACATTCCGCGCGTCGGTGGACCAGGCGATGTAGCGTTCGCCGTTCTTCACCGAGCTCGTTTCCAGAAGGCGGATGTGGCAGTCGGCGTCGTCGCGCACATCGACGGTCATCCAGGGACGGTAGGCGCCGGTCTGGCTGTAGTGGCCCTCCAGCATGCCCTCGATGATGTGCTGCCAGGGACCGCTGTTCTTCTGATGCGTCGACTGAATCGGTCCGACGTTGTCGCCCGGGCAGACGACGATGGTGTCCCAGCCGCCGTGGGCCTCGGCGGCTTCGGTGAAGGCGCGTTCGGCGATCAGCTTCGACATCGAATAGCCCTGGCCGCGTTCCGGCGTGCGGCGGGGATTGAGCTCGTCGGGATAGCGGTCCTCGTAGAACACCGGGCGTTTGGTCACCTCGTGGATGTCGACCTCGGAGATCACCGCGGCGATGCTGGAGGTGAGCACCACCCGGCTCACCGTCTCCGACGCATTGACGCTGGCGATCACGTGCTCGCAGGTGCGCGCGATGTAGTCGTGGTCGTCGTAGTTGCTCACGTGGCTGACGTGGGCGACGCCGTTGCAGGCCTTGAATATCTCGTCGAAACAACCGGCCTGATCGAGGTCGGCGCTATGCAGGGTGAGCCGGCCGGAGGCGAAGCCTGGCATGGCGCGAAGGAAGTCGGTCTTGGCCGCATCGTTCGCGTCGCGGACGCAGGCGCGGACCCGGTAGCCCTTGTCGAGGAGGCCCCGCACCACCCAGCCGCCGAGAAACCCCGCCGCGCCGGTGACCGCCACCGTCCCGCGCTTCGCAATTGGCGCCATCCCACGTCTCCCTGATTGTTTCGCGCCATGAACCTCAGCGCGGTGGACGGCGCAAGGCGCGGCGACGCCGGGCGTGACGCGCAGGCTGGAAACGCCTAGTCGTTTTGGCGAGACCGTCGGGAGAGCCCCCATGACCTATGCGCCAGCCACCCGCGCCTTCTACGACGCCGACAGCCACATCATGGAGCTGCCGGACTTCCTGAAGAAATACGCCGACCCCGGCCTGCGCGACGCCCTGCCCGAGGTCAGCTACTCGGCCTCCATCGTCACCGACGAGGAGGTGGCGGTGATCGTGGGCCAGGGCAGTCGCCACAGCCCCGAGCACGTCGCCGCGCAGATCGCGCTGGGCGACCGCCTGATCGAATCCTCCAAGGAAATCCAGGCCTTGGGCGCCTTCGACAGCGCCGATCGTTCCAGAGCCATGGACATGTTGGGCTTCCGCAAGCAGCTGGTCTTCGCCACCCACAGCGTCGCCCTGCCGTTCTCGGCCAGCTCGAAGACCGATCCGACCCTGCGCTACGGCGCCGCGCGCGCCCACAACCGCCACATGGCCGACTTCTGCGCCGCCGACGACCGGCTGATGGGCGTCGCCGTGGTCCCGCTGGACGACCCCAACATGGCCATGGCCGAGGTCGACTTCGCCCTGGCCAATGGGCTGGAGGCGGTCTGGATCCCGCACCGACCCTGCGGAGACCGTTCGCCCGGCCACGTGGATCTCGACCCGTTCTGGGCCCGGCTGTCGGACAGCGGCACGCCCTTCGTGCTGCACGTGGGCGGCGCGCCGCTGCAGCTCGCCAAAGCCTGGATGAACAACGGCCGCGCGGCCACCAAGGACTGGCTGGGCGGCGGCGAGAACCTGCGCACCAAGGATATCGCCCTGCTGCACGAGGGTCCGGAGCAGTTCCTGACCATGATGGTGCTCGACGGGGTGCTGGAGCGGCATCCGGGTCTGCGCGGGGCCAGTGTCGAACTGGGCGCCGGCTGGGTCCCCGAGCTGCTGCGCCGGCTCGACTGGGTGGTGAAGAACTGGAGCCGCACCGACGCCAATCTGCAGGGCTGGTCGCGCACGGCCTCCGAGCAGATCACCGAGCAGCTAGCCTTCACCCCCTTCGTGTTCGAGGCGGTGGGCGACCTGATCGACCAATCGAACGACGACCTCTACCTCTTCTCCACCGACTACCCGCACATCGAGGGCGGCCGAAACCCCATCGGCCGCTTCGAGACCTCGCTGGGGGAGCGCAGCGAGGCGGTGCGGGAGAAGTTCTACGCCGAGAACTTCCTGCGCATCTTCCCGAAGGCGCGGGTGGACACGCCGGCGCTGGCGAGCGCCTGACCACCCCGCTCGTCAGGGACGGTAAGACCGGGCTACCACCTCGGGCAGATCCCGGTGAAACGCGACCGGATCGCCACGAACCGCGGTTCCGGACACCGGCGCCTGAACACGATGCCGATCGAAGCAGGCGTGCTCGACCGGTGCGGACCGCCGGCCAGCCGCGCGAAAGATATCGGTGAGCGCCGCCGCGAAGCCGTCGCCGTAGTCCTCGCTGGTGAAGACTGCATCGACGGCAAGACCCAGCACGTCGGTGCACACCCAGCCAACGAAGGCGCGCTGCTCGGCGTCCGGCGCGTCATTGTCCGGCAGGATGCGCTGCGGCGTCGCGGTGCGGGCGGCGAAAGCGGCGAGCTCGGCGTCGTCGAGCACCAGCCGGGTTGCGGCCGGATACAGCGCCCCCAGCCAGCGCGCCCGCTGGGCCGGCGCGCAGCCGGCGAACTCCGGCTTGGTGTAGCTGAGGATCACCAGCTGGTCGCAGCGCGCCTGGGCGAACTCGATCAGCAACTGGTGGCCGCGGTGCAGCGGACAGAACTTGCCGACCACCAGACCGACGCGGGGCACGGCTAGAACGCCAGCTCCGACATCGCCACCACGCGGTGTTCGCGGGCGCTGATCTCGGCCGCGAGGCCCATGGCGACGGCGCGCAGGCCGTCGTCGGCGGTCACCATCACCGGTCCTTCCCCGGCCACGGCGCGCAGGAAGGCTTCCAGCTGGTAGTAGGTGGCGCCCTCGTGGGTGCCCGCGACCAGGGCGGCGGGATCGACCGTCACGTGGCGCTCGCTAACCAGCTTGGGGTTCCTGAAGCCAACGCGGGGCGAGCTCACCAGCCGGCCGTCGGGGATGAAGACTTCCAGCTTGGCGGCGTCGCCCACTGCTGCCAGTTCCTCCTGGTTCTGCGAGCCCTCGGCGAACATCGAAAGGTCCAGCATCGCGCGCTGGCCGCCGTGGAAATCCACCACGGTGTAGCTGTTGTCGATGATGTCCGGCGTCTCGCCGTCATAGCGCTCGTCGAGGTGGTTCACGTCCACCCCGCCGGAGCAGAACACCCGCGCCGGCTCGGCGCCCACGATCAGCCGCATCAGGTCGAAGAAGTGGCAGCACTTTTCCACCATGGTGCCGCCGGTGTTGCGGGCGAAGCGGTTCCAGTCGCCGACCTTCTCCAGGAACGGGAAGCGGTGCTCGCGGATCGACAGCATCAACAGCCGCCCGACTGCGCCGCCCTTCACCTCCTGGATGAACGCGGCGGCCGGCGGCATGAAGCGGTACTCCATGCCCGTCCAGAACACGCCGCCGCGCGCCGCGGCCTGGTCAGCGGCCCAGCGCGCGTCTTCCAGGGTGGTGCAGAGCGGCTTCTCGCAGAGGACGGCGAGATCGGTGTCGAACAGCGGCGCCAGCGCCTGGCGGTGCAAGTAGTTGGGCGAGGAGACGATCACCGCGTCCAGCTCGGCGCCGGCGAGCATGGCCTCCACGGTTTCGAACGCGGCAAGCTCAGGGTCCCCGGCGGTGCGGCGGGCGCGCTCGATCGAGTCCGCCACCGGGTCGGCGAGCGCCACCAGCCGGGCCTGCGGGAAGAGATGCAGGTTGCGAATGTGCTCGCGACCCATCATGCCTGCGCCGACGATGCCAAACCGCACCATTCGCCCTCTCAAGACCCGCCGGATCGATGCCTGAAACCCCATCCCACGCGCCGCTCCGGCTCGGCAAGTCGGCCCTGACCCTCTCGCCGATGGCCTGGGGCATGTGGCGATTTCGCAGGAACGACGTCGCCGCCGCGCAGCGCCTGGTGGAAGCGGCGCTGGACGCCGGCATGACCCTGCTCGACACCGCCGACATTTATGGCTTCGGCGGCGGCGGCGCGTTCGGCGCGGCGGAAGCTCTGCTGGGCCGGGTGCTCGCCGCCGCGCCGCACCTGCGCGAGCGGTTCGTGCTGGCCTCCAAGAGCGGCATCATCCCCGGCGTGCCTTACGACTCCAGCGACGCCTACCTGACCTCGGCGGTGGAGGCGTCGCTGCGGCGGCTGGGGGCGGGGCGGATCGACCTCTACCAGATCCATAGGCCCGACGTGACCACCCACCCGGCCGACCTGGCGGCGACGCTGGATCGGCTGCGGCGCGAGGGGAAGATCGGCGAGGCTGGCGTCTCCAACTTCACCGCGGCGCAGACCGCGGCGCTGCAGGCGCATCTGCCCTTCCCGCTGGCCGCCACTCAGATCGAGTTCTCGCCGCTCTACATCTCGCCCATCGCCGACGGGGTGCTGGACCAGGCGATGGAGCTGGGCCTGACCGTCTTGGCCTGGTCGCCGCTGGCGCAGGGCCGGCTGGGCGACGCCGCCGAGGGCTCGCTGCGGGTGGAAGCAGTGCGGGCCGCGCTGGACGCCGTCGCGGCGGCGCACGGCGTCAGCCGCACCCAGGCCGCCTACGCCTGGGTGCGCGGCCACGCCTCGGCGCCGATCCCCATCGTCGGCAGCCAGCGACCCGAACGGATCGCCGAGGCGGCGGGCGCGCTGACGCTGACACTCAGCAAGGCTCAGTGGTACCGGGTGCTCACCGCCGCGCGGGGCGAGCCGCTGCCGTGACCGACCCGGCGTCCTGCGAGGTCAGCTGGTTCTCGGCGCTCTGCGACGACGACTATGAGTTCCTGGGCGTTCCGGACCCACGCCTCGCCTCCAGCTTCGAACATTGCCGCGACATTGTGCTGGGCGCGGAAAGCGGCGGCTTCGACAACATCCTGCTGCCGTCCGGCTACGCGCTGGGCGTCGACACCCTGGCCTTCGCCGCCGGCGTGGCGCCGCTGACCCGGGCGATCCGGCTGCTGGTGGCCTGCCGCATCGGCGAGATGTGGCCGCCGCAGCTGGCCCGCCAGCTCGCCACCCTCGACCAGATGCTGGGCGGGCGGCTGACCATCAACATCATCTCCAGCGAGCTGCCCGGCGAGACGCTGGCCAGCGGGCCGCGCTATCGGCGCACCGTCGAGGCGATGAGCCTGCTGCGCGCGCTGCTGAACGGCGAGGCGGTGGATTTCGGGGGCGAGTTCTACCGGATCAAGCTGGAGCCGCCGCGCATTCGCACCGTCAGCGGCCGCTGCCCGCCGTTCTACTTCGGCGGCCTCTCCGACGACGCCCGCGAGGCGGCGGCCGAGGGCTGCGACGTCTATCTGATGTGGCCGGATCGAATGGAGGCCGTCGCCGAGATCATCGCCGACCTGAAGGCGCGGGTGGCGAGGCGCGGGCGAACCCTGAAGTTCGGCTACCGGGCCCACGTGGTGGTGCGCGAGACCGAGGCCGAGGCGCGGGCGACGGCGGAACGGCTGATCTCGCGCCTGGACGACGCGGCCGGCGCTGCGATCCGCGCCAAGTCGCTGGACAGCGCCTCGGTCGGCGTGCGGCGGCAGGCGGAGCTGCGCGGCGAGGCGGCGAACGACGGCTACGTGGAAGCCAACCTCTGGACCGGCATCGGCCGCGCCCGCTCCGGCTGCGGCGCCGCCATCGTCGGCGACCCGGACCAAGTGCTGGCCAAGCTTCGCGCATACCAGGCGCTGGGGATCGAGGCCTTCATCCTCTCCGGCTACCCGCACCTGGCCGAAGCCGACCTCTTCGCCCGCCACGTGCTGCCGCGCCTGACGCACGGACCGCTCACCCTCGAACCTACGG
>Ga0265338_10011129_pt1 | contig 10430 bp, 8 predicted proteins | sample 42126metaG_FD_193579 | JGI IMG/M metagenome (GOLD analysis project Ga0265338, IMG submission 193579) | Rhizosphere microbial communities from Carex aquatilis grown in University of Washington, Seatle, WA, United States - 4-21-26 metaG | ecosystem: Host-associated > Plants > Roots > Rhizosphere >... | reverse complement strand
CCGACAGCTCAGCGCTCCGGGGTTGCAAAATCTCTTCCTCCTTAATGGCCGGATCTATTCGGGCGCCGCGCCCGACGGGGACGATGGGTTCGAGAGCCTGCGCAAATTGGGAATCAAAACGATCATCAGCGTGGATGGCTCGAAGCCGGACGTCACGGCGGCGCATCGGCATGGGTTGAGGTATATCCATATCCCGATCGGGTACGATGGCGCGTCACGCTCGAATACTCTGGCTTTGATCCGCGCGGCGCAGGTCACGCCGGGGCCGATATACGTGCATTGTCATCATGGCAAACATCGCGGCCCCGCCGCCGCGGCGCTCATTTGTGAAGGGACCGAAGGTTGGACGACGAGAGAGGGTTCCGCCTGGCTGGGCGTCGCGGGGACTTCGCCGGAATACCCGGGGCTTTTCAGGGGCGTGGCGACCTTCGAGATGCCGGACGCCGCGGCGCTGCAACGGATTTCGACGAATTTTCCGGAGCAGGTCGAAATCTCGAGTTTCGTGGACGCCATGGTCGCCATCGACGGGTATTGGGACAGCCTGAAGGCGGTGCAAAAGGCTGGCTACCGATCACCGGCGTCCCAACCCGACCTCGACCCGCCGCGGCAGGCGATGCTCTTGGTGGAAGGATTCCGGGAATTGGCGCGCGGCGACGAGGCGAAAGGCCGGGGCGACGAGTTCATCACGGGCTTGCGGAACGCGGAGGAAACCGCCGGTCGTGTCCATGCGCTCCTCAAAGCGACCGGGAGTCCGGGCGTCGCGTTCGACCGCGGCGCGGCGGACAAAGTTTGGGAGGGGATGACGCAACGCTGCGCCGCGTGTCATAAGAAGTACCGGAATTGACTCCAAATCGGGCGCGCGGATTGTCCTGAACTCGCTGCTTCGTTCGTTGTAGCAGTGTGGCCGAGGCGGTGCGAAGCTGCCGACGCGCGATTTCGACGCGCCGCGGCAATCGGTCCGCCGCCGACCAATCCGATAATCATTAACCTGAGAACACTATTATGAGTAACGATTCCAAAACCTTCATGTTCATTCTCCGTGGCGGCGCTTCACCCGAGGACTTAACGCCAGAGCAGCGGCAGCAGTTGATCAAAAAATATACCGACTGGATGGGTCAATTGGGCAGCCGCGGCCAATTGAAGGGGGGCGAACCGCTGGAGGACGAGGGCAAAGTGCTGTCCGGCAAAGGCGGCAAAGTAATCACGGATGGCCCCTTCGCCGAGGTCAAGGAGCAGGTCGGCGGCTATTTTATGATCCTCGCCAAGGATTTGAACGAAGCCGCCGAAATCGCCCGCGGCTGCCCGATCTTCGAGAACGGAGGGACGATCGAAGTCCGACCGATCCAAGTCATGCCTGGGATGTAGATCTGGCGTCCGGTTGAACAGCGCTTGCGTTAGGGTCACACGCTCTGGCGCAGGCGACGTTCTACTGGAATAAAGCTTCTGGGCCGCGAAAGGTCGCGCCGCGGCCTACGAGATAACCCGCTGGACCCATTCGACGAAACTGGCCCAGTTGCTCACCAATCCGGCGGCTTGCGCCGCAGTCAGCGCCAACGCCCCAGCGGCGCCCACCGCCACGACCGCCAGCGCGACCTTCTCCCAGGCGCATTCGCCGGCCTCGCGCAACGCCTCGGCACCGCACAAGCGGGCCACACGCCGCGGCTCGGCCTTGGGAGCCAAAGCCGCGGCTGGCGCCGCGGACTCGACCCCCGCGCGAGTTTCCGGCTGCGAACGCCGCGCCAAAATGTCCCGGCACGGTTTGGTTGGCGGGGTGGCGGAGGTGGGGCGGTGGCCGCGGTTGGTGGTCGGCTGCTGGAGGAAAAGGGCCGCCGTCGGGCGGGGGTTGCGTTGAATCGGACTGGCAATTGGCTGGTTCATCGGATTCGCTTTCTCTTCGATCATCGTCATACTCATCGTCATGTTGTTAGGAGACAATCCGCGCCCGATTTGTTTCAAAAATCGATCGCCTCGAATTCGTCGAGATAAAAGACGCCGACCAAACCGCCACCTCCGTCTCCGGCGCGCGTCATTCCGATTCCGCGAAAGTAACTTTCTAAATCTCATTTTGAAGGTTACAAATGACGAACTGCGCGTAACTTGTCAACACCTATTTTGACGGTTACACTGAAGACGTGCTAGTTGATGCGCCCAGCATGAATCCAAGCCCGTTCGAATTGATCGCGGGAGAACTCTGCCTGGAATTGGCGAACACCGTGGGCGGGACCCGCAGCGGAGTAGCGCGCGAGAAATTGCCGACTTACGCCGAAGCGCTGGAGTGGGCCGGGCAGGCGGGGCTGTTGCTCGACCGGCAAAAGGAGGCGCTGGCGGCGGAAGCCAGGCGCCATCCCTCAGCCGCCGCCGCGGTCCATCGGCGCGCGCTCGTGTTGCGCGAGGCGATCTTTGAGATTTTCGCGGCGATCGCGCGAGGCCAGGCGCCGGCGGCGGAGCGGCTGTCGGAATTGAACGCCGAGTTGGGCGTGGCGCTGGCGCATTCGTGCGTGGCGCCTCAGCACGGCTGCTTCACCTGGATTTGGGTGGCCGAGGGGGTGGAGCTTGATTGCGTGCTCTGGCCGGTCGCGAAATCGGCGGCCGACCTGCTGACGAACGCGAGCCGGCTGGCGCGCGTGCGCGAGTGTTGCAGTGAAACCTGCGGATGGTTGTTCCTGGACACCACGAAGAACCGCAGCCGCTGCTGGTGCGAAATGAAGAGTTGCGGGAACGCGGCCAAAGTCCGCCGCTTCCGCCAGCGCCGGCGGGCGGAGCCGTCGGGCGGCTAGTGTAGTGTCTCATAAATAACTGGTCATTCGCGGCCAGAGATTTTTGGCGCCAGCGAGGCGCAAGCGACGAGTATATCCACGCGGATCTATAAGGAGGGAGCAACGAAGCCGGCGTCAAAAGGACGGCCGCCCTTCGGGTTGCGCCGCAGCCGGCCGGATCATCCATAACCCCCCATATAAGACGTTAAACCGAATCCTTGGACGCTGCCGAAGCGGAGGAACCAAGTTCAGCGAGCGGGGTGAAAAGATCAGGCGCCACCCGATCACCCCGCGTCGAACTAGGCCACGGAGGATCAGTCGGCGAAGGGATTTTTCCATTTCAATCCACGAAACCGGGCAAAATCGCCATCGGCGGAATATAGAATCCCGTCGTGCTCCACCGCTAGCGCCGCCAAATGCGCATCGGAAACTAAGTTCCCGACGGCTCCGCCCTGGCGAAGTAGTTTCTGAAATAATGTCCAGTGCTGCTCGGTAGGTTGAACAATTCGGACGCAGGGCTGTTCCAACCAGCTCTGCACCCGGTCAATCGCTTCGGTCATCGTCAACGGGCGTTGGTGGATGCGAGCGTTGGTGCCAATCCGAATAAACGCCGACAGGACGGGCCAACATAGCCCAACGACGGCGTTGCCACTCAGTTGGAGATCCCACCAGGCGCGAGCAGGCTCGTGCCGCTCGGACAAATCATTCTCCGCGTAGAGGAGAAGATTGGCGTCCACCAGAATCACGAGTGATTCTCGCCTTCCGCGCTCGCGAGCAATTCGGCAATATTATCGTAGCTCAATCCTCGCCGAAGTCCCATCGAATGCGGAACGGTCCGATACGGCTTGGTCGCCGGCGGCTTCAGCATCTCCTCCAGCCCGATGCGTAGCGCGTCGTTGATGATTTCTTTGAACGGCTTTCCAAGTTTCGCGGCGCCGCGCTTGGCCTTCGCCGCCACGTCTGGATTTAGCGTCAAGGTGGTTCTCATTAAAGCATCATGATGTATGAGTCCCGGTTGTCAAGGCGCCACCGCGCTCGACCAGCCGAGCGAGTCGGCGCCCCGAATCAACGGGTGTCGGCACGCAACGAAGAGTTCTCTTCTCGCCGTTGGCCGTCCCAACCAATCTGCGCTGGTGAGCTCAATTCTGAGCAATTTAGTTTCTACAGCTCCTATTGGTGACGCTGATTGTTCTACGCCGCTCGCGCACGCTCGGGCGAGCGAGCCGCCGCAACGCGAAGGCATTACCGCGAGGCGACTGCGCTTCCCTTTGTCAATCGCTACACCAACCCAAAAAGCCGCCGGCTTACGGCGTCATGATGAAATTCGTGCGCCAGCCGTCATCGACCGCCCAGAGATTGACGGGCGAGAACGAACGTCCGAAACGGAGGAAACGGACGCTGCCATCGACGAAGGCGAAGTTCGAGCCGCCGGCGCCTTGAGAGTTTTTGACGAGCGAGCCGTGCTTGCTCTGGTCCAGTTGCTGGAAATCGTCGAGTTGCAGCCAGTCCATGTAAAAGTGGCCCGAGTCGTGCAGTTTTTCACCGAAGGTAATCGTGTCGGACGGATAATGGACGGCGCTGTCCAAGACGGGCGCGACCGGTTTTCCGGAGAAATAATCGTTCAGCCCGCTGGCGCCGAAATTCGCCTCATAATAATCATTCCACCCGTTGATCATGTAGCTGCGGATGGCGGCGTCGGCGGGGTAGTTGTTGGTGTCCGTTCCCAAGGAGATCGGGTTGGGCGCGTCGCTCGGGCAGACGAGGACGCGCAAATCACGGTAGCTCTCGCGCAGGAGAGTCGGCCAGCGCGGGCTGACGGTGCGGGGCGGAAACGCGCCGTTGTTATCGTCCACGTAGAGACGCAAAGAGAGATCGACCTGACGGAGATTGTTGACGCACGATATGCGGCGAGCGGCTTCCTTGGCGCGGCTCAACGCCGGCAAAAGCATGCTGGCCAGAATGGCGATGATCGCGATCACCACGAGCAATTCGATAAGTGTAAAGGCCAGCGTGCGCGCCGCTGACAACCGGCTTCCGTCCTGATTCGTGTTTCGCATAGTAACTGGAGACTGCTGCTTGCTTTGCTTTGCGCGCCGCCGACCGCGTCACCCGCAGTCAGTTGGCGTTCAGTAATTTCCGCGGACGTTTACAACGAAAACGGCGCTTCCGGTGAGCATCGCCGACGCTATAACGGTCCTTTGGAACCGATTTGCCTTGGTGGCCGCGAGGGGTTCCCCGACAGCCTGAGGCATGGAATTTGGACCCAAAACGCCGCGGCGCTATTCAGAAATATCGCGTCGAACTTTGGAAAATTTCGGGGTGGCGGCAGGATGCCGGCGGAAGGCTATTCTGTCGGAGGGAGAATTTAACCGCGGATGGCGCGGATGGCACGGATTCAGAATTGAATAGCGGATTGACGAACCGCTCCGAGTCTGGAGTTGGCGCACCCAAACGATCGAGCGTCCAACGGAGCGCGGATCTGCGATCCGCAGCAGCGACGATAAGTTGATCGCGTCCGAGCCTGACGATCACGCCCTGCTAGACGGACACGCTGCGGTTCACAGAACCGCGCGCCGGTGCGTTCTGACCGGACGGTCGATCCGGTCGAAAGAAAGCGAATTACGGACGCCGACCTGAGCGTAGCCCCGCTAGCCCCTTATTCGCCGGCGCCTGGCGCTCGACCGCTCGTCTGCCTAATCATCGGTCAAAGCTCGAGTAGTTCTCGTTTGCAGCGGAGCAGTTCCCGCCGCAAGTCAAAGACCGCGCCCGGTTCCTGCAAGGACTTGAGGCGTTCCTGAATGAGTTTGATCTCCTCATTCAGGAGTTGACGCTTTTCATTGACGAGCTCGAAGCCAGGGCCGCCCGACAACTGCACGTCCGCGGCTTCCTGGAGAAGCCTCTGGCGCAAAACGTCGCGAAACTTGGATTCGATCTCCAAGAGATGTTTGGCCTCAAAATAGGGACGATATCCGATCGCGTTTTGGGTCGCTTCTTTACGAGCCTGGTCCACCATTTTTGCCAGGTGATCAAGCCGCATTTTGGCCGCCTTCACGCGCGCCTCCAAGCCTTGCAGTAGCCCCTCGAGCTGCTCATCGATTTGCCGATCAATGACGTTCGACACGTCCGCGATGCGTTTTACCTTCGGGTTCTGTGAGCCGAGATCGGGTTGCGTTTCGGCCAACTGTCGCTCCGTAGCGGCCGCTTCCTTCAACAGATCGGGCAGCACTGGATCGTAAGGAAACGCCGCCATGACCGCCCGTTTGAGTTCCTTGCCGTGCTTGTCTGAGAGCGAGTCAAACATGGTTTTAAGTTCAACCCATTGGCTCTCGGCGGCGATCCGTTCCATTTCGATTTTTCGCGAGGCGTCAGGATCGTTCGCCGCCCCGTTATCCGACTCGGCGATCGCGGCAGGAATGCCCAAATTTCTTCGCAAGAGATCGACGCCTTCCTGCAGCGTTCGCACCCGTTCCTCCTGGCGATCCAGCGCCGACCTCAGGGCCTTGATACCCGCCTCGGCCCGGTCCCGTTGACGTGGGGATCTCGTTCCCGACTCAACGGTCTTGTCGGACGCGGCGGCGTCATCGCCCGATTTCTCAGCCGGTTTGTCAGCTGAGACCGCGCCGGCGGCGCGGGCGGCCTGCGGCAGATAAACGATCACCACGGTGGCCGCGAGCGCGAGCGTGGCGACCGTCCCGGCCACCGTCCCAATAGACGTCCTGGTCGAGGCGTTTCGGCGCGGGTTGAGCAATTTGGCGATGCGTTGCGAGAGTTGCGCGTGGTCGAACCAGATGCCCGGCGCGAGAGCGGAACTCTTCGGCGCGGCGAGCAGTTCGGCCAGGCGGATCAAGAAGAGAGCGTACGGCTTCGGTTCCTCGGCGACGGTCAGCACCCAGTCGTCGCAGGCGATCTCGCGTTCGAGCCGCAATTGCCGGCCCAGCCAGCGCACCGCCGGGTGGAAGAAAAAGACCGCGCCGAGGAGGCGCTCCGCGAGGTTCGTCCAATCGTCCCAACGCCGCAAATGAGCCAGTTCGTGCAGCATGACCTGCTCCCGCTCGCTCTCGCTCAATTCGCCGAACAATTTTCGCGGCAGCAGAACCATCGGCGCGCCCAATCCCGCGAGCACGGGCGCCGTGACGTCCGCTGAGACCGCCAGACGGCAGGACCGCCGCAGATGGAGCCGCGCCGCGCACCTTTCAAAGCGCGCGTTCTCGTCGGCGGAAGCGCCAAATGATTTCCGCTTGAGCCGCGCCAAATGAACCCAACTCCACGCCACGCGCGCCAGCAACGCCAGGCTTCCGGCCAGCCAAACGATCAACGCTGTGCGGCTCCAACGCAGGAGGCCCGCCAGAGCCGACGGTCCCGGCCACGACGCGGACATGGCGAGTTTGGACGCGGCTGGCGCGCCAGAGGCGACCGCGGACGGCGGCGCCGCGGCGGACGGCGGCGCGACCGGTTTGACGCGAGCGGCCGACGTGTCCGCGCGCGCGTTGAGTTCTGGAGCGCCGACGCCGCCTTCCGGGGCCTTGGCTTCCGGACGCCATTGCAACAAATTCACCAGCGGCAGCGCGACAACGACCGCCAGCGTCAGCCACCACACCAGGAAGCGACTCGCGGCGTTGGCCCTCGGCAGGCGCCAGACGACTGCCCCGATCAACGCGGTCAACGCCAGGCCCTCCCACAGGCCGCTAAAAATGGCGGCGATGAAGTGACGAACGGTAATTTCAACGACAAGCGGCATAACTCCTCCTATTTGTTTTCTTGGATCGAACGTTTCAGGCGTTTGAGTTCTTCGAGATCGATTTTTTCCTGTTCCAGGACGTTGAGCACCAGCAACTGAGGGGAATTCTCAAAAAAGCGCTTCAGCACGTGCTTCAATTCCTTCCGGCGCACCGTCTCCCGATCGACCGCCGGCTCGTAGCGGAAGGCGCGTCCCTGCTCTTCGTGCCGCAGGTAACCCTTCTTTTCGAGAATCCGCAGGACGGTCAGCACGGTCGTGTAGGCGAGCGGCGGCCGCGCCTTCAGGGCTTGGGCGACTTCGGCCACGGTGGCGTTCCCTTTGTCCCACAGGATATCCATCAGGCGCAGTTCGATGTCGGTCAGGGTGGTTGATTTCTTGCGAGGCATAGGCGGTCGTGAATTCAGCGCAGTACTAATTTGTTAATAGTGACCCGCGTAAGATCAAGCCTTCGCGCGGAGTTGTCAACTAATAATTTAATAGTCGCGGGATAATATGACCGCCGCGCGTTTGGAACCGGCGGTCGGGCCGGCGCGTATCAAAGTTTGGAAACCCAGTCCGCGACGGCGTCGTCAGACAGCTTTTGCGAGACGGCTTGGAACGCGTTGGTCGCCTCGGCGGCGGCGTAGACGGCTTTCAGCCCGTCGGTCGGGAAATTGGCGCCGGAGTTGTGGAGCAGCAACGGCTCGGGCGCGGCCAGCATGGCGGCTCCCTGGAACCCGCCCAACTTGCGGACGCCCGGGAAAAAGAGGTCCGGCGCCATCAGGGCTTGATCGCTGCCGGAATCGAGCGTGGCGCAATCCGCGACGGCGGCGTCGGCCACGGGCGCGGCCAGCAACGCCCAGAGGCCCGCGCGGTCCACGCCGCAGAGGACGACCTGTTTGGCGCCGAGGCTTTTCGTGGCGTAGGAGCAGGCGGTGACGAGGTCCTGCACGCGTTCCTGCACATCAGTCCGGTTGTAGGTCGTAAAGTAGTTCGTGAAATAATGCCGGGCCGTCGTCGCCTTCGCGTTCGCCAATTCGCCGGTCAGAAAGGTATCCAACAGCATGACGGGAACGCCCCGGCCGAGCAGCGTTTTGGCCAGGCCGGCCGGCTCGCCCGCGGCGTCAAGGAACGCCGCTTTGCCGCGCGGGTGCGCGAGGATGACGACCGCGTTCGTGGAAGCCTTCAGCGGGCTGAGGATCAGCGCCGGCAGGCGATCGCCCCGGCCCGCGCGCCCGAGGGCAATGGCCGTGCGCGCGTAGTCGGCGTTCCGTTTCACCGGGCCGGCTTCGGTCATTAAATCCTTCGGCTCGGGCAATTCGAGTTGCAGCGCGTGGAGCCAAAGCGGTTGCAGGCGCTTTTGATAGCTCCCCAAAGTGACTTTGTCCTTGGGCTTGAGGGCGTCGAGCCGCGCCTGGCTATCCCGGATGAACATCTGGATCAGCGCGGTTTCGTTCAAGGCGTCGGTCGGCAGTTTGCCGTCCGGCCAAACGCGCAATTCCTGGTCCGGTTCCTTGTGATACGCGGGTTCCGGCAGGGGCGCCGATTCGGTCTTCAAATTCAACCAGCGATCGAACCAGCCATAGACCGCCTCGCGGCTGGTTTGATTGTAGTTATGGTCGAAGTCGTAGCGGACGGCGCGAAAATTATTCGTGGCGTCCATCAACGAATAAACGCCGGCAATCGCCGGTCCTTCGACGGTCAACGTGGTTTTCGTCCAGTCCCCGGTGGCGGCCACCAGCATTTGCGGTCGCGGGGCGGCGACCGCGGCAAACTCCATGTTCGAGTACTCGACCCGCAAGCCGGGCGCGTTCTCGCAAAGGCAACCGCCCTGCATCGTGTGCGAAACCATGACCACGGGCGCCTGCGCCGCCAACCGCGCATCCAACGATCCGAGAATGAACGTTTGGGTCCCGCCGCCGGACTCGCCGGTGCACGCCAGACGTTGCGCGTCCACCTCTTTCACGGTGAGCAGGAAATCGATTGCCCGCAGGCTGTTCCAGGTCTGCAAGCCCATCAGATTGATGTTCCAAAGTTGATTCGTGGGGTCAGCGGCGAATTCGTGGCTCACCTGGATCGTATCATTGTAACCGACCATGTCGTACGAGAAGGCCACCATGCCCATGCGCGCCTGGGTAATGCAGCGGGCGGCGATGCTGCCCTCCGGTTTGTCGGCCATCCGGCCTTCGGCCCAATGACCGTGCGGATTTAGGACTCCGGGAAACGGCCCGATCCCCTTGCCAAGCGGTCGGTAAAGATTACCCGCGACGTAAAAGCCCGGGAAACTCTGAAAATAGACTTTCTCGACGCTGTACTCGCCGCGTTCCACGCGATCAAATATCTGAGCGTGGAGTGGCGTGCGACGGGGCGCCGGCCAGAGGCCGCAACTGACTTGGACCTGCTCGCGGATGGCTTTGGCGCGCTTCAGCCACTCCGCTTTCGAATGAACCTCGGGAAACGTCCGCTCCGTGTGCAAGTCCTTGATGACGTCGGCGCGCTGGTCGGTAGGCGGCAATCCTCCCGCCCACCCGCGATGAATGGATACCAGGCAGAATGCCGCCAGCAGGCAAGCCGAACGAACGAGCGACAACCCCGGTCTCATCCCAACGCCGCGATCCGTTTCTGCCCTTCGGTCAAGAAATCCAGATAGTACGCCAGCCGATCCTTCAAATCCTTGCGCGAGACGATGGCGTCGATCAAACCGTGCTCGACCAAAAACTCCGCCGTTTGAAATCCGGGCGGCAATTCCGATTGCGTCGTGTCCTTGATCACGCGCGGACCGGCGAAGCCGATCATCGCCCCCGGTTCCGCGATAATGAGGTCGCCCACCGTCGCGTAACTCGCCATGACCCCGGCCGTCGTCGGATGAGTTAACACGCTAATGTAAGGCAGTTTGTTCTTGGCATGGTAAGCGAGCGCGCCGCACGTCTTGGCCATTTGAATAAGGCTGAACATCC
>Ga0265338_10011128_pt1 | contig 10430 bp, 9 predicted proteins | sample 42126metaG_FD_193579 | JGI IMG/M metagenome (GOLD analysis project Ga0265338, IMG submission 193579) | Rhizosphere microbial communities from Carex aquatilis grown in University of Washington, Seatle, WA, United States - 4-21-26 metaG | ecosystem: Host-associated > Plants > Roots > Rhizosphere >... | reverse complement strand
GCCGCTGCAGCAGTTCCCACCGGAAGCGCTGGTGCGGCCCACGCTCGTGCCGCGGCGCTTCAACGGACTCGGCGGCACTTTCGAGTACTTCGAGGACAACTACGGCACCTTCACCGACCTGGCGCTGCTCGGGCGCACCGAGGACTACAACATCGGCTGGGACCACAAAGCCGAGGTGGGCTACTACGGCGAACGTTTCGGCAGCCGCGTGCCGGCCTGGTTCTACGACTTCAGCTCTGCCTATGGCGTGCAGCCCACCGCGGACACCCTGATCGTCAGCAACGGCGAGATCCGCGGCCGCCACCAGGATGGCGCGGAGCAGGGACTGGACGGGCAGTTCGTGATGACCGCCTACAACCAGAAGCTGCCCTACCAGACGCTGGTGATGCACCTGGAGGCCGGTTATAGCCTGCGCCCGGATCCGGAAGACCTGCAGTACCTGGGCGGCCTGCAGGGCATGCCGGGTTATCCGAACTTCTACCTGATCGGCGACCGGCGCTGGCAGGGCAACGTCTCGGACCGCATCGCCACCAACGCCTACCTGTTCAACATCTTCCAGTTGGGTTTCGCGGTGTACGCGGACGCGGGGCGGATACGCCAGCTCGGCCAGGCCGGCTGGAGCCGCACGCTGGTGGACGCGGGCGTGGCGCTGCGCCTGGGCGACATCCGCTCCGCCTACGGCGGCGTGATCTACGTGACCTATGCCTGGCCACTGGTGAAGCTGCCGGGCGCCACCTCGCGCCAGTTCGTCATCGGCAACATCATCAACTTTTAAGAGTGTTCCGCGCCGCAGCGCGGCGCGGGCGACTTTTGTCTTGGCAAAAGTCGCCAAAACCGCCCTCCCGAAGCGCGGGCCCCGAAACGCGGCTTCCCTGCGCTTCTCGCTCGCTGCGGGGCCGCGCTCACGGGCCATCCATGGCCCTTCGCGCGGACTCGCCATCCCTGGCTTCGTCCCTGCGGGCCAACCTTGCTCGCTGCGATGCTCGGCTCGCGCTACGGGGGCAAGAGGAAGAGACGCGAGTTCTTCCCCGCCCCTTGGATGCCGGCGAGCACTGGAGCGAGCAAGGTGAGCCGCAAAGCGGCGAACGCCGAGCCATGGAGGGCGAGGCTGAAGGCTCATCAGGGACGATTGGAGAGGCTCTTCCATCCCTGGCGCCATTCCAGCTCGGCATCCTGCCTCGCGTTCGCCGCTTCGCGGCTCACCCGGGGGAAGCGTTTCTTTGGCTACTTTCTTGTCGCGACAAGAAAGTAGCCCGCTCCCCGCAGGGGAGCGGAATTTCTTAGATCGAGCAGCAGCGAAGCATGGAAGGAGCGATCAATTAGGAAATGTGATTCTCGTCTGCGAGAACCACATGCGCGAGCGCGTCCATGTCTTCGGCACGCCCGATGTAACGGGCGGGAAGCGGCAACGCGCTGATGAGCGCTACCACGAGCGTCGCGAAGTAGGGGATGGACTGGATCAGCAGTACCGCGATCCATACCGACACATCGCGCAGGTCGTCGGCCACGTCCAGGTACACCGCCAATGCCGCCAGCCACAGGCCCAGCATCATCAGGAGTTCTTCGCGGCTGTCCATGAGCGCCTGCAGCCAGGCATGTTTGGCTACTTGCTTGGGGGTGCGGAAGAACGGCTGGTTGCGGGTGAAGAGACCGGTCAGCACCGCGAGGCCGATGGTGTGGCTCAAGGCCAGCCCCGTGATCGCGGCGGAGAAGGTCTGGCGCGCGCTGGCGCCTACCCGGGTGCTGTAGAGATGCACCAGCTTCACCAGCTTGAATGCGAACAGCGCCAGCGGCAGCGCCGAGAAGATCATCAACGGCGGATCGATGTCGTGGGGGAAGAGCGCCATGCCCACCGACCAGCCCATGGCGGCGATGTTGAATATCATGTTGAAGCCGTCGGAGAGCCAGGGCAGCCAGCCTGCCAGGAAGTGGTAGCGCTGCCCGAGCGTGAGACCGCTCTTGCCGAACAGGTTCCCCGCGTGGTGCTTGAGTATCTGCACCGCACCGTAGGCCCAGCGGAAGCGCTGCTTCTTGTAGTCCAGCAAGGTGTCGGGCATCAGGCCGCCACCATAACTGCGCGGGATGTAGGCGGCCTCGTAACCGGCCTCGAACACCTTGAGACCCAACTCCGCATCCTCGGTGATGCACCATTCCGACCATGCACCCACCTGCTCCAGCACCCGGCGCCGCATCATGGTCATGGTGCCGTGCTGGATGATGGCGTTGCGCTCGTTGCGGGTGATCATGCCGATGTAGAAGAAGCCGCGGTACTCGGCGTGGCACATGGCCTTGAAGGCGTTGGCGCCCGCGTCGCGGTAGTCCTGCGGCGCCTGCACGATGCCCATGCGCGGGTTGGCGAACAGCGGCGCCAGGTCGCGCAGCCAATGCGGGTCCACCACGTAATCGCTGTCGATCACCGCCACGATGTCGGCATCGGGCGCGGTGTGCCTGAGTGCGAAGTTCAGGGCGCCCGCCTTGAAGCCGGCCAGCGGCGCCACGTGGAAGAAGCGGAAGCGGGCCCCCAGCTTGCGGCAGTGCTCCTCGACGGGCTTCCAGGTGGCCTCGTCCGGCGTGTTGTTGTCGATCACCAGCACCTCGAAGCGCGGGTAGTCGAGTCGCGCCAGCGCGTCGAGGGTCTGCTTGAGCATCTCCGGCGGTTCGTCGTAGGCAGGCACCTGCACCGAGACCATGGGCAAGTCATCGTCACGCGCCTGGAGCGGCTCGAAGGCGCGTCGGCGCATGGTCACCCAGTGGGCTTCCGCCCACTCGTGGGTCTCGGTGAGCAGCACCAGCACCACGCCCACCATGCCCACGAACAGCAGCAGTCCCACCGCCACGTTGGTGACGGTCAGGTATTGCTGGGTGTAGTCGTAGAACACCCACACCATGGTGGTGGTAGCGGTGTACACCACCACCGCGATGAAGCTGCGGCCACGCTTCTGCAGGGTGTGGCTGCGACCCAGGATCAGCATCAGCAGTACCAGGGAGATCAGCACCGAGAACCCGGCCAGCATCGGCCACGCGGGGATGCGGACGATGGGACTGCGCATGGCGAACTTCTGCTGGCGGTTCACGTCCCACACGCCCCAGTAGGCGCCCACCGCGCCCTCGGTCTGTTCCTTCCAGGGCTGGTCGAAGGCTTCCATGATGCCGTAGGTCCATTCGCGCTTCTGGGCCAGGGCGATGAAGCGGCGCAGGAACATGGCCTCGTTGGCCGTGGAAGCCACCGCCGCGTGGCGGGTGCGGCCATAGGAGGGCCAGCCCACCTCGTCGATGATGATGGGCTTGTCCGGATAGCGCTTCTCCAGGTCGCGCATGCGGTCGTCGATGTAGTCCACCGCCTGGTTCACGTCCACGCCTTCCCAGTAGGGCAGCATGTGCACGCCCAGGAAGTCCACGTGGTCCACCAGTTCCGGATGCAGCATCCAGGTGCTCCAGGTCTCGGCGGTGCCGACGGGCTGGCGCACCGAGCCGCGCACGCGGTCCAGATAGGCGATCAGGTCCTCGGTGGGCAGGATGCCGGTGAGCACCACTTCGTTGCCGACCAGCACCTGCTTCACGTCAGGGTTGTGGTTGGCCGAGTAGATGAGTTGCTTGATCTGCTCCTCGCTCTTCTGCTTGTCGGAGTCCACCCAGGCGCCCAGCATCACGTTCATGTGATATGGCGCGGCCAGCTCAGGGATGCGGCCGATGCTGCCTTCCATGGTGTAGGTGCGGATGGAGTCGGTCTTGCCCTTCAGGAGCCTGAGGTCGGCATCGATCTCGCTCTCGGTGGGGAAGCGATGGGCGATGGCGTCCTCGCCGGGGTAGAACGGCGAGAAGGAGAAGCGCTGGATGCGGTCCGGCCAGGGGGCTTCATGGTCCGGTTGGTTGAACCAGGCCCATACGCTCACCGTGAGGGCGGCTACCGATGCAGCGATGACGAGACTGGAAGCGCGCATGGGCTAGATGCGGTGCGCGGCCAGGAGCTCGCGCGTCTCGGGGCGTACGCCGCGCCACAGTTGGAAGGCTTCCGCCGCCTGTTCCACCAGCATGCCCCAGCCGTCGTGGATGCGGGTGCAGCCCTCGCGTTCCGCCCACAGCATGAACACCGTGGGCCGGTCGGAGTAGAAGAGGTCGTAGCAGAGCGCCTGTGGCGCGAGGCTGTCGTGGGGCAGGCGCGGCATCTCGCCGGCCAGGCTCGCCGAGGTGGCGTTCAGCACCAGGTCGAAGTCGCCGCGGATGGTGTCCATGCCGCCGCCGCGCACACCCTGGGTCACGTGGCGCTCGGCGAGCTTCTCGGCGCGCTCCGGCGTGCGGTTGGCGATGTGCACCAGCGCCGGATGCTCCTCCAGCAGCGCCGCCAGCACGCCGCGCGCGGCACCGCCGGCGCCCAGGAGCAGCACGCGTTTGCCGCGCACCGTGACCTTGTGGTTGTAGCGCAGGTCGCGCATGAGTCCCGCGCCGTCGGTGTTGTCGCCGACGATCGTGCCGTCCTCCTGCACCGCCAGGGTGTTCACGGCACGGGCCTTCTTGGCGCGGGGCGTGAGCGAATGGCTGAGCGCGAAGGCCTGTTCCTTGAAGGGCAGCGTCACCGAGAGTCCCTTGCCGCCGCCGGCCAGGAAACCGCGCAGCGCGGCGATGAAGCCGTCGACCGGCGCGTCGATGCGGCTGTACTCCAGGTGCTGGCCGGTCTGGCGCGCGAAGGCGGCGTGGATGCCCGGCGAGAGGCTGTGCTCCACGGGATGGCCGATGATGGCGTAACGATCGGTGGCGGAAGTGGACATAGACGAACCTAGACGGCGCCTTCCTTTATCCAGACGGCGGCGCGCTTGGCGAAATAGGTGAGGATGCCGTCGGCACCGGCGCGCTTGATGGCGGTGAGGGCTTCCAGCGCGCAGGCCTTCTCATCCAGCCAGCCGTTCTGGGCGGCGGCCATGAGCATGGCGTACTCGCCGCTCACCTGGTAGACGAAGGTGGGCGCGCCGTAACGGTCCTTCACGCGCCGCACGATGTCGAGGTAAGGCAGGCCCGGCTTCACCATCACCATGTCGGCGCCCTCGGCGAGGTCGAGCCCCACTTCGCGCAACGCTTCGTCGCTGTTACCGACGTCCATCTGGTAAGTGTGCTTGTCGCCCTTGCCCAGGCTCTTGGCCGAGCCCACCGCGTCGCGGAAGGGGCCGTAGAAGCTGGAGGCGTACTTGGCCGAGTAGGCCAGGATGCGGGTGTGCACGAAGCCTTTCTCTTCCAGCGCCTCGCGGATCGCGCCCACGCGTCCGTCCATCATGTCCGAGGGTGCCACCACGTCGGCGCCGGCCTCGGCGTGGGACAGCGCCTGGCGCACCATCACCTCGATGCTGGCGTCGTTCTGCACGTAGCCCCGCTCGTCGATGATGCCGTCCTGGCCGTGGGTGGTGAAGGGATCCAGCGCCACGTCGGTGATGACGCCGAGGTTGGGGAACTCTTTCTTCAGGGCCCGGGTCGCCTCCTGGGCGAGGCCCTTCGCGTTGTACGCCTCCGCCGCGTCCAGGGACTTCCTGGACTCGGGCGTGACCGGGAAGAGCGCGATGGCGGGGATGCCGAGCTGCAGACACTGTTCGCCTTCCCTGAGCAGGAGGTCGATGCTCACCCGTTCCACGCCGGGCATGGAAGCCACGGCTTCCCGCTGGCCCTTGCCCTCGATGACGAACACCGGATAGATGAGGTCGTCCACGGAAAGCCGGGTCTCACGCATCAAGCGGCGCGAGAAGGCGTCCCGGCGCATGCGGCGCGGGCGTACGGCGGGATAGCCGCCACGGGGTCGGGTAGGCGTCTTCACGGGTCTGGGCTATTCCTAGTGGGCCTTAAAGCTGCAAAACCGGGCCAAATAGGGTAAAACAAACCCGCCGGATGAGCCAGTTAACCCGTTGGAAATAGAAGGTTACAAAGCCTCATGTCCGCCTCCCCAGCTGCTTTAGACGAGCGAAACCGGCATCTGACCGACCTTCTGCATGCCTGCGCCCAAGGCCGCCAGGCGGCCTTCCAGGAGCTCTATCAGCAGACTTCCCCGCAACTGTTTGCCGTCCTGGTACGTATCTTGAAGCGCAGGGACCTGGCGGAAGAGGCCCTCCAGGACGCGCTACTCAGCGTATGGCGCAATGCCGGCAGCTATGCAGCCGAGAAGGGCGCCCCGATGACGTGGATGGTCTCCATCTGCCGCTATAGGGCACTCGACATGCTGCGCCGCGAGAAGCGCGAGGTGTCCCTGGACATGGCAAGAGAGGACCTGGACGAGGACGGCATAAGCGAACAGGAGGCCGTCACCAGCGAAGTGTCGGTGAGCAAGGCGGAGGAACGCGCACTTGAGGATTGCATGCAGCGTCTGAACGACGGACAACGGCGTAGCGTCAGGCTCGCCTACGTGGACGGCTGCACCCATGAGGAGATCGCGGCCAGGACCGGCTCACCCGTGGGCACCGTGAAGAGCTGGGTGCGGCGCGGGCTCGAGAGCCTGAAGCGCTGCCTGGAAGCCACATGAACTATTCCGATCCCAGACTGCAGAACCTGCTGGCCGGCGAGTACGTGCTCGGCCTCTTGCGCGGCCCTGCGCGCCGGCGCTTCGAGCGCCTGGCGATGGGCAGCCGCACGCTGTCTGCCGAGGTGACGGCCTGGGAGGGTCGCTTCGCCCAATGGGCGCTCCGCCTGAAACCCATCGAGCCACCTGGCTACGTCGAGTGGCGCCTCATGGGCCGCGTGCGCGCCGAGTCGCGTCCGCGCGGCGAGCGCCTGCGCAACACCTTCTGGCGCAGCTGGGCGGTGGCCGCCACCGTGGTGCTGGCGGTCATCATCGTCACCGAGAAGTCCACGCCGCCGGCACAGCAGAAGGCGGCGGAGTTCGCGCTCATGGCCGATGCCAAGGGCAATCCTCTGTGGCTCATCAGCGTGCACCCCGAAGCCAACCGCGTGGACATGAAGGCGGTGACGCCGAACCCGGTGCCTGCCGGCAAGTCCTATGAACTGTGGATGATCCCCGACGGTGGCAAGCCCGTGCCCATGGGCCTCATGAATGAGACCGGCCAGGCCAGCGAGACCATCAGCGCGGATCTGGTGAAACGGCTCGCGGGCGCCAAGGCCCTGGCCATCTCACTGGAGCCCCAGGGCGGTTCCCCCACCGGCCAGCCCACCGGGCCGGTCCTGTGGGTGGCGCCGCTGGTCAACACCTGATGTCCGAGCCGCGTAATAAAGCCGCCTCCGGCGCGGTCTCTGCACCCATGGGAACGCATCAGCACCGTTTCGAGATGCTGGCGCGGGCGCAGGTGCCGGGCCTCTACCGTTATGCCTACTGGCTCTGCCGCGACCGCGCCCTGGCCGAAGACCTGGTGCAGGAGACCCTGTTGCGCGCCTGGCGGTCCCTGGATTCCCTGCGCGAGGAGGCCGCGGCGCGCCGCTGGCTGATCACCATATTGCGGAACGAGTTCATGCGTGAATTATCCAAGCGCCGCGACACGGTGGCGATAGACGACCTGCCCCTGGTGGACCACACCGCCAACGTGGGTGGCAGCGACACCGACATGTTCGACGTGCGCCGCGCCCTCACCAAGCTCGCCCCCGAGTACCGCGAGCCCCTGGCCCTGCAGGTGCTGATGGGCTGCACCACCCAGGAGATCGCCGAGATGCTGGAGCTGAACCAGGGCACGGTGCTCACGCGCCTGCACCGGGCCCGCAACCAGCTGCGTGAACACTTGGGGCTGAAGGGCGACGCGATCGGGGAGGGCGCCGCATGAGCACGCCCGTGACCTGCCTCGACGTGCGCCGCATGCTCATGGCCGAGCCCCAGCGCCGTGACGCGGGCATCGCCGAACACCTCAAGGATTGCCCCGGCTGCGCCGGCTTTGCCCGCGAGATGCTGGCCCTGGATGCGCGTCTGGAAGCCGCCTTCAAGGTGCCGGTGCCGGAAGGCCTGGAGGCGCGCATCGCCCTGGACGGCTCGCTCAAGAACCGCCGCCGTCCCCTGCGCCCCTGGATGGCGCTGGCCGCCAGCGTGGTGATGGTGGGCCTGCTCACCACGTTCGTCTGGCGCCATGAGCATCCTTCCGATGCGGTGCTGGCCGCGGCCGTGGTCAAGCACATCGAGAACCCGGACGAGGCGGACGCCATCAAACCCGACCAGGCACTGTTGCATGACGCCGCCTATGTGCAGGGCGTGATGCACACCGCCGGCGCTAGCTTCCAGGGCGGCATGGACGACGTGACCTACGCCCAGGTCTGCCTGTTCCGCGGCGAGCGGGTGGCGCACCTGGTGGTGCACGGCGCCAACGGGCCTGTCACCATCATGTTATTGAGGCACACCCACGTGGACCACACCGTGCCGGTGGACGAGGACGGCTTCCATGGCGTCATCGTGCCCGCCGGCAAGGGCAGCATCGCCATCGTCACCAATAACAACACGCCGGTGGTACCGATGGAGCAGGAACTCACCTCCAAGGTCGACTGGACCTTGTGACCAGCTTGCCGTCCCGGACCTTGCCCGGGATCGCTCTCCGCGTCTTCTTGCCTCTCACCTTCCTCGATTGAGCCATATGGCCGCCGGATATTTTCGCCGGCAGGCAACCCTTCGCTCCTCCCATGCACCTTAACTAGCATGAGCGGCCTCTTCAGTCAGCCCGTCGACGAGGCGGTGATCGCGGCGGCGCGGGCGGGGGACAAGCAGGCCCAGGCCAAGCTCTATGCCCTCTTCGGCACCGCCGTATTCACCCTGGCACGGCGGATCCTGGGCCGGCCCGAACCTGCCGAGGACGTGTTACAGGACACCTTCGTGGACGTGGTCCAGCAACTTAAGGGTTTCCGCGGCGAAGCGCCCGTGGGCATGTGGATACGGCAGATCGCGGTGAACAAATGCCTGATGCAGGTGCGTTCGCCCTGGCATCGCCTGCGGACGCAGGTCGGGGACGAGCCTCCTGGCATGTCGCTGGAGGAGTGGTCTCAGGATGATGGCAGCAGGTCGCAGGATCAGCTCGATGTGGAGCGCGCGTTGGCGGAGTTGCCGCCGGAATCCCGTACGGTGCTGTGGCTGCACAGCGTGGAAGGCTATACCCACCAGGAGATAGCGCGATTGATGGGCATCACGGCCAATACCTCCAAGTCCAAGCTGGCCAGGGCCTACAGACGCCTTCGTCTGTGGACTCTATCGAATACAGGTGACGGACATGCATCCGACGCTTGAAGCGCTCATCGCGCTGGACGATGCCGCGAGTCCGCCTGGCGTCGGGGCGCACGTGCGTACCTGTGCCGATTGCAGACGGGTGCTCGCTGAGTTGGAGACGATACGCGTCGAGTTGAAAGCACGGCCACAGTTCACGCCGCCGTCCGGCACTTGGGAGCGGGTGATGACGCGCGCCGCGCGGAAGACGGCCCTATGGTCGCGACGCGTGACCGGGCTCGCCCTGGCTGCATCGCTGGTACTGGCTATGGCGATCGGGATCGTCTATCGCCATACGTTCCCGGGATCGCATCCGGTCGTTGGTGCCGACACAGCTATGAGCCGGTTGATCGCCCAGTCCCAGTATCTGGAGCGCGCCCTGGATTCAGCGGCCTCTTCGCATGCCGCTGGCATGGGCTTGCAGCCGGCCGTGCAGGCGTTGCAACAGCGGGTCGCGGATATCGACTATGCCATCGCCGGCGCCCCGCAAGGCACCTCGACGGAGGCGCTACGCCATCTGTGGGAGTTGCGCGTGACCGTCTTGCGTACTTTGTTGGAGGTGCGCCAGGTTCAGGTGGCGCGCCCCAAGGCCTGATATGGAGAAGTCCATGAAAGCGCTACCGTTGCTACTGATATCGGCCATCGCCAATATCGCCGTCGCTGACCCCGCTCCTGGGGCGCAACTCCAGTCGCAGATCGCCGCCATCCAGGCCGAGATGCAGGCCGCCGGGCACGATGTCTCGGGCCTGGTGCGACTGCAGATGTGGATGGATCAGCACGCGGGCGAAGGGAGCAAATCCTGGTCCGGAGCAAGCCTGGGCATCGTGGCCGCCTATTCCGGCGATGAAGGGGTGCGTGTCTCCGCGCTCGTCCAGGGCGGTCCGGCAGGCCAAGCCGGCATCCGGTCCGGCGACACGATCACTGCCATCGGCGCCAGCGCATTGGCGGCTGATCCGCTGATGATGCCAATAGAGAAATACCGCGCAAGCCTGGATGCACTCAAGTCCGGCACCCCGGTGACTGTCAGCTATCTGCGTGCCGGTGTCCCCGGCCATGCCACCGTCGTGGCAGGGGCGCTGGATCGCGCCGAGGTGCAGTCGCAACTTGAGTCGGCGCAGACAGTGCTCAGCGTCGACAGCCAGCGTCTCTCGGAACTCGTGGCGAAGGATATGGCTCTGCGATCGCCGCCCGCGGCGCGCACGATGCTTGGCATCGTGCTGGATACCACGGGGGTGATCCCTGACGGAGTGCGGGTAGCGGCCGTCACACCGGG
>Ga0265338_10011127_pt1 | contig 10430 bp, 8 predicted proteins | sample 42126metaG_FD_193579 | JGI IMG/M metagenome (GOLD analysis project Ga0265338, IMG submission 193579) | Rhizosphere microbial communities from Carex aquatilis grown in University of Washington, Seatle, WA, United States - 4-21-26 metaG | ecosystem: Host-associated > Plants > Roots > Rhizosphere >... | reverse complement strand
GAGCTCGTCTTGAGCCACGGAAGGTCGAGCGAGACCTCGTGCAGCGGCGTCTTGGCGGCCTTCGCCACCGCGCGCGCGGCGCGCAGCTCCCGGACATGGCGCTGGCCGTAGCGCACGGCCAGCGCCTCGCAGCGCCAGCCTCGGCTCTTGGCCCAGAACAGGGCGGTGGTCGAGTCGAGCCCGCCCGACAGCAGGACGACGGCCTTCTTCACGCGCGCGTCGGGAAGCGTCCTTCCAGGGCGTCCCGGCAGATCTTGGCGAGCTCCGGGGTCGTCCGGTCGGCGCGCATCAGCCACTCCACGTAGCCGCGCTCCTTGACGACGACCTCCCGCAGCGTGAGCGTGCGGTGCTTGCCGAAGTTGAAGGCGGCCTCGCCGTTGCGCCAGACGAACTTGCCCTCGCCGTCCACCTTGCCCGGGTCCTTGGCGCTGCAGAACTGCGCCAGCCCGTCCATGTCCTTGGGCAGCTCGGCGTAGCGGCCCAGCTGCGCCCAGAACACCTCCATCGACGCGCGCGCGTCCGGCTCGGCGCGGTGGGCGTCCGGCAGCGGCTTGCCGCAGTAGAACTGGTAGGCCGCGGCCAGCGTGCGCCGCTCCATCTTGTGATAGATGACCTGGGCGTCGAGCAGCCGGCGGCCGTCGAGCTTGAGCTCGTAGCCGGCGCGCTTGAGCTCGGCCTGCAGCATCGGCACGTCGAACTTCGCGACGTTGAAGCCGCCCAGATCGGCGTCGCCGATGAACTCGAGCACGCGCGGCGCGAGCTCGCGGAAAGAGGGCGCCGCGGCCACCATGTCGTCGGTGATGTGGTGGACGGCCGACGCCTCCCGCGGGATCGGCACGCCCGGGTTGACGAGCGATGAATACGCCGCCTCCGAGCCGTCCGGCGAGCGCTTCACCATCGCGATGTCGACGATGCGGTCGTTGTCGGTAGAGATGCCGGTGGCCTCCAGATCGAAGAAGACGAGCGGCCGGTCGAGGGGGATCACTGTTTAGGGGCTCCTGTGCTGTCTACGCAGTCGAAAACGATGTGGTGATACGGGGCCACTTCGAAGTGGTTCACGCCCTTGGAGAGCTCGACCATGTCGTCGCTCGAGTACGTCGCCTCGACGTCCTCGTGCGTGAACTCGTCGACGACCTTCACCTTGAGCTCCTTGCCGCAAAGGCGGCGCATGCGCCGGTGCGCCTCGCCGCGGCGCAGGGCGATGACCCAGCCCCAGCCGTCGGTGGAAAAACGGACCTCCCCGCCTCCGGTCTGGATGAAGCCCACTTCCTTGACGGGGCCCTTACGGGGCGGGGTCTTGGTCACCATCTCCGCCACGCAGGAGCTCAGCGACAGGCAAGCCGCCACAACGACGACGAGGCGCAGCACGCCTCAATTATATCTAGTACCAGGTCGACGTGTCGCGGATGACCTTCGCCTTGCCGTTCCAGAGCTCCAACTCGCGCGGGGCGAGCCACTTCTTGTGGACCAGCACGTCGAAGACGTTCTCCCGCCACCACTCGACGTAGAGGTGAAAGACCCCTTCCATGCCGTACTCGTCGCTCCAAGAGTTCTCGTTCTTGAGCTTGACGATCGGCCCGTTGGGGTCGGGCTGGTCGTAGCCGCCGATCATCATCTCGTGGTTGGCGCCCACGCGGCTGGTGTAGGCCTTCTCCTTGCGGGACAGCTTGGGAGAACGCTCGTCGCTGGGCGTCTGGTAAACGCCCTCCCGGTCGAAGAGCTTGGGATGCATGATCCCCGTCTTGAGGTCGACGTCCTTGCTGATGTCGGCGGCGAAAGGGACGGGCTGGCCGCCGTCGATCGCGGCCTTGGTGATCTCCAGCATCCGATCGGGCGTCGTGTTCAAAAAGCGCAGGTCGAACTTGTTCGCCCCGGGCTCGGCAGCCCCGATCGCCGTCTTCGGGATCACGTACACCGTCCCCGTTTTCTTGCCCGGATAGGCGCCCACGTGGACCCAGTCGCCGGCGTCGAAGCCGACGAAGTCCTTGGCATAAGACTGCGGCGTGTAGGTCGTGATCTTGGTGGGCGTGACGCGCTTGCGGCCGTCCTTTTTGGGCTTCTCCGTCTGGCGATACTCGAACGTCTGCGGCGGGGCGCCCAAGTGCGTGACGAGGATGCGCCAGATGCGCTCCATGCCCTTGGACTTGATCTGCTCCGACAGGTTCTCGGCGCGGCGGGCCTTGTAGTCCTTGGCGTTGCGCAGCAGCTCCATGCCGGTGGCCGCCAAGCTGTCGTCGAGCTCGCTCAGCAGGGTCGCCGTGTTCCCGGAGCTGATCGTCTCGCCCATGGCGCTCTTCGGCACGAGTCCGTACTTGTTCACGAGGAAAAGGAACCACTCGGTCCAGCCGCCGTCGCCGATGTCGGGCGTCACGGCCATGCGGCGATCCGCCGCGGAGAACTTCTCGTGCTTGCTCCGCCGGCGGTAGAGCTTGTCGGCCATGCTCTCGATCTTCGAGTTGGACTTCTCGAGCATGTTGAAGAAGTGGAGATGGTTCTGGGAGAACTCGAAGTCCTCGGGCACCTTGTTGTCGGCGATCAGCATCGAGCGGATCATGTTGAGCGCCCCGAAGATCCAGCAGCGGCCCGACTGCTTTTGGTCCGTGATCGTGCCCATCGGGATCTCGACGGTGTACTTGTCGCTGTGCTTCTGCAGGATCTCCCGGTTGAGCGCCACGTTGCGAAAGCCGAGGCGCTGCACGGCGTCGCGCAGCCGGGCCGTCGCCGGCTCGACGTTGCGCCCGTCGCCGATCATCGCGTCCACCCACTCCGCGGGGACGCCCCGGCGGTCCTTCTTGTTCGGCGAATCGTAGAATGAGCCCAGCGCCGCCGCCCCGCCCTCGACGCCGCCGCCCTTGGGCGCCGCGCTGGCCGCCGCCGGAGCGATGGCCGCCGCGGCCGCCTGGACCGTCTGCTCGATACGCGCCTCGGGCGAAGCCTCAGCCGCGGGCGCCGCCACGGAGCCTGGCAGCCCCGGGATCTCCACCGCGGGAGCGCCGGGGGCGATGGGTCCGGCCGCCGACGCCGCGGGTCCGACGACGGACGGGCCGCGCACGGTGGCCGCCTGGGCCGGGAGGATGGTCAGCAAAACGGAGAAAAGGGCCGGGTTCATGCGGATACGGTAGCAGCGGCGCCCTTCCGGCGCGAGGAGCCAAAGACCCATCGAGCCGGACCAATCGGCCCGGGGGCGGGCCCCCACGTGCCCACTGGGTCCTATGCATTACGCCTATCAGCCGAGCGATAAAACAGGGAATTTGGCGTTAGTGATAGGCGGAACGCATCGGACCATGGCGGGACGTCGACCGGCCGCCGCGGAACCCGCCGCTCTAGCGGCCGCGCTCTCGCAGCGGGAGATCAGGGATACGAATGACGCCCGCGAAAAGTTCCCTGCCGGGCGCTAGCGCAGCAGCCGCTCGGCGCAGCGCTTGCCGTCCATGATGGCTTCTTCCATGAACGAGTACTTCCAGGCGCCGTAGCGGCCGATGGACTCGACATCCTGGGCGTTCAGATGCGCCATGATGCGCGTGACCGCGGGCGTGCGCGCGAAATCGTAGACGACGTAGCCGCAGCGGATCGGGATCCAGGCCTTGGTCAGGATCTTGTCGCCGCCGCGCAGGATGCCGCAGGAGCGCAGGCCGGCCAGCATCTGGCGCTCCAGCGCGGCCAAATCCACGCGCGTGCCGGCCGGCCGGGCGGCCTCCAAGTACAGCGCGCCGGCGCCGGGCGGAGCCACCTCGCGCGAGAAGTTGTGCGAGAAGCCGACGCGGTAGAAGACGTACTTGTCCTCGGGGAAGTAGACCCAGTGCTTGTCGGAGACGTCGCGCGAGACGCCGAGGTTGAGGTTGTAGACGGTGTTGTAGCGCAGCTTGCGCCGCGCCGCCCGCACGGCGGCGGGCAGCGGCGAGGAAGCGTCCAGCAGGTCGACCAGCGGCATCGTGTTGACCAGCCGCCGGTACGAGACCTCGCCGAGCCCGTCGACGACGGCCACCCGCTCGCGCAGGTCGACGGAGCGGACGGCGCAGCCCGTTCGCACGCGCTCGGCCGGCAGGCGCGCGGCCAAGGCGTCGGGCAGCGCCTGGATGCCGCCGCGGACCGGGTAGCGGAACTCCGCGTTGTAGCCGAAGAACTTCTTCTGATCGCTGAGCGCGCCGTAGAGCACCTCGGCCGCCGACGGCCGCGGCACGAAGCGGCCCTGCCATTCCGTCGTCAGGCGGGACAGAGGGAGGCGCCAGAGCTTCTCGTTGTACGGGAACATGAAGTGCCGGCTGATGCCCTCGCCGAACTGCTTGAGGCACCAGTCCTTGAACGAAGGCTTGGGGCCGAGCGGCTTGCCGGGGCGGTGGACGGTCTTCAGGAAGCCGGCGACGCAGTCCTCGACGACCCGGTCGGGCAGGCCGTAGGTGTTCGCCTGGAACGGGTAGCGCGTGTAGACGCCCTTCGAGTAGATCCAGGCGCCGCGCCGGCGCTCGGCGACGTTGCCGCGCAACAGGTCGAGGATCAGCTTCTTGCCGTAGTCGTCGTGCAGGTGGAGCAGGTGGCCGGTATGGTCGAACGTGAAGCCGTCCTTCTCCACGCTGCCGGCCGTGCCGCCGACGCGCGCGTTCTTCTCGACGAGCAGCCACTCCGCTTGGCCGAGGTGATAGGCGGTCGACAAACCGGCCAGGCCGCCGCCGAGGATCAGGACGTCGGTCTTAATCATGCATGATGATCTCGGCCAGCGCGCGCGAGAGGAGGAGGATCGCCGCGGCGGCGATGGCGTAGATCACGACCGCCAGGCCGGCGGTCAGTTGGGTGACGAGGAACGCCGCAAAGCCCAGGCAAGCGGACGCGGCCGCCGCCATCCAGACGATCTGGACGCGCGAGTAGCCCACCTTCTCCAGGCGCAGCGCGAAGTGGTCCTTCGAGCCCATGAACGGCGACTGCCCCTTGCGCAGGCGCAGGTACATGACGAAGAAGGTGTCGTACATCGGCACGAGCAGAATCAGCAGCGGGCTGAACACGCCGATGTTGTTGACCTCGGAGTACTTGGTGCCCATGGCGATGCCGGAGAGCAGAAAGCCCAGCAGCATGCTGCCGCTGTCGCCCATGAAGATCTTGCGCTTGCTCGAGAAATTCCACGGCAGAAAGCCCAGGGCCGCGCCGGCCAGCGCGGAAGAGGCGATGTTGACGTAGCGCTCCTCGGACGGCAGCGAGATGAACAGGAAAGCGACCGCCGCGATCGCCGCCTGGCTGGCGGAGAGCCCGTCCATGATGTCGATGATGTTGTAGGCGTTGGTGATGCCGACCACCCACAGCAGCGTCAGCCCGATCGACACGTAGTCCGGCTTGAGGAAGCGGATGCGGATGCCGAACAGGATGAGCAGGCAGGCGGCGATGGCCTGGATGAGGAACTTCATCTTGAAGCCGACGCCGGCGGGCTTCGACATGTCGTCGATGACGCCGAGGGCGAAGACGAGCGTGCCGCCGAAGAGCAGGGCGCGCAGCGCGTACAGCGTGCCGGTCGGGTACTGCGTCCACAGGCGCATGCCGACGAGAGCCGCGACGAAGCCCAAGTAGATCGCCACCCCTCCCAGCGCTGGCGTGGCCACGGTGTGCGTCTTGATCTTGGACGACGGCGTATCGAACCAGCCGAACCGGACGGCGGCGGCGCGCACGAGCGGCGTCGTCAGGAAGGTGACGCCGGCGGCGACGCCGACCGAGGCGAGATAGACGCCGTAAGATCCCATCAATAGACCACGCAGGCGGGCGCCCGGAACAACGGCGGCAGGCCCTGCCAGTTCGCCGCGGCGCGCGGCGTCAGCCGTCCGACGGAGTCTCCGAGCCGCGCCAGCTCCCGCGGCACCAGGATCGCGCGCGCGTAGCCGGCGGCCTCGATGCGGCGCCCGAGATCGGCGGGCGTCGCCGCCTCGTCCGCCCAAGCCAAAAAGGCGTTGGGCGCTTGCACGGAGGTCGCCGTGTGGTCGCGATCCACGTAGTAGGAGCGCTGCTCGCCCACGATCAAAATCTTATCAGTTTTTCCGGAATGCTCCGCCACGAAGCGGGCGCAGGGGTAGTAGTCGAGCCGCGCGGCGAGGAACTGGTCCCTGGTCTGCGCGCCCAAGACGACGGGCGCGGCGCCGTAGACGCCGAACTCGACGAAGAAAAAGAGCAGCAGGTGGCAGGCCGCGAGAAGGCCGACTCCCGCGATCAGGACGGCGCGCCCGGCCTCGCTCAGGCGCTCGTGCAGCGCGTAGAGGCCGTTGCCGGCGAGCAGCGCCAGCGCGGGCGCGAGGACGAGCAAAAATCGCAGGACCACGCCCGTGGCCGCCCAGCAGGCGACGTAGGCCAGGCAGAAGAGCGCCAGCGCGCGCAGCATGGTGTTGCGCCGGCAGAACCAGAGCGCGACGGGCAGCGACCAGAACGTCAGGTCCCAGCCGAGCGTGCCCAGCACGTCCATGCCGCCGCCGAAGCGCGGGTCGTTGGTCAGCATCAGCGCCGGCAGCTTCCAGAGCTCATGGAGCGAGCGGTACTCCGTCAGCGCGCCGAAATAGCCCTGCGCCACCGTCTGGTTCCACCCCGCGCCGGCCGCGAACCAACGGTTGAAGAACGGGAAGACGGGATTGCCCGCCATCACGGCGTTCTTCACCAGCCACGGCGAGAACACCAGGGTCGTCACCCCGACGAACAGCGCGACGTCGGCCCAGCGGCGCCGGCCGATCAGCCAGAGGCCGAGCAGCACGGCCGCGATGCCCGCGTAATACTTGGTGCCGAGCGCCAAGCCGAGGAAGATCGCCGAGAGCGCCAGCCAGCCGCGGCTCTCGAGCTGGCGCCAGCGCAGGAACGTGAGCAGCGACGCCGTCAGCCACAGCGTCACGAAGGTCTCCACGTAGGCGATGCTGGAGAGCAGCATGAACGCCGTCTGCGAGGCCAGGATCAGGCAGCCGAGCAGCACGGCCGACAGGGGCGCCTCCCTCTTGCCGAACTCGAAGAGCCACCCCACCGCCAGCGCGCCCGCCAGCCACGAGAACATCTGCGCGAGAAGGTCGTTCTTCAGCAGCAGGGCGATCGTGAACAGCATCTCGCCGTTCTGCGGGAAGTGGCCGTAGACGATCGTCGGCACGGTCACGAAGCGGTGCGCGCGGATGTAGGCCGCCGGCAGCGGCAGGTGGTAGACGAGCGCGTCGTATTGATGAGGCGGCGCGAAGGTCATCCAGAGACTCAGGGCGAGCAGCGTCAGCAGCGCCGCCGTGGCCAGGGGCCGCTCGCGCAGCAGGTTGCGGTTGGCGCCGAGCGAGACGATGACCTGGCGCATCTCGGTGGCGCCGACCACCCACAAGGCGGCCAGCGCCGTCATCAGCCACGTGACGTAGAGGCCGCCGGACGCGCACAGGGCGAACGCGAGCAGGCTCAGCAGCCCCAGGCCGAGCGTCGCGCCGATCAGCGTCTTCTGCGACTCGCTGATGTCGGCGACGCCGAGCGCGCGCAGGACGACGCGGCCGGCGCCCGTGGCCAGCAGCAGCATGAAGCCGAGCTGCAGCAAGCCGAGCAGGGGCTGCTGCCAGGGGTTTCCGAAGTAGCCGCCGAAGATGAAGAGCGCGTAGACGAGCGTCGCCCCGGCGAGCACCGCGGGCGCGCGGGTCATTTTTTCGGCGTGAGCAGGTCGAATTTGGCGAGGCCGAGCTGATGAAGCAGGTACTGGCCCAGGCAGACGAGCGCCGACAGGCCGTACACGCAGCTGCGCCGGAAGTTGATCGACGACGCCTCGGGGAAATAGCGCACCGGCACGGGCACGTCGCCGATGCGGATCTTCATCGACGCCGCCTGGATCAGGAACTGCTGGTCGAACACGAAATCGTCGCTGTTGAGCTGCCAGGGCACGGTCTCGAGCGTCTTGCGCGAGTAAGCGCGCAGCCCGGAGTGCCACTCGCCGAGGTTTTGCCCCGTGACCGAGTTCTCGAGGATCGTCAACGCCCGGTTGAAGAAGTACTTGTAGACGGGCATGCCGCCCTGCAGCGCTTCCCAGCGCGTGCGGATGCGGTTGCCGCAGACGAAGTCGCAGATGTCGTGCTTGATGAGGTCGGCCATGATCGGCGCCACCCGCGCGTCGTACTGATAGTCCGGGTGGATCATGATGACGACGTCCGCCCCGCGCTTGAGCGCCTCGGTGTAGCAGGTCTTCTGGTTGCCGCCGTAGCCCTTGTTGCGCTCGTGGACGACGACGGTGAGGCCGAGCTTGCGCGCCAGCGCCACCGTGCCGTCCTTGGAGCGGTCGTCGACGAGGATGATCTCGTCCACCGAGCCTTTCGGGATGTCCGCGACCGTCTTTTCGAGCGTCTTCTCGGCGTTATACGCCGGCAACACGGCGATGACCTTCATCGGAGGGTGAGTATACAAAAAGGGCGTCGGCGCGCGGTCCTAGGCGGGGGGGGCCGGAGGACCCTCGTCACCCGGCCGCCGCCGCCCTATCGTAGCGGCATGAGGCGCTCAGCCCTTGGGGCCGCCCTGGTCGCGCTCGCCCTCTCCTCGCTCGCCGCCGCCGGCGAGACGAGCTTGTCGCCGCCGCGGCTGCCGGAGACCGCCCTCCCCATCGCCCCCGTTGAGGCCGCCGCGGCGTCGCCCCTGTCGGCCGCCTTCGCCGTCCCGGCGACGCTCGCGCCGGCCGCGACGCCTGATGCGGCCTCGGCGGCGGCGCAGGCCGGCCCCGCCGACGGGACGTCGGCTCCCGCCGCGGCGAGCGTCCTCTTCGACAACTCGCGCTCTCTCGAGGAGCTGGTCGAGCCGATCCAGGCGCCGGCCAGCTTCCATCCCGACGCCATCTGGCCGTACGGCCTGCGTCCGGGCGACACGGTCTTCGTCGCCCCCGGGGCCTTCGACGCGAAGCTCAGGCGCCGCTTAGGCCTCGATCGCCCGCTCGAGATGAAGGTGGCGGCCGTCCGGCGCTCCAACAAGAAGAGGGTGTGGCGCGCGGACCAAGACGTGATCTATCTCGACAGCAAGCGGACCGGCCGCGTCGGCCTGTCAGCATTCACGCTGATCGGCGACGTGTACTCGCGCGGAGATTTCGCCGAGCGCTCGCCGTACCGCCACCGCCAGCTCGTGCAGATCGGCTACTCGTTCCAGACCTCGATGACGCTCAAGACGCCGCGGGGCGTCGCCGTGAGCTTCGAAGGCAACACGGTGCCTTACATCGGGTCCTTCTCGGGCGTCGCCAACGACGACAACTATCTGGTGACGGTGAGACCGCCCGGGCGCTTGCACGTCACCGTGCTCGTCCCCAAGCGTCAGGTGGCGCCGCTGACGTTCGCGGCGAGAAAGGCGGCCCAGGAGGCCTTCCTGCCCGTGCTTTCGCAGAGGCTCTCCTTCGAGCCAGGCGAGCGCGTCCGCTACAGGGACGAGGACGGCCTCATGCGCGAGGGGACCTATCCTCCGGCCGGCGCGCGGATCGGCAACATCTTCAAGCGCGCCGGCCCGGAAGCGGCCTTAACCCCCTTCTTCCACGTCCCGTGGAAGGGCGCGCCTCTCGGCAAGCCGTCCGGCTTTCTCGCCCAGTTCTTGGACGGCGGCGCCCTGATCACCTCGCGCGCCGACTTCGCGCAGCTGCCGTCGCAGCGCAAGCTCCTGACGCTCGTGCGCTACGCCAAGCGCCATCTTCCGTGGACGGCCGCCGCCAAGAGCGCCGAGCTGGCGGGCCTCGACGACTTCGACAAGATCCTCGGCGCGGGGGTGGGCGTCTGCCGCCACAACGCGCTGCTGCTCGCCGCCCTGCTCACCGAGGCCGGCTTCCGCGCGCGGGTCGCGGTCGCGGCGAACGGGAAGGACGGCCACGCCTGGGTCGAAGCGGACATGCCCGAGCGGGGCGGACGCACGCGGACTTACCTGCTCGACGCCAGCGTCAGAGACACGGATTTCGTCATGCCTCTCGGGGAGGTGCTCGCCGAGGCCGCGCGCCCGGGCGAGACGACGAGGCAAGCCTGGCTGCGCCGCTGGTACATCCGGCCCGACCGCGAGTACGTTAGCGTCAGCGCAGCAGAGCCGCCGTCCGCTCCTGCAGCGCGCGCTCGCCGGCCAGCCGGCGGGTGAGCGCGGCGCGGCGCCGCCAGCTCTCGGCCAGCGGCTTCCAGCCCAGCTCGTCGTAGACCTGAGCCACCGCGTCCTGGTAGGCGTCGGCCCAAGGAGCGACGCGGCAGAGGCCTTGCAGCGTGCGCAGCGCCAGGTCCCAGCGCTTCTCCGCCGCCTGGCGCCGCCACTGGCGCAGCAACGCCTGCGCCTGGGGCTCCACTCCTTGCGATCCTGCGGCTAAGGCGGCCGCGCCGCGCAGGGACTTGAGCCAGGCCTCGGACGGCGGCTTGCCCGAAAGGCCGACGTATGCCAGGGCGTACCAGTAGGCTTGGCGCGCCCGGCCGAGGTGCGCCTCCGCGTCCGCCAGGCCGAAATAGATCTGGGCCTGCGCCGCG
>Ga0265338_10011125_pt1 | contig 10431 bp, 10 predicted proteins | sample 42126metaG_FD_193579 | JGI IMG/M metagenome (GOLD analysis project Ga0265338, IMG submission 193579) | Rhizosphere microbial communities from Carex aquatilis grown in University of Washington, Seatle, WA, United States - 4-21-26 metaG | ecosystem: Host-associated > Plants > Roots > Rhizosphere... | reverse complement strand
AAAATAATAGCTAAAACCTTCCTCGGCCGGAAGGTACATGACGTGGTTGTTGTCGATGAGGGGTTTGAATTCGGTGAGCCAGAGCGAGCCATTGGGGTCGCCGTAAATTTCATGGTTGCCGCGCACGGGATAGACCGGCAACCCGGGCAGTCCGGCGCCCGCGAGCTTTTTCCAGGTTTCGAATTGTTCTGGCAAGGAGGCCTTCACAGCGGCGTTGGTGCCCAGCACCAGATCGCCGCTATAGAGGAGAAAGCGCGGATGCGAGGCATCCTGTTGGACGGCCTGCAGGAGGTTGGTGAAAACATGTGTGTTGATGCCGGTCTGGTCAATGTCTCCCGGGTCAGCGTGCGGATTGGTGCGGCCATCGCCGGCCACGATGAACGACCATTTTTCCGCGCGCGCAGACAGGGCCATGATACATAGCAAGGCGCAGGCCGCTGGGCGGGTTGCACCGACCGGGCAAAATTGTCCGTGGAATTTTTTCGTTTTCATGGTTGTCGGGGAATTCGTTAGTGGTCACCAACTCCTGGTTTTGATTTATTAAACATGCCCCGGGCCGTGCCGTCAACCTGGCCGATGCGCCGGTAGTGCGCTAATTTGAATTGTCGGAATCGTTGCACCCTTGTACTTTGGCCCCGGGGGTGTTCGGAGTTGAACCGAATGCAGGTTGGATATAGATCCGCCAGCACCGACCTGGCACCAGTGACCGCCGTTCGGGCTTCAATCATGTCTGACAGGCAGAAACGGAAATCAATATGAAATTTAAAGTTATATTTACGATATTCGTTTCGCTTCTGATTTTGGTGGTAATTCTAATCGGGTTGGCTTTCGCGCTTGGATATGTACGCATTGCAAATGTCGTAACGGGAGGCCAATGATTTCAAATTAGGGCACTACCGGCGGCTTTTGCGGCATTGAAAAGCCTTGCCAATTCCGGGTTGATATGGGAAAAGGCGGAAGTTGTACCCACACAATAGTCGGCGAAAAGGTATGCTATGAATACAACGAACAAGCACGGCGGTCTCACCCTTTCCGGATCATGAGCAAACGCTCCCAAGCTGTCCACACCCCGCCTGCTCCCAGCCACGCGGACAAATTGTTTGCCCCACTTGAAGCGCGGCGAGCCCTGGGGCGCAGCCGGCGGGACACCGTGAAGCGCACCAGCCAGGCGGACTGGAAGCCGTCCCATGGCCGCCCGAACCCGGTCGCGGAATTGCTGTCGGCAAACAAAGACCGGCACCAGGAATTGCTGCCCATCAAATGGGGCCGGATGGATGCGTCTCCGTTCGGTTTCTTCCGCGGCGCGGCGCCGCTTATGGCCATGGACCTGGGCATGTTGCCGGCAACCGGATTGGAAGTTCAGATGTGCGGCGACGCGCACATTCTTAATTTGGGCGCCTATGCTTCGCCCGATGGCCATCTGGTTTTTGACATCAACGATTTCGACGAAACCCTGCGCGGCCCGTGGGAATGGGATGTGAAACGCCTGGCCACCAGTTTGGTGCTGGCGGGGCGTGGATCTGGCGAGAGCAAGAGCGGCGGGATGGACGCGGTGCGCGCGTTTGTGGAATCGTATCGCGCAGCGCTGAAGGTTTTTTCGGAGATGAAGGTGGTTGACCTGGCCCGGTGGGAGATTCGGCCCCGCACCGGGAATGATTCGGTCCGGACCGTATTCGAGAAAGCCGAGCGGACGGATGCGGGTGTGTTGCTCAAGAAATTGACCGTGCCGGATAAGAGCAAAATGCCCCGGTTCCATGACCTGGAACCAGTCCTCAGTCATGTGCCGGAAGCCACCGCCAAGGCCGTGTTGGCGTCGCTCAAAATGTACCGCGATGGGCTGGGCGTTGACTACCGGCATTTCCTGGACGCCTACCGGCCGGTGGATGTGGCCTTCAAGCTGGTCGGCACCGGCAGCGTGGGCACACTTGATTATGTGGTGCTGATGTTGGGTAACGGACCCGACGATGCCCTGTTCCTCCAGATCAAAGAGGAAGTGCCGTCTTGCTATGCGCCCTATTTGCCCGCCCACCGGGCCGTGACGCATGAAGGCCAGCGCGTGGCCAATGGCCAACGCCGCATTCAAACCGTGAGCGATCCATTTCTGGGCTGGACGACTGTGAACGGGGAGGATTACCTGGTCCGCCAGCTTTCCGATCACAAAGCTTCCGTGGATGTCACCAAATTGGAGGGCAGAATTTTGACCGAATACGGTGTCCTCTGCGGCGAGCTGCTGGCCAAGGCCCATGCCCGCACGGGCGACGCGGCGGCGATCAGCGGATATTGCGGGGACTCGACCAGATTGGACCGCGCGATTGCGAAGTTTGCCGTAGCGTACGCCGACCAAACTGAGCGAGACTATTCTGCCCTGCGCCAAGCCATAAAAGTGGGCAAGCTCAAGACCCACAATTTGGGTGCATAAACGTGCGCTTTGCACGCCGGCCAGCGCCGGCTGCGCATCTTGCATGGTTAGGGGTTGTCGTTGCCCTTTATTGTCTGCTGGTCTGATGCGGCACACCCTCTGCTTAAACTCACTTGAACCCCTGACGCAATCGGGGCAAAAAAAATTATATGAGAGGTGCAATTCTGCAAAAGTTTGGCCTGATGCCGCTGGCCTCGGTCTTGGCTGGCTCGCTGATTCTGTTCAGCGGTTGCGCGTCGCCGGACGAATCTTCCTACAACAGCGAATATCGAGAAAATCTGGCCACCGATCCGAAATACTATATCAAGGATGAAACTGACACGCATTTCCGGATCGTCGTACATCAGGGATCGCCATCGACGCTCGGCGACCGGGTTTCGGATTCGAAACAGGCGGCGACCGATGTGGCCAAATCTGAATGCTTGCGCCTGGGCTGGGGCAAGTGGCATCTGGACTACGTTCAGGAACGCGATCAGGGCTGGATGCACATCGTCGTGGCCGAGGTCACGCGCGAAGTTTACCAGCCAACCTCCCCGTAGCTCTGACTGGCAGCCGGCAAAGCGTAGCTAGTTCATTCCCCAAAATAGACCATGCACTGTGGCTCCGATTCGGATTTCGGATTTCCCCCGCCAATCTATCCAAGCAATCGCTGGCTCATGAGACTAAGCCATTTAAATCTCAGCCGAGCCATCAGTGGCCCGCGGGAACGCACATTTTCGGCTTCATGGTGCTGGAGCCGAACCTTGAGGATTTCCGCCCGCCCCAGGTAGCCAATCACGCGGCTGCGCGATTCCGGCGCGACCACCGGGAGACGGCCAATATTACAACGGATCATCTTGGCAACGGCGTCATGCAGGGGTTCGTTGGGAAAGGCCACAACCACATCTTTTTGTCCCGCCTCAAGCACCGTGAGTTTGCAATCCGGGTGCTTACGCAAGGCGCGCAGGGCATCGCCTTGGGTGATGATGCCGGCCAGTTGTTGCCAGTTATCCAGGATCACCGCCGCATGGCGTGCATTGATGGCTGGTGCCTCGTTGAGAAAACGTTCCGACCACTGTTGCACGGTCATGGTTGACGGGATGACCGGTGCATTTGTAGCCATGACATCGCCCACCCGCATCAACTCAAATAAATCGACCGTGTACTCGCGAGCGATATGTTGTCCCCGGCGCGCCAGTTTCTCCGTGAGGATCGACCGGCGCAGCAACAACACCGTGACACCCAGCGCGGTCACTGAGGCCGCGAGCAACACGGGCAGGGCATTCAAATCATGCGTCAGTTCCAGGACAAAAATCATCCCAGTAAACGGTGCGCGCATGGTGCCGCCCATCATTGCCGCCATGCCGGCCATGGCCCACAAGCCGGGATCACCTGCCGGCAGCCATTGGCCCAGGATTGCCCCGATCGCCCCGCCTATGATCAGCAACGGTGCCAATACACCGCCTGAAGTGCCCGATCCGAGCGCCACCGACCAGACCAGTCCCTTCAGCAGCAGCAGGCTGATCAAGCCCGCACCGACCAGTTCGCCGAGCATCAAACGGTGGATGGTTCCATAGCCCACGCCCAAGACTTCCGGATTGATGAATCCGCCCACGCCCACGACGGTCGCGCCAATGGCCGGCCACCACATCCAATGGCACGGCAGCCGTTGAAACGAATCTTCCAGTTTGTACACCAGAGTAGTCAGCAAGCAGGAGCCCAGCCCGACGATTACCCCGCCCAAAATGGCAATGAAGATTTCCTCCGCAGTCATCAATGCATGAGCCGGAACTGGAAAGAGCGGCCCCGTGCCGAGGAGCGGCACGCGCATCAGGGAGGCGGTTACCGCCGCGACCGCCGCGGGGATCAAGCTCCGGGGTTTCCATTCAAAGAGCAACAATTCAACCGCCAGCAGCACCGCCGCCACGGGCGTGGCGAAGACCGCCGTCATGCCGCCGGCTGCGCCCGCAACCAGCAGGGTCTTGCGTTCTGCCGAAGAAAGGTGGAACAACTGGGCAAACAGTGAACCAAACGCCCCGCCCGTCATGATGATGGGCCCTTCCGCGCCAAATGGGCCGCCCGTGCCGATTGAGATGGCTGAGGACAGCGGTTTCAAGATGGCCACCTTGGGGTTGATCAGGCTTTTTCCCAGCAGGATGGCTTCCAAAGCCTCGGGGATGCCGTGCCCGCGAATTTTCTCCGAACCATAACGCGCCATCAACCCGATGATCAGTGCCCCCGCTATCGGCATCAGAATGATCCATCCGCCGAGATGGGATTCCTGGGGCGTCGCCGCCGCCGATGAAATCCGCTCAGAAAGACCAGGTTGGTGATGACGGCAATCAGCCACAGCAGGGCTTTAGCCACCAAGGCAGCAATGACGCCAATCGGTACTGCCAGTGCGGCCAGCCAGAGCACCCGGCGGTTGGTGCGAAAATCGGATAGCCCGTCCCTTGATGTACTCGAGAACATCGGCCGAAACTATATCGTAATGCGATATAATACAAGTGGATTTGCCTGCCGTTTCCGGTATGCTGTCCCGGTAAATACTGCCCTCGTGAACGATAAAATAACCAAGAGCCATTATCAGGCCCTGGCGGAATTCCGCTACGCCTTGCGGAAATTTCTCCATTTCAGCGAGACGGCTGCCATGGCCTTGGGGCTTACACCGCAGCAACACCAGGCATTGCTGGCCATCAAGGGCTTTCCCGGCCGGCAGCCCGTTACCGTGGGCGAACTGGCCGAGCGACTTCAAGTAAAGCATCACAGCGCCGTCGGCTTGGTGGACCGATTGGTGGCCGACCGGCATTTGCGAAGGGTGGCCAGCTCGGGAGATCGAAGGCAGGTGGGCTTGGACCTGACGCCCCGCGGCGAAGCCGTCCTGGAGCAACTTTCTTCCACCCATCGGGAACAGCTTCGCCGAATTGGTCCGCAACTGAGCCGGCTCTTGGAATCCCTGGACGGTGTCCCACCCGCCAATCCTCCACGTCCTTGACGCCAAATATTTGAAATCAATCGAGGTTGCCACCCGGCGCAGCGACGGTTAGATTTTCCGTTGCCGAAGCATGAACACGTTTCAAATCATATTTACGCCGACTAGCGCGGCCGAACTGGGGCGCATGCCTAAGGAGCTGCAACTCGAAATTCTGGGCGATTTCCGAGGCCTGCCCCAGCACGTCATCGCCAGCGAACTTGAAGACTTTGGCAAGCTTGAGCGGGATGGACATATTCTTCATCGGTTCCGGGTGGGTGATTACCGGGTCTATTTTGAACGTCACCAGCTCGGCGTGCTCGTGCACCGCATTATGAGCCGGCATACCCTCAAGGATTTCTTCTTCCGCTCTGGCATCAAGACCGGCGAGGACCAGGCATTGCAGGAAAATCCCAAGTTCTGGGAATTAATCGAGGCGGCAAAAACCTCCGGGAGTTGAGCTGGGCGTGGCTGTGTCGCGCAACGACTTCGGCGGAACCGGCTGCCGCTTTTTCAGCCTCATTTTGGCCGTTTTTGAACCCTAAACAGGGCTTTTCAACGTCGTTTAGACGCCAATCTCCCCCGAATCACCTATTTCATTGGAAAATTGTAATGTATATTGTATTGATCATGAGTCGTTTATGTTAATTTTATGTAAAATTTGAATTTTCTTTGAACATGTGCTAACTATTTGGCGTCTCATCATTGTAGGTGATTGGGATTGGGTTGAAAGAGCCTGACTTTTAGTGGTTTTTAGTCAGGCTCTTTTTCTCTTTGGTGAGATCCCTCCGCCAGTGGCGAAATGCCCCCCGCCTCAATTTTCTTCGTCAAACTGCGTCAATCTTTGCCGTTTCTGATGTGTAAATATTTGGCCATCAACGTTGTAGCGGGTGTAGCGGGCATGTTAAGCCCTGTGTTAAGCCTTTAGTTGTTGATAATCAACGGTGTAGCGGATGTTAAGCCTTTCCCGAGCAACATATACATCAACTCACACCCCGGGCGCATCTCAAGAGCAATGAATTCGTATTGTCGAGACGTTCAAAACCGCGCCGATCCCTTGGGAATTAAGGCATAGTCATTGATTAGTCATTAGGATTTAGGAATTAGTCATTGGCCCAATTCCCTACTTGCACGACGCTCGTTTGCCTTTAAAATCCCTGCCGCTCTTATGAACTACAAAATCTCCCACCGTGCCGCCTCATTGTCTCCATCCCTGACGCTGGCCATCGATGCCAAGGCCAAGGCGATGAAGGCTGCGGGCGAGGACGTCGTCGGCTTCGGCGCCGGCGAGCCGGACTTTGACACCCCGCAGCATATCAAGGACGCTGCCGCCAAGGCGCTGGCCGCCGGATTTACCAAGTATACGCCGAGCAGCGGCATTCCTGAACTGCGCGAGGCCATCGCCGCCAAGTTCAAAAATGACAACGGCCTCACCTACAAGCCGTCCCAATGCATTGTCTCCTGCGGCGGCAAGCATTCCTGTTACAACGTGATCATCGCCACCTGTGAACCGGGCGACGAAGTGATCATTCCCGCGCCATACTGGCTGAGCTATCCGGAAATGGTGAAGCTCGCGGGCGCCAAACCCGTGATTCTGGAGACCAGCGACAAGACGGAGTTCAAGGTCACGCCCGAACAATTGCGCCAGGCCATCACGCCCAACACGCGCCTGTTTGTGCTCAACTCCCCGAGCAATCCCACCGGCTCCGTTTATACGCCCGAGGAAGTGAAGGCGCTCGGCGACGTCTGCGTGGAGAAGAATGTCCTCATCATGAGCGACGAAATTTACGAGCACCTGCTCTATGACGGCGCCAAGGTCAAAAGCGTGGCCAGCTTCTCGCAGGCTCATTACGACCACACCATCATCGTTCACGGCCTGGCCAAGGCTTGGAGCATGACCGGCTGGCGCCTCGGTTTCCTCGCTGCCCCCGAACCCATCGCCAAGGCCATCGACGCCGTGCAAAGTCACAGCACCAGCAATCCTACGTCCTTTGCGCAAAAAGGCGGCGTGGCTGCCTTGACTGGCCCGCAGGATCACCTGCCCAAATGGCTGGCGGAATTCGACCAGCGCCGCCGTTTCGCGCACCAGAAACTGAACTCGATTCCCGGCATCTCCTGCGTAAATGCCAAGGGCGCGTTCTACCTGTTCCCGAACATTTCCAAGACCGGCCTGAAGTCCTCCGATTTCTGCGCCCGGCTGTTGGAAACCGAGAAGGTCGCCGCTGTTCCGGGCATTGCCTTCGGCGCGGATGATTACATCCGTCTCAGCTACGCCACCGGCATGGCGAATATCGAGAAGGGCCTCGACCGCCTCGACAAATTCTGCCGCGCGCTGGTGAAGTAAGAATTGCTTTCAAAAACAAAAGGCCGCGAGCAATCGCGGCCTTGTTTATTGCCGAGTCCATGGGGCAGTCCGCGTGACGCATCCGGGACATTCACGCTCCACGAAACAGGTTTGCCCAATCGCCGCGGTTTGGTACGCTGTTAAAAATGCGCAATTTCATTTTGCTCTTCTGTATTATATTGGGATGGCGGGCGACCGCGGCGGAACTGCAATTCAACTTTGGTGAGCTGGCGGCCGGTGGCTCGCTGACAAATTTTCATGCGGAACTCCTGGGCGGCGGCGCTCCGCCAAGCTGGAAGGTGTTGCCGGGGCTGGCGCCTTCGGCTTTCTCAACGTTGTCCGGCGGGGCACAAGCCTCCGGCGGTGGTAGCGTGCTGGCCCAAACCAGCCAGGATGCCACCGACGAACGCTTCCCCATGTACGTTTATGACGGTGAAAAATTTCGCGACCTTCGCGTGACGGCGCAGTTCAAAATTGTCAGCGGCGTGGCCGAGCAGATGGCCGGCATGGTGTTTCGCTTTCAAAACACCTCCAATTTTTACATCGTGCGCGTGAGCGCCCTCGGCAAGAACATCCGTTTTTACAAGGTGGTGGATGGCGCGCGGGCTGAGCCCATTGGGGTGGCCTGCGATGTCCTCCCGGGCACCTGGCATCAGTTGGGTATTCAATGTGAAGGCACGCATATTACGATCTGGCTTGATGGCCGGCCCGCCATGCCCACCCTGGTCGACACAACGTTTACCGAGGGGAAAATCGGGTTTTGGACCAAATCGGACGCCTTGACATACTACGCAAATGCCACGGTTGATTACACCCCGATCCTTCCGCCGGGCCAGTCGATCGTGGACCGAACCCTGGCCGCGCAACCGCGGATCTTGGGGTTGCAAATCTATACGCTCGGCACGAATGGTTCGACCAGCATCCTCGCCAGCAAATTTCCGGAAGAACGCGGCCAGCCGGGGACGGATGCGGAGTTATCCGCAATCAAGGATGGCCAGGTGTTCTTTTGCCGGGAACATGACGCCGTGCTGATCACGCTGCCGCTGCACGATCGTAATGGGGATTACATTGCTGCCGTGCGTTTGAAACTGGCCTCGTTCTTTGGCGAAACCCAGGACAATGCCGTGACCCGCGCCCACCTAATCATCAAGGTGATGGAGCAATTCTGCTCGTCCGCTGAGGATTTGCAGAAGTGAACGCCAGGGCCGGCCTCCCGGGGTCACGGATTGGTGAGAGCCGCCGGTGATGTGTCCGGCGCTTTGACCTGCGGCTGCTGGCCGTGGCGCACCGCGCCGCGGACCACCACATCGCCGCTGCCATTGACGGTCAGCGACGGATGCGATCCAAAATCGTCATAGAAATCGCGATTGACCACCGTGCCATCAGCGCTCAGGACCACGTAACTGTAAACGTGGGCGCCAGTTTTCCACAGCACGTGCAGCTGGCTGAAGCGGTCTATTTGTTCTTCGGGAGAACCAAACATGACCAGCGGACCCAGGGATGAAACCTTGTATATGCGCGAGCCATCGCTGTTGATCACCTCGGCGTAGAGGCGTAGTTGTTCGTGCAGATAATTCGCCTTCATCAGCACAAATTTCCGGGATTCCGGCGGCAGATTGGAGGCCACCATCACGCCAAAGTTCTGGGCCCACAATTCCACGCCCGAAATGACGTCAAACGTCAGGGGCGTGCTGTTTACGGTCAGCGACCAATCTTTCATGCGCATGGTGGCCGTGACCTTGTAACGGCCGGGCTTGCCCATTTGAAAATAGGGTTCCAGATCCACCCGCTTGGTGGCCATTTGGGATGACTCCAGGTCAAATGGATCCACCACCGGTACTTCGCTGTTCTTGATGACCACAAATCCGTCATCAGACTCCACGTTGAACGTGAGCCAGAGGGGATCGGTGCCCAGGTGGATTTGCTGACCGGACACATTGGTGATCTTCACCGCGAGGCGAATCGGCTCGTTGGGCAGAAATTGCTGCTGGTCCAAGGCCAGATCCACGCTGACCTGCGCGGAGATGCGGAAACAGGCCAGCAAGGCGAGTATCGAGACAAACAACGTTTTCATGTATGGAATAACAGGGTAGACCGTCGGGGATTGGTGGCAACTGGAAAACGAAACGGCTTACGGTGCGATCGTTACGGTAACGGGTTCAGAAGTCGCCGACCAGCCGTCGGGCCAGGTGCCCACGGCGGTGAGGACAAAAGTGCCCGCTGGGGCGTTGGTCCAGACGAAGACCGGGGAGTTGTATCCGGCGGGAACAATCACCATGGGTTGCGGCCGCGATGAATGCGGGTCGGGCCGGATTTCATCATGCCAGGCCGCTTCGCTTGAACCCAAAAGTCTGGCATTTGCAAAAAAGCCAAGCTCCACTGTCTTGCCGGGGTGTTCGGGAACGGGCTCGATGCGCGGAAAGATGGAAACAGTTGCCGGCGCATGCGGAGGATGATCCATGTGGGGCAGCCAGAGGCTTACGGGCGGCTGGTTGGTGGGCGCGTACGCGATGATCGCACCTGCAAGCTGCGCGCTGGCGCTCGCGATTGCAGCCACATAAAAGACCGCCACCATGTGAATTGTCTTCACATTTTATTAGACCACTCCGCAGTCAAGGCGTTCGAGGTTGGCGCGAAGACCAGCCTGTCCCGCCGTCAAACATCAATGCCGTAAGCCTTGATCTTGTTGTAAAGCGTCTGGCGGCCGATACCCAAACG
>Ga0265338_10011123_pt1 | contig 10431 bp, 11 predicted proteins | sample 42126metaG_FD_193579 | JGI IMG/M metagenome (GOLD analysis project Ga0265338, IMG submission 193579) | Rhizosphere microbial communities from Carex aquatilis grown in University of Washington, Seatle, WA, United States - 4-21-26 metaG | ecosystem: Host-associated > Plants > Roots > Rhizosphere... | reverse complement strand
AAGTACATTCCTGTTGCAGCAAAATACTGCCCGGTCCCGGAAAACGGGAGCCAACCACGCCAATTGCCAGGCCGCTCAACATGGCCCCTGGTACCAGCGCCTGGTCACGCTTTTCCGCTGCATTTTCGCGATGAAGCGGATTTTCGTCACCGGTCAGGGTGACAAATGCCAGGATCTCGCTGAAGGTAAAGCTATGGAACAGTTGCGCAGTATCGCCAACGTTCCACGCGCTATAACTGCTTTGAGAGGAAACGGTCATGTTAATGTCACTCCTCCATCGGCGAGAATGACCTGACCGCACACCCAATCCATCTTGCCCTCGACCAATGCTCCAATCGTCCTGGCAATATCTTCGGCTCGACCGAGGCGTCCGGCTGGAGTACGGGTAATAGCCTCCTCAGCCATGCCTTCCCACTGAGGGAAAGCACGCAATGCATCGGTGTCGATCAGACCACCAGAGACAGCGTTGACGATGATGCCCTGTGGTCTCAGTTCAAATGCCAGATAGCGCATCATCGCTTCCAGAGCTGCTTTCGACGGTCCGACGATGCCATAGTAAGGAACAACCCGTTGACTACCCAGGCTGGAGACCGCGATAATCTTTCCTCCCTGTTCACGCATCAAGGGCGCGGCCTCTCTGGCCAGCCAGAGTAAGGCGAAAACATTGACGCGGAATGCCAGTTCGAGCTGATTGGGACGAATGTGCAGGAGGTTTTTAAAGGTGCCAAGGGCAGCGTTATGCACAACGACCGCCAGAGGCGGATGGGCGCGAACCTCTGCAAACAACGTTTTTACTTCATCTGGCTCGCCTATATTGGCCGCAACCAGCCAGCCCTGGGCTCCCTGAGCCTGGACCAGGCGTAGCGTCTCTTCTGCTTCCTTCACGTTGCGCAGATAATTTAACACCAGATCATAGCCCTGTCGCGCCAGTTCAATCGCCGTAGCACGACCAATTCCGCGTGATGCACCTGTCACTAACGCCACTTGCCTGGCGCCTGGTGTCTCGCTCATTGAATACCTCCAGCCACGTTGATAATCTCTCCAGTAATGTAGGAAGCAGCGTCAGAGAGGAGAAACGTAACTAGCCCGGCAATCTCTTCTGGTTGACCAAAGCGTCTCATAGGAACTTGTGCTCTGGGGTCAACTGTCTGGCGCACTTCATCGCTGATTCTGGTGACAATATAGCCAGGAGAAACGGCATTCACTCGGATGCGCTTGGGAGCTAATTCCACAGCCAGGGCACGCGTGAATGCATCGACTCCTCCTTTTGAGGCTGCATAATTCACATGGCCTTTGCTGCCAATCGAAGCAGCAATCGAGGAAATATTCACAATCGAGCCACGTTCAACAAACAGGAGCGGCAGCAACGCTTTCGTAGTCACATAGACGCCTTTCAGATTGGTACGAAGAACGATATCCCAATCCTCTTCCGCCATTTCCAGCAACAAACAGTCGCGAATAATGCCAGCGTTGTTGATCAGAAAATGTAACTGACCAAACTCCTCAGCTATATAGTCTGTCAGGCGCTGCATATCCTGTGTGGAGGCAACGTCTCCCTGGACCGCATTTGCCTGGCCACCCTCCTGTTGAATTTGTCGGACTACCTCGTGCGCCTCACTTTCGCTCCGGTAGTAATTGACAATCACATGCGCCCCTTTGCGCGCGAGTTCCAGGCAGCATGCTTTCCCTATACCCCCGGAACCACCCGTTACAACGGCAACTTTTCCTTGAAATTCCATGAGCTTCTCCTTTTCCTTGTATCACCGATACATTTGCCAGCCTTTTTGCGCCCAGCCTCCGTCTACCAGCAAAGATCCATGCCCGGAGATTTGCAGTGCGTGGCGTGCAAAGAAGGCTACGACATTGGCTATTTCAGTTGCAGAGGCAACATGCCCGATGGGCACGACCTGAATATATGTATCAAAGACTGACCCGAGATGTTCGCGCAGCATGCCAGTATCGACCAGGCCCGGAAGGATCGAAATAAAACGGAGGTGTTGCCATGCTGGCTGAGATTGGAGCGCTTGAAAGAGGCTGGTCATCACCGCCTTGGTAACCACATAATGGGCCTGGGACTTGTTGCCAATCGATCCCAGGCGCGCGACCATAGAACTGATTGTGATAACGGCTCCATTTGAACGTAATACCGGAGAGAACTGGCGAAAGAGTGAAAGAACGCCGCCAACATTGATTGACCAGACCTCGTCCCATTCCTGTTCTTCCAGTTCGAGTAAGAGATGATACCCGGACCCCCAGACACCGGCGTTGCCTACAAGTACCGAGAGGACTGGCTCTTTTCCAAGTTGCGCGTAGTGCTGCGAAAATTGCTGGCGGGCCAGCACGACGGTCGCAGGGTTGCTATAATCAATATGCAACGCGTGAGCTACCCCACCATTGAGCATAATTTCCGCCACAACCTCCAGAGCCTGCTCCTGGTGTCTGTTATAGCCAACCCAGACCTCATGCGTTTTCCCGAGTTGCAAGGCGCAAGCGCGGCCAATGCCACTTCCAGCGCCGGAAATCAGCGCGATTTCCGGCGCAGAATGAAGCGTACACTCGTCTGTATGCACGGCTACGCGCCTTTCTGCCTATAGGCCAGAATACTCTCGGCTAAAGCATTACTAGAATTGAAAGACGGGATATCTTCGTTGATAAATCTGATTTCATAGGTTTTCTCCAGGCGCGCAATCACGTTGAGAAAAGCCAGGGAATCCACATGCAGGCTCTGGAAAAAATCCTGCTCATCATCCTGGATATGCAGTCCTAAATCCTTTAAAAAGCTCTCGTGAATGCTCTGGAGAACTGTTGTTTTTGTGACATTCATACGATAATCTCCCCTAAAACCTTTCTATCCCAGGGCTGGAGTGCCACTATAACGCTCAGGGCATAACTTGCCTGGGGTTCAAATCCGGCCTGGCAGAGATTGACAGGCAAAGCCAGATCAAATTCTTGCGCCAGCATAAGCGGTGCTCGCCCGGTTGTCAGAAACAGCGCTGCGATCTCTAGAGCTGCCTGCAAACCCTGTTTTGAGGAGATTGTGCATGAAGGCCCTTGAAGATTGAAGAGCATAGGAATGCAACTCTCCGCAACATGCGCGACAAGTGTCAGCGCAACCCGGCTGGGTGGTAAATCCGCCGTTGAAAGGAGCCTGCCATCGCGCTCATCGGTCAGCGTGGGAAATCTCCCATCCCAGCGTGTGCTCACAATACAGCCACATTGGCTCTGCAAGGACTGCTGAGCGTTTAACCCGGCCAGAGCTGCTGATGCGGCAGAGGTAATAAGCTGGATTTTCTGTTCGTTCCTGAGCAGACCTGGAAGCTGAAATGAGGCAGGCACCTCACTCTGGTACTCCTTCAGGTAGCGGTACGTATGCCGGGACGGGAGTGTGCCTGTCACTCCAACCCCGAGAAGAAAGAGCTTCATGAGAAACCTCGTTGCAAAACAGTGGTGCACATATGGCCACTCATAGAAACAGCATTGTTCAGAGCAAACACAAAGGTATGGGGTCGTGCATAAGGCACGATATCGATGCCATACTCAGGCGCCAGTTGGACTCCCAGAGTAGGAGGAAGAAGCTGGTGTTCCAATGCCAGGACAGTCACGATTGTTTCCAGCGTGCCCGAAGCTCCAATACTATGACCAATTTGCGCTTTGAGCGACGAAATCGGCGGCGGCTGGTCCGGGAAGATTTTCTGGAGCGCGAGCAGTTCAATTTCATCCAGAGCAGGACTGCCAGTGGCAGCAGCGTTGACGTAGCCAATCTTCTCTGGTGGCAGATTGGCGTGCTGTAGTGCCTGCGTCATAGCCTGACACAGAAAATGGCCATCCGCGGCGATTCTGGTGAGTCCGCTGGTATCAGCGGCAAGACCATAGCCCGGCAACGATGCCCAGATCTTTGCGCCTCGTTTTCGGGCCTGATCGGCTCGCTCTAACAGCAGCAAGCCCGCTCCATCTCCCAGTACGGTACCATCTCGATCTCTGGCAAATGGGCGGCATCCGCTGGGAGAGAGCAGACGTACACTATCAAGTTCAGCCAGAACTTCGGCATGCAATATATCCATGCCCCCCACCAGCGCCCAGTCCGCCAGCCCGGCGCCGACCCAATCCATACTCAGACTTATAGCGGTATTAGAACCTGTACAGGTGGTAATCACACCCAGACCCCGCTCCGCGCCTGAACGCACCTGCAGCCATTCCGCCCAAAAGTCCAGGCACCACTGCTGTGCTCCCTGCGCGGTTACCAGAGCATGCTCTTTGAGTGTTCGCTGATGCACATCTGCGTCAAAATGGTTGGAGAAAAAGACGATGCCACGCCCCAGTGTTGGCAACTGGTCCAACGCCAGATGAGCGCTCTGGCAGGTTTCCGCAAGCGTCTGCTCCATGATCCAGCGACAAAGATCACCAGCATAAGCGTGTTGCACCTCCTCCAGACATGCCTCTGGAATAGTTGCTCCCAGATGAGCCATGCCTGGTGCGACGGAGAAACGCTGAATAGAACTGATCGCACATTGATTGGTGCTGACAGCCTGCCAGAGTTTCTCTACGCCTACACCAAAGGGACTGACCACACCCATGCCAGTGATAACCACTGGTTGTCCGCTTTTTTGCATAACTCCCTTTACTTTCCAGGCAGAGCTGCCAGATCCTTGCCAATAATGATCACTGCATTCTGGCCGCCGACTGAACGTGCGATATGCAACAGGATATTTGGAGCGCATTTCAGCGACTGGTTCATAACAAAGTTGAGCGAGCATGCAACGTCTGGCTCGGTCAGATTTAAGATAGGAGGGACCGTTGCATGCTGCTGCATCAGGAGCGCGAGGATGGTTTCCACCGTACCACTTGCCGCGCCCAGGTGACCAGTGTAGGGCTTGGTGCTGGTGATAGGAACGTGACGCAATCGGCCTGAGAGCGCGTGATAAATGCCCTGTGCCTCTGATGTATCTCCTCCGGGCGAGGAGTTTCCATGAGCAATAATGAGGTCAACCTGTTCTGGGGTTACCTGTGCGTCGGCGAGCGCCTCTTCGATCGCCAGAGGAAGCACACCGCCATCTGGTGGAGGGGCTCCAAAACTCCACGTATCGGTTGCCTCTCCATAACCGAGGATCTGACCATAGATATGAGCACCGCGCTTTTCCGCCACCTGAGCGGTTTCTAAAACGAGGGCGCCTGCTCCTTCACCTGGCAGTGGCCCTCTGCGCCCGGCGTCGAATGGCCGCATACTGCCGGCCACATCCCAGCAATCGGTACAAAGCATGCCAATGCTATCATAGGCTGCCAGCGCCCAGGGATCAGTTAACCAATCATTGCCGACAACCAGAATCGCGTCCGCCAATCCGTAGCGCAGAGCCTGCACCGCTTCCGCGATCGCCTGACTTGAAGCCACACCAGACTTGACATAGTTATTGCTGGGCCCCATCAATTTGTGCACAATTGAAATATAGCAGAGCGCATTATTGCCCAGCGAAGTCAAACCGACATAAGGATCAAGCTGGTCCAATCCCTCCTGAGCAAACTGAGCCAGGTTGAATTGCCCCTGCTCATCGATGGCTTTTTCCAGTGCAGGGAAATAAATCTCTGGCTTCATTTCTGATTCGCCCGTGCCTGTATAAATACCAAAGCGCTCTGGATCAATCACGCCCTCGCTTACGCCAGCATCCTCCAGGGCATTGCGCGCAGCCACCATAGCAAAGCTGGTTGCCCGATTAACAAAGCGCAGAATGCGTTTCGGGCGCACATGTTCCTCGGGATAAAAATCTTCAAGCATTGCTCCGCCACGGCCAGGGAGATAGTGAGGCATCGGTTTGATGGCCGTCTCACTCTGGCTGATCCGCGACCACACAGTATCCAGATCCAGACCCAGGGGCGTGGCCAGCCCGAGGCCAGTAATCACGACAGTATTTCTCTCATTGCTGCTGCTCACGCTTCTGCTCTCCTTGTACGTGCAAATTTTTCTATTACGACAGTACTATTCAAGCCGCCGAAACCAAAAGAATTGCTGAGCGCAACATGCACCGTTTGCCGACGGGCGTGTGCAGGGACATAGTCGAGGTCGCAGGCTGGATCGGGATGGTGCAGGTTAATCGTTGGCGGGATCAGATCTTCTTGCACGGTCTTGACGGTTGTGACGGCTTCCAGAACCCCTGCCGCAGTAATGGAGTGACCAGTCATAGATTTGTTGGAGGAGATGGGAATATCCCAGGCACGCTGGCCAAAGACTTGCCGAATGGCCAGTGTTTCCACCAGATCGTTCTGGCGAGTGCCTGTGCCATGCGCGTTAATATAGTCCACCTCTTCGCTCCTTCGCCCCGCGTCAAGGAGAGCCAGTTGCATTCCTCGGCTGAGCGCTACACCATCTTCGGGCATATCTGTCGCGCGATACGCAGAAGTCGTCGCTCCATAGCCTGTCACCTCGGCCAGGGGTAATACGCCCCTGCGCAAGGCATGTTCCAGGTCTTCGAGCACCAGGGCTGCTGCTCCTTCCGCCATGACGAAACCTTTCCGCTGTATGTCAAAGGGACAACTGGCTTCAGCCGGGTTCTCCTCGGTCGTCAGGGTACCGAAGGTTTTATAGATAATCAGACCGATCACGTTGATCCAACAGCACGCACCTGCCGCGAGAGCGATATCAACCTGACCATGTCTCACCTGGCGAAATGCTTCGCCTACCGTTTCGCTACCAGAGGCGCAGGCTCCATCTAAGACGCGGGCTGCCCTGACGCTGCTGGTAAGACTCAACCAGTGACCCAGCAGAGCAGCGGTAATGCCAATCTGCCGTTGTGCAAAGCCAGGCAAAGTCGCAGGTGTGCAATGCTGCCAGGCCAGCGGATCAGCATAAGCCTGAAACAGGCGGGACATCTGCGGCCAGTCGCCGGTCAGTGCGCAATAAATGCCACAGCGGCTCTGCTCTGACAAAACGTGGAGTTGCGCCTGATCTGCCGCTTCCTGACTGGCAATGCGCAGCATCTGCTGGGTGCGTGACAACTCACTCTGCTCAGCAAACGGAAACTGTGGGATATCCGCGATAACTTTGATGGGAAAGTGGGTCGTATCAAACATCGTAAGCGGGCGCACCGCCGACTTGCCCGCGCTGATGTTTTGCCAATGCGTCGTTGCATTCAGTCCCAACGGGCTGACAGAGCCGACTCCGGTGACAACAACGCGGCGTTTCATAAGGTACCACCATCCAGTTTCACTAGCTGTCCATTGAGCGTGCTGGTTTCTTCAGTGGTCAAATGGACAATCGTTTGAGCCAGGTGAAAAAAATCGATCTCCTCGCGAAAAGGATAATAGTGCTGATAAAAGCTATCAATTACAGGCTGGTGCGTAATCTCCCAGTCTTCAATCCGTCCCAACATCAAAGCATTGGCTGTGATGCCCCTGCGCCCTTCCTCGCGCGCGACAGACTTGACAAATGTGTTCAGACAACCATTGGCTACGGTAAACAGAACATCCAGTTCTCCAAGAGTAGCCGCTATATTGGTTAGAAAGAGGATACGACCGGAGCGTTTTTTCTCCATGACCTTAATACATGCCTTAGAAAAATAGAAAGCGCTATGGACCGCTTTATGCATATATGCCTGGTAGGCGGGCAGCGTCAGTTCTTCCAGACTGGTGAGCCCAGGATACAGCGCCCCCCAGATGAAGAGATCAATTTGCCCTGCCTGTTGATAAAGCTTCTGAACCTGGCGCGCAATCAGCTCTTCTGAGGTCAGTTCCTGTTCGGCGTTAACGAAAGCCGAGACAGTATAGCCACGTTCGCCGAGTTGTTTTCGCAACTCACGTTCCAGGCGTTCGTCGGTTCCAACAAATAACGCCGTTTTTGCCATGATACATTTCCTCCTGAAGGCGTCCTATGCGGACCATTTTTTGAGCAAAATACTGCCGTTTTGCCCACCGAAACCAAAAGCGTTTTTCAATAGATATTGCATGGAAGGCACCTGATGTAGCTCTTTTACAATAGAGAGATCACACTCCCGATCCGGTGTACGATAGGAGCGAATAGGAGGAAGGGTATTTGTTTGCAGCGCATACACACACATTGCCAGTTCCAGCGCTCCTGATGCTGACAGAGAATGACCCAGAGCGGACTTCAAGGCAAACGTCGGAATATGAGTCGCGCATGCACCCAGCGCCAGTTTCAAGGCATGCGTCTCTGCCACATCATTTTGTTTGGTCGATGTGGCATGCGCGCTGATCGCATCAATCTGTTCAGGCTGCACTCCGGCATCCTGCAAACAATTCCGAATGGCATGTGCCGGTTGCTCTCCTCCCAGAGGGCTGTCTGAGACGCGAAAAGCGTTTGAGGACATACCAAAGCCTACAATTTCTGCCAGAATGGGCACCCCGCGCCCCTGCGCGCTCTCCAGGCTTTCAAGTGTGAGCACCGCCGCGCCCTCTCCTAAGACGATCCCATCCCGATCAACGTCGAAAGGACGACAGGCAAACTGGGGGTCATGCTGTTTGCTCAACACTCCGAGAATGGACAGAGCACTGACACCGCCAACGTTCACAAAAGCCTCAGCCGCTCCGGCAAAGATGATATCCGCGTATCCATGTTTAATTAAGCGATACGCCTCTCCAACAGTGTGTGATCCACAGGCACAGGCGGCATGGATAGTCCTGTTATAGCCGGTAAATCCGTAATGCATGGCAGGAAAACACGTCAGGAAATTGGTAATATGCTGCCACGCGTGGTCGGGAGCATAGTCGGTTGCTGCCAGGTACTCTGGCCAATTCATCTGGGAACCATGCGAGAAACGGTAGTAGTGCAGTAGATCTTCTGGCTCAAGCTCAACTGGATAATTGGCAGTCGTGCCCGCAATGATCCCTATCGGACGCTTGAAGTGGCTGTCCTTGATCCGGGCCTGCGCATATGCCTCGCGCACAGCGGAAAAGAAGAGTACCATAGGCAGCGTCAACCGGCGCGCAAACTGTGGATCTACTTCCGGCATGAGTTTTTCGGGATCACTGGTTGCTGCCAGAGCAAACACAGCCGAGGGAAAGTCTTTAAATTTTTCAATCAGTCGAAATCCACAGACCCCGGCCAGGATAGCCTGCCAGGTATCTTCGGCTGTTTCGCCAAGAGGCGAAACACAGCCTATTCCGGTAATGACGACTCGTTGATCAGCCATAACTCCTCCTGGAATACCGATAGAGCAACCCTGTGATAAGGGACCAGCCGATGCCCGGCGCGGCATATCAGGCAAACGTTAAACAGGCGCAGTTCTTCACGACCTGATTTTCGCCACGCCAGGCACCATCTCGCTACGGTTTACCTGTCATTGAGCGCAGCGTAGCGAGAATTTCCGTAAGCAACACATGATTATTCGCATCTGTGTCCCGATGGACGAATTCCGCTATCCCCTGCGTATTTACAATAAAGGTACCGCCCATGCGATAAACGTTGCCTCCAACAATATATGGCCCATATTCCTGTTTTGCCATCATCGTCAATCCTACAGGCAAATCACGACCTACTTTCAGATACCAATCTAAGGTTGGCTTTTCAACCATCAGCAGGCCATATTTCGCATACGCAACCTCCTGTTCATCCGCAAGCAATGGATAGCGCAGGCGCAGCTTCTGATGAAATTCACTGGTTTTCTCCAGATCTCCCATGCCGATTGCGATTACCTGAACGCCCATATCGAGGATTTTCTGATACGATGCATTCAGTTGATTCAGCAAACGCCTGCAGTAAGGGCAGCCAAAATGGCGGATAAAGCAGAAAACAGTTGGCTGCGCTATCCAATACTCGGCCAGGTGGACGTTCTTTCCATCTTGATCGGAGAGCTCCACATTCGGGACCGGCTCCCCTCTGTGAAAAGATGGAAGAGCCTTCAATTGCTGTTCTTTCATATCCTCTCTTTTTGCCTCTCCCGTTCGGCTTCACCTGTCACACTGAGCACTTTTTCCTGCGGTTGAGTCAATTCCTGGCGGGTAGGAGAAGAGCTGTGCAGACCGTTCAGAACTGGCTCTCCCTGACCTATCGGGTTGCTGGACAACTGGCGTTTCTTTCCCCCCAGGCGAAACAGGAGCTTGCGCCGACCAGTATCAACCCAGTCCCAAAAGTACAGTGAAAGAAAGAGATTAAGTTGGGCAATTCCTCCAACATAGGTTGGAAAAGGCTGCGTCTCGGTTCCTTTAATTCTGACCCAGGCAGGCTCAACAATCTCATTCGGTGAGATATCGATTTTGGCTTTGTGACCAAACATCAGCTTTCTGATCAGCGGAATAAATGACGAAACCCGGACAATAGCAGTAAGTGGGGGCAGTGCATTCTCATGATCAATCCGCCAGATTGCCCGTTGCGCAAGCTTCTCCTGCCAGTGCCGCTGGACTTTCTGAATGGTTACTGCTGGAAGCAAATGCCAGGGTGGGGTCTGGGAGAAGTACAGACGCTGGTGCAGGTATTGCCGTTGCCGTTTG
>Ga0265338_10011121_pt1 | contig 10432 bp, 7 predicted proteins | sample 42126metaG_FD_193579 | JGI IMG/M metagenome (GOLD analysis project Ga0265338, IMG submission 193579) | Rhizosphere microbial communities from Carex aquatilis grown in University of Washington, Seatle, WA, United States - 4-21-26 metaG | ecosystem: Host-associated > Plants > Roots > Rhizosphere >... | reverse complement strand
TGGCAACCCTAGCACCAAGTACCAGAAAGAAAAGAAGTTATCGATAAAATGTAACAAGATTCTTGTTACATTGGCCTAAAATGGGTATCCGTTCCAAAGGACTTATGCGAAATTCGACCCAATTTGCACTTTTGCGGTGAACTAACCAGGACTTTCATTCAACGAGGAGCAATTCACACTTTCACACTCACCGTTCAAAGCCCAATCAGTCTCTGTTTTTGCTTCCCTGTTCCCTGTTCGCTGATCCCTGTTTTACTGGCTTTTCTCCACAACCATCATCGGCGTGTGTCCCGCCGCCTGCGTCCCTCGCACCACGTGCGGAGTCATCACAATCAACAGCGTCGCGTAGTTGTACTGGTTGTCCTTGCTGGTCAGGTTGTTCATCCCGGGAATCTCGCTCAAACCCGGCGTGCCGCTCACTGCCAGGCTCTGCGACCGGCTAAGCTCCGCCGCAATCACTGACGATTCGCCCGCTTTCAGCGTCGTCACGCCGCTGAACGCCTGGCTGTTCAATATCGGATTCCCATTCACCGACGCGCCCGACAACGAGTCCAGCTTCATGTCGAGCGTGAGCGCAACCGTGCCGTCGCGCATCACCTTTGGATTGGCCTTGAGCGTCAGTCCAAGATCCTGGTACTGCACCATGGGAATGTTCGGCACCGCGCTAGCCGCCGAAGCCAGCAGGGAAGTCAGGCTGCTCGAACTGCCTGCTCCCGTCAGCCCGGGAATGCTGCCAAGTCCTGATGAAAGGCTCGAGAAACTTGCCGTCTGTATCGGGTATCGTTCGCCCTCTTTAATCGTGCCGTCTTCGCCGTCGCCCAGCCGCAACTGAATGCGATCAAGCTCCCGTGACTCCGAAGAATTCAGCGCGAGATTCAGCGTGAATGATCCCGGCGAGATTGCCGAATACTCTTTTCCGCCGCCGAAGGTTGCAATGCCGTTTGAAAACAACGAACTCGAAATCTGGCCTGACGCCAGCAAGATCGCCAGAATCGCGGGGATGTCGTTCGCGCTCGCCAGTCCAGACGAAATGATCTGCTGCACCAGGGCCTGGTTCGCATTCAGGATCGATTGTTCTTCTGCGTACAGGTTGAATCCCTGGATCGACTGCGGCGGCTGCACTCCCGTTTTACGCGCCAACGTGTGTGCCACCTGGATCATCCGCACATCCAGCACAATCTGGTTGCGCCCGTCCAAAAGCGTCCGCATGGTCGCATTGAACGCAGCCAGCATCGTCGGCGTCGCCCGAAGAGTTATCGAACCTGCCGCATGATCGACAGTGGCCGCCGGCATGTTGAAGACAGTCTTGGCGACGCTGCCCACCTCGGCCATTTGAGCGTCGTTCAGTCCCGGCACATACAGCGTCTCCAGTTCTTCTCGTTCGAATTGCCGCCTGTTCTCGCGCGTGTCCTTGGCCACCAATACCCGGTGCGCATCCAGCGGCACATAGAACGTGTCGGTAGCCATTCCCGCCAACCGGGCCGCCTCGGCAAAAGGCGCATCGTCAACATCAAACCGCACTGGCCGTGCAGTCACGCTTGCATCGAACATTGGCTCAATGCCAAACGACTTGAAAACCTGCCGGATGACCTGCACCTGGTCGGAATGCAAATGAAAACTAAGTGAAGTCGCCAGCGGCGCAAGGTTCGGTGCGGCGCCAAGATCGGCTCCCGTATCGCCATAGAGCGGCTTCTTCTCTGCGCGTACCACATCGTCGCCCAATTCGTAGAGATGCTGCGTCACCTCGGCGTTCTTAGCATCGAGCTTGAGCGCCCGCTCCAGGTCCGAACGGGCTGTCCCCTCGTCCCCAACAAGCCGCGCCTTGGCCGCCGCTTGAATCAGTGCCGATACCGCATGGCTGCGCGTTACTTCAATCGAAAGCCTGTAGTCGTTGTTGGTCGGATCGAGTTCGGCGGCCAGCTTATACCGGACCATCGCTTCTTCAAATCGTCCATCGACAAAAAGCTGGCCTGCTTCGAGAAAAATCTTCGCAGCGCGCCGCTTATCGTTGCTAGTCGGTTCTTTGGGTTTCTCGGCCTGACCCTGCGCGTTCCCGGCAGCGCCTGTTGTGACTGCAGGTGCGTTTGCTGTTGGCGTGCCAACTTGTCCGCTGGCCGCACTCTGGTCAGGCGGGCTGCTCGTTTGCGCCGTCGCGGCGCACGGCCAAATGGCAATCAATCCGCATGCCCAAAGCATGCACTTCGCGCGCGATGGTTGATGATTGCATTTGCTCAGCGCGGCCTTCACGGCTCGCTCCGTGTGTAGTTGAGTAGATCAGTCAGTGAGGTCGCGCACGCTTCGGGCTGAAGCTTCACCAGCTCATCGAAGCTGTAATGCCCCGTCGCCACCGCAATCACTGAGAGAAAATTCGCTCGCGCCGCTTCAATGTCGCGCGGTGTATCGCCAACCACGCAAATATTTGATTTACCCGTTAGCTCCCGCGCCTTCGCCGCTGCCTGTCCAATCAGCTCCGCGCGGATAGGGAAGTGGTCGCTGAATCCGCCGAACCGGAACCACTCCCGAAGCCCCGCCTGCTTAATTTTGATCCAGCCAATCATCTCCAGGTTGCCGCTGGCCACGCCCAGCACGGCACCCTTGCGCGCCAGGTGCTTCAGCGCTTCTTCCACGCCGGGCATGCGGATCAGATCCAGTTCGTGGCGTCGCTCAGCTACCGTCACGCGCATTGCTTCCAGAATCGCGTCGATCCGCGACTCCAACACATTGGCTGGCACTCCAGCTTGCTTGCATGCCTCGCGCAGAATTGCCGTGTCAGTAGACCCATGCAGCAGAATTCCCGCCAGCGTCACTTCGAATCCAGTCACCCGCGCCACGCTCGTTGCGAATGATTCAAAGTGCACTCGATCGCGGCTGCGCAGCAGTGTGCCGTCAATGTCGAAGAGGTAGGCATTCTGCCCATCCCATTCGAACCCGGGCTCAATATAAATGCGCGATTCGCGCTTTTCCGTCGCGTTCAGCATGAATGTCCTGATACCCCTGCAAAACTCACGTCGCTACCGAAGAAAGCAGAGTGCTCTCCTCCGGACGCAGGCCGCCACACGGGCTCCATACCAATTGCATCAGGTTTCATGGGTTTTGTCGTGCTCACCCTTGGCTCAGCGATAGCCCTGACGGAATGCGCTGAATACAGGACGCTCCGACCGCGGCGGGCGCTTGAGCCCAGCACGTACCTCAGCCAGTTCCAGGCCCAACTCGGCCATGGCACGGCTCAGGGTATTGCGGTGCATCCCAAGCTCTTCAGCCGCCTTGCACTGGTTCCCCCGGTGCGCCACCAGAACTTCGCGCAGATACTGCCTTTTGAATTCGCGAACGGCTTCCTCGTAGCGGACGCCGCTGGAATGCATTTGTGTCACCAGGCTATCCAGTTCTTTTCTCACATCGACCTCTTACCTGCCCGTCAGGATTAGTTGGCCCTTCGGGAATCAAAAAAAATTACATTCAATCAAGATACACCGTTCTTCTGTTGAAGCAACGATTTCGTTTCAAGTTCCAGCGTCCTTAGTCCTTCTGACACTTTGTCTGCCAACTCTGAAGGCGTAAGGTGGGTACTCAGGTGGGCCGCCCCGAAGAACGCCGGCGGCAACTTGGCGCCCGCCATCCAATCAGTTTTCGGGAAAAACGCTACTATCGCCATAAGCAGTAGCGTAATCATCAGGAAACCCTGCACCACGCCCGCCACGCCTCCAAGGATCATGTCCAGGCAACCCAGACCCATCCACTCCATTGTCTTGGCCAGCGCATTCCCCAATACATTGCATACCGCCATCACCAGGAGTGCGATCACGACGAAGCCAATGATGTTTGACGTTGCCTCACTATGAATCAGAGGCAACAGGGTACTCGCTATTATTTTGTAATTATATGAAGCAATTGAGAGGCCGAGAATTAAACCAATCAATGAGCAGGCCGTGCGCAGGAATCCCTGCACCAGACCTCCTATCGTAGCCCCCAGCATAATTACAACAATGGCCCAGTCGATCCACGTCATTTGTCCGTCTCTCTCCGCATTAAAATTCGATGCTGTGTCCAGTCAAGCGGCGGTATGCTTCAAAGTACTTTTGCCGCGTACGCTCCACCACCTCCGGGGGTAGGCTGGGAGCAGGCGCCTGTTTGTTCCATTGGATCGATTCCAGGTAATCGCGTACGTACTGCTTGTCAAAGGAAGGCTGGGGGCCACCTGGCTTCCAGGCGGCACCTTCCCAGAACCGCGAAGAGTCCGGCGTCAATACTTCATCGGCAAGGATAATGCCTTGAGCCGTTCTTCCAAACTCAAATTTTGTGTCTGCCAGGATCAGGCCCACCGATTCGGCATGATCGGCCGCCTTGCGATAAATCGCCAGAGTCAACCGCCGCAGCTCAGCAGCGTCTTCGGCTCCCACAATCGCTTCGGTTTCCGTATATGAGATGTTCAGGTCATGCATCCCATCCTGGCTCTTGGTCGCTGGCGTAAACATGGTCTCCGGCAGTTGTGAGCCGTCCTCAAGCCCCTCGGTTAGAGGTATCCCGCACACTGTCCCGAATGCACAGTATTCCTTCCAGCCCGAGCCCGCCAGATATCCGCGCGCCACACATTCCACTGGGAACATCGTGGCCTTCCTCACCAGCATGGACCGGCCTTCGAGCTGGTCGGCATAGGGCTTCAGCTCGGCCGGGTATTCGCTCACATCCGCTGTGATCAAGTGGTTCGGAACAATGCCGGCCAGCAGCTCAAACCAGAACAGCGAAATCTGCGTCAGAAGCTTGCCCTTACCGGGGATACCCGTACCCAGGACAAAATCAAATGCCGAGATTCGGTCGGTCGCTACTAGCAGCAGCGCGCCGTCCACTTCGTAGAGATCGCGTACTTTGCCGCGCCCCACCAATGGGACTGCGCCGAGATGGGTATTCAATAAGGCAGACAAGGGGTGCTTTCTTTAATGAACAAGCTGAAACTCCGATTGTCGAGCCGAAGCCGGGCTTTGTCAATCAATCCCGATCAACCTGCCATGCGCCTCCGGAGTCAAACCGAATTTGGATGCACCGTCAGCCGATCTGACCGTCATTTTGGGAAATAATCCCGCTGTGAAAATCTTGTGTGACCGTCGTCACGGCCCCAGACTTTCACATCGGAGACACTCCATTTGTCAACATGGTTCGGAAGGCACGTAAGAAGGCCCTCTTTGAGCCGGGCGACACGAGGCAGCAGTGGAAAGGGGAAGCCGCGGCTAGCTTCGTTTTGTGCAGGGAACACCAGTAGTCGCGTACTACCGACCTCCAGTGCCGGCTACTGGTTCCCACTATTATCTTGTGATACTACAAGCGCCTCCGAAGCGAAGTTTTCCTTCGGAGGCGATTTTCTTTTTGTGCTGAATGCTTCCTTGACTTAAGAGGCGTAACTGCTCAATGGGAGCTGGTTCCCACTCTCGATTCGATACGACGGTCAGGAATCAACCAGAACAGAGCCGCAAGTACAAAGATCGCGACCGACGCCCAGTGATTCCAAAAGGCAATGGGAATGGCCGAGGCGTATAGCAGCAGGGATGTTCGTTCCTTGAGGGCACTGCCAACTGCTTTTGCCAGCAACGAATCCTTTCCGTTCGCGGCAATCAATACGTGGGTGAGCAAAGAGTAAGCGACGCCTGACATCAGCAGATCAAAAGCATAGAGCGCGGTGGGCAATGCGGCGAAGTTGTTTGTGCCCATCCACGCTGTCACAAACGGCAACAGCGACAGCCAGAAAAGAAGGTGCAGATTCGCCCAAAGCGCCCCGCCGGAGATGTGACGGACTGCCTGCAGCATATGGTGATGGTTGTTCCAGTAAGTGCCGACGCACACAAAACTGACAACATAGCAGAAAAACAGCGGCACCACCGGCGCCAGAGCCGCGAAGTCAGCACCATGAGGGACGTGAAGATCAATTACCATCACCGTGATGATGATTGACAGGACACAGTCGCTGAATGCTTCGAGTCTTGTTTTGCTCATGGGAATCAGCTCCTGAGCGGATTGAAGGCACAACGCGTCAAGGTCCCGCGTATTGACCCCTTAGTAGATGTCGCCACTACCAACCTGTTGCCTGATCCTAAGTCTACTGGCTACTGGGTACCCCCACTGGACACTCTTACGCCGTCGCCCTCTGCCGTTCCTGCCCGCCCAGCCGCACGCTAACAACCTTCGACACTCCCGGCTCCTGCATCGTCACGCCATAAATCATATCGGCGCACTGCATCATGCGCTTGGAGTGCGTCACCAGCATGAACTGCGTGTCGCTGCTCAAAGATTGCAGCAACTCCGCCAGACGCCCCACGTTGGTTTCATCGAGCGCCGCGTCCACTTCGTCAAGGATGCAGAACGGGCTCGGCTGGAACTGGAAGATGGCCACCAGCAGCGCCAATGCAGTCAGGGCCTTCTCGCCGCCTGAAAGCAACAGCACATTCTGAAGCTTTTTGCCCGGCGGTGAGGCCACAATTTCCAGACCGCTCTCAGCCTGGTTGGCCTCGTCGGTGAGCCGCAGGAACGCCTGCCCGCCGTGGAACAGCCGCGAGAAAACCACCGCAAAGTTTTCGTTGATCCGCGCAAAGGCTTCGTCGAATTTTGTTCGCGAAATCTGATCAATCTCTTTGATCGTCTCCTGCGTGTTCTCAATTGACTCGATCAGATCTTTGCGCTGAGTCTCCAGGAAGGAGTGCCTCTCAGCCGTCTCTTTGTATTCGTCCAGCGCCATCATGTTCACTGGACCCATCTGCTCCAACCGCTGCTTCAACCCGCGGCAGTTCTCGTCCTCCGCGGCCAGCTCATCGCCGGTCAGTCGCACAATCTCCGCGTCGTCGCGCAGCACCTGAGCCTCAACATTCACTTCGGCCAGACAACTGGCTTCCAGATGTTCAAGGTCCGACTGCAACTTGGCCAGATCCGCCGATTTCGCCGCCCGTCCCTCGCGCAGCTCATCCAAAGCTGTGCGTCCGGCCTTCAGTTGCGTTTCCATTTCCGCCAATTGGTGCCTTAGAGTCTGCGCCTGCGCCGCTACCTGCTGCGCAGTGGCCAATGCTTCAGCGCGCACATCGGCCAGCTCTTTCTTTCGCGTCGTCAGCTCTGCATTCTCGTTGGTCCGCTGTTCGCGTTCGGCAATCGCTGCGGTCCGCTGCTGCTCAATCGCCTGCACACGCCGCTCAAGATCGGCATGCAGCCGGTCAATCCGCTGGAACGCCGCTTCAGCCCCGCGCCGTCGTTCCTCAAGCCCTGCCAGTTCCGCCGTAAGTTGCGCCGCTTCCTGCTGCACCCCTTCGCGCTTCAGCCGTAGCGTGTCCAGTTGCGTCTGCAATGCATCCAATCCCGCCTCGGCTTGTATGTGCTCGCTCTCCAGGCGAGTCATCTCGGCGCGGTTAATCTCGATCGCCTTCCGTTTGATCTCGCATGCGTCCTTATTGCGCGCCGCCTGGACCGTCCAATCCTCTAGGCGCCGATCGATTCGCTGCGCCTCACTTTCCATCTGTTTCAGAGCGGCGCCTAGGTTCGCGCTCTCGCTCTCCGCCTGACGCCGCTCCGCGTTTAGGCTTTCAAGCTGTGCGGTCAGCCGCTCTATCTCGCGGGTCAACGCGATCGCCTCAGTCTCTGCCTGCGCCAACGCCGTTCCCAGCCGGTCAAGCCGGCTCTCGGTCTCGCGTAAATCGCGCTTCAGCGCCAGCGGACCTTCGCTCGCAGGCTTGCCGCCCGTCACCGTGGAGTTATGAAAGCACTCTCCCTCGCGCGTCAAAAAATAGGCATGCCCGTACTGCGCCGCCAGCCTCAGTGCATCGGTGCCCGAGTCCACCAGGTATCCGTATTTCACCTTCGGCAGAATCGACTCCAGTGACTTGCCAAAGCCGTTCAGCACCTTGATTGCATCGCGCAAGGGAGTCAGCCCCGGCTCGTGAATCACACTCTTCTCTTCATCAAACAAAGAGCCCTGCATGTCATTGTGGATCAGGAACGTCGCGCGTCCGTCACTCGTCTTCAGCAGTTCCACGCCCTGCTCGGCTGCGCCCCAGCTCTCTACAACTACGTAATTGAGCTCTTCGCGCAGAAACTCGTCCACCACCCCTTCGTGCTCGCCGCTTACTTCAAGAAAATCCGCTAGCGTACCCACCGGTGCCAGGTTCTGCCCCAGCGTTCCCGGCTTCAGAAGCTTGCGCACTGAATCGGTGGAATAGCCATGATTCCTGATCAGCGCCTGCAGGCTGTCACGACGTCCCGCCGCCGCTGCCTGTTCGCTGCGTAGCTGGTTGGCCGTTGACCGCTTCGAGTTCTCCTCAGTGCGCTTGCTATTCAAATCTTCACGCGCTGCGGCAATCGCGGTCTCCAGCCGCTTCAACGCTTCGCCCGCGCTCTCAAACTTGAATCGGGCCTGTCCTGTATCAACGCCCAGGCTCTCAAGCTCTGTGCGTGCTTGTCCGATCTCTGTCAGCAAACGTGCAGCCTCACGCTCGAGGGCAGCCAGGCTCTCTTCACCCTGCGCTGTGTGATTGCGGGCGTTGCCGGCCATGGTCAGCAAATGCATGGCATGGCGGCGGTTCCCCTCCAGGGTCCGCTCCGCTGCAAAAACCTCATCTGCTGCGGTTCTGGCCTCCTGCTGGCGGCCTTCAACTTTCTGTCTGAATTCTCTGGCTTCGCCCGCCGCCGACTCCAGAAACTGTTTCTGTTGCGCCCGCTCTTCGGCTATTCCGCCAAGCTGCGCGCGAGTCTGTTCGAGCTCGGCTCCCGCGACCGCTACTCTCGTCTCCAGTTCGGCTACGCGCTCGGTGTTGCTGCGCTCACGCTCTATTGCCCGCTCCAGGTCAACCGCCGCAACGCTGGCTCGGGTCTGCGCTGCTTGTCCCTCGCTGTCCAGTTCGTATCCGCGCTCGGTCAACGCATGCTGGCTTGTCTCGAGGCCGGCAATCTCATCTGCGGAAGTGTTGATTTTCTCAGTCAAACCGGCAATCTGCTGCTCCATTGCCTGCTGTTCGGCATCCATGGTTGCCATGCGGCTGGCCAGTACCACGCGCAGCTTCTCACGCAACTCCTCGCGCACTGCCGCAAACCGCTCGGCCTTCGCTGCCTGCCGCTTCAGCGAGTTCATCTGCCGCGTGACTTCTTCGAAAATGTCGTCCACGCGCGCCAGGTTCTGTTTTGCGCTTTCGAGCCGCAGCTCTGCCAAGCGCTTCTTGGTCTTGAACCTCGTGATTCCAGCGGCTTCCTCGATAATCGTGCGCCGGTCGTGGGGTTTTGAGCTCAGCAGTTGGCCGATTCGCTCCTGCCCGATGATTGCGTAGCTTTCCGGTCCAAGGCCCGTGCCCATGAAAATGTCCTGGATGTCGCGCAGGCGGCACAGTTTGCCGTTCAGCAGATACTCGCTTTCGCCGGTGCGGAACAGCCGCCGCGTAATTACCACTTCGCCCTTGCGCGGCGTCGAATGAAACTTGCGGCGCCTGATCTTCAGCACCACCGTTGGTTGACCACCTTGCCCTGCTTCGGCAGACTGCGGCGCAGCAGATTCCTGAACTGGTTCTGGGCCTTGGGAAGTTTCTCTCGCGCCTGGCTCCTGCTCAGAGCTATCATCGTCAAGCACCTGGCCAGGTTGCTCGGCAGACACGATCTCCTCGGCTTCGGCCGCGCGCTGTTTCCTCAGCTCCTCTTCGTCCCAATCTGTTGGTCCGTCGCTATCGACTTCTACTTCTGGCATTACTGGAATCGGCCCTTCATATGCCTCGGGATCGACCATCGTGAGGCTAACTTCGGCCATGCCGAGAGGCTTGCGCTCGCGAGTCCCGGCAAAGATTACATCCTGCATGTGCGTGCCGCGCAAAGTCTTGGCGCTTTGCTCGCCGAGCACCCAGCTCACTCCGTCGAAGATGTTCGATTTGCCGCATCCGTTTGGCCCCACAACGACGGCAATTCCAGTGCCTGCCATGGTCAAGTCTGTACGGTCGCAGAAGCTCTTAAACCCGAGGATGTGAATCTTCTTTAGTTTCAGCATTTTTACTCCAGTTTTGTGGGGCTCAACATGACCGCGCATCCTGAGTTTAAAGAAACTCCGCTCGCAGCTCTCCCAGGCGCACAAATTCGCCTTCGATTACTGACTCTACGGACCGCGAAAGATGAGGTCAACGCTGGAAAAGGGAACGTATGTGGATAAGGAGTGCGGTAATTGGGGAATTGCGCAAAGGCGCGGATTTCGGAGGCGTTTCCGCGGCAGAGGTTACGAAGGGAATGCTGGTGCAGGCAGGAAAACTCGAAATATCGAAAAGGGCTGATTTTGGGCATAAACCCTTTAGATCGGACCCCATTTTGGGGCCAATGTAACAGAATTCTTGTTACATTTTGGCGCTAAGTGCTTTATTTACTTATGTATGTAGTAGGTAGTATTGAGTCGCTTTGGGGGATTTAGGGGGGAGGGGGTGGGGGGGGTCCCCCCCTT
>Ga0265338_10011120_pt1 | contig 10433 bp, 6 predicted proteins | sample 42126metaG_FD_193579 | JGI IMG/M metagenome (GOLD analysis project Ga0265338, IMG submission 193579) | Rhizosphere microbial communities from Carex aquatilis grown in University of Washington, Seatle, WA, United States - 4-21-26 metaG | ecosystem: Host-associated > Plants > Roots > Rhizosphere >... | reverse complement strand
CGTCCGGCGGGCTGCACGGCAGTCATGGTGAGAATTTTTTTCTGCTTCCGGTGAAAGGCGATGGACTCGTTAATGTCGCTGTCCGTGACGCCGTCGCCGTAAGTGAGCAAAAATGTGTCGCCCTTGATGAAAGGCAGCACGCGCTTGAGCCGACCGCCGGTCATCGTGTTCTGGCCGGTGTCAACCATCGTCACCGTCCAGTCTTCCTCGTCGTGCTGGTTGTGATATTTGATTTTTGGCTTTGCGCCCAGGCTCAAGGTCACGTCGCTCGTGTTCCAATGGTAGTTGCGGAAATATTCCTTGATGGCCTCGCCTTTGTAGCCGAGGCAGAGGATGAATTCCTTGTGCCCGTAATGCGCGTAGCTCTTCATGATGTGCCAGAGGATTGGACGCTCGCCAACCGGCACCATCGGCTTGGGACGGAACTCCGTCTCTTCGCGAAGGCGCGTGCCCAGACCGCCGCAGAAAATCACGACTTTCATTTTAATAAATTGCTGGTGGCAAAAATAACAGGCCGCCCGCACCGGCTCAACTTTTTACGGCGACGGTTTTAATTTCGTTTCTGCCCGGCGCATCGTGACAAACCAGGCCAGCAGCAACGCCCCCAACGCAAGCCCGGACGCGACGGGCATTATTTGCAGCAACGCCGCCGGAGTTTTTCCGGTCGCGAGCAACGCCAGCCAATAGCCAAGACCGAGAGAGCCGTAAAGCAGGGAAATTTTCATCCAGCGGCTGGCGAGCGCCCAGAGCGCGAGTGATTGGAGCAGGCCGACAAATACCATGGTCGTCGCGAACTGTCCGACCATCGCGGCGGCTTCCGGCGTGTATTTATTCAGCAGCTTCAGGCAGAAGGTCCGCAAGACGAAAAGGCAGATTGCGCCGAAGACAAGAGCGAGACCGGACAACGCCGCCAGTTTGAACTGTTCCGCCAACAGGCCGCCAGCGCGTTCGCCAGAGCGCGACGTGAACAAGACCGCCAGCATCGGCGAAACGGTCATCGGCAGTGCGCGCGCCAAAATTCCGGCGGCGGCGTAAGCGTCCAATTGCCCCTTGGTGAAAAATTTATTGGCCACCAGCAGATCGCCCTGAAAAAAGCAGGCGCTCCCGATGACGAACGCCGCGCTGACAATGAAGTATTGGATGAATTCATGATTCCACGGCGAGACCGGTGTGCCGCGAAGGAAAAATTCCTTTCGCCAGAAAAGCAGGACGAGGTTCGCCAGCAGCGCAAAACCCGTCGCCAGCACGGCGGTTTCCGCCGACGGCCATTTGAAGGTGACCAGCCAGCCGAAGGCGACCCGCAGCAACATTCCCAGAAAACCGATCAGCGCCAGCCGTTTGAACCACGCCAGCCCCTGGCACAACGCCGTGGCGAATGCCGCCCACAAACCGAACAATGTGCAGCCGAGCGTCATCAGCATCAGGCTTTCGTCGTAATGGAAAAAATTGCTCAACGGCTTCACCAAAATGATTGCCAGCGCTGAACCGGCAATCGTCAGGTGAAAAAGGAATTTTCTGCAACCCAACAGCAAACCCTGCAAGCGCGCGTGATCGCCGCTGGCGTTGAAGTGTGCGATGTAATGCGTGACCGCAAACGTTGCCACCGCCGGCAGGAGTCCGAGCACCGTCATCAAGCCGCCCAGCGCGCTGTTGGCGTCGCCGTATTGACCCACGCCAATCAAGTGCCGTCCCATGACTCCTTGAAAAGCAAGGTTGCCCAGACCGGTCAGAAAGCTAATCGCGGCAAAAATAATCCCGCTTTGCAACAGTCCCTCGCCGCGCGCATTTTTTTTCATACGAGCGGTTTCAATTCCCTTTCGTTCGCGCGCACCCATTCAAAAACGTCGGCGACGATTTTTTCCACGCCGCGCCTTGGCCGCCAGTTTGTCCGCGAAAACAATTTTGAACTGTCGGCCAGAAAAATCCGCAGGTCGGCCTGGCGGTTTTCAGTTTCGGCGGCAATCGGCACTTCGCGACCGATGACGTTTTTGCAGATGCCGGTGAGTTCCAAAAGCGACGCGGAAATTTCCAGCCCGCCTCCGACATTGCCGAGCCAGCCTTCCCATTTTTCAAAATTGGAAATCTGTTCCGCCACCAAGTCGCAAAGGTCGGCGACGTGCATCATGTCGCGGACTTGCTTGCCTGCGCCGCCGTAGCCGATGTATTTGAGCGGCTTGCCGAAATAGTGCCGAAAGACCCACAACGCGACGACGCCCTGATCCACCTTGCCCATTTGCCATGGCCCGGCGATGACGCTGCAACGGTTCGTGACGGCGCGCAGGCCGAAGCCGCTTCGGTATTCCTCGATCAAACTTTCGCTCGCAAATTTCGTCCAGCCGTAAAGCGAGCGCGCGGCGGTCATCGCGCAATCTTCCGTCACGCCGCGCGAGGAAATCGCCGCGCCGGAAACGTCTTTCCACGCGAAGCGCGTCGGCTGTTCCGTCCACGGATGTTGTTCCAAAATGGAAATCGGATAAACACGGCTCGTCGAAAGAAAAATGGTTTTGCTTTTCCATTCGCGCGCTTTTTCGAGGCAGCGGTAAGTGCCCATCAAATTCGTTTCAATCAAATAATCCGGCGATTCGCCGTAGCCGGCGAGCACGGACGGCTCGGCGGAACATTCGATGATGAATTCAAACGGGCCGGCGGGAAATTCCGGCGCACGCCGGATGTCGCCTGTGACAAATTCAATTCCCGCCGTTTGCAGTCGCGGCAGATTCAGTTCCGAACCACGTCGGTATAAATTGTCCATGCACACGACGCGAGTGCGCGGAAAATTAGTTTTCAAGTGCAGCGCAAGGCTGCTGCCGACAAAGCCCGCGCCGCCAGTGATCAAAATGCTTTCGGGCGAAGTCATTTCAGGCGATGCAGGCGGCGTGGATTTCAGCCAGAATTTCCTTCAAGCCGTAGCGGAATTTCCAGCCCGGATAATGCGACTGGAATTTCCGCACGTCGCTGATCCACCAGATGTGGTCGCCGATGCGGTTGTCCTCGACGTAAGTCCATTTCAATTTTTTGCCGCTGATGCGCTCGCACTCGTCAATCGCCTCGAGCATGGAACAGTTCGAGTGGCGGCTGCCGCCGGCGTTATAGACTTCGCCGGAGCGCGGTTTTTGAAAAAACTGCCAGAACATTTCGACGAGATCGTGGCTGTGGATGTTGTCGCGGACTTGCTTGCCTTTGTAGCCGAACACGCGATACGGATTTCCCGTCACGGTGCAGCGCATGAGGTAGGCGAGAAAACCGTGCAGTTCCGTGCCCGCGTGCGATGGCCCGGTCAGGCAGCCGCCGCGAAAAATCCCCGTCTTCATGCCGAAATAATTTCCGTATTCCTGAACCAGAACATCCGCCGCGACCTTGCTCGCGCCGAAGAGCGAATGTTTCGTCTGGTCAATGCTCATCGTCTCGGAAATGCCCGGCTCGTATTCGTGGCCGGACTTGATTTCCCAGCGTTTTTCCAGTTCGACCAAAGGCAAACGGTTCGGCGTGTCGCCATAAACCTTGTTCGTGGAAGTGAAAATAAAAACCGCTTCGGGACAAAACTGCCGCGTGGCTTCGAGCAGATTCAAAGTGCCGACCGCGTTCACGCTGAAATCCGCGTGCGGATCGCGCGCGGCCCAGTCGTGCGACGGCTGCGCGGCGGTGTGGATGATGAGCGCGATTTCCTTGCCGAGCTTTTTGAACAAATTTTCGACGGCGGCGCGGTCGCGAATGTCGAAATCGTGATGTTCGTAATTGGGAATTGCGCTGATGAGCTTCTGCCGGTTGCCGAGCGTGGAGGCTTCCTTCCCGAAAAACCACTGGCGGAGGTCGTTGTCAATTCCGACGACCTTGAAGCCTTCGTGCGCAAAACGCTTGACGCTTTCCGACCCGATCAATCCGGCTGCGCCGGTCACAATGACGATGCTCATAAATTTTTGAACACACAGGTTCGGCGAGAACGGGCTTGCGGCGCAAGCGGATTTTTGTCCCGGTCAGACCAGCTTCGTCACGGCCTCGAAAACGTCCGCGATTTTCACCGACTCCATGCACGCGAGCAGTTCCGCGCGCGTGCCTTTGATGTCGCCGCCGTCGTAGCGGTAAAAATCCAGGTTGCGCCCGTTCACCGCCGGGTTTTTCACGAGCGTAAATTTATTTCCAAACGGCAAATTTGTCGCGTTCAACGTCGGCGCTTCGATCACGATTTGATTCGGAATTTTCACGGCGGCGGCGATGTGCATGAGCGCCGTGTCCACGCTCAAAAACGCGCCGCAACGCCTCATCAGTGCCGCCGTCTCGCGCAGATTTTGCGTCTTTGCTTCGAGCGTCAAATCGCGATCCGCCTGCGCCAGCACGACCTGATGGTCTTTCGCCTCCTCCGGCCCGCCGAAAAGCAAAACGCGGATGTCCGGGCGTTCCTTGTTCAATTTCCGCACCAGCCCCGCGTAATTTTTCAACGGCCAGCGCTTCAACGGCAGGTTTTTCGTGCCGCCGGAACCGACGTGGATGCCGAGAATTTTCTGTCCAACCAGTTTGTGCCGCGCCAGAAAATCCTCCGTGAATTTTTCCTCGTCCGCCGTCAGGAAAATTTCCATTTCATGCGACGGCAGCTTTTTCTCCGCGCCGACCAGCGGCAGCACATCAAAATTGTTTTCAATCGAATGGCGCGCGTAATCCTGCGGCAGGGTTTTGTTCACGAGCCAGCGGTCGAACGCGCCAAAATTTTCGTATTCGTGGCTGATGCGCGTGTCCGCGGCGACGATGCGCGCGGCAATGCGATAATGAATCCGGCTCTGCGGATGCGTGTTGATGGAAATATCGTAGCGTTCGCGCCGCAGCGGCCAGAGAAACCGGAACGTTTCGTGTCGCCCGCATTTCAACAGGTTTTTTTGGAACACGCGGCTGACGTGCGGATTGTGTTCGAGCAAATCTTTCGAGCCGGCCCACATCACCATCGCGTCAATCACCGCGTCCGGAAAATTTTTGCGAAGCTCGCGGATGAGCGGCGTGGCGATCAGCGTGTCGCCGATCCCGGCAAGCGAAATGACGAGGATTTTCACAGCCGCGAAATTTTTTCCAGCAGCGACGTTGTGGACTTGCCGGGCACGAACGGAACGAGAATAATTTTTCCGCCCGCCGATTCGACTGCGCGGCGCTCGCCCTGATTCAAGGTCTCCAAAGTGTAATCGCCGCCCTTGATGTAAATGTCCGGCTGCGCCGTTGAAAGGAATTTTGTCGCCGTCGTGTCGGCGAAAATACAGACTCCATTGACGCTTTCGAGCGCGGCCAAAACTGCGGTGCGATCATTTTCAGAATTCACCGGACGGCCCGCGCCTTTCAATTGGCGCGTCGCGGCGTCGCTGTTGATGCCGACAAGCAGCGCGTCGCCGAAATGGCGCGCATTCTCCAAATAGGTGACGTGGCCCAAATGCAGAATGTCGAAGCAGCCGTTCGTGACGACCAGTTTTTTGCCGGTCGTGCGAAATGCTTTGCGCCATTCCGGCAATTTGTCCCAAGCGATGATTTTGTCGCGGAAATTCACGCCGCGATTTTCATTCAGCCGCCGCCAATTGGCAATGATTTAGCGAGGGAACGTAGCGGCTTTCGGCAGAAAGCCGGATTCATTTCGATTTAGCGGCGCTCTGCCGAGCCGCCGCTACGTCAAATAAAAAATGTCCGGTTTTGCCTTCGGCGTCCATTTACACATAGATTCGCGTGATGGATGACCTTGAACTTTTGCGGCAGTTCGCGGTGGATGGCTCCGAGACGGCTTTTGCCGCGCTCGTGCAACGTCATCTCGGCCTCGTTTATTCCGCCGCCGTGCGGCAGATGCGCGACCCGCATCTGGCCGAGGAAGTGACGCAGGCCGTGTTCGTCATTCTCGCGCGCAAGGCAAATACGATTGGCAAAGAAGCGATTCTGACCGGCTGGCTTTACCGGACAACGCGGTTCGCCGCAGCCGATGCCGTGAAAATCCAGCGCCGCCGCCAATGGCGCGAACAACAGGCCGCTCAAATGCAAACGACGACCGCTGATGATAATTTTAATTGGGAACAAATCGCGCCGCATCTGGACGAGGCGATGGCGAGGCTCGGCGGCAAAGACCGCGACGCCGTGCTGCTGCGCTATTTTGAAAACAAAACTTTCGCCGAAGTGGGAACGGCCTTGGGAACGAACGAAGACGCCGCGCGAAAACGAATCGCCCGCGCCGTGGAGAAATTGCGGAGCCATTTTTCCAAACGCGGCGTGACGCTGACGGCGGCGGTTTTTGCCGGAGCGGTTTCGGCCAACTCAATTCAAGCCGCGCCCGTGGCGCTGGCAAAAACTGTGACGGCCGTGGCGATTGCGAAAGGCGCGGCGGCAAGTGGTTCAACTTTAACCATCATCAAAGGAACATTGAAAATTATGGCATGGTCAAAAGCAAAAACGACGGTTGTTACAAGTGTAGCAATTATTCTGGCGACGATTACCGTTATTACAGGGAGCAGTCATTTTCGACACTCGCCTCCGACCCAAATCGGCAGACTGAAATTGCCGACCGGCAATGTCACTCCCATGATTGCCTGCGGTTATAGCCGTTATGCAATCTTTCTGGCTTCCGACGGCAGTCTTTGGAGTTGGGGTGAAGAAAGTTTGGGTTGGCCCGTTTTAGGTCTGGCAAACTCCAAAATCCAAAACATCGTCTCGCTCCACCGGATTGGAAATGAAACTGATTGGGCGAGCATTGCTGCGGGAGATTCTGGTTGTCTGGCAATTAAATCTGACGGCACGCTTTGGGCATGGGGTGAGAATTTGTATTACCAATTGGGTGATGGCACAAAAATTACGCGACCGACGCCCGTGCCATCCATTCCGGGAAATGACTGGAAACAGGCGGCTGCCGCTGGCGCAAACAGCTTGGCATTAAAAAATGACGGCACATTGTGGGCTTGGGGCAATAATTGGGCAGGGCTATTAGGAATTGGCGGCACGAAAGACAGCACGAATGCAGTCCAAGTCGGCACTTCAACCAACTGGACAAAAATTTGGGCTGGAGGCGTTCAAACGGTCGGATTGCAATCCGATGGCAGCCTTTGGTTTTGGGGATCGCTCACGGCTGACTCCAACGACAAAAATAAGTTTGTCGTTCCAACTCGCATTTCGTCGGATACAAATTGGACGGATGTTTGTTTTGGTTACGACACGGTATTTGCCATTAAGTCAGACGGAACGCTTTGGTGTTGGGGACGAGACGCATATCTCTACACGCAAGCAAATGATAAAAATTTGAACGCCACGCCAATGCAAGTCGGAAACGAGAACGACTGGCAATCCTGCCGTTCGACATCGGGAGGTTTTTATCATGTCCTGATGAAAAAGGATGGCGCGCTCTGGGCGTTCGATGCTTCTGAACATCGTGTGGTCAAACCGGATTCAGAATACAAGCCGGTAAAACTGCTGAAAATTAATCTCCATAAGGACATTGCAGCTTTCGGTGCCGCAAGCGATAGCATTGGTGTAGTAATGACACGCGATGGTGAAGTTTGGACGTGGGGAAAAGTGATTGGCGAACATACGCCGGGACTTTTTTCAAATGCGCGAATTATTGATAAACCTTGGCAGGTTTCAAATGTTGATTCCAAAGAGTAAACGGACGGAAAGCTGTGCAGGAATTACCTATTTTCCGACAACAATTTCCACACGCGCAATGCTTCCGTTACGCCCCACGCCTGCGCGTCGCAGCCGCGCTGCGTGTGCGGCGCGTCGCCGTCGAGAATTTCGGGAATCTGGCCGAGGCAGCCTTCGTTCAGAATTTTTTCCGAACTTCCCAAATACGCTTTCGCCGCCGCGATTGCTTCCGGCGAAAAATCCCACGCACGCGCGAGTGCCTCGCAAAAGGTTGGGAACGTCCACGTCCACGCCGTGCCGTTGTGATACGCCGGTTTGCGGCGCGTGTCCTCGTCGCCTTCGTAGCGCGGCCAATAAGGTTCCGGCGGATTGTTGATCAATCGTCCGTCGTTGCTGTAAATCGCAAGCGGAACGGAAACCGGCAACGGCGCGAGCGAGCGTAATCCGCCGGGCACGACGAGAAATTTTTGCGCGGCGGCGACGCAGCGTTTGGCGCGCTCACCGGTGACGAGCCCAAGGCTTACGGCAAATAAACAATTGCTTCGCAGCGCGTCGCTGACCGTGGCGTCGCGGGCGATGATGCGCGGCCCGGCGATCAGCACGTCGGCATACCAGCCTTGTTCTTCGAGCCAGAAAAGTTTTTCAAACGAGGCCATGGCGTGGTCGGCGAGGTCGCGCCATTTTTTTTGTTCGGACTTGTCGCTGATTTTTTCCAGCAGCCGCAATAGGCGAATCCACAGGACTTGAATCTCGACGGGATAACCCTCGCGCGGCGTGCCTGCGGGAAAATTCGTGTCCATCCAGGTGAAATGGCTCGGACTCCAGATGAGCGCGGAATCCGTGTCCATGCGGATGCCGTTCGGCGTGCCCTTGGAATAATTTTCCGCGATGCTTTTTAGCACGTCAAAAATCGCGCGGCCATTTTCGTCAACTCGCGTTTCATAAAAATTTTGAATTTTGAATTTTGAATTTTGAATTTCCGAAAGCTCCTCGCACGCGATGGCAAACCACAGCGGCGCGTCGGTCGTGTCGCAGTTGGAAACGTCGTCGCCGTGAATCGTGTTGGGCAGCGTCCCGTCTTTTTCAAATTTGGCGAACGTGAGCAGAAGCTGTTTCACTTCGTCCACCATGCCGGCGGCCAAAAGTCCGCGCGCGCAAATCAGCGAGTCGCGACCCCAGTCTAAAAACCACGGATAACCGGCGATGACCGTTTTGCCTTCGTCGCGCCGAACAACGAACTGCTTCGCGGCGTGTGAAAGTTTTTCCTCAAAAGTAGCAGCCGACGTGAGTCGGCTCTGACCTTTTTCAGAATGAGCGAACTCACGTTCGCTGCTACGAGAATTTATTTCCACCGTCAAGACGAGTGTTGCGCTTGCGCCTTTCGCCAGCGGAATTTCAAACCAGCCCGGGCTGTAGGCGTCGCCGCTGCCAACCTGGCCGCGCGTCTGCTCGACGGGATGCGGAATGTTCTCGCACCATTCCGGCTGCGGATGAAATTCGCCCGCGTCGGCGAACACGCGCAATTGCCGGTCTCTGGCAGGCGTAAATTCAAAGCCTGCACAGTTTTGAATTTTTAGTTTCCCGCCTTCATTTGATTTCGGCGCGGCAGGTGAATTTTGAATTTCCCGCGTGTTGGACGAGAAATGAAAATCCGCGCCGCCATTGCGTTTGGTTTCGGAATGAAAATTCCGGTCTTCGATGTCTGCGCGCACGGTCAGGCGCACATCGGCATCGGCGGGCAGTTGTTTTCCGTGCGCGGATTTTTCCGTCGGTCGGCTGAAATGAAAGACGGTCGTGTTTTTGCCATCGAGCATTTCGGCGCGCATTTGGATTTCAACCGTGCGGCCGTCTCCGGCGTTGGCGACAAAATCCCAGATGGCCGGGGAACCGGGTTTGAACGACGCGAGGTTTTTGAAATCCAGCGGCGAGAGAAAGCCGTCGGCGTTGACCCAAACCCGGATGCGTTTCACGAAAACGTGGCGGTCAACGGGCACGGACGGATTCAGGTTTGCGCCCAGCGCGCAGTCGTATTTGGAATTCACGCGGCCGAGGTCAACGCACAGCCGGGCCATGCCGCCAATGCCGTTGGTCAAAAGGACAAGAGTTGAAGGTTGAAGGTTGAAGGTTGAAGGTTTTTTTGGTTCGGCTGCCAAAAAACAGATGGCCGCCAAAACTTTTTGCGAAGTTGTGGCGTAACGTTCCAAAAACAATTCGGCGTCGCAGTCAAGTGGCGCAGGCATCTTGCCTGCGTTTTCTTTCACAGTCTGGAAGCCTGTGCCACTATTGCGCGGCGCAAAGCAGGCAACGTGGCTGTTGCCAACGGCGATGGATTGGACGTGAATCGTTATTTCATTCCGGTTTCGCAACTCCGCGCGGAACGGCGCAGAATCTTCAATCAGCAGCCAGTGGCCGGGCGGCACTGGCGTCACGCGGCGGGCGTCAAGCAAAGTCCATGTGACGACGCGCGGGAAAATTTTCCCGGCGTCAACTTCAAACAGCAGGTCGGCGAGCGGGGTTTTGGCTTCGCGTGCGGCGAATTCGGCGGCGGCGGCGAGAAAATTTTCCGGTGAATGTTCGACTTGTTCCGCCAACCATTGCCAGTTGAGGCCGTCAATGGTTTCGGCGGAAACGATCTTGCCCAGCGACTGGATTGCAAACGCGGCATGGGCGCGGGCGCGGCGGTAACTTTCCCCGCACAGTCCGGCTGGTTTTTGCGTGGGCGCGAGGCAATGGCACGCGCCGGGCGCAAGGGTGAAAATGATTTCGTCCTTCTCGCGGTCGAATTGCGAGAGCGGCTGGCCGAGCAGGTCAAACTGGAAGTCGGAAATTTCAAATTTCAGGCCGCC
>Ga0265338_10011119_pt1 | contig 10434 bp, 6 predicted proteins | sample 42126metaG_FD_193579 | JGI IMG/M metagenome (GOLD analysis project Ga0265338, IMG submission 193579) | Rhizosphere microbial communities from Carex aquatilis grown in University of Washington, Seatle, WA, United States - 4-21-26 metaG | ecosystem: Host-associated > Plants > Roots > Rhizosphere >... | reverse complement strand
GCTGATCGAGCTCTGGACCGTGTCGGTCCCCGAGGACGCGGCCTCGGTCACCAGATCGCCCGTGTTGTCGACGATGTAGGTGTCGTCGCCAGAGCCGCCTGTCATGACGTCCGCGCCGGCGCCGCCGTCGAGGATGTCGTTCCCCGAACCGCCGTCCAGGGAGTCGGCCCCATTGCCGCCTTGCAGGCTGTCGTTGCCGGTCCCCCCGCTCAGGGTGTCGTTGCCGTCGGCGCCGTTCAGGGTGTCGTCGCCCGCGCCGCCGGTCAGCACATTGGCCCCCGAGTTGCCGCTCAGCGCGTCGCCATAGGCGGAGCCCGTCAGGTTCTCGAAGTTCTGGATGGTGTCGGTCCCGGCCCCGACCGTGTTCTGGGCTGTGGAGAGCGAGAGATCGACGGTGACCCCCGCCGTGGCGTTGGCGTAGGTCACGGTGTCGACCCCGCCGCTGCCGCCATTGATGACGTTGTCGCCGCTGTTCCCGGCCAGGACGTCGTCGAAGGCGGATCCGGTCAGGTTCGCGAAGTTCTCGAGCGTGTCGGTCCCGGCGCCGATAGTGTTCTGGGCGCCTCCCAAGGACAGATCGACGGTCACGCCGGCCATTGCATGGGAATAGGAGACGGTGTCGACGCCGCCGCCGCCGTCCAGGACGTTGTCCCCGGCCGAGCCCTGCAGGGTGTCGTTGTAGGTCGAGCCGGTGACGTTCTCGATATTGACGAGGGTGTCGTTGTTGCGGCCGCCGGTGTTCTGCGGCCCGGTCAGGGTCAGGTCCACCCGCACGCTCGTCGGGGAGTCCTGATAGCTCGCGGTGTCCACACCAGCCCCGCCGTCGAGGATGTCGTCGCCGGCCCCGCCGATCAGCACGTCGTTCCCGTCGCCGCCGGTCAGGGTGTCGTTGCCGCCCATGCCCCAGAGGGTGTTGCCGGCGGCGTTGCCGGTGATCACGTTGTCCAGCCCGTTGCCGGTCTCGGTGACGCTGGTCGATCCAGTGACCGTCAGGTTCTCGACGTTGGCGGCGATCGTGAGGCCCAGCGCGGTCAGGATGGTGTCGGTCCCCTCGCCGGCGTTCTCTGTGATGTGGGCGCTGGGGCTGGAGATGATGTAGGTGTCGTCGCCGGTCCCGCCGACCAGGACGTCGGTTCCCGTGCCGCCGTCGAGGGTGTCGTTCCCCGCGAAGCCGTACAGCGTATCGTTGCCGTCACCGCCGGAGAGGTGGTTGTCGCCGGAGTTGCCGTCGATCTCGTTGTTGGAGGCGTTACCGGTCCCGTCGATGTTGGCCGCGCCGGTCAGCACCAGCTTCTCGACATTGACAGGCAGGACGTAGCTGATCGAGCTCTGGACCGTGTCGGTCCCCGAGGACGCGGCCTCGGTCACGACATCGCCCGTATTGTCGACGATGTAGGTGTCGTCGCCAGAGCCGCCCGTCATGACGTCCGCGCCGGCGCCGCCGTCCAGCGTATCGTTGCCCGCGCCGCCGTTCAGCAGATCGGCGCCATCGCCGCCGTGCAGAACGTCTGCGCCAGAGCCGCCGTTCAAGGTGTCATTGCCGGCGCCCCCATTCAGGGTGTCGCCCAGGCTGTTGGCCGTGATGACGTTGTCGAGCGCGTTGCCCGAGCCGTTGAGCGCGGCGCCCTGCAAGGTGAGGTTCTCGACATTGGCCGACAGCGTGTAGTCGACGCTCGAGATGACGGTGTCGGTCCCCTGGCCGGCCGCCTCCACCACGACATCGCCAGGATTGTCGACATAATAGAGGTCGTCGCCGCCGAGGCCGGTCATGGTGTCGGCGCCCGCGCCCGGGTCGAAGGTGTCGGCCGAAGACGATCCGGTGACGTTGTTCGAGACCCCGACCCCAATCGGATGGCTGCCGCCGGACGGGCCGTTGTCGGTGATGCTCAAGTCCTGGTAGTCGACGGCGATGGTCTCCGGCGACTGCATCCGGTAGACGCCCAGCTTCGCATAGGGCCCGACCACGTCGTTGTAGCCGACCTCCCCGTGATAGCTGACGAGCTGCACGCCATCCCGGCTGACGACGACCTCGCCGTTGCCGAAGGGATCGATCGTCACCTTCTCGGTGATGTCGTACCACTGCCCTCGGGTGATATCCTGGCTGTCGACATAGAGGGTCTTCGTGGGCGGCGAGGCCAGGCTCAGGGCGTTGGCGTCGGCCCGGACCTCGATGTCGAGCTTCTCGCCCGTCAATCCGAGATCGAACACCGGAGAGTAGGACGCCTCCCCAGGATCTGCCGTCTGGTGGATCTGATTGATGGCGAGCCAGCTCGAGGTGTTCGCCTGCCCGGGCTCCACCATGAACTTGAAGTGGATGGTGTAGGACTCGAAGTTGTTCAGATTGCTCTGGACCGAGATCTCCGACCTGTTCTTGCCCGCAGGATCCGGGGCCCAGTGGTCGTCTTGCCTGACCTCGAATCTAAGGTTATTGCCTGTTAATGTATAACTCCAAGGCTGGTTCGCATTTTGTATGATGTAAGGAAGGTTATTGTAATAGTTAAGCATGCCCCGTCACACATAAAGCTACGACGCGACTCCGCGCCCCCCGGGGAACATTTATCAAACGCGATTAATATTTATTGATGACAGGTTAGCGCGCGACAATACGGCGCACCCGACTCGTCCGGGCCGGTCGTTATTCGGCGGGGGCCGGCTCGAGGCGCGGCACGGCGTCGACGAGGCCCGTCTGGGCCAGCCGGCTTTCCACCCGCGCCCGCTGCTGATCGCGCGCCTGCTCCATCTTGGCGCGGTATTCGGCATTGCGCGCCAGCACTTCGCGCAGGCCGGCGGCCACCTCCGCCCCGTCGATCTCGACGAACACGCCTCCCTCGCCCAGAACCCGCTCCAGGACGGGAGAGCGGTTGGTGACGACCGGCACGGTCAGAAGCAGCGCCTCGCCGACCGCCATCTGCATGATCCAGTTGCGGGTCGACAGGGTGAGGATCGCCGCCGCGGCGGCGAACTGGTCGTAGTAGTCCTGCACCGACACGAACCCGAGGAGTTCGACGTTGGGCGGGACGGTCTCGGGCGTCAGCTTGGCCTTGCGATAATCGCCGGTCACCTTGATGTGGACCTCCGGCGCCTGCCGGGCGGCCTCGAGGATGACGTCCACGGGCTCGTCGGACGCGAAACTGCAGACACAGAGGATGAACGGCTTTTCGGCGGTGGCGGCCGTCACCTTCGCCACCGGCAGCACGTAGCAGAGCGTCTCGAACAGGATGCTCTTGCCGCCCCAGGCCGTCACCACCTGGGCGTCGTCCTCGTTGTGGTTCAGCGTCAGGGCCGCCTGGCGGGTGATCGCGCGGTACACCGACTTCTGCCAGCCGGGCGCGGAGTGGTCGTAGACCTTGGAGTGTCCATCGAGGACAAGGGCCGCACCGAACAGCTTGGCGTAGGCCATTGCGATCAGCACGAGCGGGAGGGGCTGGTTCACCACGGCCAGGACACGCGGCCGCCGCTGCGCCAGGCAGCCGATGGTCTGAAGCGAGCTGACGGCGTATCGCCACAACGTCGCCAGCGACCCGCGCGAGCGGAATGGATGTATCAGGACCAGCTCGCAGCCCAGAACGTGCGCAGACTGCCGCCCGCGAAAGCAGTCACTCTTCCAAGCCACGTAAATTCGCTTGGACTGGCCGGGTCCCTGCGCCGACGAACTCTGCATGCCCGCCTTCCCCTGAGGCGACGGTTGAAGAAGCCCCTGCCAACCACGCCTAAACAACGTGGGGCAGGCTAGCGACGCCGCGGCTCCTGTGGCAATTCAGGATGGGTCTAGGATAGACCGCGCCTCGGGTCCAGCCAAGGCGAGGGTGGGCGACGAGGGGCGATGTCCTTAGGCTGGTATTTGAACAGGCTGCGCGCCATGCACCCGCTGGAGATCGTCTCCAGGGCGGGCGAGCAGGCCAAGCGGGCCAGGGCGCGCGGCAAGCTCGAAGGATGGGCCAGGTACGCCTTGCCCGGCCCCATCCCCGTGCTTCCGGGTCTGCGCGAGCAGTTCCTGGCGAACGCCGACCAGCGAACCCGATCCGCGATAGAGGCCGCTGCGCAGGCGGTCCTGGCGGGGCGTTATGAAGCCCTGGGCGTCCGCTGGCCGGAGCGATCGCCGGACGGGTTGTTCCCGCCCGAGGTCTGGCGGCTGGACCCGGTCACCGGGGGGCTCTGGCCGGGCGCGGACGCCTATTGTTTCGACATCTCCTACCGCCACGAGCGGACGCTCGGCGACATCAAATATGTATGGGAGTTCAACCGGCTGCAGTTCCTGCAGCCGCTCGCCGCACATTACGCCCTGTCCCGCGACCGGCGCGCGCTCGAGGCCGTCGAGCAGGCGATCGACAGCTGGTTCGAGGCCAATCCGCCCTTTCGCGGCATTGCCTGGAACAGCGGCATCGAGCTGGCTCTAAGGTCGATCAGCGTGCTCGTCGCCGTCACGCTGTGCGGCGAAGCCATGTCGAAGGCCGCGATCGAACGCGCACGGACCCTGCTCAACGCCCACGCCTTCTGGATGGCGCGATATCCGTCGCGCTTCTCATCGGCGAACAACCACCTCGTGGCCGAAGCGGCCGGCGAGTTCCTGATCGCCCTGGCCATGCCCGAAGCCCCGGGCGCCGCCAGGCGGGAGGCCCACGCCCGGAAAGTGCTGGAAGACGAGGCCCACAAACAGATCCTCGCCGATGGCGTGGGGGCCGAACAGTCGCCGACCTACGGCGCCTTCACCGCCGAGTTCATCCTGCTCAGTGCGGTGGTCGCACGGGCGGCGGGGCGGGCCTTGACCCCAGGGGTCGACCAGCGCCTTCGCGCCTTCGCTGACTTCATCGGCTGGCTGGCCGGCCCGGACGGCCGCACGCCCGCGATCGGCGACGACGACGAAGGCCGGGTCCTGTCCACCGGATCGCACGAACACGCCTATGCCTCGTCGGTGGCCGCCGCGGTCGCAGGCTATCTCGGCGGGCCATCGCCCGTTCCGCGACCGGCCGGGGGCGAGCTCCGCGACGCCTGTTTCGGATCCCCGGAGAAGGCGACGGACAACCACGGGGTGAAGACGTTCGTGGAAGGCGGCTATTCTGTCGTCCGGGAAAGACGGGCTGGACACGAGCTTCACCTCGTCTTCGATCACGGCCCCCTGGGCTATCTGTCCATCGCCGCGCACGGCCACGCGGATGCCCTTGCCTTCACCTTGGCGCTTGACGGCGAACCGATCCTGATCGATGCGGGCACCTATCTCTATCATTCGGGTGGACCGTGGCGCGACTGGTTCAGGGGGACCGCCGCACACAACACCTTGACGGTCGCCGAGCAGAACCAGAGCTCCATCGCCGGTCCTTTCAACTGGACGCACAAGGCCGCGGCCGCCCTCGAGACCGGCAGAGGTGGCGAGGAGTGGCGTCTTGCCGGGTCCCACGACGGCTATCTGAAGCGCTTCGGCCTGCGTCATCGCAGGGTCCTGGAGGCCTCGAAGGATGGCCTCTCCATCATCGACGAGCTTGTCGGAGGCGTCCCCCGGACCGACATCGCGATCCGCCTGCTGGTTTCGCCCGCCTGCAGCCTGGAACCGCGGAGCGACGGCATGGTCCTGAGCCTCGGGGGCAAACCCCGCCTGCTTGTTTCGCCGGACGCCTCGGGCGAGCTGGAGTGGCGGGCCGGCGGCGACATCGGAGAGGGCGGCTGGGCTTCGCCGTGTTTCGGCGAAAAGGTCCCGGCGGCCCAGCTGGTCTGGCGTCCTCGAGGCCCCTCCCGTCTTGTCGAGACCCGGCTGACAATCCTTCCCTGACCGGGGCGACCTGATCTCAGTGGAAAAGATCGTCCGTCGAAGGGCCGATGAAGCCCGGCGGCGTCCGCACGATCTTTCGCCTCAGCGCCGAGATCGCTGGCGACGGACCGAACAGCTTCAGCAGCACGGGCACGTAAGGGGGCGTCTTCGGAAAGTCGACCTGGTCGATCCTCCGCCCGCCGACATAGGGCTCGAGCCGCTTCGAAAACGCGGCGGGGTCGAGGAGCCCAGCGGCCGTCGTCTCGCCCAGCCGTTGGAGCGCCGCCATCTGCCCCGCTGAGGGGCGTTCGCCGTTCGCTGCCAACAGGTAGGTCCCCATCGACAGCGGCTGCAGGGCGTAGGCGTGGTAGTTCAGCGCCCGGCTCTCGCGCGCCGCTTCGGGCGGCAAGAAACCCTGAGCGTCCACCTCGTCGAGGCCTCGCAGGATTGCGCGACGGCCCCACTCGAACCTCTGCTGATCCTGGGTCGCGATGGCCACCAGCAGCGCCCCGTAGCCCACCCAGTAATGGCGGTTGTTGATCCGGTGCGGGCTCGCCGGTGTGTTGCCGAGCGCGGCGAGCTGTGACTCCGCCTCGACCGAGGGATCGTTCAGGCGACGCAGCCAGGTCTCGATCGCCTGACGTGCGGCGGGATCCGGATCGTCAAAACGTCGGGCGAGTACGTAGTCGAACGCCAAGGCCGGAACCACGAAACTGCGGAGGCCTGCCGCCTGGGGCGACAAACTGCCGGTCAGCGAGCCGGCCCGGGCGCTGGTGTAGAGATTTCGCACAATGCAGCGCGCCACGGCCCGATCGCCTGAGCCTGTCCGTCCGTCGCCCTTGAGCAGCCGCCCGGCGAGGTCGTTGATCCCGTTCATCAGGCCCTGGATCTGTGCGCTATCCGCCTCCACAGCCCGGGCCGCGCCGGCGTTCAGGCGGTCCTGCGCCGCGCCCGGCGCGTAGAGATTGGGCGTCGCATAGTCCTTCGCCGGCAACGGAATGTCCTGGCAGGGGGCGCCCGACTCGGGCCCGGGCGGAGCCAGGGGAACGCCGAGGACCAATGGTCCGGCCCTGGCGGCGCCGCACGCCGCGCCGAGAATGGCGGCGGACATGAGCGCACACAGACGCCCCATGAACGCAGGATCGGCCGGTGACATTCGGGGCTCTTCCTTGCGGCCGGTCTCAGCCGAGGGCCCGTCACCCTAACCCCGCCGCGGGATTGTGTCGATTTCCGACCTGTCCACGGGCGTCCGGCATCTGGCCGGGAAGCGAGCTATGCTCCGACAATATCGACCTTGGACCGATCTATCCGTTCAAGCTCGCCCCCGCAGAAGAAGAAGGTGTTCTTCTCGCCGGCCAGCCCCTTCGTCAGGCGGCCCGCTTCATATCGATATGGCGCATAACCGAGATCCAGGAGCACTCGGGGCGCCGCCCGCTTGCCGTTGTATTCAAGCAGGACGGGCGGCCTGTCCCTCGCCAGGGTCTCCGCGCCGCCGACAAGGACCTGTTCTTCCAGCCCCTGCACGTCGATCTTGATGAAGTTGGCCTTCAACGCGAAGCCATCCAGCCGTCGAACCACGCAGGACTCCCGGCAGATCGTGAGCTTCGCAGGATCGAAACCGATGACTCTGGACTTCAACCATCCGCTGGCGTTCTCGAGGTCGAATGATGCGAGACCGTCGAAGACCCAGCCTCTGTAGGAGGGGGTGTGGAGTTCGAACTCGCCGTCCTCCGCTCCCAGACCGAAACCCTCCACTCGAACGTCGAGGTCCTCGGCGAACCGTCGTCTGAGAACGGAGACCATGAGCGAACTCGGCTCGAAGGCGACGATCTTCGCCGACGGCTGGAAGAGGCGAATTGCGTCGATGCTCTGACCGCGGTTGGCTCCAATGTCGAGCCACACCCCCTCCGGATCATCGTACATCGCGGCCAGCAGGTAGAAGTCCTCGTCGAACGGCCTCCTCTGCGCCCTGCGCAACGCCCGCTCGGCTTCAAACTTGAGTTCACGAAGAGCGGGAAAATAGGTTTGGGCGGTTCGCACCGCCTTCTTGAGTTCCAATCGCATGTGACAGCCAGATTTTGCCGGGCAGTAAGAATGTTTCAGTCGAGCCTAGTAGGACCGTCGCCTTTGGCTACCCGCCGCATCGAGCTTGGATCGCTGATCTTGGATCGCAGCGCCCCAGATTTCTCCAACCAGACGGTCAGGGTGGCGCAACCCACATGATTGCACAAGAATGCGGCGTCACGATCCGCCTTGGACCGTCGGCCGGCGACGGCGACTTGCGGCCATGGTCCTTCACGAAGTCGGCGCACGCGGGAGGTAAGGCCGGCCAGCGGCGTTTGAGCGGATGATCTTGCCTTGACATCGGGGAGCCCTACTGGTGGCGATCACGGTCGCGGCTCCGCCAGGAAGGACCTCATCAGAGCGTTGTATCGAATCCTGACGCTGCAATGCGATGCAATCTAAGTCGCGGTAATCGCATTCTAATTAACCAAGGGGGTTTTGGCTGGCGCCCCCTTTGCTTGCAGTGCAGCATTCTTGTAGCGTCGCAGCACAGCTAGACGCGCGCGGCTGTCTGTATTCTCTCAGCTTGTCCGGCCAAGGGCGACAAAGGGGCTAATATGAAGGTTGCTGTTATCGGGATTGGTTACGTGGGCGCGGTCTCGGCCGCGTGCCTGGCCAGGGACGGCCATGAGGTCCTCGCGGTGGACGTGAGCCAGCTCAAGGTCGACGACATCAATCGCGGCGAGTCCCCCATCGTGGAGCCCGGCCTGTCGGAACTGGTCCTGGACGGCGTTCGGTCCGGCCGGCTGCGCGCCACCCTCAGCCTCGAGGAAGGTATTCGCGGATCGGACATCTCGCTGATCTGCGTGGGCACCCCCTCGCGCAGCAACGGCTCGCTGGACACCAGCTTCGCCCTTCGGGTCGCCGAGCAGATCGGCGCCATCATCGGGGCCTCCAATCTCGACCATTCGGTTGTGTTCCGCTCCACCGTTCTGCCGGGCACCATGGACGGCCTGCTCGTTCCGGCCCTCGAGAAGGCGTCGGGCAAGACGCCTGGCGTCGACTTCGGGATCGGCTACTACCCGGAATTCCTGCGCGAGAGCACGGCGATCCGCGACTACGACCAGCCGGGCGCCGTGGTGTTCGGCCGGCGCGACGCCAAGACCGCTGAACGGCTGCACGCCCTGCAGCCGAGCCTGCCGGTCAAACCCTTCGAGGTCGAACTCAAGGCGGCCGAGGCGGTGAAGTACTTCAACAACGCCTGGCACGCCCTCAAGATCAGCTTCGCCAACGAGGCAGGGAACATCTGCAGCGCCGTCGGCATCGACGGCCACGACGTGATGAACATCCTGTGCTCGGACACCCGCCTGAACATGTCGCCGGTCTACATGAAGCCTGGTTTCGCCTTCGGCGGCTCGTGCCTGCCCAAGGACGTCAGGGCCCTCAAGGCCAAGGCGCGCGAGATCGACGTGCCGACGCCGATCCTGGAAAGCATCCTCGCCGCCAACGACGAACAGATCCAGAAGGCCTACCGGATGGTCCAGCAGTCCGGCAGGCGCAAGGTCGGCATCCTCGGCCTCAGCTTCAAGCCGGACACCGACGACCTTCGCGAGAGCCCGATGGTCGTCCTGACCGAACGCCTCCTGGGCACCGGTTACGACGTCAAGATCTACGACGCCAACATCCGGCTCTCGCGGCTGACCGGCACCAACCTCCGCTACGTCCAGGAATATCTGCCCCACATAGGCAGGATGCTGTGCGAGGATCCGAAGGATGTCCTCGACCACGCCGACGTGTTCGTGATCTCCCATCGCAATCTCGCCAACCTGCTGGATGATGGGGCGCAGGCGTCCAAGCATATCGTGGACGTGGCCCGCGCGTTCGGCGACCGGCGGACCGAAGGCCTTTATCAAGGCATATGCTGGTAGAGTTTTCCGTAGCGAGCGGGGAATCCAACCCCGCCGCACCTGCCGCCACCCGAAGCCCGGGTGATGCGGCGGGCGGGCGCAAGGCAAGCGAAGCAATGAACAAGATCAAGCTTCTGCTGTTCGACATGGACGGCGTACTGATCGACGCCCGCGATTGGCATTACGAGGCGCTGAACCGCGCGCTCGGCCACTTCGGGATGGAGATCAGCCGCGATGAGCACTTGGCGCTCTACGACGGCCTGCCCACGCGCAAAAAGCTCGAGCTGCTTTCCCGCAGCCGCGGCTTGCCGATCAAGCTGCACGCCTTCATCAACGAGCTGAAGCAGGGCTACACCGCCGCCATCGCCATGGACCGGTGCAGACCGGTCTTTCATCATCAGTACGCCTTGGCCGAGCTGAAACGCGCCGGCTATGGCATTGGCGTGTGCTCCAACTCGATCCGCCGCACGGTGTCCTTGATGATGGAGCTGTCCCAGCTGGCGCCCAACCTCGACTTCTTCCTGTCCAACGAAGACGTCGCCCAGCCCAAGCCTCATCCCGAAATGTACATCGCGGCCCTGGCGCGCGCGGGCGCCGCCCCGGAGGAATGCCTGATCATCGAGGACAACGAACACGGCGTGGCGGCGGCGAGGGCGTCGGGCGCCCACGTCATGGTGGTGGGGTCGGTCTATGACGTGACCTATTCCCGCATCAAGCAGGAGATCGCCCGGGCGGAGGGTCGGTCATGATCGTACTGATCCCCCTGGCGGCGCCGACCGA
>Ga0265338_10011116_pt1 | contig 10435 bp, 14 predicted proteins | sample 42126metaG_FD_193579 | JGI IMG/M metagenome (GOLD analysis project Ga0265338, IMG submission 193579) | Rhizosphere microbial communities from Carex aquatilis grown in University of Washington, Seatle, WA, United States - 4-21-26 metaG | ecosystem: Host-associated > Plants > Roots > Rhizosphere... | reverse complement strand
AACCAAACAAGCAGTAGCCAATATCCAACAAAACACATTTGAAGAAACAAAAGAAGCGTTCAGCGACTTCGTCGCCAAACGCCAGTTCCGTTACTCATTTGCGTCATTTTGATTTGGGATTGCTATATAGTCTCAGTGCGTTATGGGTTTAGAAAATTTTTCAAGCGACCGCGGAATAAGTCTACGTACTGAGTCAGTACCAGATCCTGGCACCTACGCCCAGGAGCAAAAGGTCGCAGCGCTAGCCCTTCAAGCACAGGGCCTGGATCCCTATCCCTCCATTACTGATGTACAACAATCAGATCCTAACCCAAAAACCTGGGAGGACCTGGCTGCCTGCTTTGGGTTAAATACTCAAGATTTTTTCCCTACTAGCAGCCCGGGTGTGGACTCTGCAAAACAAATTTGCAACCAATGCCCCGTTAGGCAGGAATGTCTAGAATTCGCGCTCGTGAATCGTATTGCGCACGGTATTTGGGGCGGCGCGTCCGAACGTGAACGACAGCGAATATTAAGAAAACGTCGAGAAACTCGCACGTCTGGTAATCAAGGTTAATATAGTATAAAATCACTCTGATCTTGGGGCTATAGCTCAGTTGGCTAGAGCGCTTGCCTGGCAGGCAAGAGGTCTGGGGTTCGAGTCCCCATAGCTCCACCAAGTAAAGACCAATACTGTTTGGTCTTTTTATTTTGTATTACAAGCCGCAATCTGGTATTTACGATAAAATAAACCCCTCTCACAAGAGAGGGGCTATCGTGCGCGCCCACCCGCGGCGGGTGGTATGTTTGTTTTGGTTTTTATTCTTGCCCCGCTTAGTTTCTGCTTCCGAGTAGTCTGCAGTCAGATTACGAGGAGGAATGAAACGGTGCGGGGTCACGCGCCGCTAGAGCGCACGAACTACTTATAGCATAACCAAAATACAGTATCTGTCAAGCCTGACCCACACTCACTTTTCTCCTCCTCTCTGTAACGGTATGGGTGGTAGTAAGGTTGTACGCAGGAGTTGCTGTAGATATTCCCAGGCTTGACGGAACCAACTGAGGCGCTTCTTGGGATGAAACTTCTGTTTGGGTAGGTCCCTCAGGGTATAGCGCCAGATTAACCACCAACCTAGGAAGACAAACAACAGTAAGGTACGAATAACTTCAGGCTTTTTCACCCGTTGCCACTCTAGCCGTTGTAGCCATTTGACATCTTTGAAAGCTTCCTCAATTTCGAATCGCTCAGCATAACGGTTTAAAACCTGACGGCGGGTTATTTCTTCTGGTAGATTGGTCAGTAGGAACCACGGCTCATCACCTTTCATGTCATCTTTAAAGTCTGAACGAACATACCGTAATCGGTGTGTGCGATACGTAACAGGTAGCTCCTCCTGGCTAATATCTCCCAGTGGTTCACGCCACCAGCTGGGATCCCACGGTAACTGGACTAGTTTGTCGCCTTTGCTACGGGCAATGAAGTAGACATCATGTTCGACGAACAACTTGAACAGCTTGTCAGAAGCAAACCACCTATCCATAACCAGGGCTAGTTGGAGATTAGGAGACTGGTCACTTAAAAAGGTAAACAGCTCTGTCAAAGCCTTCACTAATGGTTCAATAAGAGCGGCTTCAGATACATTAACTTGGCACCAGATTGGTATGGCTCGGCCCCGACGGACAGACACCGCCAGGATAGCAATACAAAAGGGACCAAACTGGGAATGGTCTAACGAGCAGTACCAATACCCCTTTTTAGTAGCCAGCGCTTCGCTTATTAGTAGCTGCTGGAGCTGGTTACTCAAGCAGCTGTCCGTCACTAAGCGGCGAATGCGATTCTCGCCAGTGAAACGGTTTAAGCCGAGGCTTCTACCAGCTGCATTGAGCGAGCTAAACTCTTTGAGGGAGAACTGCTCAACTCCTAGAAAGAAGCGACGAGTTTTACCTTTAGTAATGTGTTTTGTGCGCAGTTGCTTTACAGCAACCTTTAGTTTTTGTAGTGTAGACATTGAAAACGACCTTTCTGTTTTGGTTTTGACACTTCAACAGTAGGTCGTTTTTACTATTTAGGCAAAAAGTGAGTGTGGGTCAGCTGTCAAGCCGTTAGGTCTTGGCGGCTTGACGGGGTAGGATACCAAACACCAGAAATAGCGCGTAGAGTATCGCGAAACCGCACATGATGCTTGGTAGGCCAGAAATCGTAGAAGGTTTAAGTGTGTTAGTCATGGCCGTAGGTAGTAAAAAGACCAGGTAGCCAACAGCTTGTAATATCAGCGCTTCCTGCGTCATCTTCTTGGCACTTTTAAACGCAAAGTATAGACACATTCCGAGGCCCGTAAATAACCAGAAATAGTAATAAGCAAAATAGTAGCCACCATAATGAGTAGCCAGTTGAAAGATAGCGTAGTTGCCGGCGCAAACATGACTGCTAAACGTCGACGGTTTGACAAAAAATATCAGCCAAGGAATAGCCGAGGCGTAGGCCAGCCAGTGAATCAGCGTATGGCCTCTTTTACTAATGGCCTGGATGAGATGTATGGCCAGAGGTGGTAACAATGTAATGGCCACAAAGCCTATACTGGACCAGGCAGCGGCCTGCAGTTTAAACCGGCCGCAAGTATTGTATTCTGCCAATTGGAAAACCGCCAAACAAACCAGCAACGCAACAGCAAGGTTTCGGACGAGGTTTGATTTGTATCGAATCAGCGTATAAGCGGCCAAAACCAGCTCTATAATAAACGTCGCCAACATAGCCGGCGGCGAAAAACAGTACAGTTTATCCGTATATTTACCCACTGGCATGTATCATACGGCCAAAGTCAGTAACTAGCTAGGACTTATCCCCACCCAGTAGTTTCAGTAGCTCTTTCTCGCTAATTTGCTTGGTGCCAAGTTTGCGGGCTTTAGCCAGTTTACTTTCGCCCACATTCAGACCAACCACTAGATAATCAGTATCCTTGCCGACACTAGATTGAAAGGTGCCGCCAAGGCTACGGATTTTGTCGGCTGCTTGGTCGCGGCCCATATATTCCAGAGTACCAGTAATAACGAAACTTTTGCCGCTCAACTTACCACCCACTCGTTTGATCTCTGTCGGCCAAACACCCAAACGACGAAACTTAGCCAGGAGCGCCTGATTGTCATCATCAGCAAACCAAGCTAAAACGGATTCTGCCGCAATTTCACCAATACCCTCGACTTCTTTTAATTGATCGTAGGTGGCACTGCCCAAACTGTCTAATCGTCGAAAATGGTTAGACAAATCAATGGCCGTTTGCGTGCCAATGTGCCGTATGCCCAGGCCATAGACAAAACGCGGCAGTGGAGGCTGTTTGACTTTGGCAATACCTTCTACCAAGTTTTGAGCTGACAGTTCGGCAAAGCGGTCCAGCTTCATTACCTGCTCTTTGGTCAGACTATAGATATCTGCTAGATCGCGTACGAGCTTGGCTTCCACCAAGGCAGCCGCGTTCTTTTCGCCCATGCCGTCTATATCCAATGCACCCTTGCTGGCAAAATGCTCCAGCGCCTGTTTGAGTAATAGTTTGCCTGTGGCGTCTTTCAGCCGGTAAACCACCTCGCCATCTGGCCGCACAAACTCCAGCTCGGGATACTGGCGGCCAAGCTCGCGCTCCATATCAAACATCTTGGCGTTTTTGGTACGGAGTTCGGTCAGCACTTTACTAACCTGGGGAATAATGTCGCCAGCCTTAAATATGACGACCGTATCGCCCACCCGGATGTCTTTGCGGGCAATTTCATCGGCATTATGAAGACTGGCATGCTGCACGGTTGTGCCTGCCACTACTACTGGGTCAAATACAGCAACCGGCGTGGCTGCCCCTGTCCTACCTATACTTAAAACAATATCTTTAACAGTTGTGGTGGCTTCTTCTGCTGGATACTTATAGGCGACTGCCGCCCGGGGGTTCTTACCTACAACTCCAAGTTGGGCAAAAAGCCGGCGATCGTTAACTTTTATAACCAATCCATCTGTATTAAACGGCAAGCTATGGCGTTTATCTTCCCACTCGTCAACAAAACGCATAACTTCATCTAAACTGTTTAAAATTTTAGATTCGGGATTGCAGGCAATGCCAAGTGAACGGATACACTCGTAAGTAAAGTCATAGGTTGGGATTTGATAAGGATCACCGCGCAATAAATCATAGGCCCTAAAGTGTAGGGGCCGTTCGGCTACTAGCTCCGGATCTAGCTGACGAATAGTTCCGGCAGCAAGATTGCGCGGATTTGCAAAGATTGGCAAGCCGGTCTGCTCTCGCTTACGGTTTAAAGCTTCAAAATCTTTCTTTAACATGATGATTTCGCCGCGTATTTCAGTCCGGCCTTTTAAGAATTGCTGGTATTTGTGACTTTGCCGAAGTGTCAGTGGTACACTCTTGATTGTTCGAACGTTAAGCGTCACATCTTCGCCAATATATCCATCACCGCGGGTCACACCGCGACTAAAAATACCTTCTTCATAAATTAATGCAGCTGCCAAGCCATCCATTTTTATTTCGGCAGAAAATTCCAGTTTTTGCCCTGGGGCTAATTTTTGCATTCGCTTAACCCAATCTTCTACCTCGGTTCGATCGAAAACATCGTTGAGACTGAGCATACGGCTAGAATGTTCGACTTTAGTGAAACTATCTAGAGCTTTGCCGCCTATTCTTTGTGTTGGCGAATAAGCTACTACTAGCTCAGGAAATTGACTTTCAATAGCTTTCAGTTCTTGAATTAAACCATCATAGACAGCGTCACTCACGCTGGGATTATCCAATACATAATATTCATACCAATAGCCGTTTAACAGTTCTAGTAGTTTATTGTAGCGTTTACCGGCAGCCGATTTATTCATAACAGCTCCCTGTATAGGCTGTACATGTAGGTATGGGCAAAAACCAGAACCATCAAACTTAGTACAAATAATAGCCAGTCAGCCACGGGTGCGACCAATATAATAAGTGGGATCATAATAATAGCCCCTACAATAATGATGGCTAGCGGCAAAAATAGAATTTTGCGCAATACTATTAAACGACGCTTTTTGACTAATTGTTTAGCCGAACGCAAGGCTTTAAGTGGTGTCATATCTGGCAGGGCTACAATATACAGCCCAAAAATTGATGAACACAGCATATACAGCGACCATAGAGCCAACAGGATAAATAGTAGTGTCCAACCAAGTTTTTCAAAACCGTTAACCGCTATCCCGCTACCTATTACGGTTGAGTATAGCCACGTACCAATTACAAGCGGCAGAAGCTGTAAGCCAAGTACCAACAAAACCAATATAAATGGAATCAACGGGTACACGCCTTTATAAAAGGCTTCCTTGGCCTTAATTTTTTTACCGGCGAGCACTTGGCGCAAGGACCAAATAGTGACCAAGCTCATGAGCACTACTAATAAAGTCTGGTAGGTGTTACCGGCTGGCGTTGCGGAGCTTCCAGCGGTACCTATGAGATAACCAAAAAGCGTTGCACCGTCGGACAGACTATTGGAGCCGGTGGCGGAACTACTATGCAGAGCTGATTTAAGGCTGCTGAGGTCTACACCGCTACTCAGGCCGCGCACCAATATAATACTTAGGATTCCATATATAAGTACAAGACTGCCAAATAGTTTCCAGTTTTGCTGGAGTAGTTTGAGGCAACTCCAAAAGATTCTAAACGAGCTTGATAATTTTGGAGCCGGCTTAACGCGGCGCGACGACGAACTGATTGGAGCGGACTTTGGCTTTTTTGTGGATTTGCTGGTAGGTTTCCTTAAGGTTTTGGATTTCTGCGCTGCCATATGGATATTTTAGGCGTGGGTATCCATTTCGCGCAAGCGGCGAATGCGCTCCTCTATAGGCGGGTGAGTACTAAAAAGGTTGGTAATGCTGTGGCCCTTAAGAGGATTAACAAAAAAGAAGTGGGCAGTAGCCGTATTTTGATGCCTCATAACGCTTCCGGTCTGTTCAATTTTCTCCAGTGCACCGGCCAGTCCTTCTGGATAACGAGTTGTCAAAGCGCCGGTGGCATCGGCCAGATATTCGCGACGGCGCGAAACTGCCAGCTGAATTAGTGTGGCGATAATAGGCGCTAAAATGGCAGCCACAATCCCAAGCGCAAAGAAAATCATGTTGGCCTCGCCGTCACCATTGTTTCGTCGGTTACCTCCCCCAAACCAGGCCATCCTGAGCATGACGTCTGCCAATAGGGCCACAACGGCAACCATGGCAAAAGCAATCATAGATACTCTAATGTCATAATTTTTGACATGCCCCATCTCATGAGCCAAAACGCCCTCTAGCTCCTTATCATCCATAATTTCCAGCAGCCCGCTGGTAACACAAACCATCGAGTGGTTGGGATCGCGGCCGGTAGCAAAAGCATTTGGGGCAGGATCATCAATTATATAGACTTTGGGCGTTGGTAAACCGTCCGTAATGGCCAGGTTTTCAACAATCCTATACAAGCGGGGATTATCTTGCTTGGCAATTTCCTGGGCCTGATTTACTGCTAGCGATAGTTTACTGCCCATGAAGTACATTATGGTAGCGTAGATGAGAGCAGCGATTAACACATAGGGTGTGATGGATGGATTGCCGCTGAATTGACCAAAGATCCAGCCCAGCACGCCAACAAACAAGACAAAACCCACCATTATAAAGAAGGTCTTGCGTTTGTTGGAAGTAATTTCAGAGTACATAGTCGTATAGCGTAGTACGAATATCGTATTTACGCGGGCCTCCCAGGTGCATTTTTAATCAATCCGTGAATCATCTTTTGCAAATCCCTTATTTGATCTTCTATGTAAATTATATCTGTTTTATCTAGAAAATCTAAATCCTGAGCTATACACACATGACTTAACGACTCTGTTAACGATCCGAGCGCCATACCGTAAAAGTGTATTTTATCCTTAGCGGTGGCCCTAGAAAAGCCTTCTGCAATATTAGCAGCTACTGAAACCGCTGACCGTCGCAGCTGACTCACTAAACCAAACTTTTCTGATGCTGGAAATTTTTCAGTAACCTTATAAACTGCTACGGCTAATGTTCTAGCATTTTGCCGTGCTCTTAACTGTTTAAACGAAGTGATTTTATCAGCCATTAGCAATGCCTTATACGATATACGTCATTCGATATACGTTATACGGCTCTTTAAAACTTTACGTCTACTGGTTCGCTGGCGGCAGCTTGACCGGCTTCGTCCAATTCAAAGAATTCTTTATCTTTGTTGAAGCCAAGTATGCTGGCGAAAATGCTAGTAGGGAAAACCTTGCGCTTGGTGTTAAAGTCGCGGACTACGCCGTTATAAAAGCGGCGAGAAGCCTGGATTTTGTCCTCGGTGTCAACTAGCTCAGCCTGCAGCTCCTGGAAGTTCTGGGTAGCCTTAAGATCTGGGTAGGCTTCGGCCACGGCAAACAAGCTTTTAAGTGTTTGACTAAACTGGTTCTCGGCCTTGGCGGTCTCGGCCGGCCCTTGAGCACTAAGTGCGTTTGCACGCGCAGCCGTAACATCCTCAAAAACTGATTTTTCGTGAGTAGCATAACCCTTAACGGTGTTAACTAAGTTAGGAATAAGGTCGTAACGGCGCTTAAGCTGTACGGTTATATCGCTCCAGGCTTCGTCGGCCCGCACATTGAGCCGCACCAAACCGTTGTACATAGCGGCAATAATAATAACGATAAGGACGACGACTCCTACAATAATCCAAAGCATTTCTGTTGATCCTTCCTCTTAAATGACTGTCTTAATTATATCACTTTGTCTAAAAAATAGCTTTAACTTGACCGAGCTCTTCCGCTCACTTTGTTCGCTCGGGGTCATTTGTTGCTTTTCTATTTTATAGCTTGCCGCGAACAATTCCGCCTTAGGCAGATGTGTCGAATGGCTTGCCATCCATAGCTTTATGCGAAGGATGGTGGGCGAGAGAGGACTTGAACCTCCACGGGTTGCCCCACTACCACCTCAAAGTAGCGCGTCTACCAATTCCGCCACTCGCCCTAAATTTGCCTAGCCGTTTTATTTACGGGCCCTTCGACTAGCTCAGGGTCATTCGACTGTGAGGAGGTGTAAGTCGATGGTTTACCGTGAGCGAATCCGCCTAAGGCGGATGAGTCGAATGGTGGGTGATGAGTCCCTTAGGAGGAACACCACCTTAGTGCCTAGTTTACTACGAATGACTGAGAAATTAGAGAAACTTGGTCTGGTTTATGAAAATGGTGAGGTTATCTTTAGTGAGATGGAGGAGGTTGATCATGTTTAGCTCAGCTCTATCTATAGACTTGATTATGGCTTCCTATGTCGAGGAAGACAATAAAATCCTCAAGCTCTATATAGACAACGCGTATATCTCCAGCCACAGAAAAAGCTCTTTTGCCGCTCAGCTTAGCTGTCAATGCATGATCGTAAAGAGGATAACCAAGCTCACCTTTTATAAACAGTTCGAGTCTTTGTTTAAACAATTTAACCAACTTCTTATTTGGAACAATTCGTTGTTTAAAATGCTTTTCAAACGTTTTATCGCGCTTGATCTGCTTCATACTTACAGATCTTTCATGAAGTCATCAACAGTCTTAAAAGGACCGGATAAGTTATGGCCTTTCTTGGCATCTTCAGCTGCTTTATTTAAACGTTCTGCCGCCTCATCACTGGGCTCACCCCAATCATCCAAATTAAAATCTATGCGTCGTCCGTCGACTACAGCTTTAATCACAACCCTAAGATATGCTTGGGCAGAATCAAAGCCAAGCTGCTTGGCCTTATTCGTAAACTGCTTACGGACTGTTGCTTCTATTGGAACATGTATTGTAGATAAATCACTCATATCAACAGTATATCAAACAGTTATAATTATGTCAACTATAATTATACAGCCTGAGCTGGTGGGTGATGAGGGATTCGAACCCCCGACCCCCTCGGTGTAAACGAGGTGCTCTAGCCAACTGAGCTAATCACCCTAAACTGTTAAATTTGGCCCTTCGACAAGCTCAGGGTCATTCGACTCTACGATGATGCAGGTCAATGGTTTACCATGAGCGAATCCGCCTAGGCGGATGAGTCGAATGGTGGATCATCGCAAGGAAAACTGGAACTATGTCTTTTCTGCCGTCCAGACCATAAGTGATCGATTAGAGTCACTTGGGTTTGATGAAATCATGGAGGCTGACAATGTTTAAGCTTTCCTTTGGTGCTCCTCGCTCATTCGAGTCAAAACTGTACAGTGAAGACTTGTTCTACTCTGAGTTTGTAACTGACATTAAACGAGCGCTATCAACTATTATAATAGAAAGTCCGTTTGTCACCTACCGTCGCGCAGCATATTTACTGCCAGAGTTTGTACGTGCCCTTGACCGGGGAGTATCTATTACCATCAACACTCGAGATCCACTTGAGCATGAAGGCTCTATGAGACAGCAAGCAGATGCGGTGCTACATACTTTTGAAAATATGGGCGTAAACATACAACTTACGTCCAAACTACACCGTAAACTGGCTATTATTGATAAATCCTTACTCTGGGAAGGAAGCTTGAATATTCTTTCTCATGCAAATAGCCGTGAAGTGATGAGGCGCACTCAATCCCGTACTCACTGTAAAGCAATGATAAAGTTTTTATCTGTAAAACGATGATACAATAACTGCAGCTCATGAATACTTACAACGAGAAAGATATCGACGGGGTTATGCGCTATATGACCATTTTTCACCCAGATAATGCCAACCGCGTATACTGTCAGGCCTTGCTTGAATATTGGGAGATGACGCTCAAGGACATTGCCATAAACAATCCTGAAGGCATAGAAAAAATTGTCCAAGCATTTGAAGCTTCTAAAGAAAAAGACAAGAACTAAGGCAAAACGTCTCTAAACCGACTATCCAGCACTTTTAAGATTTTGTCTAATAGTTTCAGCGATGGCAGAGTGTAGCCCTGTTCTAGTTTGGCATAATAACCACGCTCTGTACCTGCACGCTTTGCTACTTCTTCCTGCGTCAGACCTTTTTGTGCTCGGATGGCACTCAATCGTTCGCCTATATATTTACCGAGTTGTGATGCCATATTGTTAATTATAGCTTGTTTTACTTCATTGATTCCGTAAAGTGACAGATTTTTGCAATACTAGCGCATTAGTAGTATAATAGTCTCCAATTTAAGGAGTTAGGGATAGTCATGGATGCTAAGGAATTATTTACTGGAATGTCAGATGAAGCTTTGCTTGAAACAGCTCAAGCAGCTTTAGAAATCGTAAAGGATCGTAACCTCGAAATACCTGGCCTTGCTGGGGCTGTCTCTGTAGCCGAAACCACTACCAAAGAGACCGTTACTACCACTACAACCCCAGAAGCCACCCCCACTCCGGAAGCTCCAACCATCGACTCAGAGACTTTACTTGCCACTCTTGACACTGCTCTGACTACCTACGGCTCTTTGCTTGACACTGTCAATGGTGAACGAGCCAA
>Ga0265338_10011115_pt1 | contig 10435 bp, 8 predicted proteins | sample 42126metaG_FD_193579 | JGI IMG/M metagenome (GOLD analysis project Ga0265338, IMG submission 193579) | Rhizosphere microbial communities from Carex aquatilis grown in University of Washington, Seatle, WA, United States - 4-21-26 metaG | ecosystem: Host-associated > Plants > Roots > Rhizosphere >... | reverse complement strand
AGCGTTTGGCGCGAAACGCCGCCGGAACCGGACGCAAACCAGAGCGGCACGCAGCCGAGAATAAACGCGAATGAAGTCATTAAAATCGGCCGCAGCCGGATGCGCGCGCCCGTGAGGGCCGCCTCGGAAATGGAGTTGCCCTTTTCGTATTCAGTTTTGGCGAAGGAAATGATGAGGATGGCGTTCTTGGCAGCGAGGCCGATCACCATGATCAGACCGATCTGCACATAAACGTTGTTTTGAAATCCGCGCAGGGTCAGCGCGAGGAATGCGCCTAAAATAGCCGTGGGCGTGCCGAGCAAAACGCTCATGGGCAGCGACCAGCTTTCAAATTGCGCGGCGACGATCAGAAAAACTCCCAGGATTGAAAGCAGGTAGATGAGCGCAGGCGACACGCCGGCCGCCGCCTGTTGCTCCTGAAACGACATGCCGAAATAATCGTGACCCATTCCGGCGGGCATGGTTTGGGCGAAGACTTCTTCGAGCGCCCTGGTCGCCTGGCCGGAACTATAGCCCGGCGCGGCTGCGCCGTTGATTTGCGCGCTGGGATATTCGTTATAGTGCATGACGAACTCCGGCCCGGTGCGATGTTCGATTTGCGTGAACGCGGAAAGCGGAACGGCCTGGCCTTGTTTGTTGCGAACGTAAAATTGCGAGAGGTTTTCGATCCGGGTGCGGTACTCGGCTTCGGCCTCAAGATACACCTGCCATTGCCGGCCAAACCGATTGAAATAATTCACGAAATAGCCGCCCATGAACGTTTGCAGTGTGCGATAGACGTCATCCAGGGGAACGCCCAGTTTCAAAACCTTGTCGCGATCCACTTTGACGGACACCTGTGGCACGCTGGGCAAATGAGTCGTGAGCAGGCCGGCGATTTCAGGACGTTTCCGTGCGGCGGCCATGAACTTTTCAAGATTCTGCGTGAGAAACGACGGATCCTGATTGCCGGACCGGTCTTCCAGGATGAAAGTGAAACCGCCGGAAGTGCCGATGCCGGGAATGGACGGCGGCGGAAACGCGGACGCCGTCGCTTCGGGCAGTTTGGCCAGTTCGGTGTTGAGATGGGTGCGAATCGCCAGAAATTGCTCGCCGGCCTTTTTGCGCTCGCCCCACGGCTTGAGAGTCACGAAAAAAAACGCATTGTAGGTGGCTTGAACCTGGCTCAACAAACTGAATCCTTCGACGGTGGTGTAATATTTGACGCCCGGCGTGTTTTTCAAAATGTCCTCAATCTTTTTGCACACGGCATCGGTGCGTTCCAGCGACGAGGCGTAGGGCAATTGCGCGACGACGTAAGCGTAACCTTGATCTTCCTCCGGTAAAAATGCGGTCGGCAACCGCGCCCCGAGCAACAACGCAATTCCCAGAATTGCCACCAGCAGGATCATGGTGAATATGCTTTTACGAATCAGCGTGCCGGTAATCTTGAGATATCGTTGCGAGCCTTTTTCAAAAATGCGGTTGAACCAGTCGTAAAATTTCCCAAGTGGCCCGCGCTTTTTGTTTTTGTCTTTTGGCTTCAGCAGAATGGCCGCCAGCGCGGGACTCAACGAGAGCGCATTGAACGCGGACAACATGACGGAAATGACAATCGTCAGGGCGAATTGCTGGTAAAGGCGGCCGGTGATGCCGGCGATGAAAATGGTCGGAATAAATACCGCCGCGAGAATGAGCGCGAGCGAAACAACTGGACCGGCGACTTCATCCATCGCCTTCAGGGCGGCATCCTTGGGCTTCAGGCCTTCGTCGATGTGGCGCTCGGTGGCTTCGACCACGACAATCGCGTCGTCAACCACGAGTCCGATCGCCAGCACCAGGCCAAACAGCGAAAGGGTGTTCAGTGAAAATCCGAAGATGGGGAAAAACGCGAACGTGCCGATCAGCGCCACGGGCACAGCGAGCATCGGGATGAGCGATGCGCGCCAGCCTTGCAAAAACATAAAAACGACGATCGTCACCAAAATCAGCGCGATGACGAGCGTGCGCATGATATCACTCATGCCTTGAGACACCGCGAGGGTGGTGTCAAGCGAAACCGCATAGTCCAAGTCGGCGGGAAAACCCTGCTTGAGTTTCGCCATGAGGCCGAGTACGCGCTTTTCATCGTCCAACGCGTTTGAATCCGGCGACTGATAAATCGCCAGGATCGCCGCCGGCTTGCCGTTAAATTTTCCGGCGACATTATAAAGCTGTGCGCCGAGCTCCACGCGCGCGACATCTTTCAAGCGCACCATCGAGCCATCCGCGTTCTCGCGAATGACAACTTCGCCAAATTCCTTTTCCGTGACGAGCCGGCCTTGCACCGTGATGGCGTAAGTAAATTCCTGTCCGTGCGGCGTGGGCGGCCCGCCAACCTGACCGGCGGGATTGACCGTGTTCTGCGCGTTGATGGCGGTGAGGAGGTCATTGACGGTAAGGTTCAACTTCGCCAACTGGTCCGGCTTGACCCAAAAACGCATCGCGTATTGGCCGGCACCGAAAACATTGACGTTCGAAATGCCCTTCAACTGGGTGATTTGATCCACCAGGTTGATGTAGGCGTAATTAGCCAGAAACGTCGCGTCGTGCGTACCATTCGGTGACGAAAGGCTGATCAACAGCATCGGACTCGACGGCGATTTCAAAAGCCGGACGCCATAATTACGGACATCGGCGGGCAACTGCGCCTCGGCCTGTTTTTCCCGCAACTGCGCCAGCACTTGATCAATGTTCGGATCGGTTTTGACATCAAAGTTCACACCCAGGCGCATGACCCCGCTGTTCGCGCTGATGGAATACATGTAGTTCATGTTGTCCACGCCGCTCATTTGCGCCTCGATAGGCGTCGCGACGGATTGCGCGAGCGTCTCCGCGTCGCCGCCGATGAATGCGGTCTGAATGCTGATTTCCGGCGGGACGATGTTGGGAAATTGCGCGACTGGCAGGCTCAACATCGAAACCGCGCCGATGAGCACCATCAAAATGGCAATGACCATCGCGACGATCGGGCGATTGATGAAGAATCTATACATGGCGGAAGCGCGGCGGAAAAATCATTTCGATTGGCTTAATTGCGTCATGGAATTGGTTTCCAAGCCGAACGGTTTTGGGTTTACGACCACGCCTTCTTTCACCTTTTGCGCGCCTTCAATCACGACGCGTTCGCCGGCTTTGAGACCATTTTCAATAATCCAATTCGCCCCGACCTGCTCGCCGACCTTGACCGGTTGCAGGTGAACCTGATTCGTCTCCCCCACGACGGCGACCTGGAAAGTACCCTGTAGCTCCGTCACCGCGCGTTGCGGCACAAGCAACGCGTTGGTGATGGTTAGCGTTTGCGCGCGCACCCGGCCGTATTGGCCGGGACGCAGCAAAAAGTTCGCGTTGGAGAAAAGTCCGACGATCTGCAACGTGCCCGTGGTCGGATTGATCTGCCGGTCGGCGAAGAGAAATTTCCCTCTTTCGGCATAAGTTGAGCCATCGGAAAAAATCAGCTGCAGTTCGAGATTGGTTTCGGCACCGCTGCCCGCCGCGTGATGCCGCCAGAAATGAAGATAGGATTGTTCGCTGATCTGAAAATCAACCTTGATCGGGTTTAGTGTCGAAACCGTGGTGAGCAAACCAGATGACGGTGAGAGCAGATCGCCAATTTGCGCCAGCGCGATCCCCGCGAGGCCGTCAATCGGCGACTTGATTTTGGTGAAGCCGAGATTCAACTGCGCGTTTTCCACCAAGGCTTCATCCGCCTTGACCTGCGCGTCCGCCGCCAGGTTCGCCTGCACGGCATTGTCCAATTGCTCCTGACTGATGGCCTGTTCTTTCGCGAGCGGTGTGTAGCGTTTCACGTCCAGCTCCGCTTTGCCCGCTTGCGCCTTGTCCTGCGCAAGCTTTGCCAGGGTCTGATCCAGCGCTGCCTGCAAAGGGCGTGGATCAATTTCAAACAACACATCGCCGGTTTTAACCTCGCTGCCTTCGGCGTAGTTTTGCGTCAGCAAATAACCGGGGACTTGCGCGCGGATTTGCGCGTTCACATAACCATCGAGTGTTCCGATCCATTCCTCAAAGATTGGGACATTCGTCGGCGCGAGCGTTATGAACTGGACTTCCAATGGTGGTGACGGCGCAGGCTTCTTTTTGCAGCCGTCGGCAAACAAAATCAAAATTGAAAAACAAAGGGTGTAAATGAAACGTGCATCGGCCGCCGATAAGCATCGCCGATGATTTTTCTTTAAAGCCACATCGCCTTTATCGGCTTGCGTCGCGAGGCCGCGGGAATTGGTTTTCATTTATTAAATCCCGTTGTGGCTGACAGCGCGCTCAGCCTTTGGCTCAGCCGCAGGTTTTCCGAAGCATCCACCGGGCAGTCAATGATCGTGAGTTTATTTGAGCTCAATGAGGTGAGCAGCGCGGGTGCGAGTTCATCCGCTGACCCGATGTAAAGGCCGATCGCGCCGAAGCTCTCTGCGTATTTCACGAAATCCGGGTTATTGAAATCCACGAAGGCCGGTCGGCCGAATTGCTGCATTTGCTTCCAGCGAATCAATCCGTAGCTGCGGTCGTTGAACACGAGCACCACGAAAGGCGTTTCCAGGCGCACGGCGGTTTCCAATTCCTGCGAGTTCATCAGGAAGCCGCCATCACCCGTGACCGCCACCACGCGGCGATTGGGGTGCACGAGCTTTGCCGCAACGGCACCGGGCACGGCCATGCCCATTGCGGCAAAACCGTTCGAGATGATGCAGGTATTGGGTTGAAGGCATGGGAAAAGGCGTGCCAGCCAAAGTTTGTGCGCGCCGACGTCCGAGATGACAATATCGTCGTCGGCCAGCGCGGAGCGCAGATCGGCGAGGATGCGTTGCGGCTTTAGCGGGAAGGAAGAGTCGCGCCGACCTTGGTCCAGTTCATCGTGCAGCTTTTGGCGGAATGGAAGGCCATGAACTTCGGAGTGCGGCTTTGCGGTTATCGTCAGCGCATCAAGCGATGCAGCGATGTCCCCCACGACGCCGACGTTGACAATGTAGGCGGCGTCCACTTCGGCCGGGGACATGTCCACATGCACAATCTTCTTGTCATGCTGCGGATTCCAGGAGCGCGGCGCGTATTCCACAACGTCGTAGCCGACGGCAATGATGACATCTGCTGCCGCAAAAGCGTGGTTCACATCGTCGGGCGCCTGCAATCCGATGGCGCCCAGTGCGAGTGGATGGGAGTAGGGAATCACTCCCTTAGCCATGAAGGTCGTGGCGACCGAGATGTTTAGTGTATCGGCGAACCGCATCAACGCTCCGGAGGCGTGTCCGCGAATGACACCATTGCCTGCCAGCACGACCGGGCGCGAGGCTTCCGAAATAATCTGCGCGGCTTTTTCAATTTGTTCCGGCGCGGCTCCGCCGGGGTGCAGCCTTTGCACGAGCAGCGGTTGGCCGTCGGTTTCCAGGCGGGCCACGTCTTCAGGAATTTCGATGTGCGTACTGCCAGGCTTCTCGGATTGGGCGAGTTTGAAAGCTTTGCGGAAGGCTTCGGGAATAATTTCCGGCATGGCCAGACTGGTGTTCCACTTGGTCACCGGGCGAAATAGCGTGACGATGTCCAGGTGCTGGTGCGATTCCTTGTGCATCCGTTCACGATCGGCTTGGGCGGTGAGCGCCACGAGCGGCGCGCGATCCATGTTGGCGTCGGCCACGCCGGTGAGGAGGCTCGTCGCTCCCGGACCCAACGTGGAAAGACACACACCGGCTTTGCCCGTCAATCGCCCGTATACATCCGCCATGAACGCCGCGCCTTGCTCGTGACGCGTCATGACGAAGCGGATGGATGAGCCGAGGAAAGCGTCGAGCAAATCCATGTTCTCCTCGCCCGGGACGCCAAAAATGTATTCGACCCCTTCATTCTCCAGACATTTCACAATGAGTTCAGCCGCCTTCACGGTCGCGTTCAATTCATGTGGTGTTTTCCTGGATGAAAGCGGCCAACGAAATTACCCCGAGCGGCGAGACGATGATCTTGGCATTCACAAAATGGATGTTCGAACGGCCAGTGGCACCTGTAGAACGGAATTGAAGCCGCCATGGGGATTGGCCGCGCGCTGATCCGCCTCAGGATCCTCAATCCACCGGCCATCCACGACGAGACGATATTCATATTCGCCAGATCTGAGCATCAGGCGGACAACCCAATCTCCGTCTTTGGTTTTTATCAGTGGCGTGGACTCAGGACGCCAGTCATTAAACTCGCCGGCCACCATCACCTCTCTGGCAGTCGGCGAGACAAACTCGAGCACGATTTCCTGTTCCTCCAAGGCGGGGAACCTCTCCGCCACCGGCTGATTTGATGGGGATGGATTGACCTTCATGGCCGCGCCCTTTGGCGTCTGCGTGGTGTTCACAAGCACAAGCAACGGCTCGATTCGGTTCTCGAACATTATTTCTTCATGGCTTGGATATGCTCCAAATGCGTCTGCACCACCGGAAGGGATTTATCCACGAAGCTCTTGATGTCTGCATCGGTTGTGGCAGCCGATTCGGCTTTGAATGCCTTGGCATCCATTTTGTGGCCTTTGACCATGGCGGCAATATAGGCCTCGTCGAAGGCCGACCCGCTCAAGGAGGCCATTTCATCCACCATCCCTTGGTGTTTGGCATCCAGGCGGTCAGGCAACGGCACGCCTTTTTGCGCGGCCAGCGCTTTCAGGTCTCCGTTGATTGCCGAATGGTCCTTCACCATCATCTGACCAAATTCTTTGACATCGGCGCGCGTTCCCTTCTGGGCAGCCAGGTCCCCCAGCTTCACCTCGGTCATGCCGCCTTGGGCGGCGGCGAGAATGAAGTCCCGATCGGCGGTGGCCACTGTCGTGGCTGCCCAGGCGCCTGGCAGCGCCAGGAAAAATCCCGCTGCCACCAGAGTCATGAACCGGTTAGCTAATACTGTGTTAATATTCATATACAAATCGTTGGTTAATATCTATTCGCGTCGCGGCATTTAGACTACGCGGTTGGTCGCGAATGCGGTATGGGGTCTTTACCCCAGGAAGTCAGGTCTCACGATTGATGACGAGCGGTGGTGCCACCTTCCAGAAGCCGGCAAAAGCAAAATCTCCCGGGAGACTGCGCTGCCAGGGCACCAAGTCGCGCTCCTTCAGGGCTTCGGGCATTATGTGCGGGCCAGCGTTGTAGCCAATCTTTGAAGAAGATCGCTGCACATTTCTCCCTGTTAATCAATGGACTGGATGACGCCATGTCGCCAGCAGCTCATCTGCATGGTCTTCGCGCAATTGACCTGGCGCGAGGGGCTGCGGGACATGGCCACCTATTTGAACGCCAAGCCGGATGCGCTTTACTACTTGTGCTTTCGCGAGCCGGTGGCCAAATCGACTTTGGCGGATGCCAACGAGCAACGTGACTGGCGACGGTGGAAGGAATTGGCAAAAGAATTCATTGGCCAGGCCAGAACGCTCTATGCCGGAGAAGACCTCGGTCTGAGGTTGGAAAACGCGCTCTAGGCACTGGACTCCACGGCCAACGATCTTTCGACCACGCTCGTTCCTTGGGCCGACTTTCGCCGCACCAAAGCGGGCATCAAAATCCACACCTTGCCAATCAATCAGCAAAAAACCCGCGTCTAAACGGCTATGCGCGGCTTCGGCCACATGCAATGGCATTCCTCGCAATAATAATCTTTCTCGACTAATCCGATCCACGCAAGGAAGCCGATGATCAAGTTAGTGCAAAAAGACTTGTGCGTGACCTGTGGATAGTCCACCCGCAGAGACTTGCAGTCTGGACAATGAATCGCGGCGCGCAATGCGCCATCGGTGCGGTCCCAGCCGAGCAAAAGCTCTTTGGCCGCGCCCGACTGCCAGCAGGGCACTTCGACACCCACGCCCGCAGAACGTTTCGACACGAACCATAACCTTGCCAGCCCCAGTTCTTCGTGGATTTCGGCCGGAATGCCAGCTAGCCACAGAAGCTGCCGGACGGGATTGGCCGCCGCCCGGTTGTTAAAAAGTGCCACACGAATTCGGTTCATAAAATTGCCTTGAAAATTGTTTGTGGCGCCGGCATTCGACTTGTCTGCCACAGACGCGCGCAATGGATTGTCCCTCAATAAGTGAGAGCAATGAAGCGCGAAAATGTTCCCGTGAGAATCAGGCCGCGCCAACGCTTATACGCCTCGCGAAAGTGAATTCACCGGGCGCAAGACCAGTAGCAGCAGTTCAAAATCACGTAATAGTTCCACAACACGACTTTCAACTCCAACGCCGTCGGCATTGAACAGCCGCAGAACAATCGAGATGTTGCGGAGGATGGATTGTTCCCACAACATTAAGGGCAGATCGGCGGCAATCCAAAATTCAGACTGGCAGCTTTCTTTTTCGCGAATAACATGAAATACAGGCACGCCAGCAGTCCTATTATTCAAATTATTCCTGAGCGTTTTGACAGTCTCCTAAGCCTCGTCCGCCACCACCTTTTCCGCGAATTCAGGGCTGGTTGCCTGCCTTGCGGTTTGGTTCCAAGGGATCGCCAACGGTTCCTTGCGGTGCCAGGGTGCGAACATAATTCACCAGCAGCCAAACCTCATGCCTGGAGAACCTCATACGAAAAGAGGGCATCTCCACCTTGCCTTCGCTGATTTTCCAGCAGAGCGCTCCATCAGTCTGTTGCCACATGTTCGTATCCGAGAGATCGGCAGGGCTGACGTCAAGAATCCGGGCCACGCGACCGTCTCCTTTGCCCTCGGGGCCGTGGCAAATGAGGCATTCCTGCGCGTAGAGCTTTTCCCCCTCCAAAATGGAGTCTTCGTTCGTCACGAGTGGGTTCTTCCAGCGGGAAACTCGCTCTGAAGCTGTCCACGCCCGAGACTTGTGGGGGGGATTTGCTTCACTGCCTCCTCTCCGAGATTGGGCTTCGCCAGCTTGTGGTTTGGATGCCGCTGTGTAGCTGTCGGCGACTTTCGGTGCCAGGGTGCGAACATAATTTACCAGCGCCCAAACCTCATGCGTGGAGAATTTGGAACGAAAAGATGGCATAGGTGCCTTGCCTTCGATGATCTTCAAGTAGAGAGCTCCATCCTTTTGCCCCCACATGTCCGGGTTTGACAAGTCAGGCGGGATAACCTTAAGCGTGTCGGATTTGGGGCCGTCACCTTCTCCTATTTCGCCGTGGCATGAAACGCAATTCGGCTGGTACAGCGCTTTTCCCTCAGCAATTGAGGCTTCGTTTGCAGCGACAGGATTTTGTTTGGCGGCGGCTTGATCGGGTGGTGGTCGCGGAGGAGGTTCATGTCTGAATTCTGGGTGCCGAATTTTCCCACCCGCCTTGCCGATCCACCCGCCGGCCGCCAACGAAATGAGGGCCATGATTAAAGTGAGCGCCGCGAGCGGGAAGGCAGTTTTGGGGGCCTTGGCAGGAACCAGGGCCGCGCTCAGGGCGACCACCGCCAGAGCATAGAAGACGTAGATCAGCTTTTCTGCACGGTGCTTGTGGGCATCCAGCCACTGCTGGCCTTCGCTATCAGCCGTTGGATAAACACGGTAGTAAGCTTTCTCTCCGGCCAAGTAGGTGGGCCAGGCAGACGCCGCGCACAGAAACACCATTGCCAACGCCAACAATTGCGCCGGGCGATTGCGCAGAATCAATGCGCCGGCCAAAACTAACGCAGCCGTGGCCAGCCCGTAGATCGGCATCGGGTTGATCAGCACGTGGAAATACTCCGGCTGGGGGAGCCCGGCACTTTTGTCGGCTCCTAGATGTTTTTCCGCAGCCTGACTTTTTTCCGGCTCGGAGGCTGTGGCGCTGCCTGCAGGCTTGGCTGCTGCTGAGGGGCTGCCGGTAAATTGTGGAGCCAGGGTGCGAACATAATTCACCAGAGCCCAAATTTTATCCGTGGACAATTTTGAACGAAAAGACGGCATCGGCGCCTTGCCTTCAATGATCGTCCAATAGAGCGCCCCGTCCTTTCGCCGTCCCATTTTCGGGAGGGAGAGATCAGCTGGCCTGACCGTAAGCGATTCGGCTGTGGAACCATCTCCTTTTCCGGCGGCGCCGTGGCAACGCACGCAATGTTGCCGGTAGATTCCTAGTCCCTCGGCAATTGACGCTTCGCTCGCAGCAACAGGGTTTTGCGCCTCCGCGGCTGGAGCGTGAGCGGTCTCAAGATCCGGAGCACCATCCTGGGCGTCTGCTTGAGCCAAGAAAGCCGCGCCGATGCAAATCGTCATCAATGCAACCGTGAACTGTGCCCATGGGGATTTCACATGCTGGCGGGGTCTTCTCACGAGATTGAGAGGCACGACCGACGGAATTGTTCCCCGATAGCGCCGCGCTACCTTCCAACACGAACCCACCCAACTCGTCGCTCCATGCACCGCCCTGCGAGCTTACGCCTAAAATTTTAGTCAAGTTGGCCTGTCCACAGGACTAACGTCGAAAAAAATTAACGAAGCAAGAATATC
>Ga0265338_10011114_pt1 | contig 10436 bp, 10 predicted proteins | sample 42126metaG_FD_193579 | JGI IMG/M metagenome (GOLD analysis project Ga0265338, IMG submission 193579) | Rhizosphere microbial communities from Carex aquatilis grown in University of Washington, Seatle, WA, United States - 4-21-26 metaG | ecosystem: Host-associated > Plants > Roots > Rhizosphere... | reverse complement strand
AGAAAGACGGTTGGGGGCCCGAAGGCCCCCTTGCGTCTTACTGCACCACGTAGATGTGCTTGCTCAGCCCAGGGAAATGGTCGGTGAACTTCCGGCCGCTGATCTTCACCCCGCTGGTCTCCTTCAGAACGCGAACGTTCTTCAGTGAGCTTGGCAGTGTGAAGCTTGCAGAAGCCGGTGTGTCGACCATGTTCACGGCCACGATGACGGTCGAGCCGTTGTACTTCCAAGCTCCGACCTTCACGCCGCCGGTCACGTTGACTTGCGATGTGACAACGGTGCCGTTCTCCATCGCCGGCAGGATCAGCTTGAGCAGGGCTGCATCCTTCGGTGCCTGCGCCTGCACGCTGGTCGGAACGTCGAACAGCGGGGCATCTTGTCCCTTGTCCTGTGCGAGGTACTCGATACCAACGAGCTTCGTGGTTGCCACGGCTCCCCAGAGGAGAGCCGAGACACGGGCTCCGGTCAGGCAATTGACGTCCTGGCCGTCGAGACCGCCAGCGACAGCGATCGGAATTCGCAGGATCACCGGCCCCCTCTTGCTGAGGTTGTTGACTCCCGTGTAGACCGAGACTGCTGAGTGGTCACTGCACGACTTGAGCTGCTGGCCGTCGTGGGTGTCCCATTGGATGGGAGCCAGCCACTTCGTCAGCTCGGGAAGTCCCGTCGGCCAGTAGCCGACGCTCGTGTCATGCTCCATCCACTTCACGCGGTCTTGAAGAGCGGTGTGAAGCTTGTCGACGAACTCTTGCGTACCCTTGCCGGTACCACAGCTGAGGGCATAGCCGTCGACGGTGTTGACGCCCACCTTGACCATCTGATTGATCACGTCGCTACTTGGGCAGCGAGTGATCAGAGCCATGATTGGGAAGTAGGGCTGGCCATCGAGGGTCAGGGACCCATCGCTGTACCGGACAACCGGTGGGTCGTTCTTGGTGATTGCGTGCGCGGATGCCGTCACCGAAGCGACGACGAGGCACGAGAGCACCAGTGCCACGAGGCACGCGGTGATACGGATCCCCTTCACGGGAATCACCTACCTTTCTTGAACTACGTATGAGAGGAGCTGGTTTACTTAGACCTTGGATCAAAAGAGATCATAAACCTATCCTAGAATATTTTAGCTAATAAGTAAAATGCTAGAGCTTATTAAAATAAGTAGAACTTAAAGTGATTGCAGGCTCTTTATAACTTGATCGGCCACAACATATGTATCCTTTGTAACACAGCCTTCAGTGCTAGTTGGGGCAAAGCCGTTTTGAGGGCAGCTAACGCCTGCGCTGGTAACTACATAGCTTAACCTAGCAGCATCAGTCTTAATCTTTGGAACACTCACTATCCTATAAACGCTCAATCCGCTTACTTGTTTGGGAACACTAACAACGTTAGCAAACGAAGTCGTATCACTAGCAGCCAAGTCGGATTTATCATTCTTCAGCCTACTTTCTATATAAGCTTTGCTTACCTCACCTGTTGTACATCCCTTGCCCGGGTCGCAATCCTTATTGTTGGATAGACCAGAGTCCATCTCAATTTTTATCGATTTTGTTGAATCGGTGGGGAAGGCAACCACATACTGCTTACTTGCTGAATTACTTACCTCTGTCGTAGTCGGGCCACCCCAATCATTAGGATAACTAAACTCAAACCCATACTTATCGCTTTTGTACAGAGACCAACCCACCGAGATGCTCGTATTAGAATTAGAAGAAGAACCACTACGTCTATGGTAAGCATATCCGCCAGCAACGATTAGCACTAGAATCAATACACCGATTCCTATTAGCTTTATATCTCCAAACCCTCTTTGAGTCTTTTTCATAACTTCTTACGCTTAATTATTACACCCCAAGGTTAAAATTAAAAGACCCACGAGCGGGGTCTTACAATTCTTCCTTCGCCTAGCCCGGGTGAGCGTGAAAATCCGCTCACCCGGGCGTCTTGCTTCTTCACGGAGCCAGCAGCTTGTCGATGTCCGGTTTTGGAACTTTTAGTTCCCCCAGTCCCTCCGCGGGGTCTGTGTACCCAAGAGGGATTGTCCCCTTTTCGTTGATGCCCTGGTCGACCGAAAACACGTAGACCGTGTTATCGGACCCAACGATGCAGTAAGCCGGGTCACAGCTCGACCAATCTGGACTGATGAAGTTGGCTCCCAGCATCAAGAAGAGAGCCGGTGGGCCATCGTGACGGTTGGTGGGCCATTTGCCCAGTGGTTTGGGCGACGGTTTTGGGCTGCCGCTTGAACCAATTAGGCCCATCAGGTACTTGGCCGCCTTCTCCGGCTCCCCGAACCCGGTGTAGTTGTTATGCTGGCTCTTGCCGTATCGAACCAGCTCGTACTTGCTCAGGGGAGCCTGGCATACGAAGTCCTCTTGGTGGCAGTAGCTCTGCACCAGGGAGCTGTTGAAGGCATCCCTTGGTTTGCGCCCCACCAGGGCTCCGTCCAGCTTGGTCTTGATCCTCTGCTTCGGCTGGAAGTTGAGCCCGAAGCGGTCTGAACTGTCAGCGTGGTTGTAGTAGGGGTCTCCGAACAATACAACCCCGACCACTTGCTTCCAAGCTCGCTCCTGATAGACGTCGCCTACCGCCTGTGCCCCCTGGCTGTAGCCGACCAGGATGACCTTGGCGTTCGGGCAGTCCCCGGGTAGAGCCTGAAGCCATTCCCGCAGCCAGTTCTTGATTTTCACTACTGACTGGTGGTAGCCGCGCGGCAACTTCAAAGCCGCTCCCGCCAGGGTAATTGGGCCACCGGCCGCTTCAAACGGGACGGTATCCACCTCCACTTGCTTCGGCGACAAACTCATCTGGAGCTGCTCTGCCAGGACGCTCCCGGCCGGACTTTCGGTGTACGAGGCTGCACCTGAACCGTGTACGTCGATCAAGTTGTAATCGGAACAGCTGGTTGTCGCTCCTGATTCGTTGGCCGGGGCACTCTTGGAATTCTGGGCTCCAAACCCGGTGGCGGCGCAGACACAGCCGCCCAAAGCTGCCCATGTTTGCAGCTTGGTCTTGCCGAACATTGATCCACCCACCTTTCCTGGTTGTTGGGGTACTAGCTAAAGCTTTTGCGAGGGAAGAATCGCTACAGCAAATTCTATAACGGCTGACAGTCAAATAAAATTAGTTATGTTTTTGGCTTATTTAATTATTTTTTGTTCGGTGGAACTTTTCATGAACGGCTTTTAAGTGGGGATCTGTAACATGAGTATAAATTTGAGTGGTAGCGATGTTACTATGGCCCAGCATGGCCTGCACACTCCTTAGGTCAGCCCCGTTCATCAAAAGGTCCGTCGCAAAAGAATGCCGCAGCGTATGCGGGCTAACGTGTTTGGTAATTCCGGCTAGCCGAGCGTATCTGGCCACCATTCGCTGCACGCTACGGGCCGTCAAACGGTGAAAATTACCCGATAAATCTACTTTTTTAGACCCACTGTATCTAATAAAAAGGGGCTTGGTATTGTCTTGGCGTTTTTGCAGATACTGGTCTATCCAACCCGCTGCCTCGGCGCTGATAAAGATCGGCCGATCTTTTTGGCCTTTGCCACGTACCATAAACTCGCGTCGCTTCAGGTTAATATGGTCACGATCTAGCCCCACCAGCTCACTAACGCGTAGTCCGCTGGAAAACAAAAGTTCTATAATGGCCCGGTCGCGTAGACCAGTAGGGTTGGACGTATTGGGCTGGGAAGCTAGGCGCTCAAGCTCCTCCGGCGTTAAAAAAGTCACCTGGGGGCGGGTAGTCCGTGCTAGTTCTATCTGGTCGGGGGGTAGGGCAGTGTAACCTCTCTTAATACAAAATCTAAGGAAACTTCTTAGCGCAATTAGGTGGTAGTTTTGTGTGGTCTTTGAAAGCTCATCGCTAGTATTAGTGCCCAGGCGGTTTAGCCATAAACGCCATTTTCTAATCAATTCCGGATTTATATCCTCTACCTTTATATCACCGGCAAAATCACTAAGACGGATAAGGTAATGACTATAATTTTGTATGGTCTTTGGTGAGCGATTTTGCTCCAGTTCTAGGTATTCCAGAAATTCCGCAGTGGCTTGTTCGTAGCTCATTAGCCTATTCTAACAGAGAAAAGAAAATCGAGTCCGTGAGCACATATATTATTCAATTTGAATCAACACCTCTATCTGTTATAATCATTCTCAATATGGAAAGAACCTTAGTTTTACTTAAGCCCGATGCCATCAAGCGAAGCATTGCCGGTGAAGTCATTACCAGATTTGAGAAAGCCGGACTTAAAATCATCGGTTTAAAAATGATGCAACCGGACGAAGCTCACTATCATCATCACTATGAGACGGTTAGTAAGCTAATTTCCCGACGAGGCGAAGATGTTTATAAAAAGAATAGCCAATTCATGATGAGCGGCCCGGTCATAGCTCTGGTACTAGAGGGTGTTGAAGCAGTAGGCGTAGTGCGAAAGATGGTGGGCGATACCGAACCAAAGGCGGCTGCACCAGGCACTATTAGGGGCGATTACGCTCATATGACTATCAACTACGCCAATGAGAGGAAAGTTGGCTTGCCTAATATTGTTCATGCCTCCGGCGACGTAGGGGAAGCTAAACAAGAAATTGAGCATTGGTTTACAGATGATGAACTGTTTTCCTACAAGACAGTCCACGAACATTTGACTCTACAATCTGAATAAAATTGGTGCCCCCGAGAGGATTCGAACCTCTAGCTTCTCCTTAGGACGGAGCTATTTTATCCATTGAACTACAGGGGCTTCGTCGGAGTCGACGCATCGACCTCCGTAAGTTAGTATTTTAACTTACTTTCGGTCCCTAAGTCGCCTCCTTATCTCAATTTTACGAATTACTGCAGTGCGGAAATTTGTAAAATTGTAAACAAGACCAATCTAACTATTCGAGCCATCTTTGGTTACAATATAGGCATGAGCCAACAACAGTCGGCCGAACCAGAGCCGGAAGTCGACGAAAAATCTAATAAAAAGAGACACTTCAAAGAACAGTTTGATGATGAAGAAACTCTGCTGGTTTTCCGAAAACACCCGGTAGTGATGCGCAAAGGTCTTATTCTGGCAATGGCTGGCTTGCTCATAGGGGTAATCCCAGCCCTAATTAAACCGGAATACAGTGTCTTTATTGGTGGGCTAATTGCTGGCTTTGTGTTAGGGGCAATACTTATATTGCCATTCTGGGTCCGCTGGTACTTCAGTGTCTATATCATGACCAACCAGCGTTTTATCCAGCAAACGCGCAGCCTGCTTCAAGTTAATGTTGTCGATTTAGGACTGGAGCAAATCCAAATGATAAACTATCAAATTGCCGGCCTGCAAGAAACAATGCTGGGCTTTGGTACAATAATTGTGCAGACATATGTGGGTGATTTAGTTATCCACGACGTGCATCATCCGGCGCGAGTCCAGAGGGAGATGGTTCATATTTTGCGTGAACTTGGTGTGCACCCGACTCAGCGGCCCCTGTCCGATAACGACTAACTATTAAAGAGGTTTATGGTCAAGAAAAGGTTTAAAAAACTGAAGTTAACGCGACATACTCGAAAGGTGCGCGAACTTATTCCTGATTCAATGGCCGAGCGGGCGATGACTCTGCACCCCCTACAGCCGCCGGCTGAGCCACAGGTCATTGAAAATGTTCCAAGGATTACCAATGAAACTATTACCGAACACCGTGAAGAGGTTTTAAAAGGCGCCCGTAAATATATCTACCCCCTGCAACATTCTAAACGCAGAATAGTAGTAGTAACGCTGAGTCTGGCCACCGCTGCTATAGTAGCCTTTTTGGTCTATTGCAGCTTGGCCCTCTATCATTTTTACCAATACAACACCTTTTTATACCGTGTAACACAGGTTGTGCCATTCCCGATTGCCAAAGTTGAGGGCAACTTTGTTAGCTACGAGAACTATCTGTTTGAGCTCAGGCACTTCGTACACTATTACCAAACCCAACAGCAACTAAATTTCAACGGCTCTGATCACCAACAACTTATCCGCTTTAGACAACAGGCTCTTGATAGTGCTATCAACATCGCCTATGTTAAACAGTTAGCTCGCCAAAATGGAGTTACTGTAACCAATAAAGAGGTAGATGCTCGTATAGTTGAAGTCCGCAACCAGAACCGCCTTGGTAATAACAGCAAGGTTTTTGCTGACGTTCTGCGCGATTATTGGGGCTGGTCGGTCTCTGACTTTAAGCGTTCTCTTAAGCAGGAAATTCTAACCGAAAAAGTGGCCGCCAAGCTAGACAAAACAGCCAATGCTCGCGCCGCCGCCGCCCTAGCCCAAATCAAAGCTGGCGCCGATTTTAGCGAAGTTGCCAAGGCTGTATCAGACGATCCAAATAAAGCTAACGGCGGGGATTTTGGCTTTAGTATCACCAAGACCAACCCAAACATTCCGCCCGAAGTGGTCGATGCTATGTTCAAGTTAAGACCCGGCCAAGTGTCTGGTATTGTTTTGGCTAGCCCCGTAATTGCCGGGGCCCCTCCAACGCTGCAGATAGTCAAAGTTACTCAGAATGATGGTAAATCAGTCACTGCTTCTCATATTGTTTTTAACCTCAAAGATACATCTACCTACGTAAATGACCTCCGCAAACAACACCCACCCCAAAATTATGTAAAGTTCTAGCTCGTTGCCTTTCAGGGGTTAAATTGCTAAACTTACACCTGTTCAGAAAACATAATTAGACCATGGGCCGGTGGAGCAGCGGAGTGCTCGTCTCCCTGTCACGGAGAAGGTCGCGGGTTCAAATCCCGTCCGGCCCGCCACGTTGCATCTAATATCAACCCCGCTAAATTTGCGCAGCTCCGCGCAAAACGGCTTAACTACATTGACAAATTAACAGGCTTATGCTAAAATAAGCACGATGAAAAACGTAGCCCCGGCACAACTAGAATACAAAGGTTTGGATGACGCTCGAAGAGCAGAAGCCCATAGCCTTGCTCTAGAAGAGGCCCATAGAACTGCCAAGCAAGCTACCCGCGTAGCCCCCTATGTTGTTAAGTGGGCCGAAAGAGGATATCACGCCGGCTACCCAAGTCTTCGGAGAATACCTGCTATCGGTGGGCTCTACAGGACGGATCTTTCCAGTTTAGAGCTTGCTACTAACGCCGAACTAAAGGCTTCTGGAAAAGATGTTATAGTTGAAGTCGAGGATGGTACAGCCCCTGCTGATCGTGGCAGAACCAACCGGCTAAGCCCACTCTACGTGGTTAAAAGCATTGACGGAAAACCCATTGATAGACCGTATCAAGAACCTGAACCAGGGAAAATAATTAAAGCCTTGAATAATATTGTCGATCGTACGATCGAATCATAAATTATCACCCACGGGCTCAATAAAATAGTTCCAGACTCCCTCCACTAAGGTCCGCCAGTAAAAACCTCTTTGAAAGAGGTTTTTTAAATTTTGCTATACTTCTATCTGTTAATGCCGTCGTAGCTCAGTTGGTAGAGCGGCGCTTTCGTAAAGCGTAGGTCACCGGTTCGATCCCGGTCGACGGCTCCAGCGAGTGTAGTACAGTGGTAGTATGCTAGCTTCCCAAGCTAGAGATACGGGTTCAATTCCCGTCACTCGCACCACTCGCTAAATCCAATAAGCTTTCGTACAATAGAACAAAGAATATGGATGTTCCGAAGAAATTTTTGCATGACCGCGCTGTGTTACTACTCATAACCCTGCTGGCAATTTTAGTAGTAGTTTGAGTCAGTCTGGTTCTTATTAGGTTTGACTCCTCCCGAAACCCAACCACTACCGTGGCTTACAGACCCAACATAACCGGTTCCCAGTACCAAAGCGGCAAACCTATAGATATATATAGCTTGGCAGTCTTTATGTTGCTGACTGGAGCCAGTGCCGTACTGCTGAGCAGCCGGACCTATGTAGTTAGAAGATCGCTATCAGTATTCATGCTATCAGCTGGTGTTTTTCTGCTGGTTGTCTCCATCATTGTCTCTAACGCTCTTATTTCATTACAATAAATTTATGCGCTCTATAGAAATTCCACAGCCCGAAGACAGGGACTGGCGGTATAGACTTTTTGAAATTTTGCCTGGCGCCCTAACCTGGACAATTCTTTCCCTACCGGTCGTCCTGAGTCTTATCAGCCCTAAGTTGGCCGCCTATTTCATAGTTGCCTATTTGTTGATGTGGTTCATAAGAGCCTTAGCTCTAGACCTGCGAATGCTCCAGGGCCACAGGAGTATGAACGAACATCGCAGCTTAGCCTGGGAAAAACTGAATCAGGACTTGGAGGACCTAGTGGCTAAGACAGCCGGGGCTCCGCGCTGGCACGCTCGCAATGTGGCCAGGGTTAAACGAAACATGGCGCATAACCGAATTAAACCCAGCGAGGTTATTCACGCCATTATCATTGCCGCCTATAACGAATCTAAGGATGTTTTGGAGCCAACCCTCCAGTCAGTCTTAGCCAGTAATTACGACATGAAAAAAATCATCGTGATTTTAGCCTATGAGGGTAGGGACGGAGCTCAGTCGGAAACGGCGGCTAAGGACCTAGTTAAGAAGTACGGCAAAGATTTCATGGCGTCATTAGCTATAAAGCATCCGTTAACTCCTGGAGAAGTACGTGGCAAAGGCGGTAATGTTTCGTATGCTGGCCGCGAACTGCAGAAGTACTTGGAGCATGAAAAGATTGACCCGTCACGCGTACTGGTAACCACCCTGGATTCTGATAATCGCCCAGACAAACAATACCTAGCGGCGCTAACCTACACATTCTGCTCTACCGAAGAGCCAAAATATGCGTCTTACCAGCCGATTACTATGTACACTAACAACATCTGGGACGCCCCGGCTCCTATGAGAGTCATCGCTACCGGTAATTCATTTTGGCAAGTGGTCCAAGCACTTAGGCCGCACACTCTCCGGAATTTTTCGGCTCACGCTCAACCAATGTCGGCCCTGATTGATACTGATTTTTGGAGCGTCCGGACCATTGTAGAAGATGGCCATCAATATTGGCGGACTTGGTTCCGATACGACGGCAAACACGACGTCTACCCCATATTTGCACCAATTTATCAGGACGCGGTTTTAGCCGAGGGCTACAAACGTACTCTAAAAGCTCAATTTATTCAACTGCGGCGTTGGGCCTGGGGAGCTTCCGATATAGCTTATGTAGCTTACACAGGTTTTATAAAGCCAAATAATATTCCTCGATATAAAATATGGTCCAAATTCCTGCGATTGCTAGAGGGCCACATCAGTTGGGCTACGTCGCCTTTGATACTTCTCCTAGCCGCCCTGGTGCCATTCTTCCTACATCCCCAAAGTTACCTGGCTAATCAACTACCTCAAGTGGCTAGCAAGCTGCAAGAAGTGGCCATGTTTGGTATTTTAGTCACACTCTTTCTAAGTGTTAAATCCTTGCCACCTAAACCAGAGCGCTATAAGCGTCGCCGAACGCTCTGGATGATGCTGCAATGGGTCTATTTACCCTTTACCACTATTGTCTATAGTTCGTTTGCGGCCATTACTTCCCAGACCCGGTTGATGTTTGGCTGGTACCTAGATAGGTTCGATGTCACAGAGAAGGCCGTTAAAAAATAACTTAGGTTACTAGGGAAGGATGATCAGCTGTGTAACGATGCCAGGCCCGCCCATCAAAACGTTTAAGCACAGTAGCTGTCGTTTGGCTTATTTCCGTAGATAAAAAAACCGGTGCAGAGGGTAATGCTAGAAGAGTTTGGATTATAGTGTTTGTGACCTCTCTAGCGTCGATATAAGCGTTTTTACGGTCAGACAGAGCGAATAGTATCTCTACAAACAATAAATCGGTTAAAAAAGGTTTCAGGCTGTCATCTTTTTCAACTCGGAGGGTTGTGCTTAGATTAACACCTTCCAAAGTGGTAAAAACGGCTTGGCAGGAAAGACATTTGCGTCGTCTCCACACCTGATTACTCCTTCTCTGATGCCGACTGTTGACTACTTGGGTCTCACTCCTGCAATATACACATACCATGTCAACATATTGTCATAACGCTATATAAAACGCTAGTGGAAAAGTCAGTTTATATAGTGCACAAAGTCAAAACCACCTCTGTTAAAAGCCATAAAAAAACCCGATTTCTTTTATGAAACCGGGGTCTTTGGCTGTAGTTATGCTGTTGATTTCAGCGGTCGCATCCGTCGTAACCTGTTTTGGTTCGGTTTTACGGATGTAATTTCTTCGTAGAACAGCTTGAACGCATCAAGCGGGTCACCAATTTTCTTGGTACTCAACTCTCACCTCACTATTAACGGAACAACGTTATCACCCACGGCCCCTAGTGTCAATGCCTGATACAATAACTGGGATGCAAGATAATCATTTTCAACAGATTAGCCCTTCTGTTAAACTTTCCCGAAGTGGTTTTCTCAACACTAGAGCCGGGAAGGTCAAAACGCCCTTTTTTATGCCGGTAGCAACCCGTGGAGTA
>Ga0265338_10011113_pt1 | contig 10436 bp, 9 predicted proteins | sample 42126metaG_FD_193579 | JGI IMG/M metagenome (GOLD analysis project Ga0265338, IMG submission 193579) | Rhizosphere microbial communities from Carex aquatilis grown in University of Washington, Seatle, WA, United States - 4-21-26 metaG | ecosystem: Host-associated > Plants > Roots > Rhizosphere >... | reverse complement strand
CCTTGATCTGATCGGTTAGCCGGCGGCCCTCCAGGTCGTTGATCAGGTGCAGCAGGCCGTAGCCGAGCTCGATCTTGACGTCATCGATGGCGAGACTGGCCGAGATCGGCTCCTCCGACGGCTCGGCCTCGACCTTCGGCGGCTCGACCACAGGAAACAGCGCCGCCTGCGAGCGCCGCCAGGCCAGGGCGCCGGCCGCGATCGACAGCCCGGCGAAGGGCAGGATCGGCATGCCGGGAATGAGCGCAATGACGCCGGACGCCGCCGAGACCATCCCAAGGCTCACCGGGTTCATCGCCAGCTGCGCCACCAGCGCCTTGTCGGCCGAACCCTCGACCCCGGACTTGGACACCAGCAGGCCCGCGGCGATGGAGATCACCAGCGATGGGATCTGGCTCACCAGGCCGTCGCCGATGGTCATGATGGTGTAGCTTGAGAAGGCCTGCTGCAGCGGCAGTTTGTGCTGCACCACGCCCACAATGACGCCGCCGACCACGTTGATGCCAACGATCATCAGCCCGGCCATGGCGTCGCCGCGAACGAACTTCGAGGCGCCGTCCATGGCCCCGAAGAAGGTGGACTCTTGCTCCAGTTCCTTGCGCCGCTTCTTGGCCTCTTCCTGGTTGATCAGGCCGGACGACAGGTCGGCGTCGATCGCCATCTGCTTGCCCGGCATGGAGTCGAGGGTGAAGCGCGCGGCGACCTCAGCGATCCGCGACGAGCCGCGGGTCACCACGACGAAATTCACGATCACTAGGATGGCGAAGATGATCACGCCGATGACGAAGTTGCCGTGCATCATCAGCTCGCCGAACGCCTGGATGATGTGGCCCGCCCCGTCCGTGCCCTCGTGGCCGTGACCGAGGATCAGGCGGGTCGAGGCGATGTTCAGCCCGAGACGGAACAGGGTGGCCACCAGCAGCACCGTCGGGAAGGCGGTGAACTCCAGCGGCTTCTTGATCAGCAGCGCCGTCATCAGGATCAGGACCGCGCTGGTGATCGAGAGCGCCAGCAGCATGTCGAGCATGAAGGCCGGGATCGGAAGGATCAGCAGCACGATGATGCCGACGATGCCGAGGGCCAGCGCCACCTCGCCACGCGCCACCCAGCCCCACACCTCGCGGGCGGTGGGCGCCTGGCCGGCGGCTGAGGGGAGGGCGACGTTAGCCATGCGGACGCAAGGTCTCGGCGACGATGCGAGCGACGTCGGCGTGGGCGCTGTCACGCTCGGCGTCGGAGGCGCGGTCCGCGCCGGTGAGGTAGGAGGCGATCACGATCGGGCCGTCTGGCGTCCAGGCCACCGCGATGTCGTTGGCCGTGCCGTGATTGCCGGTGCCGGTCTTGTCGCCCACGCGCCAGGACGCCGGCAGGCCGGCGCGTAGCCGCGCGCCGCCGGTCTGCCCCGCCACGAGCCAGCCGGTCAGCCGCCCACACGAGCCGGGCGAGAGCACCTTGCCCAGCACCGCCAGTTTGAGATCGGACATCATGGCCAGTGGCGTGGTGGTGTCGCGCGGATCGCCGGGGACCGAGGTGTTCAGGCTGGGCTCGTTGCGGTCGAGGCGGCTGGCGGCATCGCCGAGCGAGCGCACGAAGCCCGTCCAGCCCGCCGGCCCGCCGGCGGCCGCCAGCACCAGATTGGCGGCGGTGTTGTCGCTGAGCTCGACGGCGGCGGCGCAGAGGTCGCCCAGCGCCATGCCGCCTTCCTTGACGTGCTGGCGCGTCACCGGCGCGTAGCTGAGCAGATCGGCCTCGGTGTAGGTGACAAACCGGTCGAGGCGCTCGGCGCCCCGGTCGACGCGGGCCAGCACGGCGCTCGCCGCCATGGCCTTGAAGGTGCTGCACATCGGAAAGCGCTCATCGTCGCGATGCGCCAGCCGCGCGCCGCTAGTCACGTCCAGCGCCGCGACGCCCAGCCGACCGCCGACCTTGGTCTCTACGGCGGCGAACCTGTCGCTCGCGGCCAGCGCCGCGCCGGCCCAAACGCTCGCGGCCGCGCCGGCGACGATGCTGCGACGGGAAAACAACTCGGACATGGTCACGCCGCGCTCGCGGTTCCCTGCTGGGGCGGCGTCACCGAAACGCCGGAGTCGGTATATTCCTTGAGTTTGTTCCTCAGGGTGCGGATGGAAATACCGAGGATGTTGGCCGCGTGGGTGCGGTTGCCCAGGCAGTGGCTCAGTGTCTCCAGGATCAGCTGCTGCTCCACCGCCGAAACGGTCTGACCGACAAAGCCGCGGCTGGCGGTTTCCGCGGCCATCGAGGCGGCGCGGGCGGTGTCGGTGGCTGGCGAGCCGGACATGGGCGCCCCGTCCGGCAGCCGCACCGCGAACTCCTCGATCTCAGCCCCGGACGCCAGCAGCACCGCGCGGTGCATGGCGTTTTCCAGCTCGCGCACGTTGCCCGGCCAGCGATGGCTGAGCAGGCGTTGGCGCGCAGACACCGAGAGCGGCCGCTCGGGAATGCCGTTGGCGGCGGCGTACTTCTTCACGAAGTGCTCGGCGAGGGCGATCACGTCGCCCGGCCGCTCCCGCAGTGGCGGCAGGCGCAGGTTCACGACGTTGAGCCGGTAGAGCAGGTCCTCGCGGAACGCGCCCTCGCGCACCGCCTGGCCGAGGTCGCGGTTGGAGGTGGCAATGACGCGGATGTCGACTTTTACCGGCTTGGTGCCGCCGACCCGGTCGATCTCGCGCTCCTGCAACGCCCGCAGCAGCTTGGCCTGCAGACGTGTGTCCATCTCGGAGATTTCGTCCAGCAGCAGGGTGCCGCCGCTGGCTTCCTCGAACTTGCCGATCCGCCGGGCCACCGCGCCGGTGAAGGCGCCCTTCTCGTGGCCGAACAGCTCGCTTTCCAGCAGGTTCTCGGGGATTGCGGCGCAGTTGACGCTGATGAACGGCCGCTGCGCGCGCCGGGACTTGGCGTGCAGGTAGCGGGCCATCACTTCCTTGCCGACGCCGCTCTCGCCGGTGACCAGCAGCGACGCCTCGGAGGGCGCCACCTGGTCGGCGAGCCTGATCACCGCCTGCATGGCCGGATCGCGCGCCACCAGCGGCCGGTCGTCGTCGGACACCGCCGCCAGCACCGCGGCGATCAGTTCCGCGTCGGGTGGCAGCGGGATGAATTCCTTGGCCCCGGCGCGGATGGCGGCGGCGGCGCGCTGGGGGTCGGCGGCGATGCCGCAGGCCACCACCGGCACCCGGATTCGCTCGGCCTCGTTGGCGGCAATCAGCGCGGCGATATCGAGGTCGTAGTCGACCATCAGCAGATCCGCGCCCTGGCCGGCGCGCAGCGCATAGGTCGCCGCCTCGCAGGTCTCCACGTGCGCCACCTTGGCGCCGGCGGACATGGCGAGCTTCACGGCGCTGGCGAGCTGTCCGCTCAGGCGTCCGACGACTAGCAGCCGCATGTCGTTCTCCCTCTAAAAATCGCGCTACTCACGCCGCGCCGTCCCCGTCCTTGATGATTTCCGTCATCGTCACGCCCAGGCGGTCCTCGACCACCACCACCTCGCCGCGCGCCACCAGTCGGTTATTCACATAGATGTCGATCGCCTCGCCGACCTTGCGGTCGAGCTCGAGGATGCTGCCCTGGCCGAGCTGCAGCAGCTGCGCCACCGAGAGGTGGGCGCGGCCGAGCACGGCGGAGATGTTCACCGGCACGTCGAACACCGGCGCCAGGTCGGTGGCCGTCTTTTCCTCGTGCTCCCCCCCGGCGGAGGTAGCGACGATGCCGTCCGCGCCGAATTCGTCGAGTTTCAGGTCGGTTTCGTCAGCCATGGGGAGCCTCGTTGTCGGGCGAAAGGGAGGGATCGAGGGCGAGCGCCTCGGCATGCATGCCCTCGGAGGCGAGCGCGCCCTCCAGGGCCTCGGCGATGCGCCGCGCGCTGCCGATGGGATCGAACGCCGCCGAGCCGTCGCCCCACTCGAGCACGAACGCGGCGGCGGGCAGGTCCGGGTCGTCCCGGGCGATGATTTGGCCGGCGTAGCCGATGGACTCAGCGGTTTCGGCGAGGGCGGCCTGCAACCGCTCCTTCAGCGCCGGGGCGACGCGCAGGGTCAGCTTCGGCGTCGCCTCGACTTCGCGGGCCAGCGCCTCGAGGGCGGCTTGCAGCGGCGCTTCGGGGAAGCGCTCGCACGCGGCGTCGGCGATCTGGCGGCCGCAGGCCAGCGCCAGTTCGGCGGCGCCGGCTCGGTGCTGGTGGGCGGCCGCGGCGAGGCTGGGCAGGGCGGCGCGGGCGGCGTCGGCCAGAGCGGCGAGAGCGCGGGCGGTTTCAGCCTCGATGCGCTGCATGGCGGCGGCCTCGCCCTCGGCGCGCGCCGTGACGGCCATCCGCTCGGCTTCATCGGCCGTGTAGAGGCGCTTGTAAGGGTTGGAGGGCGCGGGCGCCCCACTGCCAAACTCGGTGTCAAAGGTGAACCGGCGCGCTTCGCTGGGGACGGTGTCTGTCATCAGTAGATCAGCTCATCGTCGCCGCCGGAGCCGGCCAGCATGATCTCACCCTTGGCGGCGAGGTCTTTGGCGACCTGCACCATAGCCATCTGCGCGGCGTCGACGTCGCGCAGCCGCACGGGACCCATGCTCTCCATGTCCTCGCGCATGATCTTGGCGGCGCGCTCTGACATGTTGGAGAAGAACATCTCGCGCAGCGCGTCCGAGGCGCCCTTCAGCGCCAGCCCAAGCTGATCCTTCTCCACCGCCCGCAGGAGGGTCTGCACCCCGCCGGGATCGAGCTTGGAGAGGTCTTCGAACACGAACATCAGAGCGCGGATGCGCTCGGCGCTCTCGCGGTTGCGCTCCTCGAGAGCGGCGATGAAGCGGCTCTCGGTCTGGCGGTCGAAGGCGTTGAAGATCTCCGCCATCATCTCGTGGCTGTCGCGCTTGGAGGTGCGCGCCAGGTTGGACATGAACTCGGTGCGCAGGGTCTGCTCGATCTTGTCGAGGATCTCGCGCTGCACCGGCTCCATGCGCAGCATGTGCATCACGCATTCGAGGGCGAAGTCCTCGGGCAGCGCGCCCAGCACGCGCGAGGCGTGGTCCGCCTTGATCTTGGAGAGGATGACGGCGACGGTCTGCGGGTATTCGTTCTTCAGATAGTTGGCGAGCACGGCCTCGTTCACATTGCCGAGCTTGTCCCACATGGTCCGACCCGCGGGACCGCGAATCTCCTCCATCAGGGTGTCGACCTTCTCCGGCGGCATGAAGGCGGCGAGCAGCTTCTGGGTCTGCTCATAGGAGCCCATGATCGCGCCACCGCTGGACATGCCGGAGATGAATTCCACCAGCAGGTCCTCGACCACCTGGGCGGTGACGTTGCCCAGGCTGGCCATCGCTTGGGAGACTTCCTTGATCTCCTCCTCGTCGAGGAACCGCCAGATGGTGGCGTGATCCTCGCCCAGCGACAGCAGGATGATCGCAGCCTTCTCCGGTCCGGAGAGGCGCGTGGCGTCGGCGATCGATTTCTTTCCGGAGCGTGGCGAGATCATGCTGACTCATGCAGCCAGCTGCGGAGGATCGAGACCGACTCCTCCGGGTGCTTGTCCACGAACTCGGCGACCCGCTTCACCGACGAGGCCTTCACCTGGCCTTCGATGCGGGCGATGTCGATCTTCTGCTCGATGTCGGGGCCGGGCAGGGCCAGTGGCTGGCCGGTGGCGGAGTCGACCTGAATGGGCTGACCGCTCTCGTTGACGTGGACGACGCGGGTGGTGGTGACGCCACCGCCGCCGCCCCCCATCGGGACCAGCGCGTTGCCCATCGCCGCCGCACCGCTGGCCGCCGAGCGGATCATCGGGCGAAGCACGAAGAACAGGATCAGCACCGACACCAGCGCCAGCACCGCCAGCTCGATGGCGCGCATGATGTCGTTCTTGTCGAAGCCCATCAGCGGGCTGGAGGCTGCCACGCCCTCGCCATCCTCGGCGTCGGGGAAGCGCACGTTCACCACCTGCAACTGGTCCTGGCGATCGGCCGAGAAGCCCATGGCGGCCTTCACCAGGTCGTTGATGTGCTGCATCTCATCGGCGGTCCGCGGCGTGTAGGCGCCGGGCTTGCCGTCCTTACCCGCGGGGCCGGACACCCCGTCCACCGCGACGGCCACCGACAGCCGCTTGATGGTGCCTGGCTCCTGCACCTGGTCGGTGACGGTTTTGGAGATCTCGTAGTTGGTGGTGGACTCGGTGCCGTTGTTCTCGTTGCCGGTCCCGGAGGTGGCCGGCGCCGTGACGGTGCCGCCGGGCACATTGGCCGAGGCCGACGCCGCCGGGGCGCTGCCCCCGCCTTCGTTTTCCTTCGAGGTGGTCTCGTTGGTCTGCTCGGAGCGGACCACCTGGCCGTCCGGGTCGAACTTCTCCTCGTGGGTGGAGACCTGGCTCATGTCCACGTCGGCGCTGACCTGCACGCGCGCTTTGCCGACGCCGACGACGCCTTCCACCAGGTTCTTGATGCGGTCGCGGATGCCATCCTCGATGGCCTGCTTGGCGTCCTGCGCCGCCTTGCCGCCAATGCCGTCTTCGCCCTCGGCCGAGAGCGTCTTGCCGTGCTGGTCGATCACCACCACGTGGTCCGGCTTCAGATTGGGCACCGCGCCGGCCACCAGGTTCTGAACGGCGCGCACCTGATCGCTGGAGGGCGTGCGAGCTCCGACGCCGATGGTCACCGATGCGGAAGATTGGTCGGTGGTGTCCTGGAACAGCTGCCGCTCCGGCAGCACCAGGTGGACGCGGGCGAAGGTGACGCCGTCGAGGGCGCGGATGGTGCGCGCCAGCTCGCCCTCGGTGGCGCGCTTCATGTTCAGCTGCTGGACGAAGTCGGTCTGGCCCAGCGCGTTCTGGGCGTCGAAGATCTCGTAGCCAACCGAGTCCGCGGTCGGTAGGCCCTTGCCGGCCAGCATCAGCCGGGTGGCGGCCACCTTGTCGCGCGGCACCATGATGGTCGAGCCGTCGCCCTTCACCTCATACTTGATGCCGCCCTGGTCCAGGGCCTGGGTGATGGTGCCGGCTTCCTTCAGGTCGAGGTTGGAATAGAGCAGCCCCATCGGCTCGGCCGTGAGATTCATAAGGATGGCGATCAGCACGGCCGCGCCGCCGCCTCCCACGCCGAGGAGCACGGCCAGGCGGCCGACGCCAAATCGCTGCAGTGCCGCGAAAAAGGAGTTCACTCGCTGACGCCCGAAGTTCCTGCCCGAAGTACGCGGCTCGGCCTTCTAGGCGCCCGTCGCTAGGCAGGATTTACCCAGTGCAAGGTAAACGCGGGGTTTAGAACTTGGCCGTGGCTGGGTACGGAATGTCGCAGAGCAGCGACCGCTTCGGGCCCGCGCGGGGCGCGTTTCTGGCCCTCTTCGCAGAGCGCGACGGGGTGGAATCCCCCGTCCGGGCGCCCCACCACGGATGATCCGGCCGAGCGTCATGCCCACCGTTTCGCGGACCTCGATGCCTGCCGGCCGGTAAACGAACCCCGCTTCGAATCGGTTTGGCGCCGCAGTGTGGCCCGGCCAAACAGAAGCGGCCGCGTCTCCGGTGAGGAAGACGCGGCCGCAGGGTCGCTCAAAACCTTGGGGGAGGGTTTCAGCGATACTGTTGAAGCCGAGTGGTCCGCAGTCCGGCCATCCCGTGCCGATCGATCGATTGCTGCCAGCCGAGGAACTCCTCGTTGGTCAGCGAATAGCGCTCGCAAGCTTCGTCCAGCGTGAGCAAGCCCCCGCGGACGGCCGCGACGACCTCCGCCTTGCGACGGATGACCCAGCGTTGGGTGTCCGTCGGCGGCAGGTCGTTCAGGGTCAACGGCGCACCGGTCGGCCCGATCACGTACCTTTCGCCCCGACTGTTCGTGCGCTGCTGTTGCAACATGGCTTTACGCCTTTCTCACCATCACCGTAGCGGGGGAGAATAGGACGTGGGAAATAACGACGGCTTAATCGCGATAGTGAAAAATGGCTTAACCATCGGCGCCTCCACCGGTATTAGTGTCATCAGGGATTTGTACACTTTCGTTAATCGCTTCTGAATCACAAGCTCTATTGAATGATGTTTAGTAGAACCTGCATCATCTGATTGGCGGTGGTGATGATCTTCGAGGACGCTGAGTAGGCGCTCTGGCTGGTGATCAGATCCGTGAGCTGAGACGACAGGTCGACGGTCGAAGCTTCGAGGGTCGAAGGATCGATCGTGCCCGCGCCGCCGCCGCCGGGCTGCTCCAGGGTGTAGGTGCCGCTGTTCTGGGAGACCTGGAACGCATCGCCGCTGACCGGGGTCAGGCCGTCCGGGTTGGGGAAGGTGGCGATGGCCACCTGGGCGATCGGCCGGGTGACGCCGTTGGAGTACACCGCGGTGACGATGCCGCTGGCGTCGATCTCGACGTTGGTGAGATTGCCGAAGGCCGTGCCGTTGGTGGTGATCGACTGGGTCACCGACTGGCTGTCCAGCTGGCTGATGCCGCCAGTGTTGCCGGCGCCGCCGCTGACGTTCAGCGTCACGGTCTGGGCGGCGATGCCCAGCGAGGCCGCCCAGTTCACCGCGCCCGCCGCCGGCGCGGCCGCGCCGGACGCCCCGAAGCTGAGGGTAGGGTTGGCGGCGTTGAACAGAGTGGTGGTTGCCGGGTCGATCTGGCCGGTGGGCGTGAATCCCACGATGCCGGTCGCGATCTGACCGTTGGCGAGGCCGGCGCCATCAACGACGTCCGACGCCGGCACCGCGACGATTTCGGCGTACCACTGGTTCGGGGTGGTGCTCTTGAGGAAGTCGATCTGCACGGTGTGCTGGCCGCCCTGGGAGTCGGAGATCGGCACCTGGATCGTATAGTCAGGCTGCACGCCGGTGGTGGGGTCGGCGTTGTACATCGCCATGGAGTTGGTGGCCGGGTCGTAGGCGCCGGCGGTGGGCGGGCTCGCACCGGCCGCCGTCGCGGCGGCGGAGACCGTTTGGCTGGAATCCAGGTTGGCGTTGATGCCCACCGTGGTGGTGGGTTCCACCGCGCCGCCGACCTGCGAGACGTTGATCGACTGCAGGGCGGTGAGGCTCGACGGGTTGGTGGCGATGTTGCCGGCCGAGTCGGCCAGCCAGCCCTGCAGCACCAGGCCGGCGCTGTTCACCAGATAGCCCTGCGCGTTGACGCTGAACGAGCCGGCGCGGGTGAAGGACCGCGGGTCCGTGGCGGTGACGTTGGTGGCCTGGCTGGTGGTGACGAAGAAGCCCTGGCCCGAGATCGAGAGATCGGTGGGCGAGCTGCTCTGGATCGCCTGGCCTTGCTGGTCGATCAGGTTTTGCGTCGTGGCGGCGACGCCGCCCGAGTTACCCTGCGCCTCGCTGGTGGCGTCGGTGACCAGGCTCTCGAAGTCGGTCTCGCTCTGCTTGTAGCCAACCGTGTTCACGTTGGCGATGTTGTTGGAAATGTTGGAGAGCGCCGTGGAGTTGGCGACCAGGCCGGAGACGCCGGCTTGCATTGCGCTGTTGAGGCTCATGGCCTTCTAGTCCTTTCGTCGGGAAGAGGGATCAGCTGCCCAGGAGGCCGCTGAGGGGATTGGCGACGCCGGTGATGGCGGTGAGAGAGCTGAGCGCGACCTGCTTGCCGTCGACCGTCAGCATGGTCGTGCCGTTGACCTCGTTGACCGCGGTGACGGTGCCGGTGATGTCGGGATCCGATGAGGTCGCGCCGGGCGCGCTGACGGTGTCGCCCATCAGGCCGGCGGCGGACCCGACGCCAGTCTGCTGGGTGATCAACTGCTGCAGGAGCTGATTGGACATCAGCTGCTGTTCCACGCCGGTCATCTGGGTGATCTGTTCGGTGAACTGATTGGTGTCCGTCGGATTGAGCGGATCCTGGTTCTGCAGCTGCGTGGTCAGCAGGCTCAGGAAGCTCTGGAAATTGTCCGCCAGCGACGCGAGACCGTTGTTCACGCCCAGCGTCGAGGCGGACGCCGAGCTGGTCTGGGTGTTGGTCGCCGGAGGCGGCGTGGTGGTGGTGGGGGCGACAGCGCTCACGGGGACCGCTCCTTAGATAGTGATGTCGAGACCGCCGGCGGCCGAGGCGGCCGCGGCGATCTGGGCGGGGGTTGGAAGGTCGGTGGTCAAGTCAGACCCAGCGGACGAGCCGGGCGCGTAGGACGCTTGGGTCGGGGTCTGCCAGGCGGCGCCCTGGCCTTGGCCGCCACCGGAGGTGAAGCTGAGGCCGTTCTGCGAGACGTTGAGGCCGGCCTGCTGCAGCGCCTGCTGCAGATCAGCGGCCCGGCCCTTGGCTTCCGCCGCCGCGGCGGGATTGTCGAAGGAGAGCACGGCTGAGAGCTGGCCCTGCTGATCGATCTTCAGGCTGACGTCGACCCGGCCCAACCCCTGCGGTTCCAGCGCGAAGTCGAAGGCGCTGCGCGCCGCGCCGGCCCTGCTGGTCATTTGCGCGGCCAGTTGGGCCGTGATGTCCGCGCCGTGAGCCTGCACCAGAGCCGCCGCGGC
>Ga0265338_10011112_pt1 | contig 10436 bp, 7 predicted proteins | sample 42126metaG_FD_193579 | JGI IMG/M metagenome (GOLD analysis project Ga0265338, IMG submission 193579) | Rhizosphere microbial communities from Carex aquatilis grown in University of Washington, Seatle, WA, United States - 4-21-26 metaG | ecosystem: Host-associated > Plants > Roots > Rhizosphere >... | reverse complement strand
GAATTCGAACTATTCGACGTTCACGGCGGAGACCGCCTCGATCACCAACGAGATGCTGCTCAGCGACTATATGGTCGCGCACGCGAAGAACGACGCTGAGAAGCTCTATTATCTCGGCCAGGCGCTGGAGCTGGAGCGTGCGACCTTCTTCCGCCAGACCATGTTCGCCGAATTCCAGCTCGCCCTGCACGAGGAGGTCGAGGCGGGCCGCGCCCTTTCCGGCACGCGCATGTCAGAGATCTATTGCGGCCTGCTCAAGAAATATCACGGCGATGCGCAGGGCGTCATGAAGATCGACCCGTCCTATTGCACCGAATGGGAGTTCATCCCGCATTTCTATTACGGCTTCTATGTGTGGCAGTACGCGACCTCGATGGCCGGTGCTGCGAGCTTCGCCGACGCGATCGAGCATGAAGGCAAGCCCGCGCAGGTCCGCTTCGTCGCGCTCTTGAAGGCCGGCGGATCCGATTATCCTTACAACATCTACAAGAAGGCCGGGCTCGACATGGCAACGCCCGCGCCCTATCAGGCGCTGCTCGCGCGCATGGAGCGGACGATGGATCAGATCGACGCGATCGAGGCGAAGACGACGCACTGATCGCCGGACGGACGGTTCAGCCTGCGGCGGCCGCGACCAGCTGGACCGTGGTGACCACGAATTCGGCTGGGCGGGCCGGCGCAAAGCCGATCTCGATGTTCACGCGCCCGCTCGCGATGTCGTCCAGCGTGTTGGTCGAGCCGTCGCAGCGTACAAAATAGGCCTGGCTGGGCGTCGTGCCGAAAAAGGCACCCTGCTTCCACAGCCCGTCCATGAAGGCAGAAACTTGCAGCCGCAAGGCAGCCCACAGCGATTCGTCATTGGGCTCGAACACCGCCGACTTCGTGTTCGCGATGACCCAATTCTGGATGTAAAGCAGGGTTCGGCGCACTGGCACATAGGCGTAGTCGTCCGCCAGCACGTCCGCACCGCGCATGGTGCGCGCGCCCCACACGACCGTGCCGGTCATTGGGAAGCTGCGCAGGCTATTGATCCCGAGCGGATTGAGCACGCCATTTTCCGAATCCTTGAGCGCAAGCTCAAGACCAAGGATGCCGTTTATCGGCGTGGTGATACCGGCAGGCGCTTTCCACGGACCGGTCAGCGTGTCGGTCTGCGCCCAGATGCCGGCGACATAGCCGCAAATCGGCATGGCGCGCGTCGCATCGTTTTGCAGGGGATCGGTTGCGACAATGCGCGGGAAATAGACGACCGAGCTGCGTGCCTCGTCGGCGCCGAATGATCCGAGCGCATCGAGCGATATCTTCGCCAGCTGGCCGGCTTTGTATTGTTGCGTCCACAGCTTGGGCGGATCGAGGATCAGCATCGCGCGGCGCGCGGCGCAATAGTTTGCCGCGGTCTGATAGACGTAAGGCGACGTGTCGCCGTCCGCGGTGTCCGGCGGAATGCACAGGATGTTGAAGGCAGGTGCCTGCTCCAATGCATAAAGCCCGGTCTTTCTGACCTCATCGCCGAGATAATCCGCGAGATCCAGCGGCGCGGAATCCCGGCCGCCGCTGCCTTGGCCCGAATGTATCGGCGCACCGAGCACGGATTTCAGCGCATCCTGCGGGTCATAGCGGACAAGCGCCGATTGTTGGGCGAGGACCGTTCCGAGATAGTGCGTTGCGCCTTTCGGATCGAGCGTCACGCAGCGAAACGTCTCGGTGATTGCGGGCGCACCGGCTTCGCTCAGCGTGATCGACAGATTGAACAATTCCGATCGCGCAATGCCGGCCTGCCGCGCATCGGTATCGGTGATGTCCTTGGTATCGACAGACGCGGAAAGTGCGTTGCCCCAGCTTCCGGGATTGGCGGCCAAAATCTCGAAAGACGGTCCGGTGGGCTGGCCATGCACCACAATACACGCCGTTGCGTCGGCCACCGGCGGATGGAACAGGCGGACGGCAATGGCTTGTCCCCCGCCATTGGCGAAGAAGGCCTGGATTTGATAGCTGACCGCACTCCCCTCGCTCAGGCCGCCGAAGGCGCGCTCATAATCAGCCCAACTGACGACCGTCACCGGTGTATTCTCCGGACCTCTTGCGGCGCGCCCGATGAACGCGGCGACCGACGTCGGGACCGGGATATTCGTCGCTCTGCCTTCGGCGGTCGACGAGACATAGATACCAGGAGAGCCAGGAGTGGCCGCCATCCGGCGAGACTATTTCAATTCGAAGGTCACTGTCACGCCGGCGGTGACGCTCAATTCGCCTGCCGCCACCGGCGTGGAGACCGCCCGGGACCGCAAAGCCATGGCCGCGAAGACGGGCGAGGGCCCGCCCCCATTCTCCTGGATCGACAGGACCTGCCCGACCGCCGCGCCCGCTGCCGCCGCATAGGTCTGGGCCCGGCTGCGCGCGTCCGCGATCGCCGCCTCGCGCGCCTTGGTCTGCAAGGCTGCTGCGTCGGAAATGCCGAAACTCACGGAATTGATCTGGTTCGCGCCGGCACCGACCAGCGCATCCAGCGTCGGTCCCAATTTCCTGGTGTCGTCGAGGGTGACGTCGACTTGATTCGACACCTGATAGCCTGTGATGCGCTCTGGGCCGTTGCCGTCGTTCTGCGCATATTGCGGCTGGACGGAGAAATTGGAGGTCTGGATGGCACGCTCCGGCACGCCCAGGCGCTTCAGCGCATCGAACACCGCCGTCATCTTGCGTGCGTTTTCCGCCAGCGCGGCATCGGCGGTGCCGGCCAAGGTCGCGACGCCGGCGCTCAATTCGGCCTGATCGGGAACGCCACGGACCTCGCCCTGGCCAGCGACGGATATCGTGCGCGCCACATCGGCTGCGGCGGCCGGCACGGCCATGGCAAATAGACTTAAAGCGGCGGCGGCGACCAATCCCGTCAGGCCCAAAATTCTCATCGTGTATATCCTTCCGAATGGCGCCGCGAAGCTTTGGGTCGCAAGCGGCAATTCTGCGGCGATCCGGCGGCCGATCATAGGCGCCCCTACACAATGCCGCGAGGCGGCCGGTTTCGGCCTTCGGCTTTTCCTGCTATGGGGCGCCTAAGGGGCCTGTAGCTCAGGTGGTTAGAGCTGACCGCTCATAACGGTCTGGTCGCAGGTTCGAGTCCTGCCGGGCCCACCAGTGTTTCCTGGATTCTTGCACTTTGCCGAGGCCGGCGCGGCGCACCACGGCCCGCGCAGACACATCGCATAATTCGACGACCATACTGCGCTATGATCTGGCAGGTATCGTGCGTGTTCGTCGCGAGTTGTCGAAGAATGGCTGAACTGACCCGAGCCCCGTCGCCCGTCCCCAGGGCCAAAGCGTCGACGAGCAGAACAGACGCTCGAGGCAAAGTAGCTTAGGAAAAAGATGAGACGAGGGCTCCTAATTGGCAACACTGCGTGCACAACCGATCTCAACTCAATCCTGCAGTGTTTCTGCCCGACCGCTTTGCGCAGATATGCGGTTTCGTCGTAACAGGGCGGTAACCTGTTCGGCCGGCATTGGATTGCCCAACAGATAGCCTTGTGCGGATGGGCATCCGGCGGAGACTAAGAAGGCTCTTTGTTCATCGCTGTTCACGCCTTCGGCAATTACTTCGATACCCAATTCCGCCGCAAGACCAATCGTCGCTCTTACGATCGCGGCGGCGTCGGGATTTGTGACGACCTCGTCGACAAACTGGGTGGCGAGCTTCAGACGAGCCACACGGAACGACCGCAAATAGTCGAGCGAGGAAAAGCCCGTACCGAAATCATCTATGGCAAGCCTGACTCCGATTTGACGCAAGCGGTCAAACGCAGCTCCATATTTCTGCGTGGATACCATCAGCACGGATTCGGTGAGCTCGATCTCCAGTTCGCTGGGCACAATATGGTATCTGTCGATGGCGGCTTTGACGACCCGATCGAGATCGCCCTCAAATTGAAATTGCGATGCGGATACATTCACTGCCACGATTGCCGGGGCAATGCGCTGGTCCTTCCAAAGGCGCATCTGCCGGCACGCCTGCTCGATGACCCATTTTCCGATTACGAGGATCATCCCATTTGACTCGGCGATGGAAATAAAATGCGAGGGTGTGATCAAACCGCGTGTCGGGTGATGCCAGCGTATTAGCGCTTCCAGCCCGACAATCCGTCCGGACACAAGATCGATTTGTGGCTGATAGAAGAGTTCGAATTCTTTACGCTCGATTGCTGCATGCAGATCGTGACCTGTCGTCATCCGCTCCTGCGCCTGCTGGTCAAGCTCGGCGACATGGAACCTGTATCGATTGCGCCCCTCGTCCTTCGCGCGATAGAGTGCCAAATCGGCTTTCATCAGCATTGTTTCCGGTCCATCAGTATCGACTTGATAAGGAACGATTCCGATGCTGGCCGTTGTATGAACCTGGTTTCCGCTGATGGTGAAGGGGACCGAGAGGGCGGTACCGATTTTGGTCGCAAGCGCCTCGACGTTACCGATGTCCAACACCTCTTCCTGAAGAATGGCGAATTCGTCGCCGCCGAACCGAGCGACCAAGTCCGTCTCCCGGACGGAAGACTTCAACCGACTGGCGACTTCTTGCAGAAGCAAGTCTCCGGCAGGATGTCCTAGAGTGTCGTTCACGTCCTTGAAGTGATCAAGATCAAGATAGTGAATGGCGAAGGCGCCAGTCCCGCGCTTGGCGCGCGCGAACTCGAGTGTCAGACGTTCGATGAATGCGGCCCGGTTGGGTAGGCCAGTGAGGTAATCCGTCCTTGCAAGCGTGGCCGCCGTCTCGATGGCACGCTTGCGCTCCGTGACATCCGTCAATATGCCCTCTATGGCGATCACACACCCCGCGCTATCGCGCAGCGCGGTCGCATCCCCTGCGAGCCAGACAAACGTTCCGTCGGATCGTCTGAAACGGAAATCGAGCAGATCGCGGCCCTCGCGTCCTGCCGACAACGATTTGATGTTGCGAAGGGCGATGGCTAAGTCGCTGCTTTCGATCAACTCCAGCCAGCGCTGCGGCTCGGCGAGCAATGCGTCGGCATCGTGCCCGTACCGCCGAATGTTCTGCGACAGGTAGATTAGCGAGAACGGCTCTTTGGGAGCCAAACGAAACAGGACCGTCGGGCTGTTCTCGATGATATGGTTGGCATCGGTCAATTTGCGTTGCCGTTCTGAGCGCGCGACCGCCGCGCCAACCAATTCCGCCAATATCTTGAATGTGTCGATCTCTGCCGGTAACCATTGCCGCTTGTTCCGGCATGCATCGAACGCCAGCAAGGCCCACCAGCGACCGTCGACGAACACCGGAACGGCCACGGTCGATTGGATGCCGCCGAGCTCTAAGAATTTCCGTTCGGGTTCCGCGAAATCCGTTGAATTTCCCGCAATTGTCTCGCCGCTTTCAAAGCGCGGTAGCCATGCCCCCAAGCCCACATCGGCAAATTTGACATTGCTTCCGTCGCTGAAGAGCTCAGGCGTATGGATGTCTCCTGTGGCCCAAAGGTAATGGTCAACGACATGACGCGTTTCCAACGGCCCTGTCGCGTTGACAACGAGCATATGCACGCGCTCAACGTTCGTCGAACGGCCAATGAGCTCAAGCACTTTTGGAATAGAGCGCTTTACATCGCCGGAGCGCAGCAGTTCCTGAGCGCTCTTGGCGATGGCCTCAAGGATCGCGTCGCGACGATGCAGCGCCAATACGGAAAGGGAGCGATCCAAAACGTCACGCCCCCTCGGACCAACCTGAGCGCATGCCCCAAAGTCTTTCGTCGCATGACCAAATGGGTCGCTCACTCGGCTGAAACCTCGAAGCTAGGTGTTTTCAGACGGTACGCGGCGGATGTCCGCGTCGCGTTCGTTCGCATCTCCGACAACGACGCGCTCAAAACATTAACCGACCGTTGTCGAGTGGACGGAAGTGCAAAAGTCCTGTGCGTCGAAATCGACCGCCGCTATTGACTTGTGTCAACGAAGAGATGCAGGTGCCGTGCTCAATTGACACCGTTGTGAATACAGGCTGAGTACCTTTAACCTGCTGTTAACCAGCGAACCGCGTCGCGGCTCACTGGAAATCGCGATTGGGTTCGAGAGAGTGCGGCGCTTCAGCCTCAAGAGCTCGGCGCGGAAAGCAAAACCAAGATGAGTGAGCTGCGCTCCACCAAAGCACACGCCACCGCAACGCAAGCGGGTCCGGTTGCTCTTGTCTATCTTCGCGACAAGGATTCAGAAGGGATTCTTCGTCAGTGCCTGTCCAATCTGGGCGTGACTGCAGCCGCGTTTTCGACCGGCGGAATTGATGCAGCCATCTCCGAACTCGCGCATCGTGCTTCGCCGCGGTTGTTGATTGTCGATATAAGCGGAACGGAAGACCCGGTGGCTCGCGTCGGAGAATTGGCCCGCGTTTGTGAACCGAGCACGGGCGTCGTCGTCGTCGGCAACGTAAACGACGTAGCGCTTTATCGCGGACTGAAAGGTGCTGGTGTTGTCGAGTACTATTTCAAGCCGCTCGTGGGCAATCTCGTCAGCGGCACGTGCAATGCGATCTTGAGTGGAAGTACCGAACAAAGGACGCCGAGTACTGGCAAACTGGTATTCGTGATGGCGGTTCATGAGGGCGCCGGTGCGACGGGCATCGCAACTTGGATGGCCTGGCATCTGGCCGAAGCGCGTCACAGGCGAGTGCTTCTCCTCGATCTCGATCTCAATGCGGGCGACGCGGCGCTACAACTCGACGTTTCGCCCAGTCATGCTTTGTGCGAGGCACTGGGGCAACCCGAGCGTGTCGACGATCTGTTCATCGAGCGCGGCGCGATTCACGTAACTCCAAGACTTGATCTTCTCGCCTCGCTGGAGCCGCTCGATGAGTCCATCCCATGCCGCGAGGATGCTGTCTCGCCGCTCCTTGCAAACCTTCTTCGCCGGTACCGCTACGTGTTTGTCGACCTGCCCGCGTCGCTTGCGCCGCAGCTGGCCGATATTCTGCACATGCCAAGCACGTGCATACTTGTCAGCGATGCTAGCCTGATCTCGGCCCGCGATGTGGCGCGCTGGCGGGAAAAGATTGGCGCCAATAGTTCGGAGCACCAGACATTGCATGTTCTCAACAAGGCCGGGCTGTATGGTAGCTTGCCTTTGGAGGAGTTTGTTCGCGCGGTGGGTTATCCGCCCGATGTGATCATTCCCTATGAACGCGAAATTGCCATCACAGCGATGCTGGGCGCGAAGGGATTGGCCAAGCAGGGGGCACTTGCCCATGCGCTTGCGCCGGTTCTCAAGCAAATTACGGGCGAGACCATCGAGGAGCCCCGCTCCTTAATCCGCCGGCTGCTAAGCTGACGTCATGTTCAATTTCGGTATCAAGAATGTGGAAGCCGTCGCAGACGGGACCGGCGGGCACGCGAGTCCGAAACCGCCGGCCGAATCCGAGCACGGCCAAGCAGCCGCCGAGTCGCCCGCGATCGGCTATATTCGAGATCAGGTACTGCTCAGGATCGAGTCCGCCGTCGCGGTGAAGATGACGCGTGAAGCCCTCGCCGCGCGCGTTTATCTGATGATCGCAGAGATCGCGAACGAGCAGAAGGAGCTTCTCAACCAGTCCGAGCAGCATCGACTTGCAGCCGAGATCGTCGATGACATGATCGGGCTGGGCCCGATCGAACCGCTTCTGCGCGAAGACGCAATCGCTGACATCCTCATCAACGGGCCTAGCAAGATCTATGTGGAGCGGCATGGCAAGCTTGAGCTGACGAAGCTGCATTTTCGCAGCGACGCGCATGTGCTGCATGTCGCACAGCGCATAGCGTCGTCCATCGGCCGGAGAGTCGACGAGTCCAGTCCCATGCTGGATGCACGGCTTGCCGACGGCAGCCGCGTCAACGTCATCATCCCGCCGCTCAGCCTGCGAGGGCCTTGCATCTCAATTCGCAAGTTCTCGAGGAATGCGATGGATTTTTCGAAATACGTGGAATTGGGGACAGTATCGCCCCAACTGGGGCGGGCCCTTGAGATCGCGGCGCGTTGCCGGCTCAACATCATCATCTCCGGCGGCACAGGTTCCGGCAAGACGACATTGCTCAACGCGTTGTCTCGGCTGATCGACGTGGGCGAGCGTATCATCACCATCGAAGATGCAGCCGAACTTCAATTGCAACAGCCGCACGTCCTTCAATTGGAGACGAGACCGCCGAACATCGAAGGCCAAGGCCAGGTGATCCAGCGCGATCTCGTCCGGAACGCGCTGCGTATGAGACCGGACCGCATCATCGTGGGAGAGGTGCGGGGCGTCGAGGCCTTCGACATGATGCAGGCGATGAACACTGGCCATAACGGGTCGATGTCGACGGTGCATGCCAATTCGGCGCGGGACGCCCTGGGTCGCATCGAGAACATGATCCTGATGGCGAATGTGAGCCTGCCGATGCGGGCCATTCGGGGCCAGATGGTCAGCGCGCTCGATCTCATCATCCAGACGGAGCGGATGCGCGACGGCGTTCGTCGCGTGACGGAGGTCGTCGAGGTCGTCGGCATCGAAGAGGACACGATCAATCTGGCTACGCTCTTTTCCTATCGATTTCTCGGCGAAAATCCCGATGGCAGCCTGCGGGGTGCCTTCGAGGCGCATGCATGTCAGCCGCGTTTCCTGCCAAGGCTCGAATACTACGGATTGGCCAATGCCTTTCTGGAAACCATCGGCGCTGCGAAAAAGGGGGGCTGATGGCGGAGCTATGGTTCATCGCTTTCTTGCTGTTCGCGGTCAGTGGTGGCGCACTCCTTGCCGCGTTGCTTCTCTGGCACCCGGTCTCGGCGGACGTCAGAAAGCGGGTCGATGTCCTCGTCGGAGGCGCCGCGGCGCGGGCACGTGAAATTCGCGGCGAGAGCACCGCCCGATCGGTGCGGCTGCTTCTCTTGAGGGACTTCTTCACCCTGGGGATGACGCGCAAATGGGGGGTCGCGTCGCGGCCCTTGACGTTCGCGCTCGCCAGCGCCACGGCAGCTGCCGCGGTCTGGCTCCTGTGCCGCACGGCGCTCGATCTTCCTGCCTTGATAACGCTTGCGCTTATGGCCTTCGGCGCGTGGTTCGGGCCTCATCTCCTCGCGCGAATGGAACAGAACAAAGCGGAAAAGCGCTTCGTGGACCTGTTTCCGGAGGCGATCGACATGATTGTACGCATGCTGCGTGCCGGCCTTCCTGTGAGCGCGGCCATTCGGACCGTCGCGAAAGAAGCCCCGGCGCCCATCAACGGCGTGTTCGCGGCGTTGTCCGACCAGATAGAGATCGGAATGTCGTTTGAGGATGCGTTGGGAATCGGCAGCGAGCGAATTGGCCTTCCGGATTTTCGCTTTTTCGCGGCCGCGGTCGCGCTACAGCACACGACCGGCGGCAATCTGGTGACGACACTGGAAATCCTCGGTGAAATTATCCGCAGGCGCCGCACGGTTCGATTGAAGGCAAAGGCTGCAACCGCCGAAGTGAGGATGACGGCCTATGTGCTTGGCTCCATGCCGTTCTTCGTGTTCGGAGCGCTGATCTTCGTCAACCCGACCTATCTGACGCCGCTCATCACCGATCCGCGAGGCAATGTAATGCTCGTTACCGCGTTCTCGATGCTCTTGATCGCGTTTCTCAGCATGCGCCACATGATGCGTGGCGTCGTCGATATGTGATGGGCCGAGCGGTGAACATGGCTGGACTTTTCTTGAATTCGCTGTCGCATATCCCCGCGGGCCTGATCGAGGCTATCGCACTCGCGCTTGTCAGCGCATTTCTTGTGATGCGTGCGCTACGCCTAAAGGGGAATGACGGCGCCGAACGCGTGGCCCTCATTGCGCCGTGGACGCATACGGCGACCGTCGCTCGCCAGCGCCCGATGGAGACCATGGAGGAAGCCCTTCGTGGCACAGAGTTGAGCATCGCCGAACGCGAGATCGCGCGGCGCCTGCGACGGTTCAAGATCCCGGCACGATATGCATCGGCGTCATTGCTCGCGGCGCGGATCTGGTTTGTGCTCCTAATGGGCATCGGGTCTTGGTTTCTCCTTCCGCACCTGTTTGCGGCGTTTCCTTCGCTGCGGCTTCCACTCGTGGGCGGGGCGGGCCTCTTTGGCTGGTTCGTACCGGTCCTTGCGGCACAGTGGGCCGCCAAGAGGCGTGCCGCTGTCGTCGTCGCCGGCTTGCCGGATGCCCTTGAGCTGCTTGTGATCTGCGCCGAAGGCGGCCTTGCCCTGGGCGACGGAATCGACCGCATTGTGACGGAACTGCAGCGCTCTCAGCCCGAGTTGGCCGAGGAACTCGCAATGACGGCCGCGGATTTGAAGATAATGCCGAGCCAGGAAGAGGCCTTATCGAGGCTCGCAGCGCGCATCGATGCTCCGATCGTGCAATCTGTCGTGACCACATTGTCCCAGACGATGCGCTATGGAACGCCCTTCGCGCAGGCCATGCGCGTGGTGGCGGGTTAGATT
>Ga0265338_10011111_pt1 | contig 10436 bp, 8 predicted proteins | sample 42126metaG_FD_193579 | JGI IMG/M metagenome (GOLD analysis project Ga0265338, IMG submission 193579) | Rhizosphere microbial communities from Carex aquatilis grown in University of Washington, Seatle, WA, United States - 4-21-26 metaG | ecosystem: Host-associated > Plants > Roots > Rhizosphere >... | reverse complement strand
CCGCTGGCTTCAAACTGTGATTCGATTTCTGCAATCTCCGCCTTGAGTTCGGCGTCACGTTTTTCACGGGCAGCTTTTTCGGCATCACTTTTCGGCGGGTTTTTGCGCGAACGCGGACTGATATCGGCGCGCTCGTTTTCCTTCGCGCCGAGGTCGCAGATGTCGCGCAAAATTTTTGAATCCGCCAGGGCTTCCAGCGATTCGTGCGTGGCGGCGAGTTGTTTGGCAGTGGCTTCGCCCGCGTCGGCAATGGCCAGCGCTTGAATCCAGCGTGAGAGCGGCGCGGTCTTGGCGCGTTGCAGCGCTTCCAAAACTTTCGTCGCGTTTTTCTCGCCGAACACACGCGGTTCGTCGTCGGTGCCGAGATTCAGTTTGGCCAGTGGTTCGAGTTTCAGATCGAACAGGTCGAGCGGTTCCTTTACAAGGCCGCGTTCAACCAGTTTCTCGGCAACGATGCCGCCGAGCGATTCAATGTCGAGCGCCTTGCGATGCGCGAAATATTCCACGCGCCGGGTCTGTTGCGCCGGGCAACCGGCTACATTCTGACAACGCCAGGCAACTTCTTCGGTTGAGACGCGCTGCCGCGCGTCCTGGCCGGGCGGCAGCTCGGCCTTGCCAGTTTTTAATTTCTCTTTCGCAATCGGCCCCTTGCAGACGGGGCATTTGCCGCCAACGTGCTTGAACAGGTCAAATTCCTTCGCGCCGGACGGACGCTTGGTTTTGACCACCTCGAATATTTCCGGGATGACCATGCCGGCTTTGCGGATAACCACGGTGTCGCCGATGCGGATGTCTTTGCGGCGGATTTCGTCCTCGTTATGGAGCGTGGCGCGCGAAATGGTCGAGCCTTGCACGAAAACCGGTTCGAGCTCGGCCACGGGCGTGAGTACGCCGGTCCGGCCGACTTGTACGGTGATGGCCTTGAGCACGGTTTCCGCGGGAGTGATCCAGGGCACGGGTTTATGGACAATGGCGTAGCCGGGCGCGCGCGCGCGTCCGGGAATACGCGGCCAGTCGGCGAGCGTGTTGACCTTGAGCACGATGCCGTCAATCTCGTAGGGCAATTGCCGGCGCAGGTCGCGGTCTTCATCGTAATGGGCGACCACCTTGTCCGTGTAAATTTTCAAGACCTCCTCGATGCCGTTGCAAACCCACCAAAGCTTTTGTGTGGGCAGGCCGAATCGGGCCAGGGATTCGAGCATTTCGGAATGTTTCTTGAACTCAATGCCGTCCACCGCGCCAGTCGCATAAAACACGGCGCGAATCGGCCGTTGTGCGACAAGTTTTGGATCAAGCTGCTTGAGCGTGCCGGCGGTGGCGTTGCGGGCATTGGGAAACGGTTTTTCACCGGCGGTGGCCAGTTTGGCATTGATGGCCTCGAATTCTTTTATGGGCATGTAAGCTTCACCGCGCACTTCGAGCAGCGCCGGCGGGTTCTTGAGATTCAATTCCAGCGGAATCGCGCGGACGGTTTTGAGATTGGTTGTGATGTCGTCGCCTTCCACGCCATCGCCGCGCGTGACACCGAGCGCAAGTCTGCCGTGGCGGTAATGAACGCTGATGGACACGCCGTCCACCTTGGGTTCCATGACATATTCAATGCGCTCGCGGCCGAGTTGTTTGCGCAGCGTTGAGTCAAAGGTGGTGGCTTTTGGGTCGGACGAGTAAAGCTTGGCCAAAGTATTTTTGTCCTGCGCACAACTGCGTTTGAACCAGTCTGGCTCCTTCTTTTCATCCGGCTGTTCTGCTGCTTCAATCTTGTCGAGCGAGAGCATCGGCACGAGATGTTTGACGCGGGCAAATTTTTCGCTGGGCGCGCCGCCAACGCGTTGCGTGGGCGAATCGGGCGTGACGAGATCGGGGAAATTTTTCTCCAGCTCCTGCAATTCCTTGAACAGGAGGTCGTATTCGCGGTCGGTAATGAGCTGCCGGCCTTCGACGTAATAAGCACGATCGTGCCGGCGGATTTCGGCGGCAAGTTGCGCGTGACGTCTTTTGGCTTCGGCGGCTGTCACCCGGAGAGTGTGCCTCCCGGCGCCGGGAAGGAAAAACTTTTTTTAACCGGGCGAATTGTGCTAGACTGGCAGCGTGCGAGGAAATCTGTCAAAAGTGTTTGAATTGACGGAAACCCAGTTGTTCCGGCGGGCGCCGCTGCCCAAATCGTACACGGATTATCTCGGCCGGAAATTGTTTCTGTTTCTGCTCACCGTTCAAGGCCTGGGCGCATTTGCGCTCATCACGCTCGGGGTCATTCTGAAAAAATTCAGCGTGGCGCCCAATCTGATGCGCCCCATCGTGCGCCAGGAAATCACCCGCGCCGGGGCCAAAATGCTCCCGATGTTTTTGTTCGTGGCGATCGCGCTCGGATTTCTCGTCATTGGCCAGACGGTGTCCGTCGCGGCCCGGTTCGGGGCGACCGATTACATCGGCACTGTGATGGTGACGGTCATCGTCCGCGAGCTGGGCCCGTTGCTGGCGGCCATGCTGATGCTCGCGCGCATCGGCACAGCCACGGTGATCGAACTCGGCACGTCCCGCGCTTTGGGCGAAGTCGAAGCACTCGAGGCCGTGGGAATCGATCCCATTCATTATCTGGTTGTGCCACGCGTGGTCGGCATGACTCTTGGGGTTTTTTCGCTGACGGTTTATTTGATTCTCGCCGCCCTGGGCAGCGGCTATTTGTTCGCCTTTCTCCAAAATGTGCCGCTGACGCCCGGCGATTACGTCAAGCAAATCGCCGAATCGTTGAGCTGGCTGGACTTCGCCCTGCTGGCGTTGAAAACCGTCGCGTTCGGTTTCTTCATCGCCATCGTCACGTGTTATCATGGCCTCGCACAGCCGCTGCGGCTCGAAGAAATTTCGCGCGTGACGGTGCGCGCCGTCGCGCAAGGCATCATGGTCTGTGTCGCGATTGACGCGCTGTTCATCCTGCTTTACCTCAACGCATGAACGAACCTCCCGCCACGCCCGTCATCGAAATGCGCGACATTCAGATCGGCACGATGCGCGATACGAGTTTGACCGTTCTGGAAAACGTGAATTGGAGTGTCGCGGCCGGCGAATTCTGGGTCGTCGCCGGCCAGCAACATTCCGGCAAGAGCGATTTTCTGCTGCTTACCGGCGGCCTGATGCCGCCGGCCGCCGGCGACTACAAATTTTTTGGCAACGAGACGCGCATTTTCGATGAGACGCGCCTGACCGACCGGTTGCGCATGGGATTTATTTTCGAGAACGCGCAGTTGTTTCATTATTTGACCATCGCCGAAAACATCGCGCTGCCACTGCAATACCACACGAATCTGCCGGTGGATGAAGGCGTGCAGGCCATCGAGGACTTGCTGGAGTTGACGGAATTGAAATCCGTGGCCCACGCCACGCCGGCCAGTTTGCCGCGGAGCTGGCACAAGCGGGCCGGGCTGGCGCGCGCGTTGACGCTGCGCCCGGAAATTTTGCTCCTCGACAATCCGCTGGGCGGCCTGGACGCGCGGCATTCGCAATGGTGGCTGCGGTTTCTGGACCAACTGTGGCGCGGGCATCCGGCGTTCGGTGGTAAACCGATGACCATCATCGCCACAACCGACGATTTGCGTCCCTGGCGCTCGGCGCGGAGAAAATTCGCGCTGTTGAAAGGCAAACAATTTGTCACGCTCGGGTCGTGGAATGAAGTTTCCGCCACGCAGGAACCGCTGGTGAAAGAACTGCTGGCCGTCCCGCTGGAAGAGCCGGTGGCCGCCGCCATTGAAAAAGAAGAACGGGAAACGAATTTTTAACGAAAGGAACAGGAATATATGGCACTGCAAGATTTGACCCCGCAACTGCGCACACGCCTGAGCCGCATGGAACGCGCGGTGGGCTGGTTCGTGTTTCTGGCCACAGCGCTGCTGCTGTTCGGCTTCGGCTATTACATCTACCACACGGCGGAACGCAAAGGCTGGTTTAAGATCAAGGCGCCGTTTCTCGTTTATGTCCAAAGTTCGACCGGTTTGAATGTGGGTGATTCCGTTTACATGATGGGTTTTCCGGTCGGCCAGATTACCAGTGTACAGCCGCAGAAGCCGCATGAGCCGCATAATGTCGAGGTGCGATTTGATGTCATTGACCCTTTCTTCCGCTATCTGTGGACCGGCGGCTCGTATGTGAAAGTCAACGCCGCCGGATTTCTCAACCAGCGGCAGCTCGAAGTCACGCGCGGCACGAATGGCCCGGCGATTGTTGTGACACAGCCGGGTGTGTGGAAAACCGTTCCTGAATTGGAACAACTCGTCGCCACCGAAACCAACAGTTGGCAGTTATATCAGGACGTGCTCGACGCAAATTCAAATCTTGTCTTTGGCGCTTATACGATGTTGAACGCAGCCAATCTGCAGGTTCTCGCATCAATGAACCTCGAATCCAATGCCGTTTTTGTTTATGACAACACGGTCAAATACAAACGCATCGTCGCGTCGTGGGACAACCGGGTGCGCCGTTACGTCAATTTTGCACCCGATCACGATTCCGCCTGGTTGCGCACGGTGGAAACGCCGCCGGTCTCCGACCAGTTGCAGGCGATGGTCGCGCAGGTGCAATTGGCGCTGCCAAACATCCTGGCCCTGACCAACAAGCTTTCGACCTTGCTGGAAAACTCGGGAAATGCCACCTCAAACCTTAATGCCACCATCGCGGAAGCGCGGCCACACTTGATTGGCATCCTGACCAACACTGATTCGATTCTGGCCAGTTCGGACACGAACCTGACCGCGATCCTGATTCATCTTTCCGACCTGACCAGCAACCTCAACGCCCAGGTCCAGGCCAATTCGAATATCCTGAGCAGCGTCTCGAAAATCGTGGTGGATTCCGACGACTTCGTCCAGGGACTGAAACATCACTGGTTGTTGCGGTCGGCATTCAAGGTGAAGGCGACGAACGCGCCGCCGGTTCGGAGGAAATAATGGGGACAGAAAACCGGGGACGCATTTTTTCGTCGGAAAAATGCGTTGTGCCAATCCGGACGCAGCGGGCCTACTGCTTCAGCAGCAGTGCCAGCCCCGTCGCGCACAGGAGCACAAAAAAAGCGATGACCGTGCCGTCCACTACGCCGAACCGCGCTTGTTCCGAGCGGTTTGCCGGAGCGACCGTGGTGTGCACAAAATTGACACCGCTTCTTTTATTTACGCTGTAGGCAATTTTAGTCATGCCTCCCATTCAGCATCGTCCGGGCCAAGCCAGTTCATGATGCCAGGCGACTTGCTTTGGAGCAAAACAGTCCGGGGATTTGACACGAAAGCGGCGCGCGCGCGTGAGATTCACGCGGGCTGTCCCAAAAAGCGGCGGAGACGATTAAGCATCGTCTGGGCAAATCGTTCGTACGGAGCAAGAGGACGGCCGTAGGTCTTGATTTCGTCAATCGCTATCAGCGTCATGCAAAAATCGAGATCATGAAAACCGCGCCCATGCCTGGCCCGGCGAAGCCAGCGGCTCAGATCGGTGATTTCCTCGATTTCATCATCGTGGCCGGGATGCAGCGACATGTTCCATTCGTCACGGCGCAAAAAGCCCTCGCTTTCACCCTTGCTGTCAAACCACGGATCGCAAAGCAACAGGCAGAGGGATTGGCCGCGGCAGACGCCGACGTGGTAAAAAACGATGCGCGTGTCCGTTCCGGAAAAATGGTCAAACGTGATTTCGAGCGCATCATCCGGCGGCGGCGTGAACCGGGTTTGAAAGGCAAAATGAAAACCGCCCGGCGCCACGCGCGATTTTTCCAGGCACAGGTTTTCCTGAAAAAGCCAGAGCAGGTTCGTCGGCAGCCGGCGTTCGGCCAGCAGCTTTTTCCAGGCAGCAAGGACTTCCTCCAATGTCGGACGCGTGGTCGGGGTGGCCTCAGTCATGAAGATAGTTTATCCATTGCTTTTCAAAAACCAATCCACAAATTTAGGGATGCCCTGTTCGATTTTGACCCGCGGCTCATAGCTCAGCCGGGCGCGCGCCTTGGAAATGTCGGCAAAGGTGGTCGGCACGTCGCCGGGCTGCAATGGCTGGCGGTCAATTACGGCCTTTTTGCCCAGCGATTTTTCGAGCAGCTCGATCAAATAATCCAGCTTCACCGTCTGCGATTCGCCCAGATTGAATATTTCGAACCCGAATTCCCTTTGTGTGCAGGCGATGATGCCGTCGAGCGTGTCGGCAATGAACGTATAATCACGCGTGGCGCTGCCATCGCCGAACACCGGGATCGGCTGGCCGGCGGTGATGAGTTTGGCAAATTTGTAGATAACGAGATCGGGCCGCTGGCGCGGACCATAGACGGTGAAAAAGCGCAGCATCGCCACATCCATGCCGTAGAGGTGATGCCAGACGTGGCCGAGCGCCTCGCAAGCCAGTTTGCTGGCGGCATACGGCGACACGGCGGAAAAAATCGGGTCGCTCTCGCTGAACGGCGTCTTGGAATTCAGGCCATAAACCGATGACGACGAGGCGATGGTGATTTTTTTGACGTGGTTCGTGCGCGCGGCCTCGAGCACGTTGACCGTGCCCTCGACATTGACGCGCTGGTAAAGTGCCGGGTCAACGAGGCTGGGTCGCACCCCCGCGCGCGCGGCGAGGTGGATGACCTGGTCGAACTTGACCGAGGAGAAAATATCGTCGAGCGCGGCGCGGTTTGTGATGTCGCCGTGGACGAATTCAAACGGTTTGGCGAGCGCCTGGACTTCGCGCAGGTTGCGGCGTTTGATTTGCGGATCGTAATGATTGTTAAGGTCATCGAATGCCCAGACGGCGTGGCCATCGCGCAAGAGCCGTTCGCAAACCTGCGAACCAATGAAGCCCGCGCCGCCGGTGACCAGAAAATTCATAGCCGAACGCTAACAATCCGGGCGCAAGCTGTCGAGTGTGCAGGAAATTCGTACTGAAAAATTTCTGCGCGTTTTTCGCGTTTTTCGCGTAGCTCGCTTACAGCCACCACTAATTTGGGTCAGAATCCATACGAAACTGTGAAAATAAACAAACAAAACCCAATAAACATGGTCATCACATATTCAGCTGCCGCGGCAATTATTATCCTCGCCCTTGGTGCATCACTGGCCGCCATAATCGTTGCCTCTCGAGGTAACCGTCCGAAGAAATAACGCGGCGAAAATGCTTTTCCGTTCCGGTTTTTGTCCAGCATTCTAACGGCGGCAAATGGGTAGGGCGTGCAGTCCTCTGCGCGCCGCGTTCGACTGCCACAAGCGGCGCGCACGGAGTGACGCGCTCTACCTTCACACCTCATTCAACACGTCAATCAACTGCCGCAGACGGCCGTAGTCGCGGCGATTGAAACCGAACGTGATGCGGGCCTGGTCCAGATGGTCATTGTCGTCACATTCCTCGGGCGTCGGTTTGATGATTTTAATCGGTGCGTCCGTGATGATGTCGGCGAAATCTTTGTTCAACCCCGGAAGCGCGGACGCCGGCGGCGCGTTTTTGAGCCGGATGACCAGCAAAGTTTTGACAAACCGGCTGGATTGAAAATTACGATAAAAGCGCGTTATAATTTTCACCGCCTCGTCGGCGCTGTCGGTGATGTGATAAAGATTCAAGTCGTCCGGTGAAATCAACTTTCCGCGGAGCAAGTGCTCGCGGATGTGCCGGTCCCAGGTTTTCCAGTAGGTGCCGCCGGGCCGGTCAATGAGTACGAGCGGCATGAGCTGGCTCTTGCCGGTTTGCATCAGCGTGATCGCTTCATAGCCCTCATCCATCGTCCCAAACCCGCCGGGGAACAGCACAATCGCATCCGAGTGCCGGATAAAAATGAGTTTGCGTGTGAAAAAGTATTTGAACGAAACGAGTTTTTTGTCCTCGCGAATGACGGGATTCGCGCTTTGTTCCCATGGCAGGCGAATGTTCACCCCGAAGCTGTGTTCCGGCGTGGCCCCTTCGTGTCCGGCCTGCATGATACCCGGGCCGGCGCCGGTGATGACCATGAAACCGGCCTTCACAATTTTGCGCCCGAATTCAACGGCCTGTTGATATTCCAATTTATCGGGTTGCGTCCGGGCGGAGCCAAACATCGTGACCTTGCGGACGCGCGCATACGGCGCGAACAACCGGAACGCGTAACGCAGTTCGCGCAATGCAGTCTGGATGACTCGTACGTCACCCGTGTCCTTCACATCGGTCAACAACTTGAGCGCGTTTTCGATAATGTCGGCCACTTCGGCTTCATTGTAACCGCCGCCCTTATATTGAATAAGCTCCCAAATCCGCCGCTCGAGTTCCGGGTCAGCGGGCGGTTTTTTGCCGTTCCTTATATTCACGTCACGAGCATAGCGCGAACGGGTTTATTCGCGCAGCTATTTTTCCGGGTCTTTATCCTGTTCTTGATCATAATCGCGGGCAAAAAAGATCAAGATTACGATGACGATTAAGATTAAGAAAGAATGAGGAACGCCGGCTTCAGCCGGCAGAAGCTCCGTCTTAATCATCCGGCCGCGTAAATGCAGCGTTCCTTCTCAGGGCATGCGCGGGCTGGCGTAGTACGAAGCAGTGCCCGGCAATAAAGGGCAATGCGTTTTACGGATTGACAATGGTTTCCCAAAAACTATGCTTTGCGTCCATATTGCGAGCCCCGCCCTTGAGCGGATTTTCTCGCCCAGGAAAGGATGTGAGTTGCGTTGACCGAGATACGATTAAAAAAAGGCGAACCAGTGGAACGCGCATTGCGGCGACTGAAGAAAAAAGTCGACCGCGAAGGGACCCTCAAGGTCGTGCGCAATCACCGGCATTTCGAAAAGCCGAGTGAAAAGCGGCGCCGCAAGGAAAAAGCCGCGCGCTTTTCCGCGATGCTGACCGCCCGCTACGCCGACCTGTAAAGAGTGATTTTCACGCCGGGTGCAGTCAAACGATTGTACCCGGCTTTTTTCCCATCGGACCATGTATTCGTTTTCTACCTGCTGGAATTCCCATCGTCACACGGATGGGCGCATTCTGTTGCGCGAAATCCGCGAGCTCGGCTTTGAATACGCCGAGTTGAGCCACGGCACCCGGCTTGGCCTCGTGCCCGGCATTCTCAAAGCGGTCGATGCCGGCGAAATCCGGATCTCCAGCCTGCATAATTTTTGCCCGTTGCCGATGGGCGTCACGCACGCGGCGCCCAATCTTTACCAGTTTTCCGCCGAGGCGCCGCGCGAACAAGAATTGGCGGTGAAGCACACGCTCAAGACGCTGGAATTCGCCGGGCGCGTCAAGGCGCCGATTGTGGTGCTGCATCTCGGCAGCATTGAATTGAAGGATTACACCGGTAAGTTGTGCGAGATGCTGACCAGCGGCGGAAAAGAATCGCCGCAATACCGGAAACTCCGCGACGAAGCTGCCGCCAAACGCGAGGCGAAGAAAAAACCGTTCGTGGATCGGGTTTACGCAACCCTGCGCCAGGTCCTGCCCGAAGCCGAAAAACGCGGAATCAAACTCGGCATCGAAAACCGCCAGGCGCTCGAGGAGATTCCGCTGGACGGCGACTTCGAAAATTTCTTCCGCGATTTTGACAGTCCGAACATCGCTTATTGGCATGACACGGGCCACGCGCAGATCAAGGAAAACCTCGGATTCATCCAGCACGCGCAGCAGCTCGAGTCGCTGTCCGCCCGGCTGGCCGGTTTTCACGTTCATGACGTGCATTATCCGGCCCGCGACCACGCCGCGCCCGGGGCCGGCGCGATTGATTACGAGAAGCTCAAGCCATTCGTGAAACCGGAGCACATCAAGGTTTTTGAACTCAATCCGTCGCTATCCGCCGAAGCGGTCAAACGCGGTGTGGCGCATTTGAAGAAAATCTGGGGCGGGGAATGAACTCAATGCAGCCGGAAGACGGCGTTGGGCGGTGCGTTGGTGATTTGCACGGCGATTAGCGCACTACCTCCGGAAACGGTTGTCCAGTTCTGGACCGCCAGGTTGGTGGTCATCCGGAGCGCATAGCTGGCGTTGGTGGGATAGAACAGCACCGGCAGATTGCCATAAAGTGTGATGCCCGGAGACGGCACGCTGCCGCTGGCCGCTTGCAACCGGAAAAAGATCGCGCCGGGCGGATTCGTGAATTGCACGCCGATGAGCGGAACCTTGTTGCTGAGGGTCACCCAATTGCCGGAGGCGGGGTTGGTGGACATTTGCAGCGTCTGGTTGGTGCCCGCCGTCGGATAAATGATTACCGGCAGATTGCCATAAGTGGTGGTGCCAAATGCCGGCGCGCAGGGAATACCATCAAAAATCGTGCCCCAGCCCGTGGTTCCCGGAACGTAATAAACCGTCGCATTGGTGTCGCCAGAAAAGGTGTTCAAATCATTGTTGGGCGTGGGCGCGTTCCCTTGAAAATAAACCGACCGCAGGGCCGGGCAGTCGACGAAGGCGCCAGATCCGATGCTTTTGACGCCACTGCCAACGGTAACTGTGGTCAGACTCGTGCAAAAGGAAAATAGCTG
>Ga0265338_10011110_pt1 | contig 10436 bp, 14 predicted proteins | sample 42126metaG_FD_193579 | JGI IMG/M metagenome (GOLD analysis project Ga0265338, IMG submission 193579) | Rhizosphere microbial communities from Carex aquatilis grown in University of Washington, Seatle, WA, United States - 4-21-26 metaG | ecosystem: Host-associated > Plants > Roots > Rhizosphere... | reverse complement strand
CTCCTTCATCTCGAGCGTGCGGTCGCGCTCGATCCGAAGTGGGCCGAGTATGCGCAGCGCGACTCCGACTTCTCGGCCATCCGCAGCGAGCCCGGCTTTCCCTAACCGATGCGGAGAAGCGCGCTCGTGCTGCTCGTGTTGCTCGGGGGAGTGGCCGTTCCGCGCGCCCACGCTGCCGATACCTGTGGGATCACTGCCTCGGCCGTCTCCGGCCGGGCGCCGCTGACCGTCCAGCTCACTGCGACGTGCGCCTCGACGGCATACGCGTAGGACTTCGGCGACGGGGCGCAGGCGACCGGTCAGACGGTGCAACACGTGTTCCCGGCCGGCGTCTTTCGGCCGACGCTGACCAGCGATCTCGGACAGGACACCTCGTCGGCGATCCGATCGATTTCGCTGCAGGTATCGGCGCCGAAGCAGGCCCGATATGCGCAATGGGTCGTCTTGCGCGCGACGGTGGTGCCGCGCCTGCCGGTGCTGCTCGGCGGCCGGAGGTTCGGAGCAAACGGGAACCTGCGAGTCCGGGTGCTCAACCCGGCGAAGCTGGTTGCAACCGCTGAAGGCGCTCGTGGACACACGCACTGCGCACGTGGCGCACCTGCTCGCCCGGTCGGTTCCCGCGCCCGGCTGGTCTCCGGCGCAGGCGACGCTCGAGCTCCAAGTCGTCGTGCCCAGGCTCGCGCTCGGAGATCACGGCGCAAGCGTCCGCCTGCTCGAGAACCGCCTCGCCGAGGCAGCTGCTCTTCATCGTCCGCGACGGGAAGGTCGCGCTCACCGTGGCGACCTCGACCGGTGCGACCGGGAACACGCCGCTTGGCGAATGGCGCGTCTACCGGAAGGTCGCGGGCTTCGACTGGGTGCTCTACTACCCGAGCTACTTCCTGCGCGGCTTTGCAGTGCACGGCTATCCCGACGTGCCGCTCTACCCGGCATCTCACGGCTGCGCTCGCATCCCGATGTGGATCGCACAGACGGTGTACGACGCCATCCCGGACGGCTCGATCGTCTACATCTACACCGACGGCTAGCGCTCGTCGAAGCCGACGACGCGCGTCGACCGGTCCTGCCAATGGTCCGCGAGCGGGATCGTCGCGACCGCGACCGCAAGACCCGCCACGAGCGAGCCCAGCAGCAGTAGCTGCCGCGCACGGCGGCCTCCGAGCCGGTCGCTGCGCCACCAGTCGAGGGCGACGAGCCGAGGCAGCTCGAGCAGGTGCGCGAGCACGTGCACCGTCATCGACCCGACCCAGACGATGAAGCTCGCCTTGTGCAAGCCGAGCAGAAGGCCGCGCTGCTTGAGCGCGACGACGGCGACGCCGGTCGCGAACAGCGAGATCGTCGAGACGACGACGAGCGGCGCGATCAGGACTCGCAGCAGCAGCGCCGGCGGCCCTCGGCGCACGTACTCCGCGGTGCGGCGGTAGTAGTGCGTCATCCGCCAGCCCGTGCTCGCGAACTTGAGGAGCACGGGTGGGATGAGCAGGAAGCCGAGGAAGACGTGCGGCAGGAGCAGCTGCCGGATCGCGAGCAGTGTCAGCCCTTCGGCGGCGAGCAGCACGAGGAGGACGACCGCGGTGGCCGCGGTCAGGCGCTCGTTGCCGTCGCTCCCGCCCCGCAGGAGGCGGCGGATGCGCTCAGTGGGCGCGGTCACCAGGCAACCGTACCCCGGCGGCCAGGTCTCGGAACGCGGGCACCGGGTCGGCCTCGGGCCGCGCAACGAGCAACACCGCGCCGTAGCCGTCCTCCGGATTCAGCGCGTCGACGAGCAGTTGCAGCCCGGCGGCGAGGGCGAACGCCTTGTGCGCCTGGTGGCCGCCGAACGGGACGAGCTCCTCGGGTCGCGCGCGCCCCGCGAGCACGTCGCCGTGCGTGACAGCGCCCATCGAGACGTCGGAGACCACCGGCCTGCCGTCGGTCGACGGGATCGCAATCGCGAGTGGGTTGGTGCCGGTCAGCGGCTCGCCGCCCGCGGGTGGCGGCAACCGGCGCGGCGACGTCGCCGTCAGCAGCGCAACCAGGCCGCCTTCGGCGAGCCGCCGCGCCCAGTAGCCGAGCGTTCCCGTCGGGAAGGTGCGCGAGCAGACGACGAGGCGCGCACGCTTGGGCGGCGCGGCGAGCTGCGCCTCGACCACCGCGGCGAGCGTCAGGTAGCCGAGAGCGCCCGCGCCGTCCCAGCGCTCGTACTCCGGCTCGGCGACGACGCGCTGCGGGCGGGCGGCGGTGTCGAGCTCCGGCCACGATTCGAGCCACTCGATGCGCGCGAGCCCGTGACTCGGCCGGCCGTGCGCCTCCGCGTCGAGAAAGTGGGCGGCGAGCGTCTCGACGTCCTCATCGCGAAAGCCGAGCGCTGCGAGGCGTGGGCGCGCGTCCTCAGGCCGCAAAGTTCAGCACCGGCCAATCACGGTCGCGGGCGATCCGGCGCAACCTGCGGTCCGGGTTCACCGCGACGGGATGCCCGACCACCTCGAGGAACGGGACGTCGGTGTACGAGTCCGAATACGCGGTGCACTCCGCCAGGTCGAAGCCCTCGGCCGCGGCGAGCTCGCGGACGGCAGCGGCCTTCCCTTCGCCGTGCGCCGCGCGGAGCGAGCGGCCCGTGTACACGCCGTCGACGATCTCGCAGGTCGAGCCGATCGCGCCGTCGAAGCCGAGATCCTCCGCGATGTGCTCGACGATCTCCTGCAGCGTCGCCGAGACGATGAAGACTCGCTCGCCGCGTTCGCGATGGCGGCGCACGAGCTGCAGCGGCTCGTCGTAGACGAGCGGGCGCAGCACCGGCTCCATCGCGTCGCCGACGAGGCTGCGCATCTCGTCGACCGGGAAGCCGGCGAGCACCTTCATCCCGTCCTCCGACGCACTGCGAACCCGTTGCGCGCTGACGCCATGCACGACGAACAGGAGCTGCCAGAACGCGGACTTGACGAGATCGAGGCGCGAGATCAGTCCGCGCCGCCGAAACGAGCCGGCGAGCGCGAGCACCGACGAGCGCCGGATCACGGTCCGGTCGAGGTCGAAGAACGCGGCCGCCGCCACCAGAGCTCGCTAGGAGACGAGCGGCAGCGTGCTGGTGAACCCGCCGGCGCGGCTCGCGTCGATCACGCGGGCGAGCTCGCTGATCGCAAGCGCGGGCTCGCACTCCGGGTCGCTCGTGACGAGCGGGACGCCCGCGTCGGCTGCCTCGCGCACGCGCGCGTCGAGCGGGACGTTGCCGAGCAGCGGCACGCCGAGTTCGTCTGCGAGCTTCGCGCCGCCACCCGAGCCGAACATCTCGGACGTCATGTTCTCGATCACTCCGACGACGCGCATGCCGGTCTTCTGCGCCATCAACGCCGCGCGCGCCGCGACTTCCTGCGCGAGGGGCTGCGGGGTCGTGACGATGATCGCCTCGGCGCGCGGCAGCAGCTGGCCGAGCGAGATCGAGACGTCACCGGTGCCCGGCGGCATGTCGACGACGAGCACGTCGAGGTCGCCCCAGTGCACGTCCTGCAGGAACTGCTCGAGCGCGCGGTGCAGCATCGGGCCGCGCCACATCACCGGCTGGTTGTCGTCGAGGAAGAACCCGATCGACATCAGCCGCAGGTCGTGCGCAACCGGCGGCACGATCATCTGGTCGACGACGACCGGCTTCTGCGTCACACCGAGCATGTGCGGGATCGAATGGCCGTAGATGTCGGCGTCGAGGATCCCGACCTCGTGCCCCATTGCGGCCAGCGCGGCGGCGAGGTTGACGGTGAGCGACGACTTGCCGACGCCGCCCTTGCCCGACGCAACGGCGAGCACGCGTGTCTTCGGCGAGAGCTTGATGCCCTTCTCCGGGACGCCGCCGCGGAGCTTCAGCGTCAGCGCCGCCCGCTCGTCGGGCGACATCACGTCGAAGTGCAGCGTCACCTTGGAGACGCCGGGCAGCGTGCCGACGTGCTCGGCGACCTGGTCTTCGAAGCTCGAGCGGAGCGGGCAGCCGACGACGGTGCGCGCGATCGTGACCGAGACCTCGGAACCGTCGATCGTCACGTCGCGGACCATGTCGAGCTCGGTGACCGGGCGCCGGAGCTCCGGATCGATCACGCGGGCGAGTGCGGCGAGGATCTCTTCCTGGGTGGCCACAGAGCGAGGGTAGCGCCTCAGCCGAGCAGCGCAGCCGCCAGACGCCCCGAGAGCAGGGGATTCAGGGCGGCTGCGACGCGCGAGCGTCCCTCGAGGTCGAGCGGCGCGGCGCCGAACGGCGGCGCCTCCGGCAGTTCGATGCTGAGCCCGCGCTCACGCACGAGCAGCTGCGCCGCCGCAATGTCGACGGACCGCGCTGCTTTGAGCGAGACGACGCCGTCGACGCGCCCGGCCGCGAGGTGGCAGAGCGAGATCGCGAGTGAGCCCATGATGCGCAGCCGGTGCGCGACCCCGTCGAAGCGCGCTGCGCTCTCGGTGACGTAGGCGAGCGTCGTCGCCTCGAAGGACAGGATCTCGAGCTCGTCCTTCGGCAGGTCCGTCAGCGGCTCGCCGTTCAGGAACGCGCCGCCGCCGCGCGTCGCCGTCCACTCCTCGTTCGTCCCGAAGTCGTAGACGTACGCGAAGAAGACGTCACTCATCGTGTCGCCGTCCGCGACGGCAATCGAGATGGAGAAGAACGGAATGCCGCGCTTCGCGTTCAGCGAGCCGTCGATCGGGTCGACGACCACCGTGAAGCGGCCGTTGCCGAGCACGCCGACCTCCTCGCTGACGAGCTTGACGTCCTCCCCGCGGAAGCGCTCGAGGATCACCTCTTCGGCGGCCGCGTCGATCGCGGTCGTATCGTCGCCGCCCTCGCCGTGCCCGACCACCGGCTCGCGCTCGGCGCGACCCGGCAGCTCCTCCAGCACGCGCGCCACGTCGTCCCGCGCGCCGCGACACAGGGCGAGCCAGTCCTCAGGCATTTCCCGCTCCAGCGCCGGCAAAGCCGGCACCTGCGCTACTGGGGGACTCCGTCAAGCCTACGTCCCCACGGGATGGAAGAGCAGGCCGGAGGTGAGCTTCGGATAGAAGAACGTCGACTTCTGCGGCATCGTCTCGCCGGCGTGCGCGAAGCGCGCGACCTGCTCGACGGTAACGGGCTGCAGCAGGAACGCCGCGGCGGCCTCGCCGCGGTCGACCGTCGCGATCGCTTCGTCCGCGTACGCGGTGTACGAGACGCCTGCCGGCGCGAACGACTCGACGACGCGCGGGCCGAAGTCGTCGTCCGTCGCGACGCGGGTGAAGGCCCCGTCGCGATAGAGCGTGACGCCGCCGTCCGGCTCCGCGACGCGATCGCCGGGCACGGCGCCGACCTGCTGGACGAGGCGATGCGTCGGGAAGATCTCGAGCCCCGGCGCGCGCGACGAGACGAGGATCGCGAAGGTGTGCGTCGCCTCGGGATGCTCCTGCCGGTAGGCGACCGCCGTCTCGTACCGATGGTGGCCGTCGGCGATCAGAAGCGGCGTGCCGAGCTCGAGCTCGCCGGCCGCGACCGGCCAGATGCGCGTGCGCACGCCGCCCTCCTCGACGTCGGCGGCGGGCTCGCCGGGCGGCCGTTGCAGCACCGGGTCGGCGTCGTAGAGCAGGAAGATCGGCTCGAGCTGCGTCCGTGTCGCGCGCAAGAGCCGCAGGCGGCCTTCCTTCGGGCCGGCGTGCGTACGCTCGTGCGGCAGCACGACTCCGTCCTCGTAGGGCACGGCCGGGACCGAGGCCGCGAACCCTTCGCGCGTGCGCGCGACGCCGTCGGGGCCGGTGTAGTCCTGTGCGACCCACCAGTAGCCCTCGGGCGTCTCGGCGAGCACGCCCTCAGCACGCCACTCGGCGAGGTCGCGCGCCGCCTGCTCCTCGGAATCGGGCAGCGTCAGGTGGACGACGTTGTACGGGCTGCGCGCGAGGTACTCCAGCCGCTGCGCGGCGGAGATGACGTCGTACGGCGGCGCGACGAGCGAATCGAGCGGCCCGGCGACCGTCGGGTCGTAGCGGAGCGCGCGAAATGGCCTGACCGTGGGCACTCCTGCAGACTAGTGCGGGTGATACGCACGGTGCCGCAGGCAGCGAAGTGGGTCGACAAGACCGGTCTCGCGCTGCTCTTCCCAAAGGCCGACGTCGTCCTGCCTTCCCTCTGGGAGCAGGTCAACGGTGACGCGGCGCGCAACTGGGCAATCCGCGAACCGGACGGGACGTTCGTGGGGTGGAGCGAGGAGATGGGCTTCCTCTGGGGCGCCAAGGACGAGCTCCCTGCGGCCGGGCTCGTCTGCGTCGGCAAGCACCTCGCGAAGGTCGCAACCTGCGTCGCACCACGGCTCGTGCCGCTGCTCGTCGCCGCAAACGGCGAGGAGCCGGAGGGAACCGATCTCGCCGTCGCCGATGCGATCCGCGACGCGGGGCCGCTGACGGGCCCGCAGCTGCGGGAGGCGACCGGCCTCGTCAAGAAGGAGGTCGACAAGTCCGTCGTCAGGCTCCACCGCCGGCTCGTGCTCACGAATTCGCACCTGGTCGAGCAGGACGGCCCTTGGGGCGCGCTCGCCCATGACCTGGTGGAGCGCAAGTGGCCGCTCCCGCAGCGGCTGCCCGCGCGGGAGGACGCGCGGCGCGAGCTGGCCCTGCTCGTGCTCGAGCAGGCAGGCGAGCTGACCGCCGCCGACCTCGGCGGCGTCTTCGGCTGGCGCCGGAAGGAAGCCGCCGCGATCCTGGAGGAGGTCGGCGAGGGCCGGGACGAGGACGGCTTCCGCATCTGGGCGCGGCGATAGGCTCCTCCCATGACGATCGCGGAGCTGACCGAGGACCGCGTCGTCGAGGGCGTGTACGCCGTGCGCATGAAGCGGAAGCTGCGGACCAAGTCCGGCGCGTCGTATCTCGCGCTCGAGCTGGTCGATCCGACGGGCACGATCGAGGCCCGCGTCTGGAAGGACGTGGAGCTGCTCGACGGGCGCTTCGCCGAAGGCGACGCGGTCCGCGTGCTCGGGCGCGTCGAGAAGTTCCGCGACCGGCTGCAGCTCGACGTGCGCTCGCTCGAGGCGGCCGACGTCGATCCGGCCTCGCTGACGCCGTCGATGCGGCGCGACAAGGACGAGCTCGCGGGCTTCCTCGAGTTTCTCGTCGCCGACGTCTCGCACCCCGGTTTGACCGCGACGGTGCGCGCGGTGCTCGCCGAGTGCGAGCTCGACGCGTATCCGGCGACCGCGGATGAGCACCACTCCTACGCCGGCGGGCTGCTCGAGCACACCGTCGGCGTCGCGACGCTCTGCCGCGAGACGTCGCAGCTCCATCCACGCTTGCGTGCCGACCTGCTGCTCGCAGCCGCGCTCGTGCACGACGTCGGGCGCACGATCGAGCTCGGGCGCGGGCCCGCATTCGCTGTCACCGACGAGGGCCGCCTGCTCGGGCACGTGCACCTCGGCCTGCGGCTGATCGAGGAGCGCGCCGAAGGGCTCACGGCCGGCCAGCTGGCCGAGCTCCTCCACTGCGTCGCGGTGCACCACGAGGCGCGCGGTGCACGCACCGCCGAAGCCGCCGTGCTCTACCACGCAAACCAGCTCGACGCGGTCGCGCAGACCCGCCGCGTCGATTGACCCCGCTCCTCCTCGCGCTCGGCGCGAGCCTCGCCTGGGGCGTCGCCGACTTCGTCGGGCCGCTCGTCAGCAGAACGCTCGGCATGTTGCGGGTGCTCTTCTGGGCGCAGGTCGGCGGCGTGCTCGCGATCGGGCTCGCGGTTGCGATCCGCGGCCAGGGCCCGGCCGGCTGGGGCGTGCTGTTCGCGATCCTCGCGTCGCTCGGCGGGATGCTCGGGCTCTTCGCCTACTACCGCGGCATGAAGACCGGCGCGATGAGCGTCATCGCGCCGATCGCCGGCGTCTCCGCGGTGATCCCGGTCGTCTTCGGGATCGCGACCGGCGACAATCCGTCGACGGCGCAGATCGCGGGCGTCGTGTGCGCGCTCGTCGGGGTCGGGCTCGCGTCGGTCGAGCACCACGAAGGCTCAGCGCGCGTGGCCGCCGGGGTCGGGCTGGCTCTGCTCGCAGCGCTCGGGTTCGGCTTCTACTTCCCGTGGATGCACGCCGCCGGCAAGGTCGACTTCTGGTGGGCGTCGCTCGTCTTCCGCTCGACCGCGCTGTTGATCGTCGCCGTCGCGCTCAGCGCACAGCGGCCGTCACTGCGACTGCGCCCACGCGACCTGGCGATCGTCGTGGCGGTCGGGATCGGCGACACGATCGGGAACGTCCTCTTCGCAGCGTCGTCGAGTCACGGGCTCGTCAGCCTGACGGCCGTGCTCGCGTCGCTCTATCCCGTCGTGACGGTGCTGCTCGCCGCGGCGGTGCTACGCGAGCGGGTGGCGCCGATGCAGCGCGCCGGGATCGCGCTGACGCTGGCCGGGGTGGCGCTGATCTCGGTCTAGTTCTCGGGGAACAGCGGCTCGGAGTCCGGCGCGCCGAGCACCTCGCCGGAGACCTCGTCGGCGGCGATGCCGTCGACGCCCTCCGTCGCGAACCGGCGCTCCTCCGGGCTCATCTGCTCGAGCTCGGTCTCGCGCTTCTCGGCCGCGGCCGTCTCACGACCGACCATCTTGTTCCAAAGGTTGCGAAGCATTGCCGAAGTCTAACGCGACCTAGATGTTGAAGCGGATGTTCAGGACGTCGCCGTCCTTGACGACGTAGGTCTTGCCCTCGAGCCCCTGCTTGCCGTGCTTTGCGACCTCGGCGTGTGAGCCGAGCTCGACCAGGTCGCGCCAGTTCACGACCTCGCAGCGGATGAAGCCGCGCGCGATGTCGGTGTGGATGGCGCCGGCCGCGTCGAGGGCGGTCTCGCCGTTGCGCAACGTCCAGGCGCGCGTGTCCTGCTCCCCCGCAGTGAAGAACGTGATCAGGTCGAGCGCCTGCGCGAGGCGGCCGGCGATGTCGTCGAGTGCCGATTCGCTGCCGTCACGGAACGCGACGGCCTCCTCGTCGGGCAGCTCGGCAAGCTCCGCCTCGAGCTTCAGGTCGATTCCGGCCGGGCCGTTCACGATCGCGATCAGCGGCTTCGTCGTCAGCGGCTCGAGCTCGCCGGGCAGCGCGCCCTCGTAGCCGGAGAGCTCGCCGCCCGCGTCCACGTGCGCCAGCACCTTCTTGAGCTCGTCGAGCTCCACGCGGATCTTCGCGTCCCCCGACTTCGCCTGCTTCTCGACGCGCTCGAGCCTGCGCTCGACGTGGTCGCGGTCGGCGACGAGCAGCTCGAGCTTGAACGTCTCGAGATCGTCGTCCGGCGTCGCGTCCGGCCCGAAGCCGCGGAGGACGACGAGGAGCGCGTCGACCTGGCGCAGGTTCCCGAGCTGGGCGGCGCCCGAGCCGGGCACGTCCTGGACGCGAATCGTGGCGGGCGTGATCTTGCGCGCCTTGACGACCGCCGCGAGCGCGCCGAGCCGCTCGTCGGCGATCGGAGCCATGCCGACGTTCGTCTTCCCGTATTCGCCGCCACCCGTCTTGGTGAGCGCGGTGAAGAGCGCTGTCTTCCCGCCGCCCGACGGGCCGACGATGCCGACCTCGAGTGCCATCGGCCCGGAGGGTAGCTACTCGCCTACTGCGACTCGCGCTTCTCGATCTGCTTCTGCAACGAGACGAGCGCGCGGTGCTGGAGCGACTTGATCGCACCTTCGGTCTTGCCCAGGATCGTCGCCGCCTCGGCGTTCGCGAAGTTGAAGACGAACTTGAGCGTCAGCACCTGCTGCTGCTCGGGCGAGAGGTCCTCGATCAGCTCGAGCATCGACTTGCGCCCGATCGACTCGAGTGCGCCGGCCTCGGCCGAGGTCGCCTCGTCGGGCTCCGGCTCCGGCACCTCTTCCTCGGGCTGCCAGCGCCTGTTCGCGCGGAAGTGGTCCATCGCCAGGTTGTGCGCGATCCGGAAGAGCCAAGCCGAGAACGGCGCAGACTGCCAGCGGAACTTCCCGATCGCCTCGAGCATCTTGAGGAACGTCTGCGTCGTCAGGTCCTCGGCGTCGTGCCGGTTGCCGACGCTGACGTGCAGGTAGCTGTAGATGCGGTCGAAGTGGATCAGGTAGAGCTCTTCGAGCGCCGCGCGGTCGCCCTGCCGGGCGCGATCGACGAGCACGCGGACGCGCTTCGACTCGCTCTCCTTCTTCGTCGTCTGGACCTCACTCATCGCTCAGGGTTCCCGTGCCCGCGCGAGCAAGGCGCTAACCCGTCTAGGCGACTGCCCCGAAGCCAACGCGGCTTTCGCGGGCGAACCGCTTGACGTACACGACGCGCTGGAGCAGGACGGTGTAGCGGCCGTCTTCGGCCTCGAAGGAGTAGGCGGAGTCGTGGTCGCCGGCGAGGGCCTGGTCGAGCTCGTCGGCTGTCTGGGCCGAGACGAGGACCGAAAGGACCTGCTGGCCGTCGAGCGCGATCTCGATGCGGATGCGGTCAGTTGGTGTCATCGCTGACGAACTCTGCCAGAACGCCGCCGGTCGCCTCGGG
>Ga0265338_10011109_pt1 | contig 10437 bp, 7 predicted proteins | sample 42126metaG_FD_193579 | JGI IMG/M metagenome (GOLD analysis project Ga0265338, IMG submission 193579) | Rhizosphere microbial communities from Carex aquatilis grown in University of Washington, Seatle, WA, United States - 4-21-26 metaG | ecosystem: Host-associated > Plants > Roots > Rhizosphere >... | reverse complement strand
GTTCGGCAGATTCCGCAAGAGCCACATCGGATTGACTGATTCGGCGAACTGCTCTCCAAATTTTTTCAGGTCGCCAGCCGACTCCGCCATCGCCTGGAAAAAATCATAATTGCAACCGTAGTTTCCGCCGCCCGACCCGGCGAAAATTCCGCTGCGGTCGTTGAATTGAATCGTCGCGGCGTCATCGAGACCTTCGCGATGTGCAAGCAACCCCGATTGCTGGATGGCCGATTCCGCCGTGTAAATCCCGAAAATGTCCGTGCGCGAAATGCTTTTGTGCAGCTTGCGGTCGGTCACGAGGATTTTATTTTCCACGTTGCACTCGGCGGCGACGCGCACCGGCCAGCGGCTCGCGTCAAACTGCGTGATGGGCGCGATGGCGGAACGGCCGCTGACGATCGCTTCAAAAATTTCCTCGACGGTCCTGCCCGCGCCGCAAACCACGCCGAGTCCGGTGATGGCAATTTTGCGCGGAGAGTTCATGCGTCCACCTCGCTTGGGTTGCGAAAGACGAGCGAGCTGTTCGAGCCGCCGAAGCCGAGCGAGTTGGAAAGCGCGGCGCGGATTTTTCCCGGCTGCGATTTTCCGCGCACAAGGTTCACATCGCAATCGGGGTCGGGCTGCGAATAATTCGCGTTCACCGGCGCAATTCCGTCGCGGATCGCCAGCGCACAGACTGCGGCCTCGACCGCGCCCGCCGCAGCGATCAAATGTCCCATGCAGCTTTTTGTGGAGCTGACGGCGACGCGCGAAATTTGATTTACAAAAACCGAGCGCAACGCGGCGCATTCGCTCTTGTCGTTCATTTGCGTCGAAGTGCCGTGCGCGTTGACGTAATCAATTTCGGCGGCGGAAATTTCCGCGTCGGCCAGCGCCTGCCGGATTGCCTGGATCGGGCCGTCGCCGTCCGGCGGCGAATCGGTGATGCGGTAGCAACTCAAGGAATTTCCGTCGCCGGCCAGTTCCGCGTAAATTTTCGCGCCGCGTTTCCGGGCGGAATCCCAATTTTCCAAAACCAGAAACGCCGCGCCTTCGCCGAGGACAAATCCGTTGCGCGTCAAATCAAACGGGCGGCTCGCGCGTTCCGGCGCGTCGTTGTCGGTGGACAGCGCGCCGAGAAGACAGAACGCCGAGAGTCCAATCGGGTTGAGCATGGAATCAAATCCGCCCGCCAGCATGAAATCGGCGTGGCCGCGACGCATCGCCTTGAGCGCGGTGCCGAGCGCTTGTCCGCCGGAAGCGCAAGCAGTGTGGACGGCGGTGGCGTAGCCGCGAATCCCGAAATGCCGCGTGAGCAGCGCGAGGCCGGAATTGGTCTGGCTGCGGCAGAACGCGACGGGATCGGCGGGAAAATTTTCAGCGAGAAACCCGTCGGGCTGAAACTCGCCGCCCGGCGCACAGAACTTTTGGACGATTTCCAGCTCGCGGTAATCAACGCCCATCATTCCCGCGCCGACGCAAAATCCCCAGCGATGCCCATCCGAAATCGTCGGGCGGATTTCCGCGTCCGCCAGCGCCTCTTCTGCAGCGGCGAGCGCAAAACGGTGCGAGCGCGTGGAGTGCTTGAGCAATTTTGAATTGTTGATGACGGCGGCGGCGTCAAAGTTTTTCACCTCCGCGCCGATGCGGACAGGGAAACCGCTCGTGTCAAAATGCCGGATTGTGCCGAGGCCGCTGCGTCCGGCCTGCAAGTTCGTCCAAGTCGTGCGCGCGTCGTTGCCGACTGGCGTGACCATGCCGATTCCCGTGATGGCGATTCTGCGGCGCGGTGTCATGAATTTCCTCCAGGCGCAAACGACACGCGCGCGCCGCCGATGAGTTTTTTTTCTTTGCGCGTTTCGACAATCACGGTTACGGAATTTTTCGTGCACGCGTCGAGCTTCGCTTCGAGTTCCAATTGCTCGCCGGGCGGAATGAACGAACGCAGCTTCACGTCTGAAATTGTCCGCAATTCCCAGCGCCCCGGAATTTCAGCGGCGAGCGCGGCGGCGAGTTGCAGATTCAAATTCATCAATAGCGTTCCCGGAAAAACCGGGCGTCGCGGAAAATGGTCGGCGAAAAACGGCGCGGACGCCGGAACTTGCAGCGTGGCGCGTGCGGATTTTCCAAGCTCGCCACCGTTGCGCGAAAATGCGAGCGGCGGAATTCCGCCGAAGCCGCCGAGCGTCGAGCCATTTCCGCAAAGCACGGCAAAATGTTCGCGCAGCGATTGCGGGTCGTCGAATTCTTCCAGCGGCATCATCGGGCCGACGCAGTTTTGCAGGCGGATCACGGGAATTCCATCCGCGCTCGCTTCGCCGCGATAGGAGACGGCTTCGGTGTCCACGCTTTCAAGTTCGGCGGAAAGTTCGAGCGTTTGTCCGGGACGAACGGACGATAGCAATTCAATTTGTCCGGCCAGTCCGGCGACCGGACGGCATTTGAAATCCACTGCGGCCATTGCGCCCCACGCGGCGAGCTGGCCGACGGCTTCGCCGACGAGCGATTGCGGAAAATCGGCGATGCCCGGCGGAATCAGATAGTTGCCGCGAACCGAAGTTCCCGGTTGGATCGCGGTGATGCGGTTCACAAAAGTGAATGCCTGAAAATGTCCGTCCATGCCGGTCTGCCCGCTCAAGCCGGCTTCGCGCCGCCCGCCGCCGCCGTTGCGCGCTGTTGACGGATCACCATTTTGCAAAAAGTCTCGACGGTGAACAGCTTCGGGATTTCAGCCGACTTCAACGGCGTTTTGAAACGGTCGGCGGGAACTTCGCTCAAAAAAGATTTTAGCCGAGCCGCGCCCGCGTCGGAAACAATTCCGCTTTGTTCAAATGCAGATTCGGAAAGGTCGCCGCGTGCGTCCTCGACGATTTTGCCGCGCGGAATTTTCACTTTGAACGCGCGCTCGAGCCGGAAGATGATGTCGAGGAAATCAATGGACTCCGCGCCTAGGTCGCCGATCAGCGAGGCGTCGAGCTTTACTTTCTCGACGTCGCAGCCGAGCGCGTCGGCCATCGTTTCGGCCACTTTCGGAAAAATGGCCGCCACTTCTTCTTTGGTGATGTTTTCGTTGCTCATTTAAGTTTGGACTTTATAAGGAAAGCAGGAACGAAGGAATTGTTTTTTCAAGATTAAAACGGCCCGCGCGCCGCTGTTTTCCTGCTTTCATAATTATAGTTCAGGTCTTCCTCACTCCATCTTGAATCCGCCGTCCACGTGCAAAATTTCGCCCGTGATGTAATCGGCGAATTTCGAACTCAAAAACCACACCGCGTTTGCAATGTCCTCCGGCTTGCCGATTCGCTTCAACAAAATCCGCGACTGAATCTGGTCGCCCGCCAGTTCGCGGACGGTCTTGGACATTTCCGTTTCAATCACGCCCGGCGCGACGGCGTTGACCGTGATGCCTCGCGGCGCAAGCTCGACCGCGAGCGATTTCGTGAACGCGTTGATCGCACCCTTGCTCGCGGCGTAATTCGTCTGGCCGCGCCCGCCCTTCTCGCCGGAGACGGAACTGATGTTGACGATTTTGCCGCGACGTTTGGAAATCATATACGGCGCGACGGCGCGCGTCATGTTGAAAGTGCCGGTCACGTTCGTGTCGAGGACATCCTTGATGTCGTCGTCGCCGAGCATCGCCAGCAGATTGTCGCGGATGACTCCGGCGTTGTTGACGAGCAAATCAATTTTCTCCGTGCGATCAACAATTTTTTCCACGAAGGCGGCGCAGGCGGCGGAATCGCGCGCGTCCACTTTCTCGGCGGAAATTTTTTTGCCGAGATTCGCCGCGATGACTTCATTTGCCGCCGCCGCGTTGTCGCGATAGGTGAAAATAACTTCCATTCCCGACGCGGCAAGGATTTCGACTATGGCGCGGCCAATTCCCCGGCTGCCGCCGGTGACGATGGCGATTCCGCCGGACAAACCGGCGTCGGTTATTTTCGGTTCGTTCATCCTGAAATGCAGTAGCCGCCATCCACGACGAGCGTGTGGCCGGTGATCATCGCCGCTTCCGGCAGGCAAAGCAAATAGACCGCGTCGGCGACCTGCTCCGTCGTGAGCGTCGGGCCGATGGGCGTGCGCCTGGCGTATTCGGCGAGCAGTTGCTCGCGGTTCGGGAAATGTTTCAGCGCATCCGTGTCCACGACTCCGGCGCTGACGATGTTGACGCGGATTTTTTTTGCGTGGCCGAGTTCCTGCGCCAGACCGCGAGCGAGCGATTCAAGCGCGGCCTTCGACGCGCCGATAAAAGCGTAATGCGGAATCGCGCGCACCGAGCCGAGGCTCGAAAGCCCGATGATGCAGCCGCCTTCGGGCATCATCGGCACGGCGTTTTGCGCGAGGGAATTGAGCGCGAGCGCGTTCGTTTCCATGCAACGGCGGAAATGCTTGAGCGAAAGTTCCATCGCCGGTTTGAGCACGCCGATGGCGGCGTTGCTGACGACGATGTCAACGCGGTCAAATTCCTTGCGAAAAATTTCAAACGCTTCCTTGAGGCTTTCGGGATCGGCTACGTCGGCTTGGACTGCGAGTGCTTTGCGGCCGAGGTCTTGAATTGTTTTGCAAACCGACTCGGCTTCCTCGTGGCTGTTGTGGTAGGCGATGGCCACGTCGCAGCCTTCGCGCGCGAGCTTGAGCGCGGTGGCACGACCGATGCCTCGCGCGCCGCCCGTGACAAATGCAATTTTTCCTGAAAGTGTGCCTGCCATTTATTTCCGGCAAGTTTGTGCGGTTGCACGCGAAAAATCAATCTTTGCCGCAAACGTCACGCGTCTGCCGATCGTGACGACATTTCGATGAAATCGTTTTTGATCCGGTTAATCTGCTCTGCTGAATAAATTGAAGTCCTGAACGTGACGGCCATGTTCGCAAAATCACTGAACGTGGTGACGGACAGCACAAATGGAACGGCAGGCCCGGTGGAAACTACACGGAAATATTCCAGCGGACATTTTTCGCCGGGCTGCCAGAGCAAATTGAGGTTCATGTTCGTGATGCCGCCCCACAAGGGAAAGTTTTGCTGATATAATTTTTTTTTGCGCGCGACTGAAAGCCACGGCAGCAGCAGCCTGACTAATTCCATTTCCAGCGGCGTTCCGAGGTAAAGTTGCTTTCGCTTGATTGAAAGAGTTTGCCGACGAATTTCGACTGCGAGATTTTTCACGCTGATTCCGCCCGGAACTTCTCGGCTGACGGTGAACGAGCCGAGAAACAATCCGAACGTCCGGCTGTCGCGCACCCCGATTTCGTTTCTAGTGTTGACGACGCAGCCGACGGATATTTTTTTTCGTCGTGCAGATTGCGCTTCAGCCAGCGGCGAAAAACATTTCAGCAAAATGGCGAGGAACAAATCGTTGAGTTTCACATCCCAGGCTTTTGCGGTTTTCAAAAGAGATTTCAACGTTTCCGGCTTGAGCGAAAAGAAGTCGAATCCGTTTTCCATGTTCTGTGAATCGCGGCAAGGCAGACGGCTGGAATTTTTCATGTCGCCGACGAGTGACGGAATCGCGGCGATTTTTTGCGCCAGCAATCCGGGGTTATTGCACAACAAACGGTCGTGGCGCGGAGGATACAGTTCGACAGGCGCGGACGAATTTTTACCAAAATAACCGTCAACAATTTCTTTCAGCAAAATCATGACCGCGCCGTCGTCGGCGATCGCGTGAAAATAAACGAGGCCGAGCGCGAAGGAATTTTCCCCCGGCGCGACGAAGAACCTGAACGGGTTGAAATTTTCTTCCGCGGGAAACGCCGTGTTGATCTGCCGTTGAATTTCACCAGAAAGCGAATTTTCCCCGGCGGCGACAATCTTGATGTCGCATTGAACCGCGCCGCCACGATAATGAAATTTTCCATTCCTGCGGTTCAGCGCCAGGCCGGTGAGTCCCCAGGCTTCCAAAGTGCCGTTGATTGCCTTTTGCAATCGCTCCAAATCCGGCGTGCCGGGAATCCGAACCACATTGACCGCGTTGTAGGAATGCAGATCGTTCCACTGGAGCATGGTTCTCTGAAAAATGTTCAATCTGCCGGGCATACTTGTTCTTGCGCGGAGACTTTACTTGCCAGCCAAATCAAGGCAAGACCGTTTCAAATCCATCGCCTGCGCGTCCAATCTGAAATGTTCGCCTTGAATTATCCCGTCATTCCGGCGAACGTCCCGTGATATGCGACCCGGTTTTTGGCGCAAATGCCGCCTGTGCTTCCGCTGGTTCCGCATCAGCGTGCTGCTGCTGGTGCTGACGGCGGTGTTCTCCTTTGTCTGGTTCAACCGGGTCGGCCTGCCGGATTTTCTGAAAACGCGGCTCGTCCAGGCGCTCCATTCGCGCGGAATCGAACTGGAGTTTTCCCGGATGCGCCTGCGGGTCGAGCGCGGCATTGTCGTCGAAAATGTGCGCATCGGCGATGCCAGAAAGACCGGCAGCCCGGCACTGACGCTGGCAGAAATGGAGTTGCGCCTGAACTACCGCGCGCTGCTGCACCGGCAATTCGAGGTTGACGGCCTGATTTTGCGCCAGGGCGACCTTCTCTGGCCGGTTTCACCGACAAACGTGCTGACGTTCTACGACATCCAGTCCAACCTGCGGTTTCAGACAAACAACACATGGTCGCTCGACAATCTCACCGCCGGGTTCGCCGGCGCGCGGCTCAACCTGTCCGGCGAAATCGCGCACGCGCCGGAAATCGTCAAATGGAAAATTTTCCAGGGGCAGAAAACCACCAACAACCCCGCGCAATTGCAGAAATTTTTGGACGCGCTCGCCCGGATCCATTTTGAAGGCTCGCCGCAGTTGAGCCTCGTCGTAAGCGGCGACGCGCGTGCAATCCATTCCATCAACGCCCAGATCGCAGTCGCGCAAGGGCGGACGCAGCTCGCGCTGGACGGCGGCGTGGACGACGCGGTGGAAAATTACCACTGGCACGCCAGCGGCGGGCTCGACATGGAATCCGTCCGCCCGTTTTTGCCGGGCGACGCCATGCGCGGCATGAACATAGTCAAACTGACCCGGCCGGTTTTTTTGGACGCAAACGGACGCGGTCGTTTCGGCGACCCCGACAGCATCGCCTTGGCCGCGCGCGTGGCGCTGACCAATTTCATGGTTCGCGATGAGACGTTTGGCGACCTGACGACGGTGTTGTATTATCAGAACCGGGTGCTGGAATGTTTGAAGCCGCTGACCCACACCGGCTCACAGATGATGACGGCGGACAGCGTGACCCTGGATTTCAACAAGTGGATGATTTATTTCACGAACGGGTTCAGCACCGCCGACCCGCAATCCATCGTGCGCGCCATCGGCCCGAAAACGGCGGAAATCATGGAGCCGTATCATTTCCTGAAGCCGCCGACAGGACGTGTGAACGGCCAGATTCCGCTGGGTGACATGACCGGCGGGCCGGAAATGGCAAAAGTGGACATGAGGTTCGACATCGTCAAGGGCGTGCCGTTTCAATGGATGAAATTCAGGACGACAAACATCACCGGCACCATCCGCTGGCAGGGGCAGTGGCTTGAGGTGACGAACATGGCGGCGGCGTTTTACGGCGGCAGCGCAAACGGCTTTGCCGATTTTGATTTCCGAGTGCCGCATGAAGGCGCGGATTACAATTTCACCGTCAACCTGACGAACGTGGACTTGCATTTGCTGGCCGCTAATTTGTCCTCTTCAACCAATTCCCTCGAAGGCACGCTGGCCGGGCGGCTGGTCGTGACGCGCGCCGACACGCGGGACTGGCGGACGTGGAACGGCCACGGCCATGCCGCTTTGCGCGACGGATTGATCTGGGACGAGCCGATATTCGGGATTTTGTCGCCGGTGTTGAACACGTTTTCGCCGGGCCTTGGAAGCAGCCGCGCGACGGAAGCCTTGGCAGATTTTACTACGACCAACGGCGTGATTTACACCAGCTCGCTGGAAATTCACACGATGCTGGCGCAATTGCAATATGCCGGAAAAGTGGACATGGCCGGAAATGTGGATATGAACGTCACCGCGCTGCTGTTGCGCAACACGCCGGTGGTCGGCCAGGCGGTCAGTTGGATTCTCACGCCGTTCACAAGGCTGTTTGAATATCACGTCACCGGCACGCTGGAACATCCCAAAAGCGAGCCTGTGCATGACATCCCGAAATATCTGCTGATGCCGCTGCATCCAATCCGCAGCATCGAGGAAATGTTCCCCACCTCCATTTTCACAGATGTGCCATCTGACAATTGAGCAGTCCGTCGCTCTTCGGAAACGAAATACGGCTGCGCGGCGCAAACACACGCGGCAAGACCCGCGCGGGTGAAACACGGGACTGCAACTTAACAGCAAAGTGCAATTCTACGCCATTCACGGCACAAACGGGCGCGGCGCGCCGGGCAAAGTTTGCACCGTCGCCGTCGCTGGTTTCAGGCCATCGGCGCTGGCGGTGAGTTTGATTTCACCGGCGTCGCGCGTGGATTGCACGATCACTTGTGCGAGGCCGTTGAACAGGCTGCGCTTGTTGCCCTTCTCCAGCTCGTGGCTGGTTGGATCGCCGTTGCCCACGCCGATGATCGCGCCTGGCCCGCTAATCTCGAATTCGACCGGCAAATTCGTCGTCGGCACATGACGCCCTTGCGCGTCGAGCGGCTCGACGGTCACCGGCACGGCGTCGCAGCCGTCGGCGGCCAGTGCAGTGCGGTCGGGCGTGAGACGCAACGCGACCGGTTCGCCCGTGGTTTCAACGGTAAATTCCGACACTTTCCGGCCGTCGGTTTTGCCGACGGCTTCGAGCTTGCCCGGCGCGTAGGGAACTTCCCATGAAACCATCTGGAACTTGTCCACCGGTTTTTCTCCAAGCGATTTTCCATTCAGCGACAGTTCCACGGTGTCGCAGTTGGCCAACGCCATCACCTTGATCGGCTGACCTTCCTTGCCCGGCCAGTTCCAGTGCGGCACCAGAGTCAGCACCGGACGGTCTTTAATCCACAGCGCCTGTCGAATGTAGAACTCGGTTTTGGGGAAACCGCAGAGATCCATTGCGCCAAAGAAGGAACTGACCGCCGGCCATCCGTATGGCGTCGGCTCGCCGCGATAATCGAAGCCCGACCACGAAAAACCACCCGCAAAGGACGGCTGCCGCGCGATCGCTTCCCACGAATTGCGAACGCTGCTGTATTTGTCCCAGCCCGAAAAAACGTCATCATAGGATGCCACGGTATGTTTGGATCTGTCGGTGACATATTCTCCGCGCGTCATGATTTGGGAGGTGTCTTCGGTGCTGACAATCGGTTTGTCCGGATACGCCGCGCGAATCTTGTCATAGTCCTTGACCTGGTAATTGACGCCGACCACGTCCAGCGCCAAGGCGGCGTTCTCCGGATTCACCTTGCCATCCCGGCCCAACAGTCCCAGGTTTTGCGCTGCCGTGGTGGGCCGGGTTTTATCCAGGCGCTTGACCATTGCGTTCATGTAACGCGTCATCTCCATGCCTTCCTCGTTGACTTCGAGCGCCTCCTCGTTGAACAGGCTCCACAAGATGACGCTGGGATGGTTGCGGTCACGGCGCACCAGCCACTTCAGTTGCTGCATATATTCGGGCGACGGATTGAAGTGGCGCGTCTCGTCCATCACCAGCATCCCCAGACGATCACAGGCATCGAGCAGTTCCTTGGCGGGAGGATTATGCGCGGAACGATAGGCATTCGCGCCCATCTCCTTGAGCTTGCGCACGCGGAAATCCCAGAGCGAATCCGGCACGGCGACGCCGACGCCCGCGAAGTCCTGGTGATTGGCTGTGCCCTTTAGTTCGAGCCGCTGGCCGTTGAGAAGGAAGCCCTTCTTGGCGTCGAATTGAATCGTGCGAAAACCGCAGGTCGTGGTGACGGCGTCCACCGGCTTTTTGTCGCTCAACACTGTCGTCCGCACTTCATACAAATTCGGGTGGTCCACCGACCAAAGCTGCGGCGACGGCACCCGGATCGAGAGCTTCGCCACGGCCTGGTCCAAAGGCACGATGCTCACCGGCTTGGATTGACCGCCGGCGATCTTTTTCCCGGCGGAGTCAAACACGCCGACATCCACGGAGGCTGACGCGTCGTTGCTCCCGGTGTTGCCAATCGTGACCTCGACCGGGATGGTCCATTTTCCATCCGCGCCCTTTACCGGGTTGGCATAAACCCCATCCGTGACGATATGCACGGGATTTCGTTTGACGAGCCAGGCATGGCGATAGATGCCGGCGCCTTCATACCACCAGCCCTCCATGTCCTCGGCGTCCACCCGGACGGCAATCGTGTTCACGTTGTTGCCGTATCGCGCCATCGGTGTGACATCAATGTAGGAGGAAGTATAACCGCAGAAACTGTGGCAGACCGGCGTTCCATTGAAATACACGGTGCAATGCGTCGCCACGCCATCGAACTGCAACTCGATGTTCTTGCCGTGATCGGAGGGATCGAGCTTGAAAGTCCGCCGATACCATCCGATGCCG
>Ga0265338_10011108_pt1 | contig 10437 bp, 5 predicted proteins | sample 42126metaG_FD_193579 | JGI IMG/M metagenome (GOLD analysis project Ga0265338, IMG submission 193579) | Rhizosphere microbial communities from Carex aquatilis grown in University of Washington, Seatle, WA, United States - 4-21-26 metaG | ecosystem: Host-associated > Plants > Roots > Rhizosphere >... | reverse complement strand
ATAAAGTCTTTTCAATCTACTGCGAAAATGAATAGCAGTTATGGAGATGCAAATCTTGTGGCAACGATTGATCCTAATGAAAACTTCAATGGCAACTTGAATATATTAAATTTTGATTTGGGTAGTTTGCTGAAAAACAAGAAAATGTATGGTCCGGTTACATTAGCCGCCAAAGTGAATGGCCATGGATTAGATAAAAAAACAATGACGGCCAATATCAAGGCAGAAGCTTCACAGATTTATTTAAACAAATATACCTATCACAACTTAAAAATGGATGGTTCTATTGCCGACCAACAGTTTAAAGGAAAAATAAACCTGAAAGATGAAAATGCAGTATTTGATTTTGATGGATTGGTGAATACAATTCCCAATCATGAACAATTTAAATTTCATTTGAATGTACAAGGTGCCGACCTTCAAAAACTAAATCTCAGCAAGGATAACAATCGAATTAGTTTCAAGGCAACAGCCGATTTAAAAGGGGGGAAAGTGGCTGATTTGAATGGAAATGCCGGAATCACCAACATGATAATTGTTCATCAAGGGAAAAAATATGTACTTGATTCAGTACTTATTGCATCGATAAATCAACCGAACAAAAGTGAGATGAATCTCAGCAGCGCACTTGTTGGTATAAAATATAGCGGCACCCTCTCTCCTACTGCACTTCCGGAAATACTTACTCAATTCATCAATAATTATTTCCCAATTACAGATACCAAACTAGTACAAAAGAAAAGTGAACCGGCAACATTTAATTTTGAGATTTCACTTCACAATCATCCTATTCTGACCGAAGTTTTATTTCCGGAGCTTAAAGAATTTGAGCCCGGAATCATCCAGGGAAGTTTCGATAGTCAGAAAAATGAATTGAAGCTAACGGGTAACATGAAACGAATTGTGTACGGAACAACGGAAATTAATAATCTTGCAGTGGATGTTAATTCCGATTCCAAGGCATTGAATTATGCTATTTCCAGTTCGGATATTACGAATTCACAAATCAAATTAGATCATATTTTGATTGACGGGAAATTAGCCGATAACAAAATAACAACCAGTATTTCATCTATTGATAGCATACAAAATAAAAAGCTCTTAGTTCAGTCTGAGATTACCAAAGTACAAAACGACTACCAGTTGGTATTCGATCCAAAATATTTATATCTCATGAATAATCGTTGGAATATTGCCGATGATAATTATATCAAATTTGGGAAACAAGGATTCTTGATTCACCACCTTTTCATAAATAACACAGCTAGTGAGATTAACATTGCTTCTGTTCATAATCAATTCAATGATGATTTAAATATTGCCTTCAAAAATTTCAAGTTGGAGGATATTTCCCATATTGTTGAAAAAGATAGCAGTATTGTGAAAGGAAATGTAGATGGAAATGTATTGCTTAAAAGAGTGAACAACTCGTATGGAATTATTGCTGATGCAAAAATAGCTGGTTTGTTCGTTCGGAATGCTTCCATTGGAGATTTGGCCTTAAAAGCGGAAAATCCTACCACCCAACGATTTGATATCGAAGCAAAACTATCCGGTGCAGAAAACAACTTGACTGCAAGCGGTTATTTCAGCCCGAACGGGGGCAATAATTCACTCAATATAAAAGCGGACATTCAATCACTTTCGATGAAAACAGTAGAGGCTTTTTCGATGGGTCAAATAACTGCCGCATCCGGATCTGTTAATGGAAACTTTCAGTTGACCGGAAAAACCGATGCACCGGAAATAACCGGAGTACTCACTTTCAACGATGCTTTTTTGAAACCATCCTATCTAAATAACCGCATTGAATTAAAGCATGAAACGATTCTATTGAAACCCGATGGAATTTATTTCAATTCGTTTACCATGCTAGACCCAAATAATCACACAGCTATTATTAATGGAGTAGTCAACATGAAGCAATTCTCCGATTTCCTATTTGCCTTGCAGGTAAACACAAAGGACTTTTTACTTTTCAACACCACTGTGAAGGATAATGAAGAATTCTATGGAAAAATGATTATTGACAGCAAAATCAATATTAAAGGACCGATGTCATTACCTGTTATCAATGGGAAATTGAAATTGAAAAAAGGCTCAAACTTTACATTTGCAGTACCCGAAGACAAACTCTCCACCAACAAAGGCGAAGAGGTAGTTGAATTTGGAGATTCATTAAAACTGAATCCAATCCTAAACCGAAACGAGAAAAAAGAGATAGCAAAACCATTCTTTAAGGGCTTTGATATCTCCTCTATCGTTGAAGTAGATAAAGACGCTACCCTCAAATTATTATTGGATCCAACTTCTACTGATTCATTAGTTGTAAAAGGCGAAGCCGCCTTAAGTTTTATCATGGATAGAAGTGGAAAAATGAGCCTTACCGGAGCTTATAATTTGAATGAGGGAAGTTACTTGCTTTCATTAGAAGATTTAATCAAAAGAAAATTTAATATTATTCCCGGAAGTACCATCACTTGGAATGGTGATCCGTTGGATGCCAATATCTCCATAAATGCTACTTACTCTGTTCGAGCAGCACCTTATGATCTTTTGGCTAATCAATTGGGAGGATTAAGTGCTGCTGATCAAAACGGATATAAACAAACTTTCCCTTTTTTGGTATTACTAAAACTTCGAGGGGCAATATTACAACCCGAAATAAGTTTTGAAATACAATTAGCTCCAGAAGATAAAGGAATCTTAGGTGGTGCCGTGAATCAAAAATTGACTATGTTAAATGAAGATCCATCTGCCTTAAACAAACAGGTTTTTGCTCTATTGATATTGGGTAGGTTTATTCAGGAAAATCCCTTACAAACAGAATCGAGCCCAACTTCCACCCTAATTCGGTCAACGGTTGGTACTTATTTATCAACTCAATTAAATCAATTAAGTTCAAAAGTAGCACCGGGAGTGGGTTTAAACTTCAATATTCAATCGTATAATGATTACCAAACAGGGCAAGCACAAGGAAGAACACAAGTGGAAATAGGATTAAAGAAACAATTGTTCAATGAACGATTGTCTGTTGAACTAGGAGGTTCTGTAGATGTGGAAGGCAAAGCAGCAAGTCAAAATTCGGCAAGCGACATAACCGGTGATGTTACTCTGGAATACAAATTAACAGAAGACGGCCGGTATCGTTTGAGAGGTTTCAGGCATAATCAATACGAAGGTGCCATTGAAGGTCAAATTATTGAAACCGGTGCCGGAGTTGTATATGTACGCGATTTCAACAAATGGAAAGATTTATTCAAATCACAAAAGAAGGAATAGAAGCCCCCTAAATCCCCCAAAGGGGGATAATAAAGAGTCTCAAATCCGTCTGAGAAAAAAATAAATTACTACAGTCTTCATTTATAAATAAATATGAATATCAAATCAAACATAATTAACAAACCGACCTTTATCCCCCCTTTGGGGGGTTGGGGGGCAATCCTTCTCATTCTTCTTCTGGCAGGATGTAGCGGCACCAAGCATTTAGGCAAAGATGACAAGCTTTATACAGGCGCCGAAATAAAACTGGAAACAACAGATAAAGTTAATACTGGATTTATTAAAACCGCAGTAACAGAAGCCATTCGTCCGGCACCAAATAAAAGCTATTTGGGTATGCGTCCTCAAGTAATAATTTACGAAGCTGCAGGCGAAAATCCTAAAAGTAAATTTAAAAAATGGCTTCAAAAGTCAGGAGATGCTCCAGTATTAATGAGTAATATTAAACCGGCAGCCACAGCGGCTATTATAGATGCAAAGTTGTTTAATATTGGAATTTTCAATAGTCATACTGAATATAAAATTATTGAGAAAAAGCATACTGCCAAAGTTATTTATACCAGCCATATTCATAAACCATTTACAGTTAAAAAACTCACTTATAACATCTCCGATGATAGCATAAGTAAGTTTATTTTGTCAGACAAAGAAAATTCTTTGATAAAAGACGGTGAGGATTATAATCTCGCAACATTACTAAGTGAACGAACTAGAATTGATGAATTATTAAAAAACAAGGGCTATTTCTATTTCAGTCCCGATTATTTGCTTTTCAAAGCAGATACTTCAGCCGTTGATCACAATGTTACATTCAAACTAACATTAAAAGAGGATATCCCTGAAAATGCAGGGATTGTATATCGCATTCATAGCGTGATTATAGATCAGAATTATTCATTAAAAGAAGAAGGTGCCAACCATAAGAAAGATAGCTTAATCTATCAGAACACGATGTTTCTCGGAAACGATTCCGATATGCTTATCAAACCGAGAGTTATTTTAAGATCCATTTATTTAAAGAAAAATGATATCTATACCAGAGAGAATCACACTATCACGTTGAACCGCTTGATGTCTATGGGTAATTTCAAATTTGTTCAGGTAAAGTTTTCCGACAGCGACACAAGTGCGTTGGGTTATTTAGATGCACATATCTTAATGACACCCATGCCGGAGCATACTTTTCGTGCAGAAATAGACTTGGTTTCAAAATCAAATAATTATACCGGACCTCAAATGAACTTAAGTCTTCTGAATAGAAATACTTTTAAAGGAGCTGAATTATTAAATCTAAATATGGCCGGAACTTTCGAGTCACAACTGAGTGGATCAAACAAAGGTTCATTTTCATATTCATGGAATCCTCAAATTGAATTGACTTTCCCCCGAATTATTGCACCGTTTAAAGTAAAACGATCAAAAAGCATCTATGTACCCAAAACAAATTTTACGCTATCATGTAACTACATGAAAAGAGTAAACTATTTTGATATGAGTACCTTTCAATTCATTTATGGTTTTAAATGGAAAAGAAGCATCAAAGATGAACATGAATATGATCCCATAAATATAAGTTACACTTCACTCAGTAATGAATCACCTACATTTAAAGCCTTATTAGATGCCAACCCTTTTTTGAAAAAAAGTTATGAAGAGCAATTTATACCAGGTGAAAGTTGGTCATATACTTATAACGAACAATTAGCACCCATAAAGAAGACACAATACTATTATCATGTGACAGCCGAAACAGCCGGAAATATTTTTTCGTTAGCCGAAATTATAGCCGGCCACAATCCGTCATCGAGCAATCCCGCCAAAGTAGCCGGGTCAATCTATTCTCAATTTGCAAGTGTGAGTTTTGATGGTCGAGTATATTTCAATTTCAAAGATAAAAACAAAATAGCGTTGCGTTTTTTCACAGGTATAGCTAAGCCTTATGGTAATTCCAATATGATGCCTTACAGCAAACAATTTTTCAGTGGAGGTCCTAATAGTATTCGCGCGTTTCAAATCAATTCGCTTGGTCCCGGAACCTTTCAGCAAACAAATGCTAATATAGGATTTTTACAATTGGGAGGTGATATAAAACTGGAAATGAATGCAGAGTATCGTTTTGGTATCTATCGTTATTTTAAAGGCGCTTTATTTGTAGATGCCGGAAACATTTGGCTACAAAAAACTAATCCGGAAAGTCCCGGAAGTGCGTTTGCATTTTCCAAATTCATGAACGAACTCGCAGTTGGAACCGGTGTTGGATTACGTATGGATGTATCCTTTTTTGTTTTGCGTTTTGATCTTGCCATGCCATTACGGAAACCTTGGCTACCAGCTAATAACCGTTGGGTGATAAATGAAATAAAGTTTGGAAGCCCTACGTGGAGAAGTGACAACTTGATATTGAATATAGCAATCGGTTATCCTTTCTAATAACATTCTTAAGCAAAATCGGAAGGAGGCTGAGCGGAGCCGGAAGGCGGCTGAGCGGAGCCGAAGCCCCGTGCCCCCACCAGAAATCAATATTTTTCTATTGGAAATCAACATTCCCCCAGTGGAAATCGACAATCCCCCGGTAGAAATCAATAAAATTCCAACAGAAATCAATATTTTTCTACTGGAAATCAATATTTTCTCACTCGGAATCAATATTTCTCAAACAGAAATCAACATTCCCCCAACAGAAATCAATATTTCTCCACTCGAAATCAATATTTCATCAACAGAAATCGACGCTCTTCCAGTTGAAATTGACACTCCCCCGGCAGAAATCAATAAAACTCCAACGGAAATCAATATTTCCCCTCTCAGAATCAATATTTCACAAACAGAAATCAATATTTCTCCGGTGGAAATCAATATTTCCGCACCCGGAATCAATATATCACCAATAGAAATCAATATTTCCCCACTTGAAATCAACAAAACTTCACTCGGAATCTATCGGATTTTCGCTGCGATTACCATTTTCAATCCCGATTTTAATCAGTAAATGCCCTAAAAAAGGGCAACAAAGAGAATTGTTGGAATTTGTGGGAGGCTTATTATTGCATTAAAGTAAGCGCTTGGGGGGGGAGTTGAGAGAACTTGCGGATTTAGAGCACGAATGAGTGGGCTTGCTGGCGCACAATTGCATCGTGTGGCATTACTGTATAATCTATCTATCTAACCACGCAATGAAATCGCGCGGCTGCGAAGGTATGTTGTATCTAAATACCTATACAATAGAATCAGTAATACACCATTTCCATCTACAATCCAACACAGTTAAGTACCTCGACAAACAGCATTCAATCCTCTCACAATCACAAAGTAAAGGATGAGGTTTTGTATCTTTTTTATTGCCGGGTTGAAATAAAACTTTATATTTGGATTGGAATAAAACGCTACTGAATAGCGCCTATCCTACCATATTGGTATATATAAGGCGTATTTGTAGCCTATATAAACTAGTTAGCGGTAATTATAAAAATGGAAAAAACGAACTGATAATTGATGAGGTTAATATTAAAACTATGATTTTAAAAGAATTAATAAAAAATCAGACAATTATAATTGATGATCACAAAAGAGGTTGTGGAGAAATAAAAAGTATTGACAATCCTGCCACAGATGTGCATAAACTGGAAGCTGATAAAAAAGAATAGCTATCATTGTAAGATTTATCTAATAAACTTTTATAAAAGAACGAAATATGACAAAAAAACTGTTATTCATAATAGTTGTTGTTCTAAATGGAATTAAGCTGTTTGCCTATGATTTTTCTGCGGCATGCACTACTATAGGTAAAAATAACATAGAATATAGAAATAGTCAAACGATATATTACAATATTACCGACTCGGTGAAAAGAACGGTGGAAGTTACTTATCGCACTTTTGATAAAAAGTACGAATTAGGCTTATCCGACTATGCTGAATGGATTGAAATTCCAAGTACTGTTGAATACAAGGGCACATTATATACGATTACTGCAATTGGCGATTATGCCATGAATGATTGTTGCTTGGGGCGACCTATGTACAAAGAACCTTCGTTTTACAAGAGAATAGAACATATTAATAATAAATTAGCATCTGAAGGAATATCTCTTACTCAGCAAGAAATAGAAGCAATTCATTCTGATGATTTTAGTGATTATAACACTCTCAGCAACTCCAGAGAATATTGTATCGGAATAACGAGTATCACTATTCCAGCTACTGTAACACGCATTGGCCGAGCTGCGTTTAAGGGTTGTAGTAACATGAAAGTAATTTACGGCGGTAGTGCCGTTACTCAAATTGGAGACTATGCTTTTGAAGATTGTTCCGAACTATATGAATGCCTGGTATCTAAATCCCTCAAAGTGATTGGTAATGGGGCTTATAGTGGTTGTACAAACATAAGAAGAGCCTTTATCGGAGATTCGGTTTTAAGTATTGGGGAAGGAGCTTTTGCCTATTGCTATAATTTAACCGAGCTAATGCATACTTCCTCAGTGGAAGAAGTTTGTAATATCGCTTTTCTCCAATGTTTCAACTTGGAGAAGATAGATGTACCTTCGATTAAATCAATTGGAGGTGCTGCATTTCACCATTGTCACATGTTGAAGTCATTTAACTTTTCAGATTCTATTTACTTCATTGGAGAAGGTGCCTTTTCTTACTCAGGGCTTACATCGGTTCGCATTCCCAAATTAATAAATAGAATCAACTATTCATTTGACGATTGCCCTAATTTAGAAACGGTATTTATCCCAAGCACGGTTACATATTTCTTTCGTTCATTTTTTGATTGCCCCAATCTAAAGTCCGTTACCTGCGAAGCCGTCGAACCACCTTCTTCTTTAGATGGGGCCTTTTATTTTTATCAATGTATGGAAGGTCCGTGTATCCCTGATTATATTTCTAAAGTTAAACTATATGTGCCATGCAATAGTATCGAGATGTATAAAACCTATAGATCATGGAACGGTTTTGGAGAATATTTGCCCATACCCAGTTCTTGTAAAGAGAAATAATTGGATTTAGATTTATACAAAATTTGAATAAAAAATAACAAACCGCTAACAACCGCTCCCCTGCATTCTAAGACTTAAGCAAGAAAAAATGCAATTATTTTTCAATAAAATGCAATTTATGTTTATTGTCTATTTTCTCGGATTTCAAAATACAAAGGGACACAAATTCTCAGGATCTGTCAAGGGTATATAAACAGCTCCTAAAGTCGCTGCCCTTGTCAGAACCTGACAATTTGCAACGATAAGTATTTAGAAAACAGAGAAAAAGAAAAATGTTATTTGAGATTAAGCGGCATAGGCAAACGTGTCTACATAAGGAGTTCCTCGTTGAACCACTGCAAATATGCGTCCTAATATCTTGTTTCTCAAAATATTGATAGTACTCATTTTGTCTTTGCCTTCTCTAATGCGTCGTTCGTAATACAGTCTTATTTCTGCATTACAGTTTAAGGCACTAGTAGCACAATTACTCAGTAAAGATTTAAATTTCTTGTTTGCAAATTGATTTACTTTAGTTCTTCCATGCACACTAATTCCTGATTTGTAAGGGAAAGGTGCAATTCCAGCATAGGAGGCAAATTTTCGAGCATTATCGAACATAGTAAATGCATTTGTGTAAGCAATCATAAACAAAGCTGTTTGCTCACCAACGCCTTTGATGCTGGTTATTAGTTTAAATAACTCATTTAGTTTCATGTCGTTATTGATAATCGAACGCAATTGTTTTTCTACATCTGCTATTTCTTTGGATAAGTGCGTTATCATATTTTCATGCACTTTAAAATAAGTTGCATTATCCTTTTTAGACAGATGGTCTTTGATTTCTTTGTTTGTGGCTTTAAACCCAGCACGCTGTTTTACTAACTTATCTCGCAAAGACAATAATCGGCGTATTTCTAAGAGATGTTTAGATGGTAACTTGTAGGGTTTAATCTCATCTCGACGACGATATGCATACAAAGCAATGGCTTTGGCATCAATCATATCGTCTTTGCCTCGTGCTATGCCAAGCGATCTTTTAAGTTCCAAGCCCGGGATAAGCAAATAAGATATATCTTTTTCTGTAAAGAAAACAGAAAGAGCAAAAGAATATAACCCAGTGTGTTCAAAGGCATACAGATGTTCTGATAATGGAAATCCGGTATTGTCTTTTACCCATTTAATCATTTTAGTAAAATCTGAATTGTTGTTTTTAAAGCACTTGTGCTTTTTGGCTGTGTGAATGTAGGCATCGATGGTATGTTTTGACACATCAATTCCAATTGTTTCTGTAAATTTCATAACTTTGTCTTGCATTTAATTGTTTTTAAGTTGTTGAACTAAAGCCTTTAAAAGGTCTGCAAACCTAATATTCTAATTGGTTCTTCAACGAGTTAAAAGAATGGGGACTAATGCGGGGGAAAGGTCTTAATCCTAGCTGGCGCGATAGGTCACCCCATTCTTTTTTAAAGGTATAAATTCTTACTTAATTTATAAATGCAAATCTAAAGGCTGGCGCAGATTTGCAATCACGAGTGGTCTTATTTACAATACTCATTTAGTCTCTCTTTAGCATATGTTGCACCATAATCAAATGCTTGTTGCCAATCCTCACAAGCTCCTTTTTTATCACCTAGATTAAGTTTTGAATTTCCTCTATTATAGTATGCTCGTTGTTTGTCTTCTATTTCAATTTTCTCAAAGGACAAAACTTTGTTATAGTCTTCTATTGCGCCATTATAGTCTCTGTTTTCGTCTTTTAGACTTCCTCTATTTGTTAATGCACTTATGAAATCAGGTGCAATTTCAATTGCTTTATCATAGTCCTTTAGTGCTGATTTCCATGTGTAAAGTTCATCTTTAACAATTGCTCTTGAATAATATGCATTTGGATCTTTCGGATTAATTGTAATAGTTAATGTCCAATTGATGATTGCACCACTTAAATCTCCATTCTCATAACATTCAAGTCCTTTATCAAAATAATAATCTCCTTTTAAAGTCTCTAAATTTGGAAATGTTTGATTCTTGGGGTCAAATGGCCCACCATAAGCATCAAGTTTTGCATCAAACTCATAACCTCTTTTATACATATCCAATACCCAATACAATAGATTGTCAGCGGTTAATGGAATTTCATTGGTTACTCCATTAATTTCCCAAATTTTCCCAAATTT
>Ga0265338_10011107_pt1 | contig 10438 bp, 11 predicted proteins | sample 42126metaG_FD_193579 | JGI IMG/M metagenome (GOLD analysis project Ga0265338, IMG submission 193579) | Rhizosphere microbial communities from Carex aquatilis grown in University of Washington, Seatle, WA, United States - 4-21-26 metaG | ecosystem: Host-associated > Plants > Roots > Rhizosphere... | reverse complement strand
CCGTTCACCTGGCAGGAGGGCTGCCCGCCTCGCCCGGGTACCGGTTGTCCCGATGGCAGCATCACCGCGGTCGCCCCAACCGGAGTCATCAACGGTCGCTTCCAACCGAGGTGATCGACGGCATGAGCGCTAGGCGCTGGCGGCCGCCAGCTGCAGCCTCCGTCCCGCCCGCAGCGCGCCGATCACGAAGGTGGCGACGCCGGCCCAGATGAAGGCGAAGGAGACCACGCCCAGCGGATTCAGCCGCTCGCCCACCACCAGGCCGGTGACGAACCCCAGGGTGGGGCCGATGAACTGCAGGAAGGCGACGGTGGAGAGCGGTAGCCTCCGCGCGGTCCAGCTGAACAGGACCAGCGGGATCACCGTGGCCGGGCCGGTGAGCAACAGCAGCCAGGTGGCGTTCGGCAGGCGTCTGAACGCGCCGCCGCCGGTGTGGCCGAGCCAGAGCACATAGGCCAGCGCCGGGCCGGCCATCAGCAGGGTTTCCACCAGGAGACCGGCCTGGGCGTCGACGTCCACGCGTTTGCGGATAATGCCGTAGGCGCAAAAGGTGCAGGCCAGGAACAGCGAGATCACCGGCGGGCGGCCCAGCGCCAGGGTCTGCAACACCACGCCGGTCGCCGCCAGTGCGATGGCCACGAGGCCCAGCCGGCCAATCCGCTCGCGGAAGAAGAACGCGCCCACCGCCATGTTGAACAGCGGATTGATGAAGTAGCCGAGGCTGGATTCGAGATTGTGGCCGTTGTTCACCGACCAGACGTAGACCGACCAGCCGCTGCCGATCATCAGCGCCGACAGCGCCAGCGTGCCGAGCAGCTTCGGAGTGGCGAACACCCGGCGCACCTGATCCATCTGGCCGGAGAGCAATACCAGCGCCGCCGCCCAGGGCGCCGACCACAGGGCGCGCTCGCCCAGGATCTCCCACGGGCTGGCGCCGGCCCGGCCCGCCACGATAAACAGGCCGGGCAGGAAGCCCCAGATTAGGTAGCAGACGATCCCCGCCAAAAACGCCTGGCGGGACTCGCCGCCTGGCGCCTCAGCGGGCAGGCTCATGCGAGGACTTTGTGTCCGATCAGGCCGCGTTCGTCGGCGAGCTGCGCGATCTGCACGGCGTTGAGCGCCGCGCCCTTGCGCAGGTTGTCGGACACCACCCAGAGGGCGAGGCCGTTCTCCACGGTGGGGTCGTTGCGAATGCGGCTGACGAACACCGCGAACTCGCCCTGGGCTTCCTTGGGCGTGATGTAGCCGTCGGGCTCGTGCTTATCGACCACCATGATCCCCGGGGCGTCGCGCAGGATCTCGCGGGCCTCGTCGGCGTCCAGCGGATGCTCGAACTCCAGGTTCACCGACTCGGAGTGGCCCACCATCACCGGCACCCGCACGCAGGTGACCGTCAGCTTGATGGCCGGATCGATCATCTTGTGGGTCTCGTTCCACATCTTGTGCTCCTCGTCGGTGAAACCGTCGTCGAGGAACTTGCCGATGAAGGGGATGACGTTGAAGGCGATCTGCTTGGGGAAGAACTTCGGCTCGGGAGGGCCGAGCACGAAGATGCCCTTGGTCTGGTCCCACAGCTCGTCCATGCCGGCCTTCCCCGCGCCGGAGACCGACTGGTAGGTCGAGACCACGGCGCGCTTGATCGTGGCGGCGTCGTGCAGCGGCTTCAGCGCCACCACCAGCTGGGCGGTGGAGCAGTTGGGGTTGGCGACGATGTTCTTGCGGTGCGCGTACTCGATCGCGTCCGGGTTCACTTCCGGCACGATCAGCGGCACGTCGGGGTCCATCCGCCAGGCCGAGGAGTTGTCGATGACCAGCGGCCCGGCGCGGCCGATGCGCTCCGCCCATTCGCGGGAAAACTCGCCGGAGACGCTCATCAGCACGACATCGACGCGGGAGAAGTCGAACTGGGCGACGTCCTCGCACTTGATGGTCCCATCTTTCCAGCCAATGTCGACGCCAATGGATTTGCGCGAGGCGATGGCGTGCATTTCGTCCACGGGGAATTCGACTTCCTCGAGGATGTTCAACATCTCACGGCCCACGTTGCCCGTGGCGCCGACGACGGCCACCCGGTAACCCATCTTGATCTCCTAGACTGAAGGGAGCGCTCACTACGCCTTGACGCGCTCCGAGGCAACCGCGGCAGGGTCTGCGCAAGCTGCAAATAGGAGGTGAACGCGCATGCCCGAGTTCAAGACGATCGACGCCGCTGGCACGCAGATCCGCGTCGCACTGGAAGGTTCCGGCCCGCTGGCGCTGATGGTGCACGGCTTTCCGGAGAGCTGGTATTCGTGGCGCCACCAGATCGGCCCCATTGCGGCGGCCGGGTTCACCGCCTGCGCCATCGACGTGCGCGGCTACGGCGGCTCGCAGAAATTCCCGGAGGTGGCGGACTACGCGATGCAGGCCATCGTCGCCGACGTGCGCGGTGTCGCCGACGCGCTCTCGCCGGGCCGCCCGGCGGTGCTGATCGGCCACGATTGGGGCGCACCCATCGTCTACAACACCGCCCTGATCCACCCGGACCGCTTCACCGCCGTGGCAGCCATGTCGGTGATCTATTCCGGCGTCGCCGTCCGCTCCTTCGACGATGTGATCAAGGAGCAGTACGACGGCAAGAACCGCTTCTTCTACCAGTCCTACTTCCGCGAGCCCGACCGCGCCGAGGCGGTGTTCGATCCCAACCCGCGGGATTTCCTGCGCAAATTCTACTACGTGATCTCCGGTGACGTGCGGCCGGAAGAGCTGCGCAGCGCCTTCGCCAAGGACGCCAGCGCCGCGCTGCTGGACGGCATGGTGGACCCCGATCCATTCCCACCGTGGCTCACCGACGCCGACCTCGACTACTTCGTGGGCGAATTCCAGCGCTCCGGCTTCTTCGGGCCGCTCAGCCGCTACCGCAACCACACGCGGGACTTCGAATACCTGCAAGCCTTCAAGGATCGCACCCTCGCCCAGCCGGCCTTCTTCGTCGCCGGCGACCGCGATGCGGCTTTCGGCGGCTTCGGCGCGGTGGCCGACCCGATCGCGGCCATGCGCAAGTTCGTCCCCAACCTGGAAAGCGCCCACGTCTTGGAAGGCTGCGGACACTGGACCCAGCAGGAGCGGCCGACCGAAGTCACCGAACGCCTGGTTCCCTGGCTGCAGACGCTGAAGGGCCGCGTTGTCTGAGCCTCCAGCTTGACACGACACTTTACCTCACAGTAATGTATTACTTGATGGTAAGACGTTGGAGCGCAGCATGCCGCAGGTTGTCCGGTCGATGGTCATCAAGGCGCCGCCGAGCGCGGTGTGGCGCTGGTTCACCAGCCAGGAGGGGCTTCGGCGGTGGCTCAGCCCCAACATCACCGTCGATCTGAGGGTCGGCGGCGCCTATCGGTTCCAGGGGCCGGATGACGCCACCTGGATCAGCGGCGTGGTGCTGGAGATCGTGCCCGAGGCCGAGCTGGTGCTGTCGTGGCTGGAAGAAGGCGGCCGCTGGCTGCATCCGGCCCGGCTGGTGGTCCGGCTCCGGGCCACCGCGGCGGGAACCGAGGTGAGCCTGGTCCACGACGGCTTCGCCGGCATCGGCAAGACTGACTGGGCAGGGACCGTGCAGGCCTACGAGCGCGGCGCGGACCGTCACAAGGTGCTGGAGGCGCTGGCCGAACTGGTGAACGCGGACGCCGCGGTTGCCTGATCCCAGCGACGACCTGTTCAAGGCGCTGGCCGACCCCACTCGGCGACGCATCCTCGATCTGCTGCAGGAGCGGGGCGCGCTCACCGTCGGCGACCTGGCGGCGGCGTTTCCGGGGCTGGTGAGCTCGGGGATCTCCAAGCACCTGATGTTGCTGCGCGCGGTCGGCTTGGTGGCGGCGCGAAGGCGCGGCCGCCAGCAGGTCTATCGGATGAAGCCGCAGGCGCTGGCCGACGCCCTGGCGCCGTGGCTGGCCCGCTACGAACCCTACTGGTCGGACGCCCTGGAGCGGCTGCGCCAGCTGGCGGAGGAGCCGTAACGAAGCGTCAAATCCCCCTCCCCTCGTCACCCCGGACAAGCCGCGAAGCGGCGCCGATCCGGGGCCGGACGGGCCGTTACCGAGCTGGAAGACGAATGAGGAGCCGGCGCGTCTGGCCCCGGCTCTTCGCTGCGCTACGGCCGGGGTGACGGGGTGGGGGCCGCTGATGTCGCGCGGTGCGTGAAGTGCAGCCAGGCGACGATCGCCAGGCCGGCGAGCAGCAAGCTGGAGCCGAGGCGCAGGGCGCCGTGGACGTCGTTGTCGCTGACCATCAGCGCGGCCAGGAACGGCCCCGCCGCGCCGCCGAGCAGCTGCGCCGCGCCGCTCTGCACCGCCGCGCGTCGCGAGGGGTCGGCGTCGATGGTCATCGGCACCAGGAACGGGGCCAGGAAGATCGCGGTCAGGCCAGAAAGCGCGTTGGCGCCCACGAACAGCCATGCCGGCAGCCGCTGGGCGAACAGCCACCAGACCACCAAGTTGGCCACGGTGGTGATCAGGAAGACGTGGAACCAGCGGATGCGGCCCGCCAGGGCCGTCGCCGAGGCGCCGCCGGCCACCTGCGCCGCCAACGACACCCAGAGCGCCGTGCGCGCCACGCCGGCGTCCAGCCCGGCCTGTTGCGCCACTGGCTGCAAGTAGACCGACACCGCCCCGCCGCCGGCGACGAACACCAGCGTGCCGGCCAGCGCCACCCAGCCGCGGAACGGCGGCGCGCCGGGGATGGATTCGCCTGGGTTGAGGTCGGCGAGCCGGTCGGGCCCGAGGATCGCGGGGATGATGCCGATCAGGGCGCAGATGGTGAGTGCGACGAAGCCGCCGTTTGCGCCGTAGGCGGGCATCAGCCAGACCGCCAGCAGGATCGCCAGCAAGAGCTGCGAGAAGGTCTGGGCGGTGAAGAACACCCCGGCCCAGCGCTCCGGCGTGGTGGTGCGCGAGATCATCGCCACGGTCACCCACAAGAGCACGCCCTCGATCACGCCGGCGACACCGCGCAGGGCCAGCACGCCGGCGCCGGAGGCCTGGGCGGTGGCCAAGTCCGCGCCCGCCATCAGCACCGCGCCGATGATGCCGATCAGGCGCAGGCGCTGCGGCTTCAGCACCACCCCCGCGAGGCCGGTGGCCGCGCCCATGGTCAGCACCTCGATGGCGCCCGCCTCGCCGATGCCCTGGTCGGTGAGCCGATGCTCGGTGACCAGCGCCCCCAGCAGCACCGGGATCACCCCCAGCACCAGCAGCGAGTTGACCCCGACGCCCAGCGCGCCGGCGGCCTCGCGGCCGGTCAGCGCCGGGCCGATCGCCTCGTGGACGGCGCGCTGGTCGTCAGCGGCTGCCACCCCGCTCAGAGCCCGGCCAGGACAGCGTCGGCCATCTCGCGGGTGGTGAGCGCGCCGCCGATATCGCGAGTGCGGGCGCCGCCGTTCAGCGCCGCCATCACCGCGCCGTTCAGCCGCTCGGCCAGGTCCGGCCGGCCCAGCGACCAGCGCAACGCCATCTCGAACGAAAGGATCGCCGCCAGCGGATTGGCCAGGCCCTTGCCGGCGATGTCGGGCGCCGAGCCGTGGATCGGCTCGTAGAGCCCGGGCTTGCCGGGATCGCCCAGCGCCGCCGAGGGCAGCATGCCCAGCGAGCCGGTGAGCTGCGCGGCCTCGTCGGAGAGGATGTCGCCGAACAGGTTGTCGGTGACCAGCACGTCGAACTGACGCGGGTTCTTCACCAGCTGCATGGCGGCGTTGTCGGCGAGCATGTGCTCCAGCGTGACATCCGGATATTCGCGAGCGTGGAGCGCGGTGACTACCTCCCGCCAGAAGGCGCCGGTTTCCATGACGTTGGCCTTCTCGGCCGAGGTCACCTTATTGCGCCGACCCCGCGCCAGCTCGAACGCCACGCGCGTCACGCGCTCGATCTCGTGGGTGGTGTAGACCTGGGTGTCGACGGCGCGGCGTTGGCCGTCCGGCAGGGTTTCGACCCCGCGCGGCTCGCCGAAATACACTCCGCCGGTAAGCTCGCGCACGATCATCAGATCGAGGCCTTCGATCACCTCGCGCTTGAGGGTGGAGGCGTCGGCGAGGGCGCCGAAGCAGATCGCCGGGCGCAGGTTGGCGAACACTTCCATGCCCTTGCGCAGGCCGAGCAGGCCGGCTTCGGGACGAAGGTTGCGCGGCACGTTCTCCCAGGGCGAGGCGCCCACCGCGCCCCCCACCGCCCCCATCAGCACCGCGTCGGACGCCTTGGCCTTGGCCAGGGTCTCGTCGGTAAGCGGCACGCCGTGCTGATCCAGGCTGGCGCCGCCGAACGGGCGCTCGTCGATGGCCAGGTCGTTGGTCAGCCGCTCGGCGACGCGCTTCACCTCGGCGATGATCTCGGGACCGATCCCGTCGCCGGGCAGGAGCAGGAGGGTGGGCATGTCGCCTCGCGGCTAGAGGGCTCGTTCGGAGGCGACCTCGTAGGCGAAGAGGCGGCGGTCGGAAACCCCGAAGCTGGGCCAGGCGGCGCGCCAGGCGGCCATGTGCGCCGTGGCGAAGTGGGCGTCGAGGGCGCTCTGGTCGCGCCAGCGCTCGAACACGTGGATCAGGCCGGGCTCGGTGACGTCCTCGGCGTAGTTGTAGTCGAAGCAGCCGTCCTCGGCCTGGCTCGCGGCCATCATCCGCGCCATGTCGGGGCGGAAGGCGTCGAGGTTTTGCGGCGGCACGCGCACGGTGCCGGCGACGATCAGCATCAGGCCCGTTCCAGCCAGGGCTGCGCCAGCGCCTGGCGCATCTCGTAGACGTCGATGTCCTTGGCGCGCTCGAGGGTCTCGCCAATGGAGTCCAGGCCCTGCAGCAGCTTCTGCTTGCGCCCGGGATCGATCTCGAAGCGGAACGCCTTGCCGGAGGGCGCGGTGACGGTCTGGGCGGCGAGATCGACCGAGAACACGTGGTTGCCGCCCCGCGCCTCGGCCATCAGCGCCTTCACCTCGGCCTCCGGCAGCGCGATGGGCAGCAGGCCGTTCTGGAAGCAGTTGCCGTAGAAGATGTCGGCGAAGCTCGGCGCGATGACGCAGCGCACCCCATAGTCCAGCAGCGCCCACGGCGCGTGCTCACGGCTGGAGCCGCAGCCGAAGTTGTCGCCCGCGATCAGCACGCCGGCGCCGGCGTAGCGCGGGTCGTTGAGCACGAAATCGGGCTTCGGCTGGCCCTGCTCATCGAAGCGCAGGTCGTAGAACAGCCCCCGGCCCAGCCCCTCGCGCTCCACGGTCTTTAGGAACTGCTTGGGGATGATCTGGTCGGTGTCGAGATTGGCCACATCCAGCGGCGCGGCCTTGGCGTGAAGATCGGTGAACGGGGTCATCAGTCGTCCTCGCTGGCCGGCTCGGCGCTGAGCATCAGTGTCGGCGCGCCGGGGACGCCGGAGCGCACCGTGAAGACATGGGTGCCGGGTTTGCGGCCGGCGCGGACCTCGGAGACGTCGAACCCGGCCCTGGCCAGGCGCGCTTGGGCCGCTTCGGGTTCGGTGACGCGCCAGGCGAGGCCGGAGAGTCGGTCCGGGGCGTCGCTGGCCTCGGCGTCCAGGCGCGCGCCGATCTCTACCACCGCGCCGCCGCAGCGGAAGAACATCAGCCGCGAGCCCCACTGCGGGTTCGAGCGGTCGAGGCGGAAATCGAGGCCGAGCCGGGCGCCGTAGAGCGCCACGGCGCGATCCGGATGGGCGGTATTGATCACCACATGGTCCAACCCCTGCACCGCGCCCTCGCCGCCGGCCTTGGACTGCGCGCGGCGGCGGCGCTCGGCCAGGGCGATGGAGACGCCGTGGCAGGCGGCGGGATCGACGAAGGCCAGGCGCCAGGCGTCGGTGGAGAGCAGGTCGGCGGGCGGCCCCACCGGCGCGCCGCGGCGGCCCAGCACGCGGCTGGTCTCGGCCAGGTCGGTGACCGCGAAGGCCAGGCCCCAAAGCCCCTCGCCGTGCGCCTCGATCTGCGCCCGCACCCGATCGCCACTCTCGCCCGGGCCGTCGGCCTGCACGATGTCGAGCGCCATGTTGGAGAGCTGGAACCAGACGTGCCGCGCGCCGGCGGCTTCCTCGCGCCAGTCGGCCTTGCGCCCGAACAGGGCGCCGAACGCGCTGGCGGCGCGATCCAGGTCCTTCACGGCGACGGCGATGTGGTCGAGGCCTTCGATCATGGACTTCACGCGATCCGGGCCCTGAAAGCGACGCCTCACGCGATCTGTCGCAGAGGCTCCAACAGCTCGGGCCTGCGTTTCAGATAGCGCGCGGCGGCCTTCGTCAAGTCGGCCACGGAGGGTTTCAGCTGCGCCAGCGGCGGTTCCTCGTCCCGGAGCGCCGCGAAAACAGCAAGACAGAACGCCCAGGTCCGTTCGGAGAAGTAGCCGCTGCGGCGCGAACTCCAGCCCTGCCCCCAGGTGTCCTGGTGCTGCTCGAACGAGAAGGCGTGGTTGGCGCCGAAGACGCCGAACCCAGCATAAGCGACGCCAAGCTCGGTGGTCAGTTCGTGCACCTTCGAGCCGCCGGGGATCGGCTTGCGAATACACGCGATCATGTAGTGCGAAAGCTCGTGCGCCAGTGTCGCGATGAGGTGGCCCGGGGCTTCGACCAGGTCGAGCGCGTAGCTGATCACCGCCTGCCCATCCTCGACCCGGAACGTGCCGTTGGGCTGGGCGGGACTGCGGACGAAGTTGTACTGGGCCACGCGCTGGTTGGCGGGGATGCGCTCGTAGGACTCCAGGCGGCACGACCAGTCCCCGATCCCCATTAGCGCCATGGTGCGGTCGAAGACGTAGCGTCCACGCTCGGCGCCTTCGGCATCAGTGGGCGGGTAGAAATCCTTGCTGGGCAGCACCAGCGGCCTCGCCTTGAGTCGGGCCACGCCGCCGAGGTTCTGCATGAACCAGGCCCAGGTCTCCAACGACCAGGCCTCAAGCTCCTTCTCCAGGAAGGTCGACTTGCCGAACAGTCCGAACATTCCACCCAGCCCCACTGAGTTCTCGGATTGTTCTAGAACGAGGACGGGCCGGCTGACAACCGAAAGCTGAGGCTTGGGGCTAGAGCAGGTCCCTCACGTCGGCGATGTGGCCGGCGATGGCGGCGGCGACGGCCATGGCGGGACTCATCAGGTGGGTGCGCCCGCCGCGGCCCTGACGGCCCTCGAAGTTGCGGTTGGAGGTGGAGGCGCAGCGCTCGCCAGGGGCCAGGCGGTCGGGGTTCATGCCCAGGCACATCGAGCAGCCGGGTTCCCGCCAGTCGAAGCCGGCCGCGCGGAAAATCTCGTCCAGCCCCTCGGCCTCGGCCTGCTCCTTCACCAGGCCGGAGCCCGGCACCACCATGGCGTTCACATGCGACGCCACCTGCCGGCCCTGGGCGATGGCGGCGGCGGCGCGCAGGTCCTCGATGCGGCTGTTGGTGCACGAGCCGATGAACACGCGGTCGATCTTCGCCGACTGGATCGGCTGGCCGGGCGCCAGGCCCATGTAGTCGAGCATCCGCCGCACCTGCACGGCCTTGGCCTCGTCGAAGTCGGCGGGATCCGGGACGCGGCCGTCTATGGCCACCACGTCCTCGGGGCTGGTGCCCCAGGTCACAGTCGGAACGATGGCCGAGACGTCGATTTCCAGCTCGCGGTCGAACGCCGCGTCTGCATCGGAGAAGAAGCTGCGCCAGTAGGGCAGCGCCATCTCCCAGGCCCCGCCCTTGGGCGCGGCGGGACGGCCGGCCAAGTAGGCGAAAGTGGTCTCGTCCGGCGCCACCAGGCCGGCGCGGGCGCCCCCCTCGATGGTCATGTTGCAGAGGGTCATCCGCTCTTCCATCGAGAGCGCGCGGATCGCTTCGCCGGCGTATTCGATCACGCAGCCGGTGCCGCCGGCGGTGCCAATCCGGCCGATCATGGCCAGCGCGAAGTCCTTGGGTCCAACACCGGGCGCGGGGATGCCGGTGAAGGTGACCCGCATGTTCTTGGCCTTCATCTGGCGCAGGGTCTGGGTGGCCAGCACGTGCTCCACCTCGGAGGTGCCGATGCCGTGGGCCAGCGCGCCGAAGGCGCCGTGGGTCGAGGTGTGGGAATCGCCGCAAACGATGGTCATGCCCGGCTGGGTGCGGCCCTGCTCGGGGCCGACGACGTGCACGATGCCGTTGCGGACATCGCCCATGGCGAAGAACTCGATGCCCGCCTCGGCGACGTTGCGTTCCAGCGTCTGCAGCTGCAGCCGCGCTTCCTCGTCGGCCACAGCGCCGACGCCCAGCGCCTGCCCCTCGGTGGGCACATTGTGGTCGGCTACAGCGAGGGTGCGATCGGGCCGGCGCACCGGGCGATGCGCGGCGCGGAGGCCCGCGAAGGCCTGCGGGGTGGTAACTTCGTGGATGAGGTGCAGGTCGATGTAGAGCACCGACTCGCCATTGGCGTCGGAGGCGACGACGTGCGCGTCCCAGATCTTGTCGTAGAGGGTCTTGCCGGC